>ERZ795050.1223-NODE-1223-length-34583-cov-5.947492_pt1 | contig 34583 bp, 26 predicted proteins | sample MGYA00375134_ERZ795050 | MGnify/ENA primary metagenome ERZ795050 (study PRJEB30179, sample SAMN05720221) | activated sludge metagenome | isolation source: Anaerobic digester | place: Japan | collected 2015-05-26 ... | reverse complement strand
CCCCCTGTTTACAAGCTTCGTGACACTAGTTTTTATTTGCGTGACCACCTTAAAATAGGATATACTATTACAAACAACCATTGGAGCAGCACAATGAAAACAACAACTACCATAACAGAACGAGACATACGACATTTCTTCCCCATACTCAAATTGATTAGAAAGCAACTTAAGCTCAACGAGATTCCCTTTTCCAGCACGGGTGATGCTCTCGTTGTGGATGTGTTTTCAAGCCGTGTTCTTGCAATGAAACTCTCACAAGCACTTCCTGTGCCGGTAAAAGCTGGTGAAGTCTACGGCTCTGCCCTGCTCCATGAAATAGCTCACCTCCTGTGCAGATACTACATTCAATCGATATATCCTGAAGCTTTCAAAGAAACGGCTGAAGCTGCTGCTCGAAATTTAAGTCCAACAGATTTTGCCACAATTATTACCGCTTATACCGATGCGTTCCCGCCACCGGAAGTTTTTTCTGAGACAGTTTCACCAGAAGCATGGAGCAAAACCCCTGCTAACACGATGCTCATGCTGGAAGAACTACTCCTCATTCGCATTGCAAATGAAAATCCTGCTCTTTCAACACTCCATCCTGTATTTTCTGATGCAGCGCTCAGGGCACAGTATCCCGTTGATAAACTAATTGCTATTTCAGAAAAAGCTTTTATGCTGATGCCAGCAGTTGAGGTCCCTGGACAAAAACCGATGGATCTCCTTTCTATGCTCCGTGAACCAGCCCGACGATTTCCTAATTCGATAAAAGATCAACTTGCATACATTCTTACCGCATGGAAACCACTCCTTGGTGATATATTAGCAAAACTGCTCGGTGTCCTTGACCTCATCGCCGAAGAAGAAAAACCCCGATTTGCTGGCGGACCAGGCCCCAGCCAGGTGCTAACCTTTGAAGGCACAGAGCACGAATATGAAGCATTTACGAGCGACAGTGACTGGATGCCTAAAGTCGTCATGATTGCAAAAAGCACACTGGTCTGGCTCGATCAGCTCAGTAAAAAGTACCAACGTACAATTACCACACTTGATGCTATCCCTGACGAAGAACTTGAAATCCTTGCACGACGTGGTTTCAATGCACTCTGGTTAATCGGACTCTGGGAACGGAGCCATGCCAGCCAGCGCATTAAGCAACTTTGTGGAAATCCTGAAGCTGCAGCGAGTGCCTATGCGCTCTGGGACTACGAAATCGCCGGCGAACTTGGAGGTTGGCCCGCCTTGGAAAACCTGCGCTGGCGAGCATGGAAATATGGTATTAGGCTCGCTGCTGATATGGTACCAAACCATACCGGTATTGATTCGAGCTGGGTACGCTATCGGCCTGAACTCTTTATGCAACGCACCTCAGTGCCATTTCCAACCTACACATTTAATGGAGAAAATCTTTCAAGCGATCCTTCAATCGGTATTTGGCTCGAAGATCACTACTACAACCGCAGCGACTGTGCAGTTGTTTTTAAGCGGGTAGATTTTCGCACCGGGGATACTCGATATATCTATCATGGCAATGACGGTACCAGCATGCCCTGGAACGATACTGCACAGATAGATTTTCTTAAACCCGAGGCACGACAGGCAGTCATCGAACGCATTCTGCATGTTGCACGCAATTTCCCAATTATTCGTTTTGATGCCGCCATGATTATGGCAAAACGTCATTTCCGACGGCTCTGGTATCCAGAACCCGGACATGGCGGCGATATACCGAGCCGCAGTGAATATGCACTTCCCCGAAACGATTTTGACCGTGCTATGCCCAATGAGTTCTGGCGTGAAGTTGTTGATATCTGTGCAAAAGAAGTTCCCGATACACTACTCCTTGCAGAAGCGTTCTGGATGATGGAAGGCTACTTTGTCCGCACACTTGGCATGCACCGAGTATATAACTCTGCATTTATGAATATGCTTAAACGCAAAGAAAATCACAAATATCGTGACACTATAAAAAACACACAGGAGTTCGATAAGGAGATACTCAAGCGGTTTGTCAACTTTATGAACAATCCAGATGAAGAAACCGCAGTAGCCCAGTTCGGCAAAGGAGATCACTATTTTGGTGTGTGTACGCTCATGGCAACACTCCCAGGACTGCCCATGTTTGGACACGGACAAATTGAAGGCTTCACAGAAAAATATGGCATGGAATACCGCCGTGCTTATTATAATGAAATACCCGATGAATACCTTATCGCCCGTCATGAGCGAGAAATTTTCCCGCTTCTCAAAAAGCGCTATCTTTTTTCTGGTGTTGATAATTTTGTTCTCTATGATCTCTGGAAAGAAGATGGTACCGTAGATGAAAACGTTTTTGCATTTTCTAACGGCACAGACAGAGAACTTGCGTTAGTTTTATACAATAATGAATGGACAGCAACACATGGCACCATCAACTGGTCATGCCAGTGGGCACAGAAACATCCCGATGGTTCAAAAACCATGGCTCGAACCAATCTGGGTGGCGCTTTGAGACTTCCTGAAAGTGATTCCGCATTTTTAATAATGCAGGAACAGCGGAGCGGACTCTGGTATATTCGTAATGCGCTTGACATTCACCGTCACGGACTAAAAGTGATGCTCAATGGCTTTGAATCACAAGTCTTTCTCAACATACATTGCGTTATTGATGACAATCGAGAGCTTTATAAAAAATTAACACAAAGCCTCAATGGAGCTGGGACATTAAATATAAACGACAGCCTCCTCGATATCGAATTCCACACGCTCTATAGCGCATGGGATAAAGCATTTAAAGACTCCGATAAAACGCATCTTGAGCAAGCAAAACTCACATGTTTTCATGAAACCTTTACTGAGCTTATCCGGGCACTTCAGTATTGTACAGGAATTTCAAATATAACCACGGACTCTAATAAACTTGCTCAACAAACCATCGATGCTCTAACCCGCATGCAGGGTATTTATAAAACAATATTTGAAAACCAGGATTCGAGCAAGAAAGCTAGTAAAACAACTGGCACAGTTGCTGCAAGTGCTCCACCTCATACACTAGAGGAATACTGTGAGCATTATTCTGACTTACTGCCACTTCCACTCCAGTACCCTGTAGCACGCTCGTGCATGAGCGTCTGTTTTATGTGGGCACAATCAATGTGTGCCAAAACTGCTGTCACAAGCGCACCTCTCGAAACATCAAAGCAAACCGATTCCCAAACCACAAAGGGTACCGCTATGATCCCTGATGATTCATTCCTTATTCAAAAAACACTCGAGCTGTGGCACAGGCTAGGACTCACACGAAAGCTTGCGCAGATTATTCCGAATACCACTGCCCCACAACATATCAGTGCACTTGTTTCACTGGCGCTCCTCGATGTTTTTGCAGTAAGCAAATGCTTCATCCCATTCGAACAAGCTGTAACTAATGAGATGAGCACTTCACTGATTCAAGGGATTAAAACATTTGCGGAGACATGCCAGGAATTTCGAGATGCAATTGGTCTTCACAGCTGGAATGAAACACTCTGGTTTAACAAAGAACTCTCTGAACATTATGCTGCACTGCTTACATTGATCTACGCCGGAGCATTGTCGAATACCGTAGAGGCTCCATTAGCTCTTAAACAAGCAGAAACGAATTACTTCCAACCCATGCGAAGTATACTGGAAGCATCAGGCTGGCAGTGGGAAGAATTACTGAAGGGCTTACATACAATTTTTTAACAATCTTCGTGACACTAGAGAAGAATTGCTGAAGTACTTACATACAGCCTTTTAACAATCTTCGTGACACTAGAGAGACAATGCCACGATTGACAATTTTCTATTCTTTTTATAGACTCAAAAAAAATTTTGAACAAAAACTTACTGCTATTGCTTTTCTTTTCCAACTACCTCTCATAAAATCAAATTTTGTTCAAATGTACAAACTTTTACTGCGGAGGAAACTCAATGAAAAAAAAGCTCATGCTTGTAGTATGCATGCTGGCTGTCACAGTCTCATTATTTGCACAAATACGGCAATTTATCCCTATTGTCAAGCCTGTGATGCATGAAAAAACAAAAGAATTCCTAACTGAATTTGGCAATGAATTCATTCGTGCTGGCCAAAAAGACATTGGAAACTATTTTAAAGCCTGGGCAGAAGGCGGTTTTGGTTCCGGATTTTTGTATGTAGACCCCGAAACTGGAGACAACTACGTTATCACAAACCGGCATGTAGTATCGTATGGCATGACAGTAACACTTCAATTTGAACAAGAAGATGGAAGCATACTCACGTTCGAAAATTGTCCGGTAAGTGCAATTTCAGAAAAACTAGACGTTGCACTCATAGCATTACCAGAATCAAGCAGGAAAAAATTCACTGCCGGGCTTACCATTCTTACTGATTTACCTGCCGATGGCGATGAAATCTGGACTGCTGGATACCCTGGACTCCTTTCCAAGCCTTCATGGCAGCTAGCTAAAGGAACTATTTCAAACAATCGAGCCAAAGTCGAAGAACTCGCTGACCCTGCATTGTTCAAACTCTATCAGCATACTGCACCTATTGATGGAGGCAGTTCTGGTGGACCTCTCCTCATCAAAAATCCAAAACTTCCCGGTGGCTATGGTATTATCGGTATGAATACCTGGAAAATTCTTGACAGGCAGGATACCAATTTTGCAATACCTTCCCAATATATTCTCGATTTTATAAAAGAATATAAAGCGTCACTTTCATCAGATAAGCAGCAAAGTTTCCTTGAAAGGATTAATAACTTTGTCCTCGCAGCAAGAGGTGATTCGTTTATTAAGCTTGCAAAGTATGTTTCATACGAATTCGTTGCAAATTATGGCGCACAGCTTATCGATGTTGCTTACCAGCGAATGAACAGCAGTGAGCGTGACTTTCTAATGAGAGCTTTTATCCTGGAACCAGTAGAAGGTATGCGGCTAGCAATTGCATATCTCATTTACATGCAGCTCAATGCTTCAAAAGTCGTTAAAGCAGACTTTGAAACAATGACTTTTTCGGACGATGAAAGTGTTATTGCCATTACCCAAGAAAAAACAAAAACCCCTTCACGGTGGGTGCTGGAACAAGGTCAGTGGCGGCTTACAAGTTTTGAAAGTGTTGAAAAGCTAAAATTTGATAAAAATTACAATGTTACAGCACCTACAATCTCTCTGAATGTGGGTTTTGGAGCAACTCAGACCGATAACTATTTACTCGCAGAATTATATTTTGCACCTAATGCATTCTTTTATGGATTAACGTTTGGAATGTACACTATAACAAGAGAAATAGAAATTAGAGAATACTCTCCAACTTATCGCATCACGACTCAGCAAGTTGAACTGCCCCTTATCGTACTTGGTGAAAGCTTTGGTATCCAACTGCCCATCAAACTGGGAGAAATTTCCTTAATTCCCTTTGCTGGTGCAGGAATGAGTCTTATACAATCGACAAATAACCAATATGATATCACCAATATGGGTTATTTATATTTTTATGGTGCCGAACTGTTTTTACCTTCCATCAGCCTGGGTGTGGGATTACAGATGCGTGGCGTTGGTACTTTGATGACAATAGCAACTGAAGACATATATATTACTGTTCCACCCATGCTTACACTATATGCAAAGATTGGTTTATAACCAGTAGTTATTACTGTTCTTTTAAAAAGGGGCTGTACTGCAAAACGCTGTACAGCCCCCTTTTTATCACAGGTATTTTGATTGTTGTACTACTATTTTTTTTGATTTTAATCGCACTTTTTATACTTTTGCATGAAAATACTTGCCGATTTCGCATTTTTTTTGTATCTTTCGATTGCAAACATTTCGTTTGCACTAATAGTGGCATTTAGAACCGCCTGTCGCTCGAACATGGTTAAGACTGGTAATTATTAACAGTCATTCTTTAACTGCATCGCACTATGAGCAGAAACCATAGATAAGCGGCAGATGTAACCGTGTTACGGCAAAGGCGGAATTTCAGTAAACCTTAAGAAAGGGAGATGTAAAGCTATGGCAAAACAGCTCATGTTCAGTGAAGAAGCCCGCAAGAAGCTGCTCTCAGGAGTTGAGCAAATTTCACGGGCAGTAAAAGTAACCCTTGGTCCAAAAGGCCGCAACGTGCTCCTCGATAAAAAATTTGGGGCACCAACTGTCACCAAAGATGGTGTATCAGTAGCAAAAGAAGTTGAACTTGAAGATCCGTATGAAAACATGGGTGCTCAGCTTCTCAAAGAAGTTGCAACCAAAACCAACGATGTTGCAGGTGATGGAACCACAACCGCAACCGTTCTTGCATACAGCATGGTCAAAGAAGGCATTAAAGCTGTCGCTGCAGGCATCGATCCCATGGCTATCAAACGCGGCATCGATAAGGCAGTAGAGCTCTCCGTTGCAGAAATCCGCAAACTCGCAAAAGAAGTCAAAGAAAAGGATGAAATTGCCCATGTAGCAGCAGTTTCTGCTAACAACGACATGGAAATTGGTAAGCAGATAGCCGATGCAATGGAAAAAGTTGGCAAAGATGGTGTTATTACCGTAGAAGAAGCTAAAACTATGGAAACCACCATCGAGTATGTAGAAGGTATGCAGTTTGACCGCGGATACCTCTCTCCCTACTTTGTAACCAACCGCGAAAACATGACTACCGTGTTCGAGAATCCTTACATCCTCATTCACGACAAGAAAATATCTTCCATGAAAGATTTGCTCCCCATCCTGGAAAAAGTTGTTCAGGCCGGGAAACCACTCGTAATCATCGCAGAAGATGTTGACGGCGAAGCACTCGCTACGCTCATCGTCAACCATATCCGCGGCACCATTCAGGTATGCGCAGTCAAAGCTCCTGGTTTTGGCGACCGACGCAAAGCAATGCTTGAAGATATTGCAATTCTTACCGGCGGTGAGGTTATCAGCGATGAACTGGGCATGAAACTTGAAAACACTGAACTCGTTCAGCTTGGTCAGGCTAAAACCGTTAAGATTGATAAAGATAACACCACTATCATTAATGGCGCTGGTAAGCAAAAAGATATCGACGACCGCAAGGCTCAGATTAAGGCTCAGATTGAAGAAACAACAAGCGATTATGATCGCGAAAAGCTTCAGGAACGCCTTGCAAAACTCGCCGGTGGTGTAGCCGTTATCAATGTTGGTGCTGCAACCGAAGTTGAAATGAAAGAAAAGAAACATCGCGTTGAAGATGCACTCTCTGCTACCCGTGCTGCAATTGAAGAGGGTATTGTCCCTGGTGGCGGTATGGCACTCATCAACAGTGCGCTCGCACTCAACAATGTTAACACAAAAGATATGGATGAAGGCGAACGCGTTGGATTTAACATTGTCAAACGCGCTCTTGAAGAACCTATCCGCCAGATCGCGGAAAACGCCGGTGTCGACGGCTCAATCGTTGCTGATAAAGCTAAAAACAGCAAAGGCATCGGTTTTGATGCTGCCAAGAATGAATGGGTTGATATGATGAAAGTTGGTATCATCGATCCTGCTAAGGTCACCCGTTCAGCACTCCAGAATGCTGCAAGTGTTGCAAGCTTGCTCCTTACCACCGAGTGTGCAATCACCGATCTTCCTGAAAAGGAAAAACCAATGCCAGCTGGCGGCGGTATGGGTCCTGGTGGCATGGGAATGGATTACTAATACCGTAATCTATATACCTGTATATAGTGCATGGGAAAGGCGGCAGCAAAGCCGCCTTTTGTTATAAATTTCAGGGAACATCATGGAACTGTACAAACTCAATCTTCATAGGCCATTGGAATATCAAGTAGTTGCAGCGCTCACATCTCCTGTGTGGGAGGGCATCGCTCACATTGTACAAAATCTAAATGAAGGTGCTGAATGCATAGCAGAGATTTCTGAAGCATCACTACTCACAGCGGATGATCAAGGACCACATGCGCTTTTTCCTCTTCCTGAACCACTCCGATTCGGAACAAGCGCTTTACAGAAACATACTCAAAACAATGAACTGATAATGATTCCACAGGGCACTTACATATTTACTCAACACCGCTGGACTGACCCTCTCTCAGCATATGAAGCACTCGACTGGTTTATTAGAGAATCCTGGTGGCAGCGTGAAACAGCGGAAGGACCGTTTTATGTACGTTGGGTCCGCGAGGATGGTAAGACAGCTCTCCAAATTCTGAGGAAACAAAACTAATCATAAAAAAATAGCTAATATATAGTGTGTTTATTATTACCAGTATAATGGCAGTGTGTCCCTTGTATATACTGTTTAATATTTTCACGCGAAAAGAGAGTAATATTTTACAGCAAATATCTAAAAAACAGGTACTGTATGTTTTTGTACAGTACCTGCTTTTTTTGTTTTATTTCCAATAGCTTTTTGTAAAAATTACGAGCACGGTAAAAATTTCTAATCTTCCAAGAAGCATGATAAATGATAACCATACTTTAATATAATCCGGGAAAAACGCATAGTTGAAAACCGGTCCAACAAGAGCAAAACCAGGTCCTATATTTCCAAGTGTTGCAAGTGTTGCTGATAATGATGTCAATATATCATAACCTCCCGTAGAGACTACAAATGTAGAGACGATCATGCTCACCAAATATAAAATGACCATTGCAGCAATGTCATACACTACATTTTTTTTAAGATACTGACCATCGATAAAAACACCATAAATTCCACGCGGCTTAATTAAATATCGCATTTCTGTAAAACCCATTTTTATAAGGGTTGTAATTCTGCCTACTTTAATCCCGCCCCCCGTTGATCCAGAACATCCGCCAATAAACATCAAAATGAAAAGAACTGTTTGAGCAAGTGCTGGCCATGTTAGATAGTCTGCGGTTACAAAACCTGTCGTTGTCAGTATAGACGCAGCTTGAAATGATGCGTATCGTAATGCTGTTCCAAATGACAGAAAGTTCTTACCCTGTAATAGATTTAAAGCAATAATAATTGAAGCTGCCAAAAATATCAGAATATAAACTCGAGCTTCTGTATCTTTAAGCACCGCTTTAATATTCCCTTTAAGCAGCTTCCAATAGAGCGAAAAATTTAATCCTGCAAATAACATAAAAATTGTTATTACAATATCAATATATGCTGAATGGTATGCACCTACACTCAGGTTTTTGGTTGAAAAACCTCCTGTTGCCATTGTTGCAAATGCATGTGTAGCTGCATCAAAAAGCGACATACCACCGATCATTAAAAGTAATATTTCTATTACTGTTAAACCAAGGTAAATGAGCCAGAGAATTTTTGCAGTTTCTGAAATTCGAGGAGTAAACTTATCAACCTGAGGCCCAGGAGCTTCAGCTTCCAGTAGAGCTCTTCCGCCAATACCGAGCAGCGGTAAAACTGCGACGGTTAGCACTACAATTCCCATTCCACCGAGCCAATGAGTAACTGCACGCCATAAGAGAATACATTTCGGAAGCACTTCTATATCGGTCAGAATGGTCGCACCAGTTGTTGTGAAACCAGACATAGTTTCAAAAAAAGCATCAACAAAGGAAGGAATAGCCCCTGAAAAAATAAATGGAAGTGAACCGAGAAGAGTAGCAAACACCCACGCAAGGGTGACAAAAAGATATCCCATACGTTGCGAAAGTATAGCTTTCTCATTTTGCTTTTTTGTTGCTAACAACACAATTATCATTAATATTCCCACCATACAGGGAATAGAGAACGATCGAATTGCATCCGTTGTTTCGCCAAGCAGTATGCCAGCAGCAAATACAGCAATCATACATGCTGATACTATTGAAAGTAGTCCAAACAAAGCACGAATCAAATGCTTAAATTCCAACGCTTCCTCCAAATACTGCTTCTAATTTTGTAATTGCGTTTTTTCTTACAACGAGCGCTACTGTATCACCATCATGTAGCATTGTGTCTCCTGTTGGCACAGTCACAGTATGTTTATTAATTACAAAAGCAACCAGTGTTCCTCGTGGTAATGCTAACTCTTTCAAGCTTTTACCAATTGCATGAGAATTTTTGTCTAACGTTAATTCAACAATTTCAACATCAGCTTCATAAAAACTATGAATAGTTTTTATATGTCCTCTCCGTATCAATGATAGAATCGAAGCTGCTGCTGCATTCTTTACACTGATCAATGCATCAACCGTAAGTTCTCCAGCCAGATTGAGATAACGGTCATTCAAAGTAATTGCAATTGCCTTTTTTGCACCTAAAGATTTAACAAGCTGTGCTGTAAGGATATTAAATGTCTGAGACTCGGTAGCAGTAATGACAAGATCCGCTTTTTGTATCTGCATTTCTTCAAGGAAATTTTCTTCCGAACAATCACCATACGCTGCATCAACTTCCGGGAACTTCTTTACGATAGCCTTTCCAGCATCTCTCGAAGCATCTAAAACCTGTATAGTTATTTTTTTTCTAAAACCAGCTTTAATTTTTTCATAGAACGATAGCGACCGCTCGGTATCCAATAAACTTTCTATCAAACGTTCAGTAACTGAAGTTGCTCCAATGATCACAATACGCCTGCTTTTTTGTTTTAATGCATCCACTCGCTCAAGCACTTCATCAAGTACAGAAGGAGTTCCCAGCACATACAGCATATCAGATTCAGAAATCATATATGATCCTGACGGGATCTCAAAATCACCATCATTCACAACTGCTGCAATGAGAAAATCTTTTTCCGTATGCTTTTTTATTTCCTGTAATGTTTTTCCGCAAAAACCAGGAAACTCTTGAGCTTTAATAAGTCTGAGCTGGAGCTGTCCTTCATGCAGTGGTATTATAGACTCGGCAAATCCTTCCTCGATAATTCTTTTTATTTCAGTCGCTGTCTCTTTTGCAGGGTTGATAATAATATCGAGCCCCAGAGCTTCTTTTTGAGCCTTGTTGAGTGTAGTATAAAAAGGATTTTTAACTCTTGCTACCGTCCTGATCTCGGGATATTCTGCTGAAACAAGTCCGCAGGAAACTATGTTGCTTTCATCTGATCCGGTAAGCGCAAGAAACCAGTCTGTTTTTGCAATTCCTGCTTTTTTTAGTACCTCTGCACTCGTTCCATCCTCATTTATTACCAGACAGTCTAGATTATTTGAAGCGATTCGAGCAATTTCAGTATCTTTCTCGATCAGAACAACATCACGGTTTTCCTTAATGAATTCCTGTGCAATATGGGTACCGATTTTGCCTGCACCTACGATAATAATTTTCATGCTGCAAACAATATCATAAAAGGCATTGTTCCGCTATAAAGTCTTACATAATTCACTTTTGTATAAAACAAACAAAGTATAGTGTCACGAAAATTGTGAAAATGCTGATTTTGTTTATTACCCATTAGATTTTTGTAGAAAGTATCAAATATATTGTGATGATATATGAATATGCTTACTAGATATTGTAGAGATAATTTTATACACAAGCTTCATGACACTAAGTAAGCTGTCCTGATAGTCAGCAGGACAGCTTGGTATATTAATCTCTAACTATTACCGTTAATTACTATTTTAAAACGATTTAAACTTAGTTGTGTATCCTTTTTTGATAGAAATGAGTTCACCTTTAAGTTTTTCTTTTGAGCCGCTTTTAGTCCACTCGAATTTAACTAAACCACCTGTCGCTTTAGTGTCTATCCACCACACATAGTGATAGGTAGCTTTTTCATCCTCATCATAGATAGACCATTCAATTCTAGTACATGCCCAGGTTCCACTCGTAATTTTAATTGTTTCTTTGGTTGTTTTTGCTTTTGTAGATTTATAAAAATCATCGAGCGTTTTATAATCAGCACTTTCTGCTTTTGGTGGTGGTGTCGTTTCCTTTTTAGGATCAGCATTTTTTGAAGGAGGATCAAATTTAGCTTCCTCAATTCGTTTTACGTCTTCATTATAGTACCGCATGCGGATAGGATTAAGATCTTTATCAAACAAAACCTCAAATTCAAAAGATTGCTCTTCATCTCGCCATGCAAGAAACCACCAGCTATCTCCATTAGGAAGCTTTTTAAGCAATGCTCGTTCTGCTTCGACAAAAGAAACCTTACCGTCTTCGTCTGTAGATTCTAAACGCCAGATTGTCCCCTGCGTTTCTTCCAGATCATAGTAAGCTGCATTAAACCCACCAATAAAAAAGATCTGCGTATACACAACACTGAACATCATTTTGCGGGTCATTTGCGAAATTCCAATAGCAGAAGCGACTTCTGCATTGGCACGCTTTTCCAGTGCGTCAGTCAGAGGATTTCCTATGCCCGGAAATGAAAAACAAGAAGCAAGCAGTGCAATGACTGCAACCAGCGTAAAAGCTCTAAAAACTTTTTTCCAATTACCCATTTGTTTCTCCTTAAAATAATGTGCATCTGCTCGATGCACAAAAACTTGTTTCGCTTGTAGTAAATAGATTATGCTCTGTAAAGTATATACCCATTCATACAAAAAAACTACACAATTTTCGAGACACTAAGTATGCATTGAATTAACAGCTCACTCATGCTATACAGAAGTGTGACCATACATAAAATTTTTGGACCGGCATCATATTATCGCACAACACTTAAAATTGCAGCTCCAGTAATGCTGCAACAGCTCATCATGAGTCTTGTTTCTCTAATTGACAATTTCATGGTTGCAGGTCTTGGCGATGCCAAAATGGGTGCTGTCAATGTTGTCAATTCTATTAATTTTATTTATTACATCGCACTATTCACCCTTGGCAATGCCGGCGGTATTTTCTTGGCTCAATACTATGGTGCAAAAAACAATGCAGGTATGCAGCAAGCGTATCGATTCAAAGTACTTGCAGGCATCATTATTTCAATTGCATATGGCTTACTGCTGCTAGTTATTCCAGAAAAGCTCATTGCACTAATGACCATGAATAATGCAGCACAAGCTGCAATTATTCAGTATGGTTCGCATTACATGCGGCTCATGGCAGTCACGCTCATACCGATGGCCATAGCATCGGCAATAGGTTCATCATATAGGGAAATTGGAAAGACTACGGTGCCATTGGTGATTTCTATTATTGCAACCCTGATAAACACAATCGGCAACTGGATTTTGATATACGGTAATCTAGGAGCTCCACGATTAGAAGTAACAGGCGCTGCATATGCCACCATACTTGCACGCGTTATTGAGATGATTGCATTCCTCGTGTATGCACGGTGGAAACGAACTGCATTTTTTGTACCGTTTGCAAATATTTTCGCAATTGAACGCACCCTCATACTGCGCATCCTCAAGCGTTCATGGATGATGCTGCTTACGGAAACGAGCTGGTCCATTTCTGAAACTGTTATTACGGCACTGTACAACACCCGCGGTGGCGCCGAGGTCGTTGCAGGCATGGCAGCTGGTTGGACCATGGCTAATGTTTTCTTTTTAATTTTTAGCGGTATTCAGACTGCTGCAGCAGTATCAATTGGAACAACTCTTGGCGCAGGCGAGCTCGATGAAGCACGGAGACGCGCGGTCTGGATACAGAGCGGTGCTGTGGTTTTTGGCAGTTTTATTGGGTTGATGGCAATTCTTGCTACTGCAATTATTCCGCTCGTGTTCGCAAATCTTACTCCTCAGGCGCAACGTATTACTGCTGAACTGCTCGTTGTAGTAGCCTGTTATATCCCGCTCTGGTCGCTTTTGTCATCACAGTTTGCGGTATCCCGAGCGGGCGGAGATGCAGCGCTCGGACTCTATGTTGATTTTACTGTAAGCCTCTTTCTCTTTATTCCTGCTGCGTGGGCACTCACTATGTTTACAACGGTTGGACCCGTACTCATTTTTGCACTTTCCAAGCTCACCGATATATGCAAAGTAAGCATCGCTCATTGGTATCTCAAAAAAGAACGATGGGTAAAAAACCTCACGGTTCATTAAGCTTAGTGTCAGGAAAAATGTGAAAATTCTGTTTATAGAGATCGCTTCTTTGATTTTTTAGAAGAAATTAAATATATCATTATGCCAGAAGGGTTTAGATACTGCCGTGATATAAAACCATTTATTCACAAGCTTCCTGACACTAACACAGGGCAGCAACCACAACAGTATACGCTTGCCCAACGGGTAAAACCATTTATTCACAAGCTTCCTGACACTAGTACTTGCTTTTCTTATATTGTTTATTACTTTTACCATATAAGATGATACATCTCGATTAAGGAGGCACTATGATCCTGTCAGCTATTACAAGCCGCAGAGCCGCACGAGCACTCGCTCCCGATCCTATTCCAGAAGAAGACATAGAAGAAATTGTGTTAGCAGGCACACTCGCTCCATCCTGCTATAATAATCAGCCCTGGAGAATTATCGCTGTTACCGAAGCAACCATGCTGGAAAACGTTAGAGAAGCTCTCGCTCCGGGAAATGCCTGGGCAAAAAAAGCACCTCTCATCCTTGTATTGGCAACCCGTCCCTGCGATGATTGCCGGCTCGATGAAGGAAGAGATTATGCACATTTTGATCTTGGCCTCTGTGCAATGAATATCATGCTGCAGGCAACGCATCTGGGATATGTTGCGCATCCTATTGCCGGCTTTACCCCTAAAAAAGTACGCCAGAAACTGAGTATCCCACTGGATTACGACATTGTAACGCTTATCATTATTGGGAAAAAAGGAACTCCGGATAACTTAGAGCCATGGCAGCAAGCAGCAGAAACCGCTCCACGAGAACGTAAACCAATCAGCGAAGTTGTTTTCTATAATACCTGGGGAAAAAACTAATTGTTCAATTGACTGATCGTTGACCTCCACTATACTGTACAGTAAAAGACAATCCTGCTGATTTATTTCAATTATAGTAAGAGTCAGGTATGATTATACAGAAGTATATCCCACTCATGCTGTTAGAGCGTGCATCCTGCAAGCGAAAGGACAAGGCAGAAATTGTCCATACGATTCATTTAATGATCAACTAGCGTGAAAAATGCCAACGAGAAGGCAGAATATCTCTTGAAGACGATGTAAAATATTGTAAAGATCCATTTTTTAAGTCTTTGTTAGAAATGGTTATGAAGAATTATAATACTGAAATACTTGTAGATTATGGTCTTACCAGGCTGATAACATCTGGATGGAAAGGTAAAAAGCTATTAAATGCTTTAATATATTTTTCGGGATGCATAGCTATCTCAGAAGGATACTACCCATCAATTACACAAAAAACACTTGCGGCATTTCTTGGGAATGATGAGGATTTGGTTAAAACTGATTCCTATAACGTTAAAAACATGTTACCAGATGAGCCAATAGAGTTTAATTCTGCAGATGAATTGCTCAACGCAATACTACCCAACCAGAAAGCTAAGACTCAAGAAGATACTAACGATGCTTTTGAGTCGATGCCTGTTGAACTATCAGCTGTTGCACTGCTTCATCAGCGCAAGCATGAACAGGAGAAAATTCGTAAATCACTTTCTGCTAAGAGACTTTCAGAGATTATTCAAATATTTTGCAAAATACCGTATTTTGATATTAGACCATATATCGATTTGCTACAGACTAAATTAAACCGAACCTTTCAATTTAACGAATCAATCTATATGCCCGTATATGGTTTCCCTGCAGCAATAAATTTTTTACAAATTATTGATAGCAAAATTGCTCTGCAGGTTTTAAAAAATATAGAAAAAAATGATAAAGCAAATTTTCAAATACTTATCGATAACCTTGTTTCATTTGAGGACATACTGCAGCTTGATAGTTATAATTTTCAAAAGCTTGTAAAAAGAAAAATCAAACAATTTGCTATGACTCTTAAAGGTGCGAATCCCCCTGTATTAAAAAATTTTTTAGAGAAACTTCAACCTGAGACAGCCTGAATTATACGAAATAAATTAGAATGCATAGATCGCCATCAAAATCTGACATAGAGGCAATCCAGCGAGATTTAGTACTTACAATAATAAAAAAGCATGATGGGGAGAGATTCAGTTTTAAGAGTAAAACCGGCAACCAGTCAGTTTCATAGATTGCTTGTAGTAACAATCCATATGCCCCTATCAATTTTTACAACAGTAAGGATTGTATGGCTTTAAAAACATTTTGATGTATGGTATACTGCAAGCTCATGGAACAGGCACACATAATTGGTATTTCCGGAGGATCTGGATCGGGTAAAACCACTATCGTTCATAAAATATCTGAACTCGTATCAGATTTTGTCTTTATTCCGCAAGATAATTACTATAAATCTGCAGAACATATGTCTAATGAAAATATTACTGCATTCAACTTTGATCATCCTGATGCATTTGACAATGAACTGCTGGCTCAACATTTACTCGCACTCAAAAATATGCAAAGCGTTGAAATGCCTACCTACGATTTTGTACATCACAGGCGGGCTGAAAAAACAATCTATGTAAAACCAGCAAAGTTAATTATTTTTGAAGGAATAATGGTTTTTTACGATAAAACAATTAGCGACCTCATTGACTTAAAGATTTTTGTTGACACCCCTGATGATATACGTTTTATTCGCAGGCTAACTCGTGATATCAAGGAACGCGGTCGCACAATGGAATCTGTAATAGACCAGTACCTCAATGTTGTCAGACCCGGTCATTATCTTTTTATTGAACCCACCAAACAATACGCAGACATAATCATACCAGAGGGTGGAGCAAACGAGAATGCACTTAACCTCTTAGTTACTTTTATTAAACAGGTGCTTTCTTCGGGGGAACACTATCATTGATTTTTTACTGATATTTATATTACAACAGCTATGAACGCGAACCATTGGTGTACCACCTAATTACTCCTACTTTATTTTTTTTATTATTAAAAATCATGCCACCATTCCAGAACTCCAGCGCTGCTATAAGACTGTTTCCTCCATCATCAGCTGTGCTATTTACTCCTTTATAAGCTGCGAGCTCTAAAAAACTGTTAAAATCCTCACGGTATAACGCTTCTTGTCGTTTCCTATAAAATTCATTCCATGCTTCAAGTTCTTTAAACCCATCCCCCTCATCTTCTACAATAATTCTCACTCGTTTTCTAAAATCAAACCATACTTTTAGTTTTTTTTCAGGATTCTTTTTGTTACCATGTTTTATACCATTCTTTATAATTTCTGATATTTGTTGCTCTAAAAGATTTCCTTCTCGATATATATCTGGACACGTACTCATGATTTGATTTGTATACACTCTAATCTTTTCATAGATACTTGGAAATTCGATGTACTGCATTCCTTGAGCATCAAATATTTCATTGTATTCATCAACAATAAGCTTACGAATTATCAGCTGCTTCATTATTAAACACCTTTATCAATTTCCCGGAGCAATGGCAAAATATTTGCCATTGCTAATACTTTTCGAGGTGTGCCCTGTATACCAGAAAAGCTTAACACAATATTTTTTATTTTTGCAAATTGCAGAGCTTTTATGATTGCCCCTACTCCTGTGCTGTCAAGATAACTGACATTCTGTAAATCAACATGAACTTGACAGCTAGCATTTGAAATTGCATGCAACATTGCATCTGATGCTTTAATTCCAGCATAGAGGTCAAGATCACCATGAATTTCAATTGTTATGACACCTGTCGTGGAGTTTGTAAATTCTCTAATTTCCATAAGGCTAGTATGACAATCGATTGTTAAAATAATCTGTATTCTTTATTAAAAATTATTTTATAAATTTAGTTTAACACTCATTTAAAAATGCCGTGTTAATATAAGAAGCATGAAAACGATTGAAAAGATAGTACACAATATGACAGTACGGCCTAAGCCCTATTCAAATTCAATACTTACTTTAGCACGCCATACCATGTTCGTCTACAGCTCAGCTAAGGTAATCGAAACAGCGGATGAACTTCAACACTATCCTGATATTCCTGTTTTTGGTGTTGTTGATTCAGAAAATAAGCTTGTTGGTATTGTTGATAAAGAGTCCCTCTTTGTCACTATTGGAAAGCCATTTGGACGTGAAATTCTCAGACGAACGTCGATACTTGAATTTGTCCAGCATATACCGGCATTTGATTATAGGACAGACTTTTTTACTGTTTTTGAAAAATTACAAAACAACCTCGAAATAAGTTTAGCTTCATACATTCCTGTTATTGATGAACAACAGAGATTTGCTGGAATTTTTTCACGGCACGAGCTCAATGAGTTTCTTGCCAATATAACTAAAAATGATATTGAAATTGCAGGAAAACTCCAAGAACGTCTTCTTTCTTTTTCAGAATATGTCAGAAATGATTATGCTGTCTATGGTTGGTCAAAATCTGCGCGTGGTATTGGAGGTGATTTATTTTTTATTCATCCATTACAAAATGATTGTATCTTTTCATGCTTGTGCGATGTTTCAGGGAAAGGAGTTTCTGCATCGGTTATTGTATCAATGATTTGGGGTATGCTTTTAACCTACGATTATTCAAAAAGTTTAGCCAATCTTATATTACTCCTCAACAAAGCAATAATCACCACTTTTCATATGGAAAAATATGTAACTGGTATTTTTATGATATATAACCCCCATACAAGACGAATGATCTATGCTGATATGGGGCATTCTCATGCTCTACTAATAAGAAATAGAAGAGTGCTCCCAATACATACAAAAATAGCAAATCTCCCTATAGGAATTGAAACAGACATGAAACCGTATATCGTTTCATTCCATGTTCATAAAAACGATACTCTATTGCTCTATACCGATGGAATATCAGAACAACATGATGAATTGGGTAATGAATTTGGAGAAGAAAAACTTATGAGGCTTATTCATGAACACTCTCATTCAATCGAAAGCTTGCGAGAATCAATTATCTCAGCAATAGAATTACACAAAAAGGACGTACCACAGCAAGATGATATGTCATTCTTGCTCTTCGGGGTCACGTAAACCTGACCGTATAATAGTTTCTACTCGATGCGGAAGTTCTTTTTTTTCATTTACATCTAAACCTGCTGTTGCTATTGGTGGATGAAACTGTATACTTACTTTACAGGGTGTGATGCGTTTGTGTTCTTCCCATGCTCTCCAGGTACCATTAACTGTAACTGGAACAATCACTGCTTCTGCCATGGTTGCCAGTTTAAAACTTCCTGGCTTAAATTCCCGCATAAAGTTACCTCTGCTTCGCGTGCCTTCTGGATAGATACAAACAGCTTTACCTTTTTTCACCTGTGCGGCACCTTTTTCAATAGAAGCCCGCGCTTTTCGGATATTGCCACGATGAATGAACACGCCTCCTAAAACCGCAATCCATATGTTGAGAAATGGCATATAGAGCGCTGTATGTTTTATAATAAAACCAACCGTGCGGGGGACATATGCGAGCAGTAATACAAAATCCATATCTCCTTCATGATTTGAAACAAAAACCAATTTTTTCTCTTTTGGAATATTTTCTCTTCCAATAACTTCAACAGAACATCCTGTACTCCAAATTACCATATGGCACCACCCACGTACAATGAGGGAGATGAGTGGTCGCGCTATTACTCCAAGACAAAGCCAATCTAACACTAAAAGTATAAAGCCAAATGGAGTCCAAATTATCATAGTTGTCCAGAAAAGAATAAAAAAGAATATCGTTCGTATCATAGTGGTAATAATGAATGATGCTGATAAAAAAATCAACCTGGCATGTAAACAATAACTCGTAAGCATTATTAAAATGTCAGATTTACTTAAACTCCGTCTGTAAATGTTCTATTGTATGTCTTATTTTTTACTTTACGAAACAATTACAATATAGTACACTACGAAAAAAGAAAAAATTGAGGAGGTATAAAGTATGAATGCTGTACTCCATGCAGTAGGAGTTTTTTTAGTGCTACTGCTTGCAAACCAGATAATTAGAAAATCAAAATGGGTTGCACTTGCAATTTATGGTGTGCTCACCATAATTCTTTCCTTTACGCTTATTAAACAAAATGGTACAACTCAGGGGACGTCAGTAAATACATGGTTCACCTGGGCAAAACTATATTCTGTTATTGCCGGGTGTCTTCTTATCACATACATAAACTATACTAAACATGGACTTACAAAATTAACGCAATGGCTGATTTTTGGCATTCTCACGATTAATATATTGGAAGCTGTTGCACGTGATCTTGAACTTTTTTTTAGCGGCGATGCACTAGCAATGTTTGGACACAACCAGACACCTACAATATTTGCAAAATATGGGATATATCATCTATTGAATGCACTTGCAGGATTACTTAACATAATCGGGCTTTCTGGATGGGAAAACATTGAGGTAAAATCTAACGGCATGGGGAAAGACCTCATCTGGAAAGACTTAAGGCCTTTCTGGATTGGAAACTACACCATCTGGAATTTTGCGTATATCTATAACTGCATTCCGGTACATGCAGGCTACGGAATTGCAGTACTCGCTGCAGCATTTGTAGCCGGGGTGTTCCTCAATGAAGGCACATGGATTCAGGCTCGTGCATACACACTTGGATTATGGATGCTGTACGTAATGTCCTTTACGACAATTGTTGATGCACCCGGAAATTTTATTGCAATTCCATACAACACTACAGCTCTTACTATTGTAAGTTCTGTAAGTTTTATTCTCAATCTTGTTTTTGCCTGGCTTGCAATTAAACAGAGGCAATCACGCTTTCTTCCCTGGCCCAGGAAAATTTGGGAATAAAGAAACTGTAACTACTCATGTAGTATTAAAATTATAATACATCTTATCAAAAAGGGGATGTCAGTAAAATGTTTTGGACATCCCTTTTTTCTTAAACTTGACAGCCTAAATCTGATACCATAGACTTTCTTATATAATTTTGACATTGTTTTTTGTTGTTTGTTTATATTATTGGTTTGGAGCAATTTATGGGATATGTAATTTATGAAGCGTCAGCAGGATCCGGTAAAACTACAAAAATGGTATATGAATATTTACAAAAACTCTTTTTCTTACAACCACAAGAACTTAAACAGGCAGTAGAAAGTTCAGTTGCAATTACTTTTACCAATAAAGCAACATCAGAAATGAAGGAAAGGATTCTTACCACACTGTGGCGATTTATTAATAATGACATTCCCAACGAATATAAGATTTTGGAATCAACACTCTTAAATAACAAAATTGATATTACAAAACAATCACGTTTAATACTTTCTACAGTTCTGCATAATTACTATATTTTTAATATTACCACCATCGATAGCTTTATTCAAAAAATAGCGAGAAGCATTGCCTATGAATTAGAGTTACCAATAAATTACAAGGTATCACTCGATGCAAACAAAATTATTTCTATGGCATGCAAACGAATCATCAAAAAATTAGGAAAGGATTTAGACAATTCTGAAGTTACAGGTATCCTTCAGGAATTTGTTAATTATTCTATTTCTGAAAAAAATCAGTACAACATAGAAAACGCTCTAATTGATATGGCACAATCATTCTCCAATGAACAATTTTATAGTATTATTGAAAATTTAAGCAGCTCGCTTGATATGAACTCTTTTTATGAAGCATGTTTAACTAAGTATAAAAACATTAAAAACGAATTAACTTCAAAAGCAAATCAGTTTATACAACAAGTCAATGATATGCTCAATGCACACAACCTTCAATATAAAGATATTTTTAGTTATAATGGTGCAGGCAATTATACGCTCCTTCAAAAGCTTGGAAATCCTGGCACAGACTTTAGTAAGGAACTAATACGCACAAGTTTTCAACGCTTTGAACCTCTAATAAAAAAATCGTTTAATCATAACGAAAAAGCAACCATTGAAAAATATATTACAACATTATTCGATGAAATTAAGGAAAATTATTTAATAAAGGAAGCAAAACCAGAAGATTCTGTTCCGAATGAAGACAAAAAAGGTTTTGAGCTACTAAAAGCAAACGCTATTCTAAAAACATATTTTATTATTGTTTTAATGGAATATATTTTTAAAGAAATTGAAAACATTGCAAAAGAAGAAAACACAGTATTGCTCAGTGAATTCACGCGCATTATGCAAAAAAAAATCAATGAAAATGATATCCCTTATATTTTCATGAAACTTGATTGCGAAATAATGAGGTTGTTTATTGATGAATTTCAAGACACAAGTCAACTACAATGGAAAAATCTTGAATTGTTTAAAGAAAATATGATTTCGGAAAATCGTGATTTTTATATTATTGGAGACCCAAAGCAGTCTATTTACCGTTGGCGAAATGGTGATGTAAAAATTATGCTTAACGAAATAGATTTTATCGAAAAGAAAATGGCTTCTGATGATGATTACAATCACATATCACTCGATATTAATTACCGAAGTCTCCCAACAATAATTGAATTTAATAATGATTTTTTTTCTAAATTAATTTCTGTGCTGGAAAATGATCCATACAGTAATATAGCTACAGGTAACCAAGAAGAAACATATTCACCAAAGAAAAAATTATTCGATACGATTATTTCAAGCTACAAAAAACTCATACAAAAACCTTCAACAAAAAACAAACAGGAAGGTTTTGTTATGATTGAAATAATTCAAAGGCCAACTAAATCTTCTTCAACAGACAATTCGGAAACCGAAGAATCTGACACTGGAACTACTGATTTACAGGATAGCGATGAAACTAATGTCAATACTGAGAGTACAGCTATACCGCAAGAATCAATCTCAAAATGCGTGGCATTTATTAAAGATTTATTACAGAAAGGATACAGGCAGCAGGATATTGCCATACTGATACGAGAAAATCGCCAGGCTTTTCCTCTTACTGAAATTTTTCTAAAAGAAGGTATAGATTTTATTAACAATAATGCTTTAGCTATATACAATTCTCCAGCTGTACAGTGTTTACTAAACCTTCTAAACTATTTTGCAAACACAGAAGATACTTTATCCCTGTACACTGCAATGCAACTCTATATTCAGTATTATAGCAATGATATAACAATAATACATATTTTTGAAAATATTCATGAGCATATCAAATCAAAAACATATAAACTTTATAATTTATATGAACTGTTTCATACATCAGATTGGTTTAAGCCTTTTAAAATAGTTAATGAACAATTTTTTTCACTTAAGAGTTTAGATCTCTATAATTTGGCAGAAGAGCTTATTCGAATTTTTAAATTTAATGAACAAACTCAAGATTATATTTATTTACAATTTTTTCTTGATTATATTTTTGACTATGTTAAAAACAATGATGATTCAATTTCTGATTTTTTAAGCTACTACAAAAACAATAAAGATAAATTCTTGCTATCCTTAAACGAGCAAACTAATGCTGTACAGATTATGTCCATACATATGTCAAAAGGATTACAGTTCCCTGTTGTCATACTACCCGATGCAGACTTTGATATAAAGAAAGATAATTACATCACAGCTCCAATTTTTTCATCAATTTACTCAATACAAAGCAACAACAGTAAAACACCTATATATTATATCTATAAAAACCATAAAAGTTTATTGCAGCTTGGAGAAACACGAAAGCCAGCACTTGAGGCTGCTGTCGATACGATACATGATAATATTAATTTACTCTATGTTGCTATGACACGAGCCGAACAGGTACTTTACATGATTGTGCCTGTAAGAGAAACAAAAAATGAAAAAAAATCTAATTCTATTTTAAAAGCATCCTCAACAGGTAGCATTATTCGCAAAGCACTCGGACAATATGAAATTCCTTTATGTATACAAAAAGGGAAAATACCAGAGAGCAATTCCCACTCAATATTAAATGAGCAATCTGCTCAATCGGGTAAGAATTACCCTGAGGCTCTTTTTGTTAGCAATTTCTGGCAATCAAAATTAGTTATTAAGACTAATTCTGATAACATTGCACTTGCGCTTAATCATGAGCGACGGGAACAGATAGATTTTGGAAATCTTATGCATCGATTTCTCTCTGAAATTCATTCAGTTTCTGATATAGCAGAAACAATCAAAAAACCCTATTACGCTCAGCTTTCTCTCAATATACAGAATAATCTTATACGCAATGCAGAATGGGTGTGGAAAGAATTTCAAAACCGTGGATGGACTGCCTTCTCGAAACACTATTTTGAACGCGCTGTAATCTATAATGGCGAAGAAAAACGACCAGATTGCGTATTTGCTCACGATTCAAGAGCAATAATTATAGATTACAAAACAGGGCTTCAAGGCGATGAAGCAGAACTGGATATTAAAAATAAATATAAAAACCAGCTTTTAGTATACCATGATATTTATCTTGCACTAGGATATAGCGATATAGAAACATACATCATGTTGCCAGAAAAACATACAATAATTACACTCACAGAATAAGGATTGGTTATGAAAAGATTTCTTGAATCTGTTGCCAGTACCATATATAATGATTTATATCAGAATAAATCGGTTTTAGTTATTGTCCCTAATATTCGTTCAGGAATTTTCTTAAAACATTATATTCTCCAAAAAACACAGCGAGCTGTTTTTGCGCCAGATATTTTTTCATCAGAACAGTTTGCCAGCACTTTTAGCGGATTAGAAGCAATCGAAAATTTTGAAGTTATATTAAAATTATATAATATTTACATTAACAGTACTCAAAACACTAAAACAGATCAATTTAAAAAATCAAGTGATACAGCTCTTTCTATTGGTGAATTTTTTCCGCTTGCAAATGTATTACTGAGTGATTTTGATGAGATAGATCGATACTGTATCGATGCAAAAAAATTATTTATGAGAATATACGACAATGCTTTAACATCTAACCTCTATGATAAATTAAAAAAAATCTGGATGCAGTTTAGCAATTTATATTTCACAATAAAAGATGAATTAGTCTCTTCCGGATCTGGATATACTGGCTTACGGTACAGAACCATGTTAGAAAAAATCCAGGAAACATCATTACCATATAATACTGTTTACTGGGTAGGCCTGTATGCACTCACTCAATCAGAGAAGCAGCTGTTCACCTTTTTCCGCGAACGATATGCATCTAACTTTAAAGTTTTTCTAGACCTCGATGCTTACTTTATAGAAAATGATGAACAGGAAGCAGGAGCCATATATCGTAATTTTTGGAAAAAACAGTTATTGCCTGATATCTCAAATGAATTTATTCACAAACCAATTGATATCCATGCCATATCAACACAGGGATCAATTGGAATTGTTAAGTGTGCTGGTTCAATTATAGCAGATATTTTTAACAAAAATCCTGATATTGATCCAACATCCATTGCTATAGTTTTTTCAGATGAAAGCCTTCTCATGCCAATGCTCAACACAATTCCAGAACAAATAAAAGAATTCAATGTCACAATGGGCTTACCCATGACCATTACAAAATTGTATTCATTTTTATCAATACTCTTCGATGTCTACAATTCAATGCAAACCAATGATAAAGAAATACCAGAAGCTGATTCCTTACGCATTCGTGAGTTACTGGAACACTCATACATGGAGTTACTTGTAAAAAACAATAAATCTGAATTCAATGATATAAACAACCAACTTAATGACTTAATTGCGAAGAATTATAGTTATATTTCTGTAGATATTTTTAAACCAATTACTCATATATACAATTTTCTCCAATCACATGATGGTATTGCTGCGTTAGATGAAATTGAAAAAATCATACTGAGTATTTTACACAAGAGTCATGAACAAAAACTCATTTTTGAAACCGAAATTATATATGCAGGATGGGAGCTCATTAATAAATTATGTACTATGTTTCATAAAAATAATCTTTCAATTAGTGTGCGTGATCTTTATGAAATCTTAAACACACTATTCCTTTCAAAAACAATAGCATTCAAAGGTGAGCCACTCAAAGGTCTTCAGCTTATGGGTATGTTGGAAACACAATGCCTCGATTTTTCCATTCTAATAATGCTTTCAGCGAATGAAGGGTATTTACCATTTACTAATAGGGGAAAATCGTTTATTCCTGAAAATTTACGAAAAGAATTTGGACTTCCAACTCAAACGAATAGTGAAGAAGTAACCGCTTACCATTTTTACAGACTCATTTCTCATGCTGATTCTGTTTATCTTATTTATTCAGAAGCAAATGAGACACTCGCTAAAAGCGAAAAGAGCCGGTTTATCTATCAATTAAAATATGAATATATCCAAAGTAATCCTAATTGTACGTTTACCGAAGAAACATTTGCCTTTCCTATGGTCAAACAAACTAAAAAAACAATTGTAATAGAATCAAATGATACAATTAAAAATATATTACTCAATATTAGTTATTCCCCAAGCGCGCTTGCATGTTTTAATGAGTGTTCACTAAAGTTCTATTACAAATATATAATGTATATTAAAGAACCTCAGGAGCTGCAGGAAGACCCAGATGCAGCTATGATTGGTAATATTTTTCATACAAGCTTAAAAAATTTGTTTTCGTTAAAATCGTACACAAAAGATGATCTTCTTTCCCTCAAAAATAAAATAGAAATTACTGTTAATAATGCAATAAAAAAATACTTACCTAATACCATGTTTCAAGGCAATCACTACGTTCTTCAAAAAGCAGCGGTATATTTCCTGGAACAATATATCAAAAATAGCATAGAGTACTCAGAGCGTATCAATTCAGATTCTCTAAAAGAACTTTACACCGTGCTTGCAACCGAAAAATTATTTACGCACACACTCACAATTGATACAAAAGCAATTTCTATTGAAGGAACAATCGACAGAATAGACATCATAGGTGAAAAGCCAGTCATTATAGATTTTAAGACAGGTGCAGTGAAAGGACTTACTATTAGCGGAGATACCATTGAGGAAGTCTTTGCATTACTGCGACAGCCCACTAGAAAACAAGCCTTACAGCTTTTGCTCTATGCTTTGCTCTTTTCAAAAAGCAATAAACTATCTTTTGATAAAGAGCAGGGGCTGGCATGCTCTATTTATTCTTTTAAAAATAAAAATGGATTTGAGCAACTTACAATAAAAGTTCAAAAACAGGAAATACCTATTAATTCTCAATTATTAGAAAATTTTGAATGCTGGCTTAAAATATTTTTAAAAGAAATAATCGATACTCCCGTTTTTACACAAACCGCTGATACAAAAATATGCCAGCTGTGTCCCTATAATAGTATGTGTATGAGGATATAGTATTGGACAAATGTAACCTCTTGCTTTATAGCGGCACTGTATGCTATAAAAACATCCTGCCACGCACGAGGTTTATGCGCGAAACCTGGCACTTCGCTTAGGCCTGCTCTTTAACGTATAAATATGGGCCATCCAGAACCTCCATCCTTTTTAATGAGGAGGGAGTATGCCCATTACTGCTGTTTTCATTTTTGTTTTTCTCGTTGCAAATCTAGTTTTAGCCTTTGTAAAACAAAAAGAGCACAATCCTAATTCCTTTGTACTTGCAGAACGTTCACTTAGCGGTTTTAGCCTTTTTCTCACACTGCTTGCATCTAACCTTTCTGCATTCACGATTTTTGGTGTTTCTGGCGCGGGCTACAGAATCGGTTGGGCTTTTTTCCCTGTAATGGCTTTTGGTACTGGCTTTATGGCTCTCTCTTTTATACTGTTTGGCTTACCTCTTCGTAAACTCTCGCTTGAATCGGAATGGGTTACTCCAGCTCAGTGTATAGAGGCACGATTTCAGAGCAAGGTACTCGGTAAGGTTTACGCTATCATCTTACTTGTATTTACGCTCCCCTATCTTTCTGTACAAATTGGAGCTGCTGGCAGCATGATAGCATCTGTAAGCAATTTACCTACCTGGATCTGTTCACTGATAGTTACAGTTATCATTGCATTCTACATCGTGAGAGGTGGTATGCGCTCTGTTGTACGTACCGATATACTTCAGGCATTTGCACTCTATTTTTTCGCTGGTCTTGCGTTCTTGATTGTTATGCTCTTCTTTTCAAAAAATCAAGCTGATACAGTAGACAAAGTTCTGGCTTCCGGAATAGCAGATAGAAATGGTATTAACAATACAATGCCGCTTATCAGCCTGGTTTCTTACTATGCACTGTGGTTCCTTGCTGATCCTATGTTTCCGCACCTGACACAGCGATTTTTTGCAGCCAAATCCGACAGAGCGATTCTTACCAGTATGGCTCTGTATCCCTTTGCATCGCTTATTATCTTTTTTATGATGACTGGTCTTGGCGTCGCAGGTGCAGTACTCATACCGGGTCTTACTGGTTCACAAAGTGATACAGTATTTACTAAACTATCAATACTAATTACTGGAAACTGGGCTCCTGTTTTTTCCATTGCTGCGCTTGCAGCGCTCATGTCTACTATGGATAGTCAACTTCTATCATGTGCATCGATATGTGTAGAAGATTTCTTACCCGGAAAAAGGAAATCAGTGTCAACCATTAAACTCGTAACAATGCTTTTTGCATTACTATCATGGATTATATCACTTAAACCACCAGCATCACTACTCTCATTTCTTACCGGTACCGCATTTGCAGGTTATGCCATCCTTGCTCCAATCATGTTTACAGCAATTTACATTCCATACACGGGCAAACTGACCGCGTTGATTAGTCTTATTGCCGGAGCAGCGCTTGTCTTTATACAGGCTCTTAAACTATGGACACCACCGCTGCCTGCTGTATTTTTTAATGTAGCTATTCAGTCATTTATACTCTGTATTGGTTTTATCGTCTCACATGTAACATCAAAAGTAAACAATGCTACCAAAGTGAATACCACTACAGTGACCCCTTATAAAAATGAGTACATTACTCCTCTTTCAGTTTTTGTAGCACTCATACTATTATTTTTAGCTATTGATTTCTGGAATTATGGCAAAACACCAGTTCTGTTTCTTGGAATACCAACCTGGGTATGGTACCACGCTTTCATAACAGTTTTATTAGGAATAGCATGTTTAATTTTTAGAAAGAAACATACATAAACTATTTTTTACATTTTATTTGGCAAGCATTCTATTTGTCATCGTTTTTTCCTGGAAGGATTCTCTGTGATATGCTATACTAGCTCTATGAGATTATTTATTGCTTTCGAAATTCCTGAACAAATCAAAGAGCACCTCATATGTCTTATGGAAGATCTTAAACCATTATGCAACGGTGCTCGGTGGGTACGCAGGGAAGATTTGCATATCACTCTTGCATTCCTTGGGGAAACAGACCCATCTCTTGTTCCTGTAATTGCTGATGTATTAGAGGATGCAGCATGTAATTTTAAGGCTCAGAATGTACGTATTACCCATCTCGGTACATTTCCTAACACTACTCATGCATCGGTATTATGGACTGGCATAGAAAAAAATCCACAACTCTTTACAATTGCCGATGTAGTTCGTAAAAATCTTTCTGAACAAAACCCTCAGATTACTTTTGATGCTAAACCCTTTAAGCCGCACATAACGCTTGCACGTTTCAAAATTCAACAAAATATAAGCACTGCAATTCAGAAACAATTTCAAGACATAGCTTTCACTCTCAATACAATCGTTCTCTATGAAACAGTATGGCTCCATGGCGGAGGACACCGGTATGAAAAACGTGCTTCTGTTTCACTCGAGTATAATAAATAGCATTGTTTCTATCCCATCTTAATTGGAAAACTGTACTATGCTATACTCACATACATGTCACAAACACTACTCTGGTACGATTTAGAAACATTTGGACGAAATCCTTTTCATGATCGTATTGCACAATTTGCCTGTATACGAACCAATGAAAATCTGGAACCAGTATCAGCTGGTACGGTGCTCTATTGTAAACTTACCCCTGATTATCTTCCTGATCCGCGCGCATGCCTCATTCATGGAATTGACCCACAAACGGTTATGAGCGAGGGCATTCGGGAATATGATTTTGCGCGGGCAATACATACTGAAATGTCTAAACCGGGCACATGTGTGCTTGGATTTAACAGTATTCATTTTGATGATGAGTTTATAAGAAATTTATTGTATAGAAATTTGCTCGACCCATACGAACGGGAATGGCAAAATGGCAATTCGAGATGGGATGTTATTAATTTATTTCGTGCTGCACATGATTTACGCCCGGATGGAATGGTCTGGCCCATCAAAGAAAATGGGAAACCTTCATTTAAGCTGACAGCACTTTCAGGCGCAAACGGCATTCCTCATGAGAATGCTCATGATGCACTTCATGATGTCGATGCAACAATTAAACTTACATGGATCTTAAAGCAAGCACAGCCAAAACTTTTTTCCTGGTACTGGAACCATCGGACTGCAGAGAGCCTCCGCCCCCTCATCAATGTTGTTGGAGAAGAAATTCTACTCCATACGAGCGCAGCCTACACCAGCCAGTATGGATGTACCGCGCCTGTCCTGCCACTATCAATTCTTCCGGGACGAAAAGACAGCATCATTGCTGTTGATCTTCGTGAGGATATCGACGTACTCTTTGATATGACAACAAGTGAAATCAGATTTGCATATTTCAAGAGCGCTGAAGAATACAACAAACAAAAACAAAATATTGATCCTGACTCCGAACAGCTTGAGCTGTTCCCTTACTTTTCGCCTAACTTTAAAGTCCCGCTAGTAGAATTAAAACTTAACCGCTGCCCCTACCTTGCTCCATGGCAAATATTAGATGATGAAAGCGCAGAACGGCTACATATTGATAAAAACCTCTGTTTAGAGCGAACTAAAAAGCTCAGACAAAATCCCGATCTCGTTCAAAAAATTATTGCTGTCTTTTCTACAGTCAGAACTGGAACAGAAACAAACGATCCAGATTACACCATATATTCAGGAGGTTTTTTTAGCAATACTGATAAATCTTCATTAAAATCATTGCACACTGCCCTTTTAGAACAGGAACCGCAAATAGTTATAAATAATTATTGTTCACATGCATGGGAAGACACACGAATACCGCAAATGTTATATCGATTATCTGCACGAAACTGGCCAGAAATTCTTACAGAGGAAGAGCAAAAAAAATGGAAATCTTTCTGTGCAGAAAGAATTCTTTTTCCGGTCGTAACACATGCATTGGATTATAATAAGTTCAGAAGGGTTATTCGTGAGTGTGCAAAAACAGCAAGTCACGAAGAAAAGATTTTGCTCCGAAAGCTCCTTGCCTATGGACGAAGAATCAAAGCATACTGTACCTCAGTTTAACTAATTCTTAAAGCGAAGTCCCTGAAATGCGCATACGCATCCAGGGACTTTTAATTGCCGAATCATGTAGTAAAGTAATGACAGTTCGCTTAATCTATTTAGTTCCGATTAGCTTAGATAAATCCATAATAGTACCATTGTTGCCGCTCATAACCGATGGAAGCTTACCATCCCATTTTTCTATCCACATTTTTGTAAGCAACTCTTGAGTAATTGATGTCCGTAACAGTTCCTGTTCCTTTGCCATTCCTTCTGCCTGTATAATGCGGGCTTCTTTCTGATAGCGAGCCTGCTCCGCTTTATTTTTTTCTACCTGTATGCGGACAGCCTCTATCTGTTTTGCTTCAATAGCTTTGATATATTCATCAGTGAATTTAATTTCACGTATTCCAACAGAATCCAGGAGGAGACCATTGGCTTCAAAACTCGGTCTTAATTTACTCTCAATAATTGTCTGGATTTCTGTGACATTTCCCGTATAGAGCATTTCAGCCTCAAATTCACGCGGTATATTGCGTACCCATATTCTTGAATCGGCTTTAACAATTTTTTCCACTAAATCATTCTCATTACCAATATTTTGTGCGACCTAAGTTACTTTCTCAGGGTCTACCGAAAACCGAATGGTATAGTAGATGAGCACCTGCTGGCCATCTTTCGTATTAGTATCAACAGGGTAATCTTTGTAGTTTGCATTGGAATATCGTTGCTTTTCCTCACTTGTTGTTTCATAAATAACCTTTTTGGTATTGTAGATATACGTTTTATCGATAATTGGCATAATAAAATTGAGTCCAGGCTTGAGAATCGTGCCAGTGACCTTTCCGAGCCGTACAACAACCTGAACACTGCCTGGCTCTACTATTCTTATAGTAGAAAAAATAAAAATAATGACAACAATACCTATCGCTACTAAGCCAATAATCCTAGTACTGCTTTTAATCATATTAGTTTCCTCCTTGCTTTCTATAGTATACTTGTAATTGCATGGTTCGACAAATATAAATTGTAGCAAAAGACACTTGACAATTAAAGCATATTGGTATTATTATACCATTATGAATGGAAACAAGATCGTACATATCAGCGACGCAAGCATGCTTGCAATACATGCCCTGCTCTATCTCGCACAACACAGAGATAAGAGAGTGCAAACCAAAGAAATCGCAGAAAAACTTGGTACAAGCGAAAATCATCTTGCAAAAGTTATGCAGACTCTCGTAAAAAAGGGATACATAACGTCAGTTAAAGGGCCAGCAGGCGGGTTTACACTTGCTGTTAAACCTGAAACGCTTTCGATTCGAGCAATTATTGAAACTATTGATGGCACACTCTATGCGGAATATTGTCCTTTTAGCATGTCCTGTAATCCCGATAACTGCATTTTAGGAAAAGAATTTCAAAATTTATCAAGAAAAATGGTTCAGCTTCTGGAAAATCGCACAATAAAAGACATGCAAAACACAGGAGTTTTTGTATGAAACTTACTCTCTCGCCTAACACAACTGCATGCTCTCTGAATCGTAGGCTCACCACAAACAAGCCACATGGCTTGCTTAGTGCCACGAAAAATGTGAAACTGCTATTTTTGGTTACAGCATGTTTGATTTTACTACTAAATATTGTAGGGATACATTTATTCACAAACTTCGTGACACTAGACATAGCTCGTATCAATCTGCGAGTAATTTTTTATACCTATTTGGGTATTTTTTTTACCATTATACTTTTATTGAGGAGGTTTTATGGCTAAGCGAACTGTAATAGAAATTAACGAGGATCTCTGTAACGGTTGTGGACTTTGTGCGGAAGGGTGTCCGGAAGGTGCCCTGCAGATTATCGATGGGAAAGCCCGACTCGTTGGAGAGTCTCTCTGCGATGGCCTCGGAGCATGTATTGGGGACTGTCCCCAGGGGGCAATAAATAAAGTTGAGCGCGAAGCTGAAGCATACAGTGAACGACAGGTAATTGAAAACATCATCCCAAAAGGATTAAACACCATACGGGCTCATCTTAAACATCTCAAGCATCATGGTCAGGATACCTGGTACAATGAAGCAATAGCAATACTCACAGAAAAGGGATTTGATGTACATACTGTACTCTCTGAACAGGATACAACCACTCATGCACAGCATACAGCACACTCGCTGCATAGCCCTCACGAAGGGTGTCCAGGCGCTCGGTCATTTTCATTTAAGGCACAAGGTCTTTCATCTGGATCGATGCAAGAGGGTCGACACACCATTCAAGGTCACCCTGCAGCATCTCACGCACCACAGATAAACGACGGCCAGACGGTAGCTCAAAACCGATATGGCTCTATGCTTGAACAGTGGCCCATACAGCTCCACCTCATCAACCCGCGGGCACCTTACTTTAAGGGACAGCACATCCTCATAGCTGCAGATTGTACAGCATTTGCGTACGGAGCCTTCCATCCTGCTCTGCTCGCTGGCAAAAAGCTCATCATCGCTTGCCCCAAACTCGATGCAAATAAGGAAATCTATGTTGATAAAATTGCTGCGCTCATCGACGATTCAGAAGTAGCGTCAATTACCGTTGCAATTATGGAAGTACCATGCTGTTCTGGTTTAGTTTCGCTGGTTAAACAAGCATTAGCTAAAACTGTACGAAAACCAGCTCTAATAACAGTCACAATAGGAATCAATGGTGATCTCATACATTGGACTTAGATTTTGCTTTAAGGTGAAATTGTTTTCACTTTTAATAAACTAATAAGGAGGAACGAATGTTCTGTTATCAATGTCAAGAAGCAATGCAGGGGAAAGGTTGTGCCCTTGCAAAAGGTGTTTGTGGCAAGCAGGATACAACCGCAGATTTGCAGGATCTTCTCACGCATACACTCAAAGGTATAGGTGCATGGGCAACAGAAGCAAGAAATCTGGGACTTGCCACGCCTGATGCAGACCGGTTTGTTGTAGAAAGCCTCTTTGCATCAATCACAAATGCAAACTTTGATGATGAGTGGTTCATCAACGCAATTAAGGAAGGGCTTGCTATTCGAACCAAACTGCGTGATGTAGTGCGAAGCAAGCGCGGAAGCAGAGAAGATGTTTCGTGTGCTGAAACTGGCTCCCAGACACCACGAGGAGGAGAAAAACCCATACTCTGCACCGATGCAGCACTCTGGAGTGCTGTCCCGCAAGACTTCGCAAGCAAGGCAAAAACAATTGGATTTCTCGCAGTTCAAAATGAAGATATTCGCTCGCTCATTGCTCTGTTAATCTTTGGGCTTCGCGGCATGGCAGCATATACTCACCACGCTATGGTACTTGGCTATACCGATGATACAATCTTCGCATTTATGCATAAAGCGCTAGCAGCAACAACCGATCCCGCTATCACCGTAGATCAGCTTACAGCACTTGTTCTGGAATGCGGCACGATGGGTGTTACTGCAATGGCTTTGCTTGACAAAGCAAACACCAGCACCTATGGTGAACCAGAAATAACAACTGTTGATATAGGTGTACGCAACAATCCTGGCATACTCATTTCAGGCCA
>ERZ795050.1218-NODE-1218-length-34651-cov-5.579431_pt1 | contig 34651 bp, 25 predicted proteins | sample MGYA00375134_ERZ795050 | MGnify/ENA primary metagenome ERZ795050 (study PRJEB30179, sample SAMN05720221) | activated sludge metagenome | isolation source: Anaerobic digester | place: Japan | collected 2015-05-26 ... | reverse complement strand
AAGTTTGTTACCTGTCTCTCCAATGAATATGGACTCATAGAGTGCTTCCTATTTGGTGGAAGCAAAAGTAAATATCGTTCACTGGTGCTGCCCTGGCATACAGGCCGTATATGGTTGTATAAGGATAGTAAGCATGACCTAAAAAAAATTTGTGATTTTGATCCGGAATGCTTATTTGCAGCAGTGCGATCATGCTATGAATCAATTATGCTTGCAAACTGGGCAAGCGAACTGATGATAAAAACTCATGGTCTTGGTGGTACTGGTTTTTCTGTAATGCAGGAACTGCTTACGACCATTGAAGCTGTAGTAACACAACCAACTTTTAATGCTCCTATGGCAGAGCTCATGCGAGCCTGTAAGATTCTTTTTGGAGTCAAAGTCTTAAACAGCACAGGGTATTTTCAAAAAACGTATGCTTGTGAACATTGTACTGGTACAAATACAGAAAATTCGGTATTGTATTATTCCCAAAATACTATGGGTTTTGTATGCGAAGCATGCAGTGATGAAGGATCACTACCTGTTCAGAACGAAGCTGTCAAGCTACTGTTTGCTGCTCTTGAAAAGCCAATGTACGAGTGCCTCACCGATGTAGACGCACTCACAAGTCTTGAAGCAAGTGTGCTTGATATGCTTGGGCATATGCTTGAACGACCACTTTTTACCTCAGCACTGCTATAAAAAACTACTGAAAGGAGTAAGAGAACATGCGAGCAGTTGATATCATTATGAAAAAACGCAATGGTTCAAGTTTAACAAAGGAAGAATTAGCATATATCATACAGGGATATGTTGCAGGAGACATACCTGAATATCAGATATCGGCTTTGTTAATGGCTATTTTTTTTAATGGCATGAGCTTTGAAGAAACCGCAGCTCTGACTGAACTCATGCTGCAATCTGGCGATGTAATTCATCTCGATGGTATTGAAGGACCATTTGTCGATAAGCACTCAACGGGCGGTGTGGGCGATAAACTCTCGCTAATTCTTGCACCAATGGTTGCAGCATGCGGTGTACGAGTACCAATGATGTCTGGTAGAGCATTGGGTCATACAGGCGGCACACTGGACAAGCTTGAAAGCATCACAGGATACAGGACACAACTTGATGAAGCAACATTCAGAAAAATAATACAATCATGCGGTTTTGCAATGACTGGACAAACAGAAAAAATCGTTCCAGCCGATAAAAAACTCTATGCGCTTCGTGATGTTACAGCAACTGTTGAGTCAATACCGTTAATTACTGCCAGTATACTTTCTAAAAAAGTAGCAGAAGGAGCAGACGCACTCGTATTTGATGTTAAATCTGGTCCTGGCGCTTTTATGAAAACAATCGAAGATGCAGAACGGCTTGCAAATAGCTTGGTTAAAACCGGGAAAACCATGGGTAAAAAAATTGTCGGTGTTATTACCGATATGACAGAACCATTAGGTCGCAAAGTAGGTAATTTTTTCGAAGTTGAAGAATCTATTGACTGTCTTAAAGGTACTGGTCCTCAGGATGTAATGGACATCACCTATAGGCTTGGCGGGTGGATGCTTGTTCTTGGAGGAAAAGCCAGAACGGTTGAAGAAGGTATCGACCAGTGTAAGACAGCAATCAAATCAGGCAAAGCATGGGATCTCTTTATCAAAAACATTGAACTGCAGGGCGGAGACAGCGCTGATATGATGAAAAAATATGGAAACTATCGAGCACCGCTCGTAAAAAAACTCAAAGCACCAAAGAGTGGCTTTATTGCATCAATTGATGCATACAAAATAGGGCTTGCAGGTGTATATATTGGTGTTGGACGTAATAAAACCACCGATTCGGTACATCCGGATGTAGGATTTATTTTTGATAAAGTTAAGGGCGATTCTGTTTCAAGTGGTGATACTATTGCAAGCGTATTTGCACATTCAGAAACAGCACTCGATGCTGCATGGCCGCTCATTGAGGCATCGCTCACCATTGCAGACCAAAAGCCGGATCATGCTCCATTGATTATTAAGGAAATCACAGCTTTATGAAATGGAATAAGAGAGAAGCTCCTGCCTCATTGATTCGAGAAATCGCAGCAAAGTATAAATTGGATTTACTCTATGCTGCAGTGTTAACGCGGCGAGGCATTGTGAAACCAGAGGAACTTCTTTTTTATCTTGAAAAGGATTTACGGTTTCTCCATAACCCATTTTTATTCAGGGACATGGAAGATGCAGTTGACCGGGTATTGCTCGCAATTGATGAGCAGGAAAAAATACTGATATTTGGCGATCGCGATACCGATGGGGTTTCTGCAACGGTGTTGTTATATGAAGCGCTCAAAAAGCTCCAGGCTGATGTCAGCTGGGATGTTCCCTGTGAAGAAGAAAAGTATGGGCTTTCTATAGAGAGCATTGATCGGTTTGCTGATGAATTTGGATCATTAATCATAACAGTAGATTGTGGAATTTCTAATTTTCAAGAGATTGCCCATGCGCGCGAACTTGGTATTGATGTGATTATTCTCGATCACCATGAAGCACAAGGAGAAACGCTTCCATCAGCATTGGCTATCATCAATCCAAAAGTTGCCAACGAAATCTATCCATTTCGCGATTTATCTGGCTGCGGTGTGGTATTCAAGTTTTTATGGGCACTTCGCTTTGCCCATTCGAACCTCTATAAGCAAAATTTTGCACTGCTTAATATACGGCCGCTCAACGATGCATATAGCATCGATATTATCAAAATAGAAAATCTAGTTGAAAAAGCTCGCTTGAGCGAAGTAATTGTACCGGGAACTATACCAATAGAAAAAACAAGATTGTTGCCATTCTTAAAAGATTCACAGATTCTTGTCTGGGATGGGGCGATGCAAGGCAAGCTGCTAGAAAAAGCATTAGGTAAGACAGTAGAAGTTTGCTATTATGATATTCAGCCTGATATTGCGCGAGTATTTCCACAAACAGCAGGTTTGAGTCTCTTGCGATTAACTGAAATATCCAAAATTGATAAGTACACATCAAGCCCGGGTTCAGAAATTGATACATTTTTTAATTTATTTATTTCATATTCGCTCAAAACATCAAAGATCACGGCATCAATCGATCCTGATGAGTTACAGCTCGTTGCCCTCTCTACAATTGCTGATCTCATGCCACTTAAAGATGAGAATAGACTGCTCGTAAAAGCCGGACTTGAGGCTATTGCTCTTAAACCGCGAAAAGGACTCCTGGAATTAATGACACGACAGTCATTATTGAATAAGCAAGTTAGTGCAAGGGACATATCATGGCAGATTACTCCCATCATCAATGCAGCAGGGAGAATGGGAAACGCAAAAGTCGCGGTTGAGCTTTTTATCGCTGATACTATTCAGGAACGGACAAAGCTGGTTGAAACGATTGTCAGCATGAACACTGAACGGAGACAGCTTGCTTCAGATACATGGTTAGCCTTTTATGAAGAGGCAATGCGCAGATTTGAAGAGAGTGAAGGAAAATTCATTATTATTGGAAGTGAAAAAATAAGCAGGGGTATTGCAGGTATTGTTGCCAGTAAACTCGCTGATACATTCAAAGTTCCAGCCGTTGCAGCATCATTTTCATCTGATGGCACTGCAACAGGTTCCGTGAGGACCAGCAGAGGGCTCAATGTAAAAGGTCTACTGGATTACTGTGCGGATTTGTTTACCGATTATGGTGGGCATGAAGCTGCGGCTGGTTTTTCTCTTAAACAGGAAAACTGGAAATTGTTTGAAGAAAAAGCAGGTGAGTACCTTTATGCTATGGATCTCGATGAACACGAAAATGTTTTAGAGGTTGATGCAGAACTTCCTCTCGATTATGTTACTGCTGATTTAATAAAATTAAATGATTTTATAGAGCCATGCGGAGAGGGAAATCCAGCTCCAGTGTTTTTTTCAAGAAATGTTATGATTCTTAATACTGAAATTGTTGGTAAATCTGACAAACTGCATCTCAAGCTCACGCTTGATTTTCTTAAGAACAAGTGGCCTGCACTGTGGTGGGGTGCTGCAGAAGAGCATCACAATACAATGCAGCCAGGAAAACGCATCGATGTATTTTATAGGGTCCAGCGTAATGTCTGGAACGGAATAGAAACGCTGCAGCTTATTATCCTGCATGCTGAACTTTCTCAAACCCCATGACATCTTTGAAAAATTTTGATAGAGTAATGAGGGTAAAAATTTTATTATTTCATATCAACAAAAATAGTTGATATGTCAAACTGCCCCGCCAACTATACTACACAAGGGGATATTAAATGCCAGAAACAAACGTACTCATTAACCTGTCAAACCGTCATATTCACTTATCGAAAGAGGATGTTGAAATTCTTTTTGGTTCAGGTTATTCACTTAAAAAAACGAAGGATCTGCTCCAGCCAGGACAATTTGCATGTGAAGAGTGTGTCACAATTCATGGCCCAAAAAGCTCAATTGCAAATATTCGCGTATTAGGACCAGAGCGTAAAGAAACACAGTGTGAAATTCTTGCAAGTGATGTTTTTAAGCTAGGATTCACCAGTGTGCCAGTTCGAGAATCTGGACAGCTCGATGATACTCCAGGTTTTGTTATCGAAGGACCTAAAGGAAAGGTAACAAAACAAAAAGGTCTTATTGTAGCAAAGCGTCATATTCATTTTGATCCTGAAAGTGCAAAAAGATTTGGTGTAAGTGATAAGGAAATTGTTAACATTAAAATAAGCGGAGAACGCGGTGCAATTCTTATGAATGTTGTTTGCAGAGTAAATCCAGCTTTTGCACTTGAGTGCCATCTTGATTTTGATGAAGGTAATGCACTTGGTATAACTTCAGGTGCATTTGGAGAAGTACTTAAAGTTTAAACTCATAAACAGGTTATTGTAATAATATAATTTTGCTTGAAAGACATGGATGGTTCTATTGGATCATTCATGTCTACTTACTATTTAAAATGTTTTATAATACGAGGATGACATTGCGCTTGTTTTTTTATACAATACTATTAACAATACAATGAAAAGATTGGCGGAGAAAAATGAATAAAGTAATACGAAAAGCACGTGATCTTGATGGTTATCTGACAGACGAAGATAGTAAACTGCTTTTGCAGATGGATGAGCTCTATGCAAAAGCAATGGAAAATTTCAAAGTATTAAGCCATTCAGTATCCGTTGCTACCTATGCACGTGAAACTGAGAATATAGTAACGCTATATAATGAGATGGGAAATCTCATGCAGCAGATTTGTCAGCGTGAAGAGAGAATAAATGTATATTCTTTTAATACGCCGCAGGAAAACCATGCAGAAGCGAGTAGGCTTATTGCAAAGCTTCGCGATGTTAATACAAGCAGACATGAGTTTGTGTATTATACACAGCGGGCTTATGAGCTTTTGTTTAATCTTGCTTATGGCGGAACAAAAAATGTAAACAAAAACTATTTGATTGTAAAAACACCTGTTACCTATCCTTTCCAGAATTTTGCAGTGCATAAAATACCAAATATCGATGCTGAAATTGAGAACACAGTTATGTGCGTTATGTTGCGCGGCGCACTGCTTCCTTCAATGATTATGTCAAAAGAAATACAAGAATATTCCTCGCACGGTTATGTAACTCCATTTGCTCTTTTTAAAATAAAACGTGATGAATCGCGTGATGAAAAATCGATGGAGTATATTCTTGATCTTGATAGATCCTATTTTAAGCCTGAACAGCTCGAAGGGAAGGACTTAGTATTTGCTGATCCAATGAATGCAACGGGCGGCAGTTTTGTTACAGTTATAAAATATTTATATGACTTAGGGGTAAAACCAAAATCTATTAATTTTTTTACTATAATTTCTGCGTTAAAAGGTGCTCTTCGTATCGTACGAGCGCTAGATAATGTTAAACTGTATACATTATGGATGGACCCTGTACTAAATGATATTGCGTATATCATGCCAGGTCTCGGAGATGCAGGTGACAGGATCAATGGTAAAGATGAAGGCATGTATCCACGAGACATTATTCAGCTCATAGCAGATTATGGTTCAAATATTGCTCTTCTCTATCGTTCACAAATTAGGGTTATTGAGGAAACAGTGTTGAGGCGTTGATATGCTGCGGTAATTCACTAACCATTTTGTAAAGGAAGCATAGTGATGGCAAAAATAATAAATCGAAAAAGTACATGTCAATTTTACATGGTGATGGCCCTGTTATTTTTTGTCTTTTTTTCAGCAACATCGTGTATTACTGTTCAGGAACGGAAATCGCTGGCAGAAAAATATATTGAACTGGGCAACTCATATATGGAGTTAAAAAAATGGGATAAGGCTGCTGCTGCATATGAACGAGCATTAGAATTGGATCCTGATAACTTGGGTGGCACTTACAATTATGTGCGAGCTCTTATTGAAACCGGTAAAGTAAAAGACGCCATTCCCCTTGCAGAAAAACTTGTTGCCAGTGAACCAGAGAACTCACTTTATCTAACAGTTTTAGCATATGCACAGTACAAAACAGGAAATTATGATTCAGCAATAAAAGTATACCAGAAAGTTGTAGCGCTCCGATACAATGATGAAGTAAGTATAGCAAACCTATGTTTACTCCTGGAAGCTACAAATCAGTATGAAGAAGCAGTAAAATATTACCGTGATGTAATAAAAATAAGCTCTACGCCGAATGTGTATCGGCTTAAGCTTGCTCAAGTATTGTATAAACTTGAAAAGTATGATGAAGCGCTTATCGAAGCTCAACAGTATACATCAGAAAAGCCAAACGATGGGGTAGGTGTAAAAATATTAGCAAAAATATTTGAAAAGCTAAAAAAATTTGATGATGCAATTGCCCTTCTTGAAAATTATACACTAAATGCGCAAAGTGATGCAGAAGCGCTGTTTATGTATGCACGGTTGCAATTTCTTGTTGGAAAACTAGAAGAAGGTAAAGAAACTTTGCAAAAAGCGCTCAAAGCTGGATATTCGGATACGCAATCAATTTCAGAACTCCTAGATCTTAAAGAAATAGAAGCAATAAAAAGCGAACTTGAAACAATGATACAGAACAGTCAGTCAGGCAAGAAATAATGAGAAAATAATACCGGTCAAATATGTGAAATGCCCAGGTGTATTATGCTATCGGCACTTCATTTTTCATAGGGAAGCTCAAGTATGAGCTCGACTTCGCCACGAGAAAGTTTTAATGCTTTAGCAATTTCATCAGTTTTCCAACCCTGGTGAGCCAGCTTTCGGACTGAATCCTGAACGCTCAGAGGTGGTGCGCTGCTCGAATCACCTGATACTGGTTCTTTCTTTAATACATCACGGAGGAGTTTAAGGTTTTCACCTGCCTTTTTATTAAGCTCTTCGAATCGGGTTTCAGCTCGAACAAGCCATTCTCTGGCTTTTTGCAAGTTATCAATTCGTTTTTCAGAATCTTCCAATACTGAATCAATTGTATTGTACTTTTCAAGTATGCTGTCTAGCCGCGGTTCAAGTTCTTCAATTTCGCTCAATGAACGCTTAATATCAATAATCTGGTTTGGAATAGCATTGAGTTCTTCTTGCAGCTGTACGAGAGTCTTTTCGAGTTTGTTAATTGCATCAAAGTTTTTATCCACTGTATCCGTTGTAGATTCAATAACTGCAGTTTTCTTTTCAAGACGGTCATATTTGCTTGAAGCTTCGTCAGCAATTTCTATGAGCTTTTTAATTTCGACCTGGATTTGTGTCAGCTGATCATTACTTGCAGTAACCTGTGATAGTTTCTGATCAATTTGCTGTGAAATGCTCAGTAGTTTGTTAAAGTCTTGTTCCATTGCATCAAGCCGGCGCTTTTCTGCCAGGAATCGGTTGATTTTTTGGTTCATTTCTTCTTCGGTTTTCTTGATGCGTGCATACTGCTGATCGAGTTCATTGATTTCACTCTGGCGGTTGTTGATAGCAGCAAGATCTTCTTTCATGTTTGCAATAGCCACTGAAAGTTTTTGTCTAAGTTCATCCGCTCGTTCAAACAGCCTGGTTTCTTTTTCAAAATTTTTAAACTGTTTTTCAAAATCTGCAAAGAGCGTATCGTGTCGTTTTTCCTGGATGCTAAGTTCTTGATTTAGCTTTTGAATGGTAGACTGGAATCTTTCTTCAAATTCTTTAGCTTGCAGTTTATAGGCATTGATTGCACTGTTCAGATTTGATTGTATCTCTTCAGTGCGTTTGCCTGCATCGAGTGTGAGTGTTTCATATGTCTTTGAAAATTCAGCAAGCGCTTGTGTGCTGCGCTGTTTGAGGTCCTGCTCCAGTAGATTAATTGAATGTGATAAACTCTTAATTTCTCCCTGTATTGTACTTGTTTGAGCTTCAGTATCTTTTTTTACTGCAGCTATTTCTTTTGTAATGGAGCTGTGCAGGTTTTTAATCTGTTCTTGCGTGTTCTGGGTTTCCTGTGCAAGCATTGCTTTATATTTTTCTACATTTGCAGAGATTTTTTCAAACACTTCCTGAATTCTGTTTTGAATCATTTTTGCGCGTTCATTAGCCTCTGTGAGCCATTTTTGTTCTATTGCAGTGCGGAATTCTCCTGATTTTGTAAGTTCAGTCTCAAGTCTCTGTTCGAGTGTAAGTCTCCACTCTGTGAGCCTCTTTTCAATTTCGCTGCTCCGTTGCTTGAGATCAGCAAAGAAATCATCTTCAAAGACTTTCATCTGTGCTGATACGTTTTCATATGCATGCGCTTTGAGCTTGCTAAGCTCTTCATCGAGCGTAGTCATTGTAGATTGCAACTTAATAATCTCATCTTCAACTGAATGAGCAAATGTTTCTTTTTGTTCTCTAATGGAAGTAGTAAATTGAGAAAATTCATCAAGCACTTGTTTTTGTATAGCTTGCATGGCTTCTTTAAGACTACGATCCATTGTTTTAATATCAAGTTTTGATGCTTCAATGACAGCAAATGCCTGTTCGAGATTAGTTCGCGCCGTTTCGATACGTTTTTCAAACTGCGTGTTGAGTTTAGATTCAAGTGAATTAATAGTAGTGAGTATGCTTTTTTCAGTATCACTGAGCTGTCCCTGTGCCTGTTCAGTTTCCAATTTTAATTCTGCAAGCACTTTTTTAATGGTGTCTTTGTATTCCTGCTGCTTCCCGATAAGCTCTTCCTGGTACGTTTTGAGTTGTTCTTTAATTTTTGTTTGCAGTGTCTGAAGCATTTCTGATGATTTTGCATCGAGTTTTTGTATTTTTTCGATAAGAGCTTCTTCTGATTTTTTTGCGCGAGTGTTAGCCTGTGTGTAAGCTGTGAGCAATTCATTATGCATAGTTGCTACTGAACTACGAAGACCGTTCATAAGGTTTTCTGCTTCTTTTGTCCATTCCGTACGAATCGTTTTTAGCGAATTTTGCACATCCTGTAATTTATCCTTGAGTTGTTCTTTTATCGTTCCAGTTTTTTCATCAATCATTTCTTCTAGCTTACTGGAACGTTGTATTAATGCATCCTCCAGTTTATCAGTGCGCTCAGTAAGCTGGTTTTCAAGTTCACGTGTTGTTTTTTCAAATTCATCATGGAGCAATTTACCACGATCAACTATAAAAGTTTTTAATTGTTCGAATGATTCATGTTCCAGTGTACGGGCAGTTTTCTGAGCTTTTTCAAAAGCACTGTCAAACTGTGCTTTATAGGTTTCATACTGTTCAGTTTGAAGCGCTTTAGTCTCTTTGAGTGTTTCCATATATGTTGAAAGCTCTTGTGATGCTTTTTGCTGATACTCGTCAAGTAGGTTTCTGAACTCACTAATGTAGTTTTCAGCTTCGATTCGAACAGTTTGTTCGGCTTGTGCGCGAATTTCGGGAATTGCTGCTTTAAGTGCTTCTAAATCTTGCTTTGTGCTTTTTAATGTATTTGCAATTTTGTCAACAAAACTGCTTTCATTGTGGATAATTTGCAAATTTTCATCTACTCGTGCGCTCATCGCTTTAAGCTCAGCAAGAGCCTCATCATATTCACTGATGCGTTGAGCTATAAGTCCCATTGCATTCGTTTTATCTTCAAGGTTTTTTTGTGTTTCTGTTACCTGCCGGAGCACTTCTTTTGCTGACATTTTGTAAGCATCAAGCTCTGCAGCATAGGTTTTAACGTCTTTTTCACGTTTAGCTGCATATTCATCAATTTCTGCCATGAGCTTGTCGGTAAAGCGTTTAATCTTTTCAAGTGACCTATTATCTTTATCAAGATATCGAAAAACAAGGATTACAATGATTGATATAAACAACGTGACGAGATTTCCTACTGTAAACATGTCATCCTATCCTTAATCATAATAATTTTTGACTGTAGCACACAAGCATTGAGCCTGCATGATGCCAGGCACTAGTATATAGCAAAATATAGAATAAATAAAGTAAATAAAATAGCGCCATTTGACCTTTTCTTATGATTGCAATATACTATACATATGTATGGGGGTGCCCCGGATTCGACTGGTATGATTCGGAACATGGGTGGCAGGTAGAGTTCCCAGCTCTTACTCTTGGGAAAACCTATAAGTGCCAACAATAATGGTACTCTCGCTCTCGCTGCATAAGCGTTGAACGACGGACTGTGCTTTGTTTTGTCCCGGGCATTGCATGTGTCTGTAACCTTACGGGACTTACTGTGTGATGTGCTTGTGATTCATACAGGACAACATAACAAGCTGGAGCCTGTGCCGCGTGATAATCCGCTAAGCCAGGCTTGAGACTAAAAAAGATTATCTAAACCTGTAGAAGCTCATGCTTCGCATATTAGGACGGGGGTTCGACTCCCCCCACCTCCATAAAAGAAAACGCAGTATGATGTGCTTGTGTAACTATAGTCGCATAAGCATGGCATACTGCGTTTTTTATTACAACTATGTAAATAGTATTCTGATACTATTTACTCTGATTGATTAAAAATCGTCAGTTCCCAAAAGCTCTTCTTCCATCTCGTCTGCAATTTCTGCAACAAAGTATGAATAGTATTTAAGGTCATTGTCACGAACGTCAGCAGGAATTTTGGTAGTAAAGTAAATGTAAACACCACTGCTGTCGGCTTCCATAGCCCAGGCACCGAGCTTAAGTGTAGAGTTTTCCTCCATCATTCGATAAACAAGTTCGTCGGGTGGATAGTCGTCAAGCGCAGCTGCAATTGCAAAAATTTCACGAATCTCGATGCCTCGATACATTTCAGTTTGGGATTTTATTGTGACCATATGTGTCCGATCTGAATTTTCAATATTATACGTCACAGTAAAATTACCCGATTTAGAGATCTGATAGTTTAATCCTAATCGTTCAAGAGTTTTCTTGACTCGAGGATCGCCTGTTGCCGATTGTGCAGCAAGCATACTGAGAGCAATGATAAAAATTAATAATACGAACAATATTTTGCGATTGCGCATCGTAACCTCCTTGCAATCATATTACAGTGAAGTGTCCTTTTGTTTTTTATGCAGCTTTCATACTATTGAATTTCTTATCTGCAAAGGTAATGAACATTCACCTTTTTTAGTATAAAACATAAATTGTATAAAACAAGAGTTAGTATTCTTTATTTTTGCAGAAAAACACAAATTCTAGTTTTTGCAATTCTGGCATGTATGTTTCAGGATTAAATAAAAAATGAAAAACTCCCGTTATACTGCCAGTAAAAAATGGTATTGAAATTTTGGGATCAAAATACAGTCTGCTGCCCTGAGTATCCCATATAGTTTTTATTGCAATGCTCATGGTCATGAAGTGCTCATATTCAATGAGACCGGTAATTGAGAAAATTTCTGCCTGTGTATTAATTGTTTTCCACCTCGTTGCCAGAGAAATTATTAGTGGTTGTCGAGAATGATTTAATGGTTGTGACTGTACCTGGAAGGGTATTGGTTTATATTCGATAGATGAAAAGAGATTTAATTCCTGATTTGTTTGTGAGGTAACTAATTCTGCTGATAGTTTCCCTTTGAGTATGAGACCATTAATATAAAAAGATCCACTATAAGCTTGTTTTGGCTCATCGAGAAGTGTTTTTTGAATGTGGTTTACCCCGAACGCAAATGAACACATTGATTGCGGGAAAAGGGTTGTTTTAGCTGATACTGACATAATTGCAATATTGTTCATTGTGGGTGTATGGTACATTCCATTTGACACTGCTGTATCAGCTGTTATTGTGGCAATTGTAAAATTGAGAGTGCTTTGAGCTCGTATAAACCAGCCAAAGCTATTATCTATACCTCTTCGCAAACCATATACAAGTGCACCGTTCATTGCACTACCCTGTGAAATGAGTCCGAGTACTGACCATATTGATGGCATAGTACTGGTATTTATCCATGAAACAGCACCAGTACTGGAAAATTCTCCGTATCCTGTGATAAAACGAAAGATGACAGAACTCGTGCACTGTTTTTGTATCCAAAATCCAGAAGACAGTGGTGTAATCAATGTATCTTGAGATTTATAGAGTGAATAGAAACCAGCATTTTGACCTAATGCGTATCCGTATAGAGCGCCATCGACAGTAGCTGAAAAAGCCGAAAGAGGACTATTGTACTGTATTGCAGTATTGGTTGTAGGGTTAAACATGAGGTATGCAATAGAGGTATACGAAAGTACTCCAGCACGAATACCTGGCATGCTAAAACTCAAGGTACCAGAAAATAAGCCGTTCTCGTCATTAGTAATGGAACAGTATGTTGAAAATAATTGATCTTTTACTGTTATTTCGCTATGTAGTGTGAATACATTGTCATAGCTGCACCGAGTTTTTGCTTTCCATAAAAGTTCCGGAACTTCCTGTTCTTCAGCATGGTACCATACTAGAGCAAGTAACAGTATAATTAAAATTATGCTATAACGTTTCATGCTGTATCTTTCCACTAAAACAGCCAAAATGCATGCAGTGATTGAAATCGCTTGACGTTTTATGTAAAAAATATTATATATATAAAAAACAATATATAAGGAGTTTCAAATGGCAGTTTCGGTATACACAACACCAACATGCAGTTACTGTCGCATGGTTAAAGATTGGCTCAAAGCACGGAATGTACGGTTTGAAGAGTACAATGTCGCAAGTGATCCAAGAAAGGCAGAAGAAATGGTTCGGAAATCAGGTCAGATGGGTGTTCCGGTAACGGATATCAATGGAAAAATTATTATTGGTTTTAACACTGCTGAGCTTGAACGAGCGCTCAGATAGTTTTAGTTTGTGCATGGGATATACAATAAGAGGCTGTCAAAACATTTATTGACAGCCTCTTTTGTAAAAAACGTTACTTATTCATCATAGTCATCGTCAAAATCTAAATCTTCATCATCGTCATAGTCAAAATCATCATCTTCATCATCGAAATCTTCATCATCTTCGAAGTCTTCGTCGTCTTCATCAAAGTCATCAAAATCATCATCTTCATCGAGATCTTCGTCATCAAAGTCTTCGTCATAATCATCATCGAAATCATCATCAAAGTCACCAAACATATACAATGGGAGTTTTTCCTCAGGTTCCAGTTGTGTATATGTCTGTAACTCCAATTCCAATTCATTAAGATTAGTATTCATAATTTCCCCCTATGAATGTTATGGAATGATTGTTTGCATCCATCGCTGTATAATGGAAATCTAAAAGACGAATTGCAATTATGTCAACTAGAATTTTCATTTTTTTTTGATTTTTTTCTAGTTTTACCACCAATTTTGTTTACCAACATTCAGATCCGTCTCTTGCCTCACGTGTTCTACTATGAGGTGTAACCGATAGCAACCGTATAGTCAAGCATTGGTACAAATAATGAATAAAAATTGCTTGACAACTCACTATATATAATAAAGAATACTAGTAAGCGTATGGGGCTTAACCAGTACCAGTATCGATGTATACTGGCAAATTTACAACGTGTCAAGGAGATTTGCTCCATGGATATTACTGATATTCGTATTCGACGGGTTACAACAGAGGGTAAGCTAAAGGCTTACGTAACAGTAACATTTGACAATTGCTTTGTCATTCACAATGTAAAAGTTATTGAAGGTAAATCAAATCTTTTCATTGCTATGCCAAGCCGCAAAACAAAAAATGGCGAGTATAAAGACATAGCACATCCCATTTGTCCGGACTTTAGGGAAAAACTGCAAAACGAAATCTTAAAAGCATATAGCTCTGCTGACACAGCAGCAGCAACTGATGAAGATGAAGATTGAGTTTTTTCTGTTTTAAGACGGTGAAAAAACTATACAAATTATTCAATACCTGATGACAAAGTTTTAATAATAGTGTATAGTGCATCCGCAATCATGCAAGCAGCGCTTGCTTCTTGGGACGTCGACAAGTGGTAAGTCAGCGGGTTTTGGTTCCGCGATTCGCAGGTTCGAATCCTGCCGTCCCAAATCAATAGTTTTTGCATACAAACAGTTCCCAGTATGAGAACGATTAGAGCGTTATGAGGTGTGAGAGAGGTTTACTAATATGGAACAAATTACATTGCAAGCATCAAAACGGAATGTGTCAACTAAGGGTGCTTTGAATACAATGCGCAGGGAAGGCAAAGTACCTGCTATTATGTATAATCAGCATGGAAAATCAGAATCAATTTCTGTAAATCTGCGGGAATTTTCTAAAATATCTCGCGAAATTTCAGAGAGCTCAATTGTTACTCTTCTCATCGATGGTAAGGAGCATAGCTGCTTTGTAAAAGATCGTCAGCTTGATCTGCTTACCGGGAATCTCATTCATATTGACTTCTTTGAAGTTGAGAAGAATGCTTTGGTGCATGTACGCGTTCCGCTCCACTTTGTGGGTACAGCTCCTGGAATTAAATTAGGTGGAATCTTTGAAAGCCCAATGCATGAAGTTGAAGTAAGTGCTCTTCCGGGCGATATTCCTCAGCACATTGAGGTAGATGTATCTAATCTTAATGTAAACGAATCAATTCATGTTAGGGATATAAAAGTAAATAACAAAATTAAGCTGTTGAGTGCTCCTGATATGGTAGTAGCAACTGTAAAATATGCTAAACACGAAACAACAGCTGCAGAGGCAGCCCCAGCTGCAGAATCTGCTTCAACAGAAGAAAAGAAATAACCAGGAATATGTCTTTAGACTATAAGGCTGTCCCGTACTGGACAGCCTTTGTTTTTTGTTTCACTATTGGAAAAGATTCATGAAACAAACCATAGATGAAATAGTACAATTATTTTTTTCCCGTCGGGCTGTACATTCATTATTGGTTGCATATTCCGGTGGTCCAGATTCTGCAGTACTCGTCCATGCACTCTGGCGTCTCAATAATGCAAATCGGTTCTGTACACTGAAAGCATGTTGGATCAATCATGCACTGCGGCCAGCCCAAGAAATGGTGGAAGAACAACGCCTCGTTGAGCGTTTCATTCATAGTCTCGGTATTCCGCTTACTATTGTAACAGCAAAGACCGGTGAAATCGAAGCGTATCAGCGCGATCTGGGTGTGTCAGGCGGCATAGAGGCCGCAGCGCGTGCATTTCGGTATAAAAAACTTCATGAAGTAGCAGAACGGGAGCATTGTGAGGTAATTGCTACTGCACATACTCAATCTGATGTGATTGAAACACTCATCATGAGATTTTTTACCGGTTCCGGTATTGATGGATTGTGCGGAATACCAGAGGAGCAGGGATGTATTGTTCGTCCGTTACTTACGGTAACACGGAGCGACATACTTGAGTATATCAGCAGATGGAATATACCAGTATCACATGATTCAACCAATCAAGAAACCGTGTATCTGCGAAACAAAGTACGGCATATGCTGGTGCCTGTTATTAGAGAAATTTTCCCTTCAGTGAATGCATCGCTTACAACAGTGCAAAAAAAAGCTCAGTGTGATGCAGTCGCACTCACTGCGTATGCAGAACATCTCTTGCTCGCACGAGAGGGGGTTACGGTAATCGATGCGGAAGGTTTTAAAAAAAGCCCGCTGGCAGTGCAAATTCGTGCACTATACCTGCTTGTGCGTCAGCATAAAAAACGTATTCCATGGGAAACTATGAAAATACTGGCTGAAACCATAGTACAAAAAGGCCAGGCATCAATTGGAGGCTATCAGTTTATTAGCACTGATTCGTGCATAAGAATTGTTCAGAACGATACAGAGCAACAAAAAGATCAAACTGAGTATATGTTTTCCTGTGTTGTAGATAAGCCAGGTTGTTTTCAGCTTACGAACAAATATGTACTTGAAATTCAGTTTACACATGATACATCTGGTATAAGAATTGATGCCTGTACCATGCCCTTTATTGTACGCAGCCGGAGAAATGGTGATGCTATTTTGATGAAAGAAGGACACAAGGCAGTAGATGCAATTGTTGCTTCCTGGAATCTCTCCAGGGAACAGGAACAGCTGGTTCTTATCGTCGAAGATAGCGATGGAATAATTGCTGTCTGGGGAGCGCATATAGCCAAAACTGTGGTTTTCAGGCATAATCCAAATTTGGCAAATTCAGACACAAATGATTATATTACAATTACAATGAAAGGGGTTGATAACGAATAATGCAGCTTGATGATGATAACAATGGAAATTCACCGCAGAAAATTACACCAGGTCCTCGCGGTAAAATTTCTCTGTTTTTTTTCCTCGCATTACTTGGTGTAACGGCATGGTTTGTACTTTCAGATGCCAGCAAAGCAAAAACAATAGTGCCATATTCATCTTTTATGACATTAGTACAGGAAGAAAAAGTTACCTCAGTAAAGATAGTGGATCAGATTACTATTGTTTTTAAGGTAAATGCTCTAGAAGGAGAAACTCAGGAATTTAAAACAACTATTCCGTATGTTGATTTAAACCTGTTAGATAAATTGCAGGAGCACAACGTTAAAGTAGAAGGCGCTATTTCTGGCACAAGTCCATGGCAAATTCTTTTTGATCTCGTGCCATGGGTATTTCTCTTATTCATAATATGGATGTTTTACAAACAGTACCAGGGTAATAACAAAGCATTTACCTTTGGAAAGAGCAGAGCAAAGCTCTACATGGATGATGGTAATAAAATAACCTTTAATGATGTTGCTGGCCAGAAAGAAGCAAAATATGAACTGACAGAAGTAGTAGATTACCTTAAAAATCCACAAAAATTTGTAAAAATGGGTGCAAGGATTCCCAAAGGTGTACTCCTTGTCGGTATGCCTGGTACCGGTAAAACGCTTCTCGCTAAAGCGGTAGCGGGAGAAGCAGGTGTACCATTTTTCCATATGTCCGGTTCTGATTTTGTTGAAATGTTTGTTGGTGTCGGTGCAAGCCGTGTCCGAGATCTCTTTGAGCAAGGAAGGAAAAATGCACCCTGTATCATTTTTATTGATGAGCTTGATGCTGTAGGACGAACACGAGGTGCAGGTCTTGGTGGTGGTCATGATGAACGTGAGCAGACACTTAACCAGATGCTCGTAGAAATGGATGGTTTTGGCACGAAAGACGGAATTATCATTCTCGCCGCAACAAATAGACCCGATGTGCTTGACCCTGCATTACTGAGACCCGGTCGTTTTGATCGTCAGGTTGTCGTTGCAATGCCTGATATTAAAGAACGGGAAGATATTCTTAAAATACACATGGCAAAGGTGCCCATGGGTCCTGATATTGATGTTGAGAAACTTGCCCGGGCAACTCCCGGTATGAGCGGTGCTGATCTAGCAAACATGGTAAATGAAGCAGCATTGTTTGCCATCAGGCGTGGTAAGAATAAAGTTGAAATGCAGGACATGGAAGAAGCTCGAGATAAAGTGCTCATGGGTGTAGCACGTACATCAATGGCTATTTCAGAAGAAGATAAGCGTGCAACTGCTTACCATGAATCCGGGCATGCTTTACTTCATTATTACGTTCAACATGCCGATCCTTTACATAAGGTTACGATTATTCCACGCGGCAGAGCGCTTGGTGTTGCGTTCTCACTTCCGGAAAAAGATACCTTTTCCCGGAATAAGGAGCAAATACTCGATCAGATGGTGATACTGTATGGTGGTTATGCTGCAGAGGAAATCATTTATTCACAAACTACCACCGGTACTGCAAATGATATCAAGCAGGCAACTGCGCTTGCGCGAAAAATGGTCTGTGAATGGGGTATGGCTGAAGAAATAGGACCAGTAGCGTATGGTCAGGAAGATGAACCTATTTTCCTTGGGAAGGAACTTGCCCGGCACAAGGATTATTCAGAAGATACTGCAATGAGAATTGATCGTGCTGTCACACGAATTCTCAGTGAAGCCAGAAATCGGGCACTATCCATACTTACTGAACACAAAGACCAACTCGTAGCCCTTACCGAAGAACTTATCCGTAAGGAGACTTTACTAGATGAAGAAATCAGGGCTCTGTTTGGTTTTGAAAAACGCGTTCAAACTACTTAATGTTGTTGTTGTATTGGTAGTAGTTGCAGAGCTAAGCTTTGCAGAAACAGAAGAAACTGATAGTCTATTAAAGCGGAATCAGCAAATTGCAGAAGTGTATGCTGATTCTGCTTTTGTGTTTTTATGGCAGGGAAACTATGATACTGCACTCGAGATAGCAGACGCAGCATTGAGTTTTTATCCTGCCTCAGCAGATGCGCTTGTAGTTAAATATTTTATACTAAAATCTCGCAAAAAACCTCTAGAAGTTTGCATTGAGCTATTAGAAGCAGCTTTACAAGCTGATACTTTTAAAAATTTTTATAAAGAAGATATTCTTGTACGGTACTGCCACGAGCTCATATCGATTCAGAGAATATATGAAGCACTGAAGGCTTCAGAAGCAATTGTTTCTGAACCAGAACGCTGGTACATCATGGCTCGTGCACAGTTAGCATTAGGTAATTACGAAACAGCGCTCGAATACTATAAATCGTATATTAGCATTAATCCTGATTCGATAGAATGCATAATACCCTGGCTCATGCAGATGCGAAAAAACGCTTACTCTGCACAAGCTGCATCATTTATCGAATACATTAAAACAGTTTTGCTGAACTATATACGGTTTGACCATCCGGATATTTTACCTGCACTCGTGCCGTTTGCCGGAGACACAGAAACTGCAAAAATTTATCTCAGGGAATACAGAGCCTATAACAGAAACAATGCATATGCCACATACTATGCGTATGAATTTGGCCTTATTTCCTGGGATACAATGCTGGATGAATTGTTTGTTCAAAATAGTGTGGTTCCCTATGAGATTTACGAAACAGTAGCACAACGTATACCCACACCGGATGCGCTTTCTGTGCTTAGAAGGAAATTAGCAGCATGGAAAGGTTTTATTATCATTGACAGAAATTATGATGCAATTCCAGAGATGGTTTTAGAAATTAATAATGGACTTTCTGTCTATGCGTATCGAGATGCTGATCAAAATGGAATCTATGAAGCTTCTGTGCAGTTTGCTGATGGTATCCCGGAATCTTGCCAATTTTCTGCTGGAAGCACAATGATTTCTGTAACCTATTTCCGATGGCCACATGTACGTGAAATAACAGTTTCAAACAGTTCTGGAACACGTACATATTATTTTGGTCCTGGAGCTTTTTCATTGCCACTTGTAGAGCAGAAATTTTTAGGCACAATCGATAAAACGGTAGCAATCTGGTATGATTTTCCTGCTCGCATTGCAATTCCTACAGAGGATGCTCTTGTAAAAAATTGTATAAAAGTTGATCGCAATGGTAACAATACTTTTGCTACAGTAAAAATTGCTAGTGGAGTACCCCTGCAGAGCATGCAAAATGATGCAGGATATAAAATATTTACCATGTATCACGATGGTTTCCCTGTTTTGGAACGTATCGATATTAATGCTGATGGTAAGTTCGATGGGGTACGAATGTATATTAGAAATGCGCAAGGTGTTCCCGTACTAGCTGAAACGAGGATCGACAGTGATAGCAATGGCGTGTATGAATATATAGAACGCTATTCTCCTGCTTTGACTACAATATGGGATACTAACCAGGATGGAATACAGGATATTATCGTAACTGAAGAAACAAACGACGTTCTCCGGTATGATGCTGCAATCGATATGTCGGGTACATTCCCGCTCATTGTCTATATAAAAAATAATGTTCCTATTCGGGTGCTTTTTAAGGGAGAGGAACTCCCTCTGATCAATGATACTAACTCGCGTATATATTGGATTGGAATAAAATATTTCGATTTTGGACAAACTGTTCCCCAGGAAGGCTGGGGAATTATCAATGGTAAACGGTATTTTGTGCTCCGTATTCAAGATTTACTGTTTGTCCAGGCATTAAACCAATACTGATACGTGTTAACTGCATCCTGTGGTGCTGCCGCAAGTCTCACATTTAAGACAGGTTCCATTTCTAACAAGCGTGAGATGACCGCATACAGGACAGGGGTCTCCTTCATAACCTTTCATACGAGCTATAGCAAGTTCCTCCTGATAATCGTTTTCATTGGACGATACTTCTACAGTAGTGTTTTCATGATTGTGCAGCTTTTTATACTCTGTTTTGGAGTTAGTTGCTGTCGCATTGAGATCATCTGGTTTAATTTGTCCCAGATCATAGCGTTCGCGATAGTTAATTGCTAGATCGCGGAACACATAGTCTAAAACACTGGTAGCCATTTTAATGTATTCATGACCCTGGACCATGCCATTGGGCTCAAACCGTGTAAATGTGAACGCATCAATGTATTCATCTAGCGGAACACCATACTGGAGACCTATTGAGACCGATATTGCAAAAGAGTTAAGGAGGCTTCTGAATGCGGCTCCTTCCTTGTGCATATCCAAAAATATTTCACCGAGCCTGCCATCATCGTATTCACCAGTTCGTATAAAAATTGAATGGCCGCCTATTTTCGCTTTTTGTGTGTAACCAGAACGTTTGTTAGGAAGCGGATTCCGAATGCCGTATCGGTGTGAATCTTTTTTTGCTTCCTGTGTCTGAGGAATGTGAGATTTTTTGGAAAGTTCAAGAAGCGTTTTTGCAATAGGATCCTGATCGGTATTTAAAACGGATGATAAGGGTTGTGATAACTTTGATCCGTCTCGATAAATTGTGATTGATTTTAAGCATGATTGCCAGGCCGACATAAAAGCGCCTTTGACGTCAGCATACGTTGCAGCTGCTGGCATATTGATGGTTTTTGAAATAGCTCCTGAAATAAAAGGCTGTGTTGCTGCCATCATTGCAATATGTGCTTGCCATGGAATCGAACGTTTTGCCGTGCGGCCTGATGGCGTTGCAGTGTCAAATACTGCATAATGTTCAGGTTTAAGGTGTGGTGCTCCTTCTATGCCCATATATCCGCAAGCCCAGAGTTCGGCTGCTTGTATTTCTTCTGTTGAAAAATTGAGGTATTCAAGCAAATTAAATCCTTTTTTCGCAAGCTTTGTATCAGTGAGGCCAATGGCTGCTTTTGTAGCTTCGTCGAGATTCCAGACAGCAATGGCACTATCAAGTGTCATTGCTCCAGCCAATGCCTGTTCTATTGTTTTGAGTGCTTGATCTGAAAATCCGCGTGTTTTCAATGTTTCTAGCGAAATACCTGGTGCATCTTTAAGGGTACCTCTTCCGATAAGATAGGTAACAATATCGTCTATTTGTGTACTGGTATATCCAAGTTTGCGCAGAGCTGGTACTACAGATTTATTAGCTATTTTAAAATAACCTCCGCCAGCAAGTTTTTTAAACTTAACAAGAGCAAAATCCGGTTCTATACCGGTAGTATCACAGTCCATGAGAAGACCTATTGTTCCTGTCGGTGCAATAGCAGTAGTTTGTGCATTTCTGAAGCCAAATTGCTCGCCCAATGCCAGTGCTTCATCCCAGCACTGCTGTGCGGCTTTTACGAGGGCAGGATGAACTTTTTTACTATCAATGCTGTGCGGAATAGTTGAAAGCTTCTCATATTCCTTTGGCGGCGCATTGTATGCAGCACGTCTGTGGTTTCTTATTACACGGAGCATATCATTTCTGTTCGCAGAAAAACGGGGAAATGGTCCCAGTGCCTGTGCGAGGCGTGCAGACTCTGAATAGGATTCTCCTGTAAGAATTGCTGATAGCGCTGCTGCAAATGCTCTCCCTTCTTCGCTATCATAGGCCAGACCAGAGATCATGAGCAGCGTACCTAAATTAGCATAACCCAATCCGAGGGTACGGTAATCATAGCTTTTGCGGGCAATTTCCTTTGATGGGAATTGTGCCATATGCACCGATATTTCAAGTACATCGGTCCAGAGCCTGATTGCATGTCGGTACGCTTCAATATTAAAGCTGGCAGTTTGTTCGTCGTAGAAAGTGGTAAGATTGAGTGACGCAAGATTACATGCGGTATCATCAAGAAACATATATTCCGAACACGGATTTGATGCACGGATCTCGCCATCGGCAAGGCAGGTATGCCATTCGTTAATGGTAGTATGGAATTGCAGTCCTGGATCTGCACATTGCCAGGCTGCCTTTACAATTAAATCCCAGAGATATCCAGCTTTAATTGTTTTTGTGGTTTTACGGTTTGTTCGTGCAATGAGTTTCCAATCTTTGTTAGTAACCACTGCTTCCATAAACTCATTCGTTACCCTCACCGTATTATTTGACGCCTGACCGCTTACTGTATTGTAGGCTTCGCCTTCCCAGTTCGTATCAAATAGCAGAGCCATGAGTTCGGTATCCTGCTGTTCTAGCTTTTTCATTGTCTGATAGATAAATGAAAGCGGAATGCCAGCAGCGATGGCTTTTTTGCATGCATGCTGAAGATTCGGGTTTTCACTGACAAGCAATCGTTTCCTGGGTTCAAGATCTCCGGTATGTATTGCCTGTGCAAGTTCTTCAAAAAATTGATATATCTGATGGCTACCTGATGCGAGCGATGCTACTTTGTATTCTTCATGTGGTTTCCATTGAATAAATTCTTCGATATCAGGATGATCGGCATCGAGAATAACCATTTTAGCAGCACGACGGGTAGTACCACCCGATTTTATCGCATTTGCAGAACGATCCCCAATTTTTAAAAATGAAAGCAGACCGCTCGATACTCCTCCGCCAGAAAGAGGTTCTCCAGAGCCTCGAATCGTAGAAAAATTGGATCCGGTTCCAGAGCCATACTTAAAAAGCCTGGCTTCGCGCTCTATAAGGTCCATTATTCCGCCTTCATTTACCAGATCATCTTTAATGGTTAGGATAAAGCATGCGTGGGGTTGGGGACGCTTATATGCACTGTCTGAGGGTACCACTTCATTTGTTTCAGGATCTACATAAAAGTGGCCCTGCGAGGGTCCTTCGATGCCATAGACTGCATAGAGACCAGTATTGAACCATTGCGGGCTGTTTGGTGCAGCTATCTGGTGAGCGAGCATATAGCAGAGTTCATCATAGAATGCCCGTGCATCTTCGTCTGTATCAAAATATCCCCCTTCTTTGCCCCAGAGCATCCAGGTATATGCAAGCCGATGAAATACCTGGCGGGCATCGTGTTCTGATCCAGGGACAGGTGATGGTCCTGCTAGTACGCGCTGCTGTTCAGGAACAAATGCTTCCCAGCTTCTTGCCTTATCTCCCGGTACACCTGCTTTACGGAAGTATTTCTGTGCAAGTATGTCGGTTGCAATTTGACTCCATGATGAAGGAGCAACAACACCATTCATGTAAAAAACCTGTGAACCATCTTTGTTTCGTATTTCTGATACACGTTTTTCCCACTGTATATCAAAATATGGTCCTGATGTTTCGGTGGTATAGTAGCGTTTAATTTTCATAGTGGCTCCTTCATCGTCATATAATACTACATATAGTGTCTGTCGCTTTTATCTATACAATCAATTGTAGTATAGGTCAAGAGGGTCTTTACCTGTCTGCATTGTCTTATTATGTGAATTTGAGTAATATAGAAAACAAGGAGAATCCATGAAAAAAATACTGCGCCATACAGTACTAATAATGCTCATAATTGCTGCCGGGGCAGGGTGTACCTCACAAGATAATGCTCCACAAAAAAAATTACCAACAGCTATAGTTTCAATCAATGGTATAAAACTCACGGTTGAATTAGCAGTTACTGAAGCGCAAAAAGAAAAAGGGCTCATGTTTCGCAATAGTGTTCCAGATGGTACTGGAATGCTTTTTGTATACTATGAGGATAGGCCACTTACGTTCTGGATGAAAAATACAAAAGTTCCGCTTTCAATCGCCTTCATAGCTTCAGATGGGACAATTGTCGATATTGTTGATATGCAGCCATATTCACTGGCTCCTGTTCCCAGCTCTCGTTCCGTTCGCTATGCACTTGAGGTGTCACAGGGCTGGTTTGCAAAACATACTATTAAACCAGGGGATAAAGTTGATTTATCCGATGTGCTTACAAAGATTTAAGAGAACAAGGAGCAGAATTCATGCTGGATATATATACGTTAGGTGAGCAGGTATTACGGAACAAAGCAGAACCTGTGCTTAAATTTGATAGCAAGCTTGTTGAAACGCTTGAGTCTATGGTTGTTACCATGCATCGGGCTCGGGGTATTGGTCTTGCAGCTCCGCAGGTTGGTATAAGCCAGCGATTTTTTGTTGTACAGCTTGAAAACGAAAAACCGCTCTATTTTATTAACCCTGAGATTATATCAACAAGTTCTGAAAAAATTTTGTATGAAGAGGGTTGTCTTTCGATACCTGGGGTATATGCAGAAATAGAACGCTCTTCTGCACTGGTTGTACAGGCACTCAATGAAAAAGGAAAGCGGTTTACGCTGGAAGCTTCGGGATTGCTTGCTAGGGTAATTTTCCATGAAAATGATCATCTTGATGGTGTGCTTTTTATCGATAAGCTGATTCCCAGTGTGCGCAAAAAGCTTATTGAACAGTATGAAAAAAGGATGCGGGCATAAAGCATGCGCATACTGTTTGCCGGAACTGCCGAAATTGCTATTCCTTCACTCAAAATGATTGCGGATACGTATGAGCTCGTTGCTATTCTCACCAGTCCCGATGCTCCGCAGGGACGCGGGCTTGTTCTAACACCTAGTCCTGTAGCGCTTACAGCAGCATCATACTGCCCGCATGTACCGGTATTAAAGCCTCAACGACTAAACCAGGAAGTCCGTGAACAAATACGGGCATATAAGCCCGATGTGCTTGTTGTCTATGCATATGGCAAAATATTTGGTCCAAAATTTTTATCGTTGTTTTCGGAGTGTATCAATGTGCACCCATCACTACTGCCACGCTGGCGTGGACCTGCACCAATACCTTTTTCGATATTGAACCGCGATGCTCAAACAGGCATCAGCATTCAGCGTATTGCCCAGCAAGTAGACAGCGGTGATATTTTTGCCCAGGTGGTCTGGAACATGCAATTCAATGAAACCACTGCAGAGCTTACAGAACGAGCAGCGGTAGAAGGAAGTCAGCTCCTCAGCGATGTGCTTGCTAAGCTTTCATCAGGAAATGCGCATGCTCAACCTCAAGATGAACGCAATGCTACCTATTCCCGATTGATCACTAAGCAGGATGGTATAGTCGATTGGAATCAACCTGCTGAAACCATTCATGCGATCATACGAGCATATAATCCCTGGCCGCTTGCCCGAACAACTATAGATGGTAAAGTGCTCTATATTCATAATGCAGTACTCGATGAAGCACACCATGGTGCATCTCCAGGAACTATTGTTTCCATAGACAAAAACAGGGGAATAATGGTACAAACAGGTACTGGTGTACTTTGTTTAACGAGTGTGCAGTGGTCGGGTAAAAGCTTGCTTCCCATCAAAGATTTCATTAACGGAGCACGGTTTACATCTGGTTCGTATTTTGTGTAATATTGCTTACAGGAGTTTGTAGAATGAATACTGAAAAGATTAAAGATTTTTTTAAAAAAATATCAGGCAAAGAATTAGTTAACTTAGAACCACATCAGCTTAGAACAATTATTTTACTGCTAATTACTGCTATAGTAATTATGGTTATAACCGGTATAGCTGTGTTTTCACTTACGTTACGCGGTGAAGAGCAGGTTCTTGTACCAAATGTTGAAGGAATGGAACTAACACAGGCGCTGTTAAAACTTCAGGAAAAAGAATTGTATCCTCGAATTACTTTGCGGACTTCGGATAAAATAGAAACTAAAGGTCAAATACTTGAACAGAATCCGCGGCCAGGCACGGTAGTAAAAGCAGGAAGAAGAATTGCATTAGTTGTTAATAAAGGTGCTGTTGTTGATAAGGTTGATAATTATGTAGGAAAAACAGTTGATGAAGTAAAGATACTTTTGCAGTCACAATTTGGTGCGAGCAGACAGCTCATTGTTATTAAAGACCCACTTGTTTATGACTATAGCAAAAGTCCATCAGGTACTATCCTTGCTCAAACACCAGCTCCTGGTACACCAGTTACCGGTTTAACTGAATTACAACTTGTTGTTTCAAAAGGACCCGAACAAGAAAAAATTAAAACCCCAAACCTCATAGGGCTTGATATTTCCGGACTCTATCGAGTACTGGCTGAATCAGGCATTAATTTTAAAGTTGTTATGCGGTCAGCTGAAGGAAAAGAAAAACAGGGGTATATTGTATCACAGAATCCACAGCCAGGAACACTGATTGATCCGACCGAACAAGTACAAATAGTTTGTACTAATACACAAACTACTTCTGGTATGATTGGAGGTTTGTTCACAACTGAGTTGCCTGAGTATCCATATCCACTGTCTCTAAAGCTTGTAGCAGAACTTCCGAGCGGACAGAAACAGACATTGCTTGAGACTAAACATCCAGGAAAAGAATTTTCACTCCCGTATTTTTTACCTGAGAATACTGTGCTTGTATTATCCGTGCTCGATAGAGTAATATTGCGTAAGGAAATAAAAAACTAATATGAGCATACGCACGAAGCAGAAGGAATTATTTGAGACCGAAGTAGTTCGTTTTGCTCTTTATGATGTGGGGCGATCCATTGATTTATCTAGAGTTTTGACAATTGTTCCGGGTACTCCTGGAATGAAGCTTGATAAACGAAGGAATACGCCTGGTTCTATTCAGCTACCTAAACCGCTCAGTATCGATCTCAGAGTGGGACCTCAAGCTGCCATTCTTGATTCTCGAATAAAATCGCTTACATTGTCTGCGCGTGTCTATGAAGAAGGCGTTATCTCTTTTATGCTCAGGCTCAAAGTTACTGCGACACTCAATGATTTATTAGACGTTGAAAATTTTCAAATAGGCAGCAGATTTACAACATTGTCACTTTTTTTAGAGGATCAATTTATTGAACTTTCAAGAATTCTCAAACCTGCAATACGGAGTAGTAATACCATTAGTGAAAATTTCGATTATGAGATGTATACAGCTTTTTGTTTTTCAGGTGCAATAGGATCCTGTAATCAGTTTGTAGAAAAAAACAGAAAAGAATTTGCCAATCTTATCAATGGCGACGCTTCGACAACAAATCTGCATGAATCTCAGATTGCAAAAGCGCTTGCAAATAGCTTTTCATATTCTGCATGCGACTGGGCTGTGTTCGGTTTAGATAATTGCATTATTATTGATCCTTCAAAGGATTATGAGGATTTACTCCTCATTTGTGAATTAGCAAATTATCAGCTTTTGGAGCTTCGTACACTTGATCGGATGCTTGATGCCTGGCTTGATGAAGCAGAAGATGATGTAGGAATATTTTATTCCTATACAAAGCCTAAAAAAATGAAGAGTGGTATATTAAAAAAGAAAATAGCATTTATTCAATCAATGAGACTTGATGCACTTTTTATTCTTGAGAATCTGGAGAATTCATCAAAAATAATTGGTGATTATTTTCTTGGCGAAATATATCAGCATTTATGTTATATTTTTAATACTAATGAGTGGACGCGTTCAATTGAGAGACGTATTACTGCTTTGCAGGATGTATATGACATCGTTAAATCTGAAAAAAGTGAACGAACTATGCTCTGGCTGGAAATAGTTTTTATTATTGTTTGCATTGTTTTCCCTCTCCTGCAAATTATTCAAGTTATGATGGTCAGCAAATAAATCAGGAACTACATGGTTTTACATGAAATAAAACAAAAACAGGTTCAGCGAGCTCTTACTATAGGTGTTTGGACAGAAAAACAGGAAAAACAAACTGCAGAGTCACTATTAAAAGAATTATCGATGCTTGCAGATACTGCTCATATTCCAGTTGTGCATAGTGAACTTATTCGTATAAGAGAAAAAATTCCTTCAACGTTACTTGGAAGCGGCAAAATAGAAGAATTACTAATACTGATACGCGAACATAATGCAGATACGGTTATTTTTGATACGAGTCTTTCACCATTGCAGCAGCGTAATCTTGAAGCTGCATGGAATGTTCAGGTGTTTGATCGTTCTGAGCTCATTATAAAAATATTTGCTCAACGTGCTCATACTAAAGAAGCACAGCTTCAGGTTGAACTTGCCCGGCTTGAATATTTTCTTCCACGACTTTTGCATGCTCATGATGATCTTCATAGGCAAAAAGGTGGCCGCTATGGTACAAAAGATGCGGGGGAAAAACAGCTTGAGCTTGACAGACGCTATATTGAAAAACGAATTGTACACATAAAAAAAGAGCTTGTTGAAGTACGAAAAGTGCGTGAAACACAAAGAAAACGCAGAGAAAAGTCAGGAATTTTGCATATTTCGCTTGTTGGCTATACTAATGCAGGAAAATCGACATTGTTTAATAGGCTTACTAAAGCAAGTGTGTATGCCGAAGATAAGCTTTTTGCAACACTCGATACAACAACTCGAAGAATATGCCTTAACGAACGTGAACTTGTTATTACTGACACTGTAGGCTTTATAAGAAATTTGCCGCATGGACTAATTGCTGCTTTCAAAGCAACATTGGAAGAAGCAGTGTATTCTGACCTGTTGCTTATAGTAGCGGATGCTTCAGATCCTGAATGCGAAGAACAGATAGCAACAACACGGAATGTACTGGCAGAAATTGGTTGTGCTGGAATACCTGCTCGTATAGTAATGAATAAAATCGATTTACAGAATAATCATACACACGCAGATTTTTTTGTTTCAGCACGAACTGGTGCAGGTATTGAAACCTTATTAGATTTTTTTAAAAACATAACAATAAAATAAGTGTTGATTAAAAATTTAAAAACGAAATATTATTAGTAACTAATTAATTCAAATTTGAGAATTGAATAAAAATTCAAATATGTTTATATACGTTATACAGCAGCATCGTTAACATAGAAATTAAGCAGCTGAACCATGGCATATAGCTTTTTATAGTTATGAATTAATAATTCTTTGACTGGCTTACGGGATTCGGTAAAATTATCAAGCTCTTTCCAGTTTGTAATTATAGAATGTGTAGGTGCTGCCTGATCGTTAATGAGAGCATGTATGTATTTACCCAGAGCAATGAGGTTAAGAGCGGTCTTCTTAATAAGCTCCATGGCTTTATCATTTATAACTTTTATAAGCTGTTTTAAGAGTCTGAGCTGATCACGGTCGCGATCGCTTCTTGCAAGAAGGCTCCGTAATCTGCTTCCTGTACTGCCATCATCGCCAATATCATCATCGAATGCTGTAATCATATCGGAGATTTCCAGAAGATTATGGAAAGCATCTGCAACTTCCTGAGATTGTACATTAGTAATCCACTGTCCCCTAACTATCAAAAGATCGATGATTTCGCGTATATCTTTTTTGAGGTAATCTATTAAAAATGCTTTTACATAATTAAGTGGTTCTGTATGGGTATAACCAGCAATATTACGTTTATTAAAATTAGCATTGGCTTTTTCCGTATAATTTTTCATACGAAGTACTACGACAGTGCCAAAAATAAACTGTGATAGTTCTTCAATTTTTGAAGTCTTTCGTTCTGTTGCAATCTTTTGTAAGAGCGCGTTTGCCTGATTTTTTATTTTTTCGATATATGGATCAACGATCTGTTCATTAGGAACTTTGAGAATAAACTTAAAGTTAGGATCCTGCTTGCAGTGTCTAATAATGTTTTCAAGAATCCCGTTTTGCCGTATTGCTTTGAGTATTTGAGCGTGTTTGAGCCAGCTATCAATCTGAATCAGCTCGATATTCCTGTATGCTTTAAGAGCCTCAAAAATTCGTTTCCAATCAGCATCAAGATTAAGCACTAAGAGCCTGTCTACAAATTCGGCCATATCATCTGCAATGTATTCACAGGAAATAGTTTCAAATTTTGGAGTATAGCTAAAACTGCGTTCAATAATTCTCGAATCGAATTTCTTGAGTAAAAAATAATAATCGTAATTAACAAATTGAATAAACGTAAGCAGTGTGTTGTATGCTTTATTAATTTGATTAGTTTTTTCTGCATCAAAAATGCTATCAAGGGTTTGTATATTAGTCTTAACATATTCCTGAAGTTGTTTTAAGTTCATAGAACTTGATAGCTCGATAATTTTTGATTCTGCAAGTGCATCAAGTACTGATTTTTGGTTAGAGGTCAAAAAACTATCGATTACAAAAGATTTAAGTACACCTGATTTTGATGCATTTTCAAGCTGAAGCTGTGCTGGAGCTATTATCCTATATGTGTCATAAAAAAATCGTGCGAGTGTCGGAAGCGCTTCAAATGTTTTTGGACGATAGAATTTGCTATAGGGAGATTGATGTATTTCCCGAGCAATTGTTTTGAGTTGGCGTCTTTTTTCTGCTTCTGGACTATTTAATCCGGTAAAAAAATCCAGAATGTGCTGTAAAAAACCTGTACTGCTTGCCTGTTTTGAGTCAGAGTTTTTTCCCTGTGATGTTTCTTTAGAAGCCATATCTATAACATTACTCTATGATTGTTTCTGGGTCAATAGTTGCATGTATTTCTCCAGATGCTTCGGTAAGAATTCCATGTTCTGTTTCCAGTATAAGAAAACCGTTTCTGTCAATTCCCTTAAAAATTCCTGAAATAATAGTACCGGTATCAGTTCCGCGTCTGAATATTATATGCTCATTCTTGTAGGCACAATTGTTGTTAACAACAGTAAACCATGATTCTGGCTGTTTCTGGAATGCTATAAATTGATCAATGATTGTTTGAAGCATAGTTTCCTGACTTACCAATACATTGTAGCTCAATAAAAGCGATGTTGGCACTGTGCGGTATTGTCCAGGAAATTCTTTTTGTGCGAGATTGATTCCAATACCCGCCAAAATTGTTGTCCCGGTATTTTCACAGAGTATTCCCACGAGTTTTTTCTCTTCTGCAAGGATATCATTGGGCCATTTTATTGTGAGCGGGTGAGCAGCTCTAACAGGAGGAGGTATGAGTTGTAGCAAAGCCTGAAAAACCACGGCTCCGGTAACAAGAGCAGGAGGATAATTTTTAAAAAAAAATGTTGGGAACCAGAAAGTGGCAAGAAGTCCTTCTCCTTTTGGACATTCCCAGATGCGTCCAGGAAGGCGTCCTTTACCTGCAGTCTGTCTATCAGCATACACAACACCATACCGATGTGTGTTTGCCAATTCTCGGGCTGCCACCATAGTGCTTGTAGTTTCAGCAATATGAAAAACTGCTATATCAATCATATTGTCAGCTGTATCAGCGCTTTTCATGTTTTAATCCTTTGTGGTATAGTAGCATACATGAAACCAGTGTATGATGAATCAAAAATAAAAACATTATCTTCACTCGAGCATATACGATTACGTACCGGAATGTACATAGGAAGACTTGGTAATGGTTCTAACCCCGATGACGGTATTTATATACTGCTTAAAGAAGTTATCGATAATGCAATTGATGAATATATCATGGGGTTTGGTTCAAAGATTGTAGTAACTATTACTGGTCATACAGTCAGTGTACGCGATTATGGACGCGGGATACCGCTTGGTAAAGTTATTGACTGTGTTTCTACAATCAATACTGGTGCAAAATATAATGATGAAGTATTTCAGTTTTCTGTAGGACTGAATGGTGTAGGCACCAAAGCTGTTAATGCACTTTCTGTTAATTTTAAGGTAATCTCATACCGCAACCGAGAGTGTTTTTATGCACAGTTTAAGCGCGGTAAACTCATTGATTCTGGTTATGCAAAAGCTAAAAATGAACCCGATGGCACTTACGTTGAATTTACACCCGATGAAGAAATCTTTGGTGATTATGAATTTAATACCGATTTCATTGAAAAACGAATTAAGCATTATGTATATTTGAATGCAGGACTTGAACTCATTTTTAATGGTGTTTCATATACAAGTGATAAGGGGCTCCTTGATTTATTAAAAGATGAACTGGGTTCAGATTCTCTTTATGAACCTGCATACTGGCGAGGAGATCGCATTGAATTTTCTTTTACCCATACAAATAGCTATGGTGAAGAATATTTTTCATTCGTAAACGGTCAATATACATCTGATGGTGGTACACATCTTTCAGCTTTTAAGGAAGGATTTTCAAAAGCAGTGAATGAGTTTTTTGGACAAAACTATAAAAGTGAAGATATACGAGAAGGCATAGCTGCAGCAATTGCAATCAAAATTGCAAATCCGGTTTTTGAAAGTCAGACAAAAAACAAGCTGGGAAACACAGATATACGACCGTGGATTTTACAGGAGACTAAGCGAGGTATTGATGAGTTTTTACGGAGAAATCCAGAATCTGCAGCAATGCTTCAGCAAAAAATTATTGCTAATGAAAAGTTACGGACTGAGCTTAATACTGTAAAAAAGGAAGCACGAGAAGCTGCAAAAAAAATAGAACTTAAAATACCCAATCTTAAAGACTGCAAAATCCATCTTGGTGATGCTCATAAGTTGAGCGAACAAACCACCATATTTATAACTGAGGGACAATCCGCAACCGGCTCAATGGTTAGTGCTCGAGATGTACACACACAGGCAATTTTCAGCCTGCGTGGCAAGCCTGAAAACATGTATGGGCTTAAAAAAACAAACATTTATAAAAACGAAGAACTTTACAATCTTATGATGGCTCTTGGTATTGAAAATTCACTTGATGGGCTGCGTTATGCACGAATTGTAATAGCAACTGATGCAGATTACGATGGTTTTCATATAAGGAATCTTTTGTTAACATTTTTCCTTAATTTTTTTGAAGAACTTATTGTGCATAATCGCGTTTTTATTCTCGAAACACCGCTTTTTCGAGTAAGAAATAAACAGGTAACAAAATATTGTTATAATATAAAAGAACGTGATACCGCTATAACTGAATTGGGTAGTCATGCAGAGGTAACGCGGTTCAAAGGACTTGGAGAAATAAGCCCGGGAGAGTTTGGAAAATTCATTGGTCCGGATATGCGCTTGATTTCAGTTGATGTTCAAACACTCAAAAATATTCCATCGATACTTGAGTTTTATATGGGTAAAAATACACCAGAAAGACGAGAGTATATTATGAAACATCTTATAAGGGAATTATAACAGGAAACAGCAATGGCATATGTACATAAAATTTATGATGAAAATTTTCTTTATTATGCAAGTTACGTAATTACCGATCGGGCAATTCCAGAACTTGATGATGGTCTTAAACCTGTGCAGCGTCGCATATTGCATACGCTTTTTGAACTTGATGATGGAAAATATCACAAAGTTGCTAATGTTGTTGGGCAGGTGATGAAGTATCACCCACACGGAGATGCTTCTATATATTCTGCTTTAGTGGTACTTGCAAACAAAGATTTGTTTATAGATAAACAGGGGAATTTTGGTAATCTGCTTACGGGTGATGAAGCTTCAGCGGCACGCTATATTGAATGCCGGATAAATCAGTTTGCCAAGAGCGTATTTTATAATCCACATATCACAACATATATTGACAGCTACGATGGAAGAAATAAAGAACCGCTGGTTTTTCCTGCTAAACTACCTGTTGTTTTAATGATTGGTGCTGAGGGTATAGCGGTTGGCATGAGTACCAAAATACTTCCGCATAATCCGTTAGAAGTAATACAAGCAGAAATAGCAGCACTTAAAGGAAAACCTTTTACCTTGTATCCTGATTTTCCAGGGGGTGGTCTCATTGATGTTAGCGAATATAATGACGGATTGGGAAAAGTCAGAGTTCGAGCAGTTATTGATGATAGTGATCCAAAACGTATTGTTATAAAAGAATTACCTTTTGGAGTAACTACAGAATCGTTAATTGAAAGCATTGAAAATGCTGGCAAAAAAGGAAGAATAAAAATAGCAAGCATCAATGATTTTACAACTGAGAAAGTTGAAATTGAAATTAAGCTGGCAAGAGGCGAGCAAACCAGCAAGGAAGTAATTGACGCATTGTATGCATTCACAGAATGCGAGGAAACCATCAATTGCAACCTTCTCGTAATAAAAGATGGTTCGCCGCAAATAATGAAAGTGTCTGAAATTATACAGTATCATGCAAAGAAGCTGGTACAAATATTAAAAGCAGAACTTACCTACGAATTAGAAGAATTAGAAAAAGAATATTTTAGAAGAACACTTGAACGAATATTTATCGAAGAGAGAATTTATAAAGAAATTGAGAACAAGAAAACACAGGAGACTGTACTTAAAGCTGTATATACTGGCTTAATGAAGTTTAAAGATGAGATTGGTAAACCTGTGACAGAAGAAGATATTGAATTTTTATTAAAGACGCCAATACGAAAAATTTCTTTATATGATATTGAAAAAGCACGCCATGAAATGGAAACAATAATAAAAAAGATAAAGGAAATA
>ERZ795050.1210-NODE-1210-length-34754-cov-9.074613_pt1 | contig 34754 bp, 31 predicted proteins | sample MGYA00375134_ERZ795050 | MGnify/ENA primary metagenome ERZ795050 (study PRJEB30179, sample SAMN05720221) | activated sludge metagenome | isolation source: Anaerobic digester | place: Japan | collected 2015-05-26 ... | reverse complement strand
TCGCGTGTGTCTTCCGAGACGGGTACGCCTTTATTTCTAACTTACCAGAGTTTATCCAGTCGATAAATTTCTTGATTCCTTCCTCTATTTCCAATTTGTCGTTGGAATTTGAAATTTCATTTTCAACGGCTGTGCTGATCAGGTCTTTCGTTTCATAATATGATGGGCGCATATCTTCTTCGTGTTCATCATGGGATTTTTCTATGAGGTTATATGTTTCTTGATCCGTTGAGATGCCTATCAGTATTCGAATCTTCTCAGTGTTTTCAAGAGATTTATACAACGCATGAAAGCCACTTAGATAAAAATATCCAACCAGTACGTCAAAATTCCTTGAGTCCTTTATAAGCTGATTGAATCGGTCTTTTAGAGTTTGATTTTGCTCGTTTGTTATAAAGGTTAAATCCGTGCCTTGAAATAACGGTAAAAATTCGCCATCTTGACCCAAAAAATATGCGGACATTATAGCCACCTGCCATGATTGTTTGTAATTCAATTATATCCTTTTCTTGACAAATTTTGACCATATTTTTCGAAAATATCAGAAAAGGTTGATTGAAAAAACTCGGCCGTTATTTCTTGCTTAACAAACAATTTATACAACATATATACACTATGTGAGAATTTGTAAGTTATGGTAAGCTCTTTAATGCCTTCGCATCAAAAAAGAATTATCTGTGTCTTAACAATCAGAAATTCAAAGTTACATAAAGAAGATTACCGTAATACTTTAGTTTTGGTCAATTGGTACATGCCATCAATCCAGATTGCGGTTATTTGGTGTTTGAGTAACTCTGCTTTGTTGAATTCGCCGAGTAGTTTGTGATAACATATGTAATTGAGGGGTGAGTTCTTTTGTGGCGAAGGGGAGGTGATGGGAATGAAAAAGTTTTTGGTAGTTTTATCGTTGCTCGTAGTTATTCTTTCTTTTGCGGCTAAGGTTGAGCTGGTTTTTTGGACACATGAGGATCCCAACAGGACGCCTTTGGAGGAAGGGTATATAAAAGAGTTTCAGAAGATGTATCCTAACGTTGAGATCAAGAGAGTTACTTATCCATCTGACAAGATAAAGGAAGTTCTACTTACTGCCTTTGCAGCAAGGAAAGGGCCGGATATATTCAACATCGAGATACAAGATGAGTATCCATACATTGTCAACGGAAGAGTTGCTCCAGTTGATTTAAGCGTTTTGGGTTTGAAAACCTATAACGATTTGAAAAATCAGTACCTTGAGGGTTCTCTCGATGCAGTAACTTACAAAGGCAAGATATATGGTTTGCCACTTGAACTAACAAACTGGTGTATATTTATCAACAAGAAGTATTTCAGAGAAGTTGGTCTTGATCCGGAAAAGGATTATCCGAAAACGTGGGAAGATATGGTCAGGATCAGTGAAAAATTGGTCATTAGAGATGGACAAATTATCAAAAGAAGAGGATTTGACTTTAGGTATCCATACTATTTGACTTTCTTCGTACCGATGGTTGAACAACTTGGTGGGGCACTTTTCAGCGCAGATGGAAAAACGGCAATAATTAACGATAACGCATGGATAAGAGTCTTGGATTTCATGAAACAATGGGGACCAAATGGCAAGAATTTGGGCTCGCCGACGTACACTGCTGCCAGAAAAGAGTTCAACAAAGACAACAACACAGTGGCAATGTGTGAATCTGGGTTGTATCAGATAGACAGGATAAGGACGGAAAATCCAGCGTTTTACAATTCCAATGAGTGGATGGTAGTGCCATGGCCAGTGTTCAAAAACGCAGTGAGAGATGTTAAATGTAACTATTACGGTCATTATTACATGGTTAATGCTGAAAGCTCAAAAGAAAAACAGCAGTGGGCATGGAGGTTTATAAACTTCATGTTGAGTCATCCACAAGATTATTTGGTAAAAGTTGGTTTGATCCAGCCTAGGAAAGATTTGATTGAGTCAGATGTCTTTAAGAATTATCCATATTCAGATGTATTCTTGGAAGACATGAAGAAGGCACATATCGTTCCACTACATCCACAAGGTCCACAGATAGAACAGCTCATCCGCGAGGCAGTTGAGTCTGTTATGCTTACCAATACCTCAAGCCGCGATGCTTTGAATACGTTGAAAAGGAAGGTAAATGACCTTTTGAAGGAAGAGCAATAATTCAAGGTGGGCGCTTGCCCACCTTGATTGTAAGATTGACTTTGGAAATGCAAGTATGCAAATACAAAGTAGGGGTGATATTCTTTGGAGAGAAAAAAGGCGATTTGGGGCTTTGTATTTACCATCCCTGCAATTGTTTTCTTCCTTATCTTCGATTTTTATCCAGTTGCAAACGCTTTTTGGATGAGTTTTTTCAAAAAGGACCTATTGTCTTTGAATCCACCAAAGTTTATAGGGTTCAAGAATTACACGTATCTTTTTACATCAGAGGCATTTTGGAATTCTGTTAAGGCAACAGCCATATTTACTTTTGGTACATTTGTTCCTATGGTTCTTGTCAGTTTAGCTCTTGCGGCATTGATAATAACTCGCAAAAGATTCCAGAAATTCCTTCAAATGGCTTACTATTCTCCGGCAGTTTTGTCTTCCGTCGTTGCTGCTATGATATGGCTATTGATGTTCGATCCACGTGGATTGGCAAATCAATTTTTGAATTATTTTTTCAATACGTATGGCGTGGATTATCACTGGTTGTCAAATGAGAATATGTTGCGTCTTGCCACGATTATAGTGTATTTCTGGAAGTATGTAGGATATTTTACAGTCATTTTCATTTCTGGGATGGCAAGTATTCCGAAGTCTATACACGAAGCAGCCATTGTTGATGGTGCGAGTGGGTGGCAAGATTTTCGCCATATAACTTTGCCGTTACTTAAACCGACCACGTTACTTGTCTCCGTGATGTCGATGATTCAATGTCTAAAGACGTTCAGTACTCAGTATCTCTTCGTCCAAGGAGGAGCACCAAGAGGCCCGATAGATGTGATAACACTGAATATATACAACACGGCTATAAGGGATCACCAAATCGGTAGAGCAAGTGCCATGAGTGTAATCTTGTTCTTCGTGATAATGTTCTTCACGTATCTTCAATTTAGAGTTTCAAGATCAGAAGAAGTATCTTACTGATTTGGTGGGGTGATTGTGTGAAGAAGAAAATTATTTCTATAACGATAGATGTTATTATTTGGATTTTCTTATTAGGTTTTGCTGCAATTGTTTTGATTCCACTTGCCTTTATGTTTACAGCATCTTTCATGCCTTCAAATGAGATCATGAAAATGCCATATCCTTGGATTCCGAGCGAGTTTAGGTGGCAGAATTATTGGCAGGCGATAAAGGGTAACGATGGAAATTTCTTGTTTTTGCGAAGTATATGGAATTCGTTCTTAGTTGCCTCTATTACAACCATTGGTACAGTTTTTCTCTGCTCTCTCACAGGTTTTGGACTTGCAAAGTACAAATTCAGGGGTAGAAATTTCGTTTTCTTCATGATTTTGGGTACATTGATGATTCCATTTGAGGCGATTATGATACCGCTTTATTTGATAGTGACAGAAATGGGGATGCAAGATACATACGCGGGTATGATCATACCACTGTTAATGAGTCCGTTCGGTGTGTTCATGATGCGCCAGTACTTGCTGACTTTCCCAGATGAAATGCTCGATGCTGCAAGAATAGATGGCGCAAGTGAATTTGGCATATATTGGCGTATAGTGCTACCAAATAGCGTTCCTGCAATCGCAACTCTTTCGATATTGACTTTTAGGTCGCAGTGGGACAATTTGCTTTGGCCATTGCTAATTGTGCAGAGCCCTGAAAAGAAGACGATACCACTATTTATCACTATCTTTGTGACTGAAAAGTACACAAACGAAGGTGCGATGATGGCGGCTGCAGCAATAGCAAGTATACCAATGATAATTCTCTTCTTGACTTTGACGAAATATTTCTTGGCAGGTTCTGAAGTTTTTGCTGCAAGAAAAGATTGATGATTTAACTGAAAATAGAAATGATAAATCTCCACCTATTAAGGTGGAGATTTTTTATTCTTCTCTGTTTATCATCAATTTACCGTCAGACAAACTACGATGCTGACGTATATATTAATGCAGACAGAATAATCCCACGAATGGGTTTAGAGGAGGTGACACCATTGTATAGCGTAAGTATGTTTGTGAATGATATTTGCAATTACAGATGTCTTTACTGCTATAGACACATTGGAAAGGGAGAAATGTCTGAAGAACTTTGTTTCAAGATATTGGAACACTTAAGAAAGAATGATTTTTCAAAGATTTCATTTGCTGGAGGAGAACCAACTCTTGTCAGATGGAATATATACGAAGCAATAAAATATGCAAAAGAATTGGGGTTTGTCACTGAACTTATAACGAATGGAACAAATGGGATAGATAAAGAATACATCGGCTATTTGGATGTTATTTCTTTCGATGTAGACACATTGAACCCTGACGTATGTTCTAAACTTGGCAAAAGAAGAAACCATGTGGAAAATGTTGCCAATATATTGGAACAACTCTATGATGCACACATCAAAGTGAAAATAAACACGGTAGTAACAAGATACAATCTCGATGATGTAGTAAACATCGCATATTGGATAAAGAAACAACCAAAAGTATACAGATGGAAGGTTTTCCAATTCTTACCTTCTGAAGGATTTGCAAAGGTCAATGAAGATGCTTTGAAAATCTCAAAAATGGAGTTTGACGAGGTCATAGGAAAGATATCTGCCTTATTAGAAGATTGGAAAGGACAACTTCTATACGAAGACAACAATTATATGGCAAACGGTTACGCATCGATAGACCCTACCGGCTATTTCTACAGTGCAGTTTGTATAGATGGCAAGTATGAAACTATACAAACTGGAAGAGTTTTGGATACAAGCATAGATGAATTCTTGAACAATAAGTACTTAAACAAGGAAGTATTTCTAATGAGATCAGAAACGAATCACAGAACCTTAGAATCCTAAACGGGAGGTGAAAAATAGTGCACAGAAGTCCGTACCATTTGTTAAATGTTGTTCATACAAGCAAGTCGCAAGTTATGTCTCAAAGACGCCTTCATGTATTCTATAACCATGCTGGTGGAACGTATAGATCTTCTCATTTGCGTCAAACACATCGAAGGAAATGCCCTGTTTGCGGAAGAGTAATGAGCTTACGTAGAGTAAATCGCACTACTATGCTACTAAACTGCAGACGTTGTCACTTCAAGGTCAATTTAAGAAAAAGAGGTAGACAATTGGTTAGTCTACCTCGGATATAGACAAGAATATGCTCATCGCTCAAATTCACGTGTCTGGGACATCAATTCCTTGAGGGTCGTGTATAGTGTTCTGTAGTATCGCACACCTTTCTTGTATGGTTCAGTCCACTCTTCAACAGGATTTATCTGCTCTTGAACATTATTCCATTTTTCCACATCTGCTTTGAAGGCCATTCCACCAAGCATGGCGGCACCAAATGCGGCACCTTCATTCTTTTGCATAGTCTGAAGGGTAAGGTTTGATATGCTAGCGATTATCTTTAACCACAACTGGCTCTTTGACCCACCACCTGTGATCCTTGCAATTTGCGGAACGTTATCAAGGTCTGACAACGCATCTTTGCAGTCGTTCATTGCGAATGCAACGCCTTCTAGTATTGCCCGTGTAATGGTCTTTTGAGCTGTGTTGCCGGAAAGTCCGAAGAGTACACCTCTTGCATCTGGATTCCTATGTGGCGTTCTCTCACCGCTCAAGTACGGCAGGAAGAAGACGCCGTTCTCGCAAGGCAGCGTTCCTTCTGCTTCTTGCACAACACTTTCTACATCTTTGCCCTTGCCTATGAGATTTAGGTACCAGTCGAGTGAGTACGTTGCCGATAATATAACGCCCATGTGATAGTACATATCGTTTATCACGTGTCTGAATGTGTGGACCCTACCTGTGAAATCTGGTTTGTATTCCTTCGTTGTCACGATAACTGTCCCACTCGTGCCCAAGCTAAGTACCATTTGATTTTCTTTCAATCCGCCCATACCGAGTAGTGCACATGCGTTGTCAGCTCCGCCAGCTACGATGTAAGGCCTGTTTTTCAATCCCAATTCATTTGCAAGCGATTGAGGAATTTGACCAACGATGGCATCTGAAGGTAAAATCTTCGGTAGTTTGATGGAAGAATCTGAGAAGATCTCAAATGCCCTTTGTGACCATGTGTTATTCTTAACGTCGAAAAGGCTCGTTGCCGAAGCATCACTCGGTTCAGTGTGGATGGAGCCTGAGAGTTTCCATGCAATGAAATCCTTCGGAAGCATGAATAGAACGCTCGATTTGTAGTTTTCATATTCATTGTTTTTCACCCACAACAATTTGGGCGCGGTAAAACCAGTCAAGATGGGATTTCCAAGTTCATCGATGACTCTTTCTTCTCCACCGAGGGATTGGGTTAGCTGGATTGTCTCATCGTAACACCTTTGATCGTTCCAAAGAATCGCTGGTCTGACCACGTTGCCGTTTACATCTACCAAAACAAGCGAATGCATTTGCCCAGTTAATCCGATAGCCTTGATTTCTATGCCTTCTTTTGCAGCATTGCTCAAAAGCTTCTTGGCTGCATCCCACCAGTCGTTCGGGTTTTGTTCGTACCAACCGGACTTTGGTGAGTACAATTTTACGCCTTGTGCATCTTTGAATATGATTTTGCCATCCTCGTCTACAACGATCAACTTTATCGACGTAGTTCCAATGTCCAATCCAGCGTACATAGCATCATCCTCTCAGCGCTTTGTAAATGTAGGAGTTAAGAAGCCCCTCGAGTTCTTCTTGACGACCGGAGTTCGGCATGCCTATTTCTTTGTCGATCACGTAGTTTTCCAACTCTTCGAAATTAGTCTGCTTATTGCGAATTTTCTGCCCGATTTCTGATGAGTAAGTACTGTATCTTTCGGCAACAATCTTTTCAAATACTTGATCTTGCACAAGTTTGTGTGCAATTTTGAAACCGAATGCGAAAGTATCCATACCGACGATGTGTCCAACAAGTAAGTCTTTGAGTGTGTGTGATGGTCTGCGCACCTTTGCATCAAAGTTCAGACCGCCCGTCTTGAATCCGCCAGCTTTTATCACTTCGTACATCGCCAATGTTGTATCATAGACATTCGTTGGGAACTGATCTGTATCCCATCCAAGCAGCATATCTCCTTGGTTCGCATCTATGCTACCGAGTTTGTCGTTGATTCTTGCAAATCTGAGTTCATGTGCAAATGTGTGACCTGCCAGTGTAGCATGGTTTGCTTCTATGTTGAATTTGAAAGTATCATCCAAGCCGTAGGTCTTTAGGAATGAAAGACATGCAGCGGCATCGAAATCGTATTGGTGTTTCGTTGGTTCTTTTGGTTTGGGCTCGATGTAGAACTGCCCTTTGAAACCTATCTTTCTTGCATAATCTGCTGCCATGGAGAGGAATGTTGCCAAGTTGTCGAGTTCAAGCTTCATATCGGTGTTTAGAAGTGTCTCGTATCCTTCTCTACCGCCCCAAAAGACATATCCTTGTCCATCAAGTTCCTTCGTTACTTCTATTGCCTTTTTCGCTTGACCTGCTGCGTATGCAAAAACGTTAGCATCGGGCGACGTGGAGGCACCTTGTGCGTACCTTGGATTTGAGAAAAGGTTTGCGGTTCCCCATAACAATTTGAGATTCGTTCCAGCTATGGACTTTTTCATGTATGCAATTGCCTTGTCTAAGAGTGCGTTAGATTCTCTCAGTGTCTTTCCTTCCGGTGTAATATCTCTGTCGTGGAAGCAGAAAAATTCAAGTCCTAAAAGTTCTGTGAATTCCAACATAGCATCGATACGGGCATACGCACGATCCAATGGATCTGTGAATTTGTTCCATGGTCTATCGAATGCAGCATCACCGAACATGTCTACACCACCATAGGCGAATGTGTGCCAGAAGGCAACTGAAAACCTCAGATGGTCTTTCATTGGCTTGCCATCGATGATTTCATCGGGATTGTAAAATTTGAATGCAAGGGGATTTGTACTATCGGGCCCCTCGTATTTTACTTTGGTAAAATCTGTGAAATATTTCATCTTTTTCAACCTCCTCTACTATTCAATGATATTCTTTTGATCGAAAATTAATCGACAATATGATACAAAATTTTCATGTGTATTGTCTCAAAAACTCTGTGATACCCTCATGCGAGGATATCACAGAAGTGAGATGTGAGATTACCAATTGAACTCTTTTTCTGAATAGAACCCTGAATCGATGAGTATCTTCTTTACATTATCCTTTGTCACAACTTGAATTTGTGATTGAATTGCTGGAACATCTTTTGCCAAGTTGTTGTATGTCGTGCTCGTTGCAGGCTTTTTGCCTTGGAGCAAGAGCTGTGCTGCATTGATGGCATCTTTTGCAAGTAATCTGACATCTTTGAATACGGTCATCGATTGTCTTCCATCTATTATATACTGTACAGTTGCCTTTTCAGCATCCTGGCCAGTGATATAGTATTGCTTTACATCTTTATCTGCGATGAATGCGCTGATTATACCCCTTGCGCTCGTATCATTTGGAGCGAGAATGTAGACTGTTCCCTTGTCAGTTGCCTTTGCCTTTGTGAGATGGTCTTCTGCCTTATTCTTAGCCACATTGAAATCCCAATTTGTAGAAACTTGGTCTATGATTCTGGCCATTTCTTCTCTTGTGAGGTTCTTCTTATTCATGACCTTTAAAGCCTCACTCGAATTTACGATCTTAAATGTACCATCAAAAATCTTTGGTTGCAATACTTCCCAAGCACCTTGGAAGAACAAGAAAGCATTGTTATCTGATACAGGGCCAGCATACAAGTAGAGTGGATTACCCTTGGTACCTTTCTTTACGTTATCCACCAAGAACTTGCCTTGCGCTCTACCAACTTCAACACTGTCGAATGTCACATAGTAATCAACGGAATCACTGTTCATAATGAGCCTATCGTAAGAAATAACGTAAGCTCCACCTTTCTTTGCCCTTTCTGCTACAGCAGCTGCAGCCACTGCATCGTTTGGACAATAGATAATGACTTTCGCACCTTTTGAAATCAATGCTTCAACATTTTCCATTTCTCTTGCAGGAGAACCTTGACTGTAAAGAATTTCAACGGTATACTTCGTATCCTTCAAAAGATCCCTAAAAGCCTTTTCATCCATAGTCCACCTTGGTAGAACATTCGTCGGAAGCACTACACCAACATCAACCGCAAACGTTAAGGCTGTTGCAAAAAGCATTACCAAAAAACTACTGACAAGTATAAGTTTTTTCATACCAGACCCTCCCTTTTTGTGTGAGTGGATTATTTTCCCCACTTACCGCTTACTCGAAAATTACAGTGATATGATACATTTTTGCCACGTGAAGTGTCAAAGTCACGCATAAGCGAAAAAATCATCTAATTTTTTCTTAATTGGAAAATATTATCTCCAATCTCTTTCTCTGTTCGTTTTTTGTACATTTGGTTACGTTATTGTTTTTTCGTTCCGAGAAAGATTAAATGTATAATGTATGTAGGCAGAAGAGAGTTGCAACTAAAACACACCGAAAAATAGTGGTAGAATTAATATGGTGAGCATTGATTAGCAACAAGAATGGAATTTTGAGAAAAGGAGATGATGAAAGATGTTCGAAGCTTATCTTCCAACAAAGCTGCTGTTTGGAGTTGATTCGCTTGAGAAATTACCGAGTTTAGTCAAACCACTTGGCAATGTTGCGATGGTGGTAACCGGAAGGAGCAGTACTAAAAGAACCGGGTTACTCGATAGAACGGTTGAGCTTCTCAAGAAAGCTGGCGTTGAGTCAATTATTTACGACAAGGTTCAACCAAATCCGGTATCATACGATATTGATGAGGCTGCTCAAATTGCGCGAGAAAGGAAGGTTGATTTCGTTGTTGGGCTCGGTGGTGGTAGTGCCATTGATTCGGCAAAGGCGATTGCGATAACTGCTGCTATGGGCGGAAAATTTTGGGACTACGTCGAGGTCGGTGGCGGAAAAAAGCCGGATAAAGCTCTTCCAGTGATAGCAATTCCAACAACGCACGGAACAGGTACGGAAGCAGATCCGTTTGCTGTGATAACGAACCCAGAGACAAATGAGAAGGTCGGAATTGGTTACGATGTGATATTTCCGAAGGTTTCGATCGTTGATCCAAGGGTAATGGTGACCTTGCCAGCTGATCAGACTGCCTATACTTCGATGGATGCGTTCTACCATTCTTTAGAGGCTTTTTTGAATATCGATGCAAATCCTTACTCGGATATCTTGGCGATCGATTCGATGAGAAGAGTAGCAGAATATTTACCAATTGGATACAAAGATGGTTACAATCTGGAAGCTCGCGAGAATCTTGCATGGGCAAGTACTGAAGCGGGTATAACTGAAACTCTGACTGGAGTCATTGCAAATCATGCAATCGAGCACGGTTTGAGTGGTTTTCATCCAGAACTTGCGCACGGATTGGGGCTCTGTATAACTGGGCCTTACTTACTCGAATATATCTTTGAAGAGTCTTATGAGAGATTGGCAATATTGGCAAGGGAGGTTTTCGGTGTCAGGTACTTGGCGTCGAGAAAAGCAGCCACAGCTTTCATAGACGAGTTGCGTTTGTTGCAAGAAAACTTTGGACTGAACCTCAAGCTTTCTTCTCTCGGTTTCAAAGAAGACGAATTAGATAGGATTGCAAACGTTGCATACAAAGCTATGTATAATGTCGTGGTGAAGACTCCAAAGAAACTATTACCGCAAGACCTCTCTGAAATTATCAAACGTGCATTTTGATTTACTTGAGTTTTGTATCTCTACTGCGTTTGAGTTTTGTTGAATTTTAGAATTTAAAAGAATACGGGGCCAGTTGGCCCCATTTTTATATAATTCTCAAGTAATTCTCAAGATGATTTCAACGTTTCATCGAGGAATCTTTCAATCGCAAAGAATGAAGCACCAACCAAATTGCTCGATGGCGATTTGAATGTCGTGGGTCTTATTACCAGATTGCTGGTTGCCATTCTTAACGCTCTCTTTTTTGTTTCTTCTTCCACTTTCTTGAAATATTGCTCTGGTGCGTCCGAAAGTGCACCACCGATGATGACTACATCAGGATTGATAGCGTTGACGATGTTTGCGATTCCTACTCCAACATTTACTGCATGGGCATTCAAGATGTCGATTGCCTTTTGCGTTCCATCTTTAGCCAATCTAAGGAGTGTTTCGAACTTGTCTATCTGTGTTTCACCGTCGAGTTCTCCGTAATGATTGTTTGCCCATTTTATACTTGAAAACAATTCCCAACATCCTGTATTACCACAGTGGCAGGTTTCTTCCGAGTTGACTGAGATTGTCATGTGTCCAAATTCACCTGCCGAAAACGTGTCACCGTGTAGCACTTTGCCATCTATGAGTACACCTGTTCCGACACCTTCTCGTATTATGACAAAGACAGCATTTGTCATGTTCTGCGATTCGGGTGAATAACTTGCCTCTGCAAGCATGGAAAGGTTTGCTTCGTTATCTGCTAAGATCTCGTATCCTCCGTCGAAATACGATGGGATGTCTACATCGTACCAGCCAAGGTTTGGAGCAAGAATAATCGTGGAACTGTCCATGTTCACGATACCGGGAATCGAAAATGATAGTATGTTAAAATCATATACATTCCTCATCTCGTTAACCTTTTCTTTGACAATTCTAAAGAACTCATCTGATGTCTCAGGTGTAGCAAAGTGAGAGATTAAATCCAACTTTCCATTCAGAAACGAAAGGCCGAAAGATGTCTTCGTTACACCAACATCAAATACTGCGGCAATGGGCTTTTGAGATAAATCTAACAACTCCCCTTTACGACCTGGTTCTACTTTGTTTTCGTGTTGCACGAAAGTAAGAATACCTATATCCATGAGCTCTCTGGTGAGTCTCGTCACAGCACTTGGTGCAAGGCCAGTAACTTTCGAGAGCCATGTGCGGGTCTTTGGACCATTTGATAATAGCAATTCAACGAGTGTTCTTCTGTTCCACGATTTCATCGACGAATGGTCTTGTTTCAATTCTCCTTCACCTTCCATCTCAATGTTTTCGTTAGTGTTTTTTTAGTATATTAGTTTATCGCTTACAAATCTATCCGTCTATCAACAATCTAATTGCATCACTAAAATTATTCTATCACAAAAACAAGAAGTGAATTCATTCTTGTTGAGAAGAAAATAATTTTTTTTCGAATGGAATACTCGAGATGCAAGCATTTTGGTTTGATGGAATATTCGATGAAATGGTATAATTTATATTAACAAGAGTTTCAGAAGTATTCTATGTAGGAGTTGACTAATACAGGTGAATTTTCATATTGAGTTACTTCAAAGAGAAGCATTGCTCATGCCACATACGTACGATAGAATGGTTGAAAGAGGTATATCAATAGATGATTTGAAAGAACTCCTCGAATCGAAATCTTCTACTGCCGTGATGCAAAGTAATGGGAGAATACGAATTTCTAATGGAAAGATAGTTGCGATATTGCAACTATCCTTCCGAGGTTTGTACATCGTGACTGTCTTTAGAGAGGGGAAATCGAGAGATTAAATAGATTAGTTAAACAAAATCTCATTTGGGCTTCTAAGTAAGATCTCTGGTCTTCCATTTTCATCCCAAAGTTCACCGTAGAAACGTACTGTCTTGCCTTTCAAATTATATAAATTGTAATTATTGAAGAGATATTGGTATTCCTCTTCTCTAATGTTTATTCTGAACCAATCGCTGTAGATGTTGTACCAACCATTGGAATTTGTGACACTAGTTACTTTTCCTTCTAAGAAAACTATCTTTCCCAAATAGGATTTGTAATTCTGTGCATTTGTTAGTACCGGTGCATTATCCCATTTTGAGAAGATTCCTACTTTATCTTCAAATGCTTTATTGTAGGACTGTACAATCTTAGGTGTTAGGTACTGATCAGCATTGTCATCATATATCAGGGGCCTTGCTAAACCCTGCTTTACAACTGAAGATTCGTAGAAGGCATATTCGTTTTCATCAACTTTCCCGAAGACATATGCTAATGTTCTACCGTAAGTATCCGTGCCAACTTTTTTTATATACACATCGTATTCCTGTGCAAAGTCCTCGAAGTATTCTTTTGCCTCTTCACCATATTCGCCAATAGGCTTGCTTGAATCATGAATTTCTGGAGTGTCAATCCCAACAATTCTAATGGATTGATCACTTCCAACAAGCTTGAATGTGTCCCCATCTATGACGTACGAAATATCAACATCTTCAAGTGGTTGATTTATTTCAATAACATCGGAGTCCGTTTGGATAGGAATACTTGTTTGCATACAAGAAGAAAATGTGAAAAGAAAAGCAAAAAATAGAAGTGGTATCAGCCTTTTGACATCCATAGTTTCATTCCTTTCAAAAATGATTTCTTTTATTTCAGAAAATGCCGCCGGTATTATCGGCGGCACTATTTAGTATCTTCGCTATTGCTTCATTCAATGATCACTATATCGTCTTGGCTTCTTGGAAGTATCTCGTATTCTCCATTGTAAAGGCTCAATATGCCTGTGACTTTAACCTTTGTACCGTTACTTATATTTGATATGTTGATATTTGTACCCTTTGTCAAATAGACTTTTACTGAGAAATCTCCGGTATCGACAATGAAATCGAAGTTACCCTTGCTTTTAACTGTACCTTCAACGTAAACCAAACTACCGAGAGTAGTTTTCGAAAGGCTCATTAACACATCTGCTGTAGGTTGACCAGTTCCTAGTTTTTTTACTTGAGTAGCAACAAGTTCTATCATGCCATTCCACAGTTTGGTGTTTCCTGTGACTTCAACAACTTCTCCAATACTCACACTGTCAGTGTAGGATGGGGCATAAATCATGAGCCCGGCTGCCTCATCTTGGATGTAGAAACTACCCTTGCCGAGTAAGTCCTTAGAAGAAGTCACAGTTCCTTTAACAGTGTAGACAGTTCCTTCTTCACTCAGGAGAACATCCATTAAAGATGCATATCCGGTTGTTGAAACTTGCTGCGTTTGGGTTGTTGAAACTTGTTTGGCTGCTGGTGCATTGAAGCTGATCAGTTTTCCGAAATCCATGGAGTAGTAGTAGTTAAGTTCCATGGCTATCTTCTGTTCTCCAGATAGATTGCTTATAAGATCACCATTTCCAATTTTCAGTTCAAAGTCTTTGTATCCAACCTTTAAACCATACAATGGAAGCATGTTTGACGCATTCCATGCGCTATTGTACCTTAAAAATGCACCCAGTTTGTATCCATTGATGTTGTAATTAAGGTCAGCGTATGCTGCCCAGCTATTTGCTACAGATGCAACGCTATTTGGATCTCCAGTTTGGAAACTTGCATCGTACTTATTTGCACCAAGCTGTAAGAACTGCGCAGAAAGGTCGAAATTACCGTAACCGGCCTTCCCTCCTACTAAATATGAAAAGTGTAATAAATCCGACGTCTTAGCACCGATAGCACCCCATGATTCAAGTGACAATTTTCCAAGTGATATTTTTTCATACACATCCAATGACACTTGATTGTATTTGGTTTCATAATATCCTGCTATCGTTGTTCCTAACAAACTTGCACTTGCGTATGCAGCATAGAGAGTGAGACCACAAAGACTAAAACTAACAAAAATGACCTTTTCTTCATACCCTACACCTACTGTTTTGTTGTGGACACATTCAAAATTTTCTTCAAAATCCCCCATTGCAAAATCTTCGCAAGATTTCATATCATATTGGATAGAATAATTTGCAACTAGTCTTACACTGCCAAAGCATTTATTATGAATTCACTATCAATTTTACAGCGTGATTTTTCTATCTTTATTAAGAATTTTGAGGTGTTTTCGAAGTTATTTGACAATATTTGATATAAACAATGTTGCTTTCTACATCCATTTTCTTCTCTTGAAGTATATGACCATACCAATTCCAATGGATAACATGACAACAAGTATCGTGGGATATCCATACTTCCAACCGAGTTCTGGCATGTATTTGAAGTTCATCCCATACACCCCTGCGATGAAACTCAGTGGCATGAAGATTGTTGCGATTATCGTGAGTACTTTCATTATTTCGTTCATCCGATTGTTGACACTGGAAAGATAAACATCGAGTAGCTCGCTTGTGATGTCCCTCAATGTTTCTACCATATCTATGATCTGTATCGTATGGTCATGGACATCTCTGAAGTAAACTGATGTTCTCTTGAAAAGTTGCATTTCGTCTTCGTACAAAGAACTGAGTACGTCTTTCAATGGCCATACAGATTTTCTCAATTCGATGAGATTTCTCCTCAAGGTGTGAATGTTTTGAATCGTCTCGGGTGACGGATTAACAACTACCATTTCTTGAAGTTCGTCTATCTCCTCACCAAGCTTTTCCAGTATTATGAAGTAGTTATCCACAACAACGTCGATCAATGCGTAGAGCAGATAGTCGGCGCCGTTCTTCCTTATGGAGCCTCTGTTGTTTCGTATTCTATCTCTCACAGGGTCGAAGACATCGCCTATATCTTCTTGGAACGTCAAAACGAAGTTATTCCCTAATATCAAACTTACTTGTTCTGATTGTACTTCCCGCAGTTCGTTGTTGTAGGTCAGCATTTTGAGAACGATGAATGCATAATCGTCAAAATATTCCAATTTCGGCCGCTGGTTTATGTTCAGTATGTCTTCAAGTGTCAGTGGATGGAGGTTATAGTATTTACCAATCTCATCTATTGCCTCGGTGTTGTAAAGTCCGGCGATGTCTATCCAAGAAACATTTGGCGAGTCTTTGAACTTGAAACAACTTTCAACACTTTCCATCTTCTGCTCGGTATAACTGTCTGCATTGTAGTTGAAAACGTTTATCTGAAAAGTCCCCATCTTCTCGCCGGTATAGATGAGTGTACCTGGCGGGGTACCTACCTTCTTAGTTAGTTTTCTTTCTTTCACAATTACCACCTCATTTGTTATTCTCTGTGAATTTTTCTATCTGTCTTGCTCTATGATTTTCTTGTATTCTTCGAGAACTTCCTTTGCATGATTCGTGACCTTTACCTTTCTCCATTCCTTTCTTATTCTTCCATCTTTATCGATTATGAATGTAGAGCGTATGAGCTTTCCATCTTCGACAACGCCAAATGCATTGGCAATCTTTTTATCTGGATCTGAAAGTAGCTTAACGCTCAGTCCTTTCGATGATTTGAATTTTGAGATTGCATTACAGCTATCTGGAGAGATGCCGATTACGTTTCCACCAAACTCATCTATGAGGAACGAGAAATCTAGTCCTTCGAGTGTGCATCCCGGTGTGTTTGCTTTTGGATAGAAATAAATGACGGTATACTTACCGAGCAGATTATCGGATGAAAAATCATTCCCATCTTCGTCTTTAAGTATGAATTGTGGTATCTTTTCCCCAATCAAGCTACTCATAATTCTCTCACCTCCAAGTATATTCAAGATTGTATTCAAATATATTATAGACCAAATTCGGCATTTCGACAAAAAGGTGGACGCTTTATATGATCGCGTCCACCCTTCGTTTCTTGCTTGGATTGTCAATACTTCATAATTACATTATTATATTGTGCCTATGAGTTTTTGAATGGTGACTTTCTCTCTTTCAGAATTTGTTTCGAATATCTTTTTCTTGACGTTGAGGACTTTCGAAGGACTGACGCTCAGTTCGTCAACGCCAAGGCCTATCAATATTGGTACCATATTCAGATCAGAGGCTATCTCGCCGCATACTCCAACTTCTATGCCTTTCTTGTGTGCATTGTCCACGGTGAGTTTTATGAGTCTGAGTACTGCTGGATGAAGCGGGTTGTACAGATACGATACTTTGTCGTTAGTCCTATCGATTACGAGTGTGTACTGAATAAGGTCGTTACTACCTATACTAAAGAAATCGACTTCTTCTGCGAGCATGTCTGAAATGATTGCTGCGGATGGTGTTTCAACCATTATGCCTATTTCGAAATCTTCGGAATACTTGATGCCTTCTTTGTCTAATTCTGTTTTTACCTCTTTCATGATTTCTTTTGTTTGTATGATTTCGTCAATGCAACTTATCATGGGGAACATGATTTTCAGATTTCCGTATACTGAGGCTCTAAGCAGTGCCCTTAATTGCACCTTGAAGAGGTCCTGCTGAGCTAGGCACAACCTAATTGCCCTGCATCCCAAGAATGGGTTTTCCTCTTTTGGAATGTTGAGATAAGGTATGCTTTTATCACCACCGATGTCTAGTGTACGTATGATGACTGGTCTTTCTCCCATCTTTTCGAGTACAGTTTTGTAAGCTTGAAATTGTTCTTCTTCAGATGGTGGTTCTGTCCTATCCATGAAGAGAAATTCTGTTCTGAACAATCCGACACCCTCTGCGCCATTCTTGAGTGCAACATCAGTCTCATCGACATGCGCAATGTTTGCAACGAGTTTTATCCTTCTGCTATCTTGCGTTCTTGCTTCTATTTGTAAGAATTTTCTTAGTTCTTCCTTTTTCCTTGTCTCTTCTTCCAATCTCTTTTCGTACTCTCTTATTAGGCTTTCATCCGGATTCACGTATACGGTGCCATCGTTTCCATCGATAATTAAGAAGTCACCATCTCTTACTAGGCTGGTTATATCACCTATTCCCACAACTGCAGGGATTTCATAAGTTCTTGCTATGATCGCAGTGTGTGAGGTCTTGCCGCCTTTTTCAGTGACGAATCCTCTGACGTTTTGTTTGTTCATCTGTGCCGTTTGCGATGGAGTGAGCTCGCGTGCCACAACTATACTGCAGCTTGGTATGCTTTTGAGGTCTATTTCTTCCTTATGGTTGAGAATTTTGATTACACGAGATGTCACATCGCGTATATCATTTGCACGCTCTCGCATGTATTCGTCTTCCAAACTGCTGAGTATTGTTTCGAAAAACTTTGCAGACTCATCCAAAGCCGATTCTGCGTTCATGCCTTTTGAGATATTCTCTTTAACCATATTGAGCAATTCTGGATCTTCCAATATCAGCAGATGTGCATCGAAGATCATTGCATTTTTCTCTCCCAGGTTTCTTTGGGCAGTTTCTTTGATCTCTTTGATTTCTTCCTTTGCTCTTTCAACAGCTGCAAGAAATCTGTTTAACTCAGTATTGATATCTGTGACTTGTGTGTTGCTAATTTCAGAATCACTTTCTCTGATGACGATCGCTCTTCCCAGACCTATGCCTTCTGAGGCAGGGCTGCCTTTTAAAGTCATGATATTTTCCCCCATATCATTCCTCGAAATTCTCCAACAGTTCTGTTAGACGACTCAAAGCTTGTTCTTCGTCCTCACCTGAAATCCTGATGGTGATTTCGTCACCTTTTCTGGCACCCATAGATAGTATTCCCAAAATGCTCTTTGCATTTATTTCTCTTCCGTCTTTTAAGATGTATATATCACTTTTGAATTTTCCTGCTTCGGTTACAAGTATACTTGCTGGTCTTGCATGGAGTCCCGTTTGATTCTTCAGTACGATCTTCGCTTCTAACATTCAATAACCTCCCGTCAGTTGCACCAATTTGCGTTCCCTATCATGGAATTACTGTGCGACTGCAACTACTTCCTTTTTAGTCTTAAGTGCTGAAACCATGAATGCTGTTACAATCGTTCCTGCGACGATTGATATCAGGTAAAGAAGGAGATTCCCAACGGCATTTGGAATTGGAAGTACGAATACACCGCCGTGTGGTACCGCAAGTGTACATTTGAATATCATGCTCAACGCTGATGTTACTGCAGAACCAACCATAATCGATGGAATGACTCTGAATGGGTCAGCTGCCGCAAATGGTATTGCACCTTCGGTTATGAACGATATTCCAAGGAAAATGGCTGCCTTTCCAGCTTCTCTTTCATCAGGAGTGAATTTGTCCTTTGCCATGAATGTGGCGAGTGCTAAACCAAGTGGAGGTGTCATACCTGCTGCCATGACTGCCGCCATCACCATGGATGGTTGACCAGCTGCAAGTGTGGAAACCGCGAATGTGTAAGCTGCCTTGTTTATTGGGCCACCCATATCAAACGCCATCATAAGACCGAGGATGATCCCTAAGACAAGTGCACTACTACTGCTCATGCCTGTAAGCCATTGCGATACTGCCGTGTTTATTGCTGCAACAGGTTTACCAACGACGTATATCATGCCAAGACCTATTATGAACGTTGAAATGACTGGAAGAATCAAGACAGGCATTAGACCTTCCATTGTCTTTGGGAGTTTTATAACTTTCTTCAACCATGCAACTAAGTAACCTGCTGCAAATCCCGCCAAGATACCACCTAAGAAACCCGCACCGAGTTTATTCGCTAATAATCCGCCAACCATTCCAGGTACTAACCCAGGTCTGTCTGCTATCGAAAATGCTATGAAACCTGCAAGTATTGGAACCATGAGATAAAATGCGTTACCACTGCCGATGTCCATGAGTGCTGCTGCAAATGAACCTTCTTCTTTGAATGCATTTATGCCAAATGCAAATGAAATTGCTATGAGTAATCCACCTGCAACAACAAATGGAATCATATATGAAACCCCAGTCATGAGATGCTTGTATGCTCCAGTTAAACTCGAACTCTTTTGTTTTTTTGCCTCAAAGACTTGGTCAACGTAATCTTTTTGCTCTGTTTTCTTTGGTTTCTCACTCTCTGGCTTTGCCATGTTCAATGCTTCTGAAATGAGTGACTTTGGATTACTGATGGCGTCTTTTACACTCGCTCTGACGATCGGCAGGCCTTTAAACCTGTCTTCGTTGACTTTCGTATCACAAGCCAATATGACTGCTTGTGCCTGCCTTAAGTCTTCAACTGTGATCTCGTTTCTCGCACCAACTGAGCCTTGTGTTTCAACTTTGATATCCACGCCCATCTCTTTTGCCGCCATTTCAAGTGCTTCAGCTGCCATGTAAGTATGGGCTATACCCGTTGGACATGATGTTACCGCTACTATCTTTGCCATACTTCGTTCCCCCCTTCACTTGTTTTCAAAGTTTGTGTCCCAATTTTCGTCAACTTCCTATTTTTCCTCAAAAGCTGATACGACGTCTTCATATGACTTTGCACTGAGTAGTTTGTTTCTCACCTCTTCGTGGATGAGTTTCCTTGAAATGAAACTGAGTAAATCTAAGTGAGTGTTATCCGCGCTCTCTGGGACTGATATCAAAAAAAATAGATAAGCAGGTTGGTTATCCATGGAGGCAAAATCTACACCCTTTTTGGACAAACCGAATGTAACACAAGGTTCTGTTACTGAACTGTCCTTACCATGAGGAATTGCAATACCCATGCCAATACCGGTTGAAAATTCTTCTTCACGTTTCAATACAGCTTTCTTAAAGCTCTCCTTATCGGTTAGTTTTCCATCATTGTAGAGTAGTTCGATAAGTTCATCCAAAACTGATTCTTTCGTTTGTCCTTGTAAATCAAAAGTCATTCTTGACGGTGAAAATAGCGTTCTTACATCCATTTTAACCCACCAACCTTTCCAGTTTTATGGTACTGAAGAACTTATCTATTTCTTCTCTCTTCGGAGGTTTAACGCCCTCTTCCAATACTTTCGCCGTTGCACATGCAACCGCTAGTTTGAACATGTCACTGTCGCTCATCTGCTGCGATAATCCAAATGCCAATGCTGCCACCATGGCGTCGCCAGCTCCCGTTGTACTCTTGACGTTTACACTTATTGCTGGTGCAATCATCGAGGAATTCTCTGTTACGAAGATCGAGCCTCTCTCACCCATCGAGACCAAAATTAGCTTTACACCGCTCTTTATAACTCTCTTTGCTGCTCTTACGATGGATGGTATGTCGTCTTCACTTGCATTGAAGATGGAGTTGAACTCATATATATTGGGTTTAATGACGTCAGGCATTTCCAAGATACCTCTTGCGAGCGCTTTGCTATCTGCGTCAAATATGACGGTTGCACCTTTCCTTTTCAGTAACCTTATCAACTGACCGTAGAGATCCTCGCTTGCACCAGATGGAAGGCTGCCAGATATTACGAATATGTTTTCGCTATTTGCCAGTGATTCTAATTTTTCAAAGAGTAAGTCGATATCTTTGTCGCTCACTTTGAATCCACTTTGATTGATATCAGTGTAGATCTTCTCAGTTGTTTCCACGATCTTTATATTTGTGCGTGTGACTCCTTCTACAGATATGAAATCGACCGCTATACCCATGTTTTTCAAGTATTCGAAGAACCAATCCTTGTTCTCATTTCCTATGAATCCCATTGCAACAGATTCGCCACCCAATACTTTTATGAATTTGGATACGTTGACGCCTTTCCCACCTGCGTCTGTCAACCAAGAGTTACTCCTATTCACCATACCTTTTTGTAACTTGTCGAGATATATAGTCATGTCTATCGCTGGGTTCAAAGTTATAGTATAGATCAACGCAATCCCACCTCTTCATGTTTTTTTAAGTTATGATTCTGACGCCAATTTTCTCGTACTGTACTCTTTCTGATTCTTCGATCCTGTCTGTCACGATGTAGTCTATTGTGTTGACTGGGCAGATGAGTGAAAACGAGACTTGATCGAACTTAGAACTATCGATGACCAAAAAGATCTCCTTTGCATTTTCCATCATCGCTCTCTTTGTTGCGGCTTCGATGACATTTGGAGTTGTAACACCAAATCTCAACGACACGCCATTAGCTCCTATGAATGCCTTGTCAACCCGAAATTGACGAAGAGTACCTTGCGCAATATCACCTACGAGTGCTTGCGTTCTTGTTCTAAGTAGTCCGCCTGTCACGATGACTTCAAAATTGGAATTATTCGAGAGCTCGTATGCGATATTCAGGGAATTTGTGATTATTGTTACATTCTTTGCTGTGATATTTGGCACGATGTATTTTGTCGTTGTACCTGAATCGAGGATAATTGTGTCACCATCTTTGATGAAGCTTGCCGCAAGTTTTCCTATGTGCTCTTTTTCCTTTGCGTACTTGTCTTCTTTTTCAGCAAAAGATGGCTCAAATGAGGTTACAAAGTTGTCAACTGCGCCACCATGTGTTCTCTTTATCATTCCAATGGTTTCCAAATCGGCAAGGTCTCTTCTAATTGTGGATTCAGATACACCAAACTGCTTAGCAAGTTCTGAAACCCTTACGCTCTTTCCGTTCTTTATCATTTCAGTTATCTTACTTTTCCTTTCTTCTGCAAACATACATCTCACCTACCGATTTTTGCTCTATTGTGTTTCATTGTGTGAATGATTATTCTCATTTGTGCGCATTTATGATTGATTGTATTATAGAACTTTCAAACTTGTTTGTCAAGAAATTTCTAGAAATATTATGAAATATTCCAAAATATGTGTAAATACAGGTACTTTGACAACATGACATATTTGAATATTTTTATACTTGGGGTTGTGCATTTGACAAGAGTAAAATGAGAACATATGAGCATTGCATATTTTTCATCTTTGTCTGAGATATGTGCTATAATTTTATGATGATTGTATTTGACGAGGAGGGGATTAGAATGAAAGTGATTCCTGGTGACAAGGTTATATATACATTCAAGCACGATATGGACTATGTTGATAAGGTGTCAGTGGGCGAGAGGTTCAAAGTTGTAACGAATGATTGTTGGTTTCAACAGATAAAAAGTGAGAATCAAGCGATTGAACAGATCGATTTCAATGTTGTGAATCCAGCAACAGGTCCGATATATGTGGAAGGTGCAGAACCAGGTGACGTACTTAAGGTTAAGATCATAGATATTGCTGTTGCGGACTATGGCTCTGCAGCAGTAATTCCAAACGAGGGACTACTTGGTGATAAGGTGACTAAGCCTGTTGTTAAGATCATAAGGGTCGAAGAAGATTATGCCATTTTCAATGGGATGAAGTTATCGATCGACCCTATGATTGGTGTCATTGGTGTTGCACCTGCTTTGGAAGATGGTGAATGGCCAACTGGTAGTCCTTGGCACCATGGTGGAAATATGGATACAACAGATATTAAAATAGGCTCAACTTTGTATTTTCCCGTAAATCAACGCGGAGCATTACTTGCTCTCGGTGATTGTCATGCACGCATGGGTGATGGTGAGGTGTGTGTGACAGGATTGGAAATAGGAGCTGAAGTTACGCTCGAAGTGGATGTGATAAAGCATAAGTCGATTACATGGCCAATTGTAGAGACAGATGAGTATGTGATGATAATTGCATCTGGAGATAGTTTGGAAAAGGCTTCGTATGAAGCGACTAGCCAAGCTGTTGAGTATCTGAAGAGTGGACTAAAGATGAGCTGGGAGGATGCATATATGCTTGCCAGCTTGGTTGTTGATTTGAAGATATCGCAGCTTGTTGATCCTAAGGTGACCGTACGAGCAGCCATACCGAAATACGTTTTGCCAATAAACAAGTTAATGGAAGCACTTTGAAAGGTGAAAAAGTAGAAGATAAAGAAAGGTGGGCGAAAATGCCCACCTTCTTTTTTTGATACGAATTGAGTTATTTTAAATTTCTGTATGCTACTGGTGTTTTGTCTGTCTTGTACGGTGCAAGTTGTTCTTCAAAAATTGGCTTGTTGGGATTTTTGTATATTACACCAAGCGCCAATTTTGATGTGTCTGTTGCGATCTTGAATGCTTGTTGCCTGTCGGTTGGATCGTAATTGTCTGGTAGTATGTATGTGTTGTCTCTGTACCACTGGTATGTGTTGACCTTGTTGAATGTGACACATGGCTGCAGTATGTCGATGAGTGCATAACCTTTGTGGTTTATGGCCATCTTTATGAGTTCTACGGTCAAGTTGAAGTTTCCCGAGAAGGTTCTTGCTACAAAGGATGCATCGAGCGCAACGGCGACTGCTATTGGATTGAATGGATCTACGTAGACTCCATCAAACTGGAGTGACGTAACCTGGCCACGTGCCGTTGTCGGTGATGCTTGACCTTTTGTAAGTCCGTATATCTGGTTGTCGTGAACGATATTCGTTATATCAGGATTTTTTCGAATAGTGTGAATGAAGTGGTTGCCCCCTTCTCCGTAAGTGCATCCATCACCGCTCTCTGCAATTACTGTGAGCTCTGGATTTACCATCTTTATTGCCACAGCTGCTGGTAGTGACCTTCCATGCAGTCCATTGAACATGTTAACTTTTACGTATTGTGGCATCTTTGCAGCTTGTCCGATACCGGATACGAGTACTACTCTATGTGGCTCTAGTTCAAGTTGAGCCAATGCTGACTTTAATTCGTTTATGATTCCAAAGTTACCACAGCCAGGGCACCAAGCGATGTCTGCATCAGGTATATCATACAATTTTGTCTCAAACATCTTATTTCACCTCCTGAGAAAGGGCTTCCACAATCTCTTCAACTGAAAATTCTGAACCATCGTATTTTAGAATTCTATTGGATGTGTCAATTCCAAATGTCAATTTGACAAGGTCAGCAAAATGGCCTCTTGCGTTTTGCTCTAAGAAGAGTACTTTCTTTGCTTTCTCAAAATACTCTTTTGCAATCCGTGGAACTGGATAGACTTGAGAGAAGTGAAGTAGCGCAATTTTATCGTTCCCCAATCTTTCCAGTGCTTCTTTTATGTTCTCTTGCGTCGAGCCCCATGCAACGACCAAGTATTCGTAATCTGGATTACCGTAGAACGTTGGTGGTACAAAATCTTGAGATATGAGCTTTTCTTTTCTCAATCTCTTTTCTACCATTTGCTTTCTTACCTGTGCACTTTCCGTGATGTGGCCATATTCGTCGTGTTCGTCGCTGTCAACTCTCACTACGCCTGTACCGTATCCCGGTATGCCTCTGGGTGATACACCATCTTCTGTGATTTCGTATCTCCTGTAGTTTTCATCTGTCTTTACTATGTATCTTTCAACGTTTACTGGTTGCATTTCTTCTACGTTGTAGAACGAGTCAAGGAAGTACTGGTCAGTTAATACAAATACTGGCACTTGGTATTTGTCCGCTACGTTGAATGCCCTTGCAGCTAATTGATAGGCCTCTTGCAGATTTCCAGGTGCGTATATGATTCTCGGGAAATCGCCGTGACCTGCATAGAGTACTAAGTTCAAGTCTCCTTGCTCAGTTCTCGTCGGCAATCCCGTCGCTGGGCCTGGCCGTTGTCCAAGGTGTACAACGATCGGCGTTTCTATCATTCCAGATAAGCTTATCGCTTCTGTCATAAGGGCAAATCCACCACCAGATGTGGAAACCATAGCCCTTGCACCCGCATACCAAGCGGCAATTGCCATGTTTGCAGCAGCTATTTCATCTTCAGCTTGATCTATGAGTATTCCGTATTTGTTTGAAAGTCTCGAAAGTTCGGTAAAGACCGATGTTGCAGGTGACATGGGGTAGGAAGAGATGAAATTACATCCCCCAGCAATTGCACCTCTTGCGACTGCTTCAGCACCATTCATGAGAAGTTGCGCTTTTACATCTTCAGAAGGCTTTATGTTGTACCTCAAGCCAAGTGTCTTTCCTAGTTCGTATCCTCTTATCGCTGCATTAACATTTGCTTTGACGACTTCTTGTGATTTCTTGGCAAAATATTCAGATATGTTTTTTACGAGTACGTCTTCATCGGCACCTATTATGCCAGATAGTACACCTATTGAAACAGAGTTTTCGTATATCTTGTTTCCAAAGCTCTCAGCGATTTCTTCAAAATTCACAGAGATGGAATTTGGCTCTTTACCAACGTATCTGCCTTCTCCAAGAATAACTGTGTCTTTGGAGAGTCTCGGCCTTAGTCTTTCCAGTGCGTTGTCACTCAGTGGGACTAATATATCTATTCGGTCAGTGTAACTGTGAACTGGCCTTTCTGAGATGCGTATGGAAGTTGAGTTATTTCCACCACGTACTCGTGACATATATTCTTTCGTTGCAAAGATGTGGAAACCCGAACCTTTTGCTACTCGGGTTAGTATGTGTTCGACTGCTTGTATACCTTGACCAGCAGCACCGCTTAGTACTATCGAAACTTCAGAAATTTTTGAAACGTTCTCATCTATCATCTTTACTCCACCTCCACTATTTCAAGGAATATTCTCTTATTCTCTTCCAATATTTTCGGGCTCATCAAATCTTCCATAGCTTGCATGTAATGATGTACGTTGACTTTTGGTATCAATTCATATTTGGCAACTGTTCCAAGCAACGCTATATTTTGCATGCGTACGTCTGGGAGTTCCTTGAATACTCTGTAAACTCTGATATGCCGCTCTTTTGCCGTTGTCTCTATTTCCTCATCACTTATCTCAGAAGTCCTTCCAAGCCTCACTGCAAGTGGTTGCCAAGATGTGTCGTAGTATGTGAGAATTCCACCATCTTTGAGATAATTCATACCTCTAGCTGCCTCGTGCCTCTCAAGTGCAAGTACCAAATCTACGTTACCTGGCGTAACGAGTGGCGAGTTTACATCACCGATCTTCAAGTGTGAAGAGACGATACCACCTCTTTGTGCAAGGCCGTGTGTGTCAACACCAACACACACTTGACCACTGTAATCGACTGCCCTTATGAGTATCTCGCTCAATAGACCTATACCTTGTCCACCTACACCGATCATGAAGATTTCAAATTTTGTAATTTCATTGCTCATTTCTGCTCACCACCAAATTTTTCGATTTCGAGTGCACCTGATGGGCATACACTACTGCAAGAGCCATCACCTATGCATAGGTCTTCATGGACAAAGACATTGCCATTTTTATCTTTTTGGAACGATGGGCATGCAAATTGCGTGATGCATACATTTGCCAATGTGCATCTGTTGGTTACCTTCATCTGCGGTACTTTGACGATGCCTCTATGTCTTCTTTCTCTTGTGAATTTGAGCATACACGGGTGACGTGCTATTACTACGTTGAATTCTTTCGTAGCAAGTGCTTCTTTGAGTGTCTCTTCCAATTTATCGATTTGGTACGTGTCCACTTCCCAGATGTGTTTTACACCAAGTGCTTCAAGCACGGTCCTTATTTTTATCTTTTTTCCAGGGTGATCTTGGTGGCCTGTCATAGCGGTTGTGCCATTTTCCATGATCACGAGTGTTAGATTGTGGTTATTGTAAACTGCGTTTATTATTCCCGGTATGCCTGCGTGGAAAAACGTTGAATCTCCCAAGAAGGCAACTACTTTGCGATCATCATTGAAGATACTCAATCCGGCACCTGTACCAACAGAGTGGCCCATCGATAAGAGCACTTGCCCGACTTTGTATGGTTCTAAGAATCCAAGTGTATGGCAACCGATATCTGCCACCGATATGTCATCCTTTGCCAGTATTTTCGATAATGTGTAGAATACAGGCCTATGTCCGCAGCCAGGACACAATTGTGGAGACCTTGGAATTGTACGCATTCTGTTATTTTCAGAAAGCGTCAAACTAACATTCAAGACAAGTTTTGGCCAGACTTTTGCCATGACATTTCTGACCTTTTCCGGTGTGTATTCACCCATCCAATCTTCAAGATCAAGTTTCCCTATTATTTTCGTATGGATACTTTCCTCGTATGCTATAGCTTTCACTTTTTCTTCTATGAAGTCATCTAATTCTTCAAGCACCTTAACTTCTTCGTGTGATTTGAGAAAGTCTATTATCGCTTGTCTTGGTAAAGGATATACCATGCCAAGACGCAGTATATCAATTTTATTCGCATTTTCTCCAAGTACATCTAACAGTGATAGATAAGGCAATCCAGCAGTGATAACTCCAGTTCTGTTCCCAGTCGAAGAAACATATGCATACTTTTCTGAAATCTCTGACCAAGTCTGTAACCGTTTGATAGCTCGCCACTTCATTATTGGTACATTCTCACCTATAGGGACGTATGGACCAAGTTGAGACGGTGCAAAGATGGGCTTGCCCAGTTGTTGTGGGAGGTACTCACCAAATTTGACCTTCTGTTTGAAGTGCGCGGTATGTGTTGTGAGGCGCAATATAACGGCACTGCGAAGCGACTTTGCCTGTTCAGCTGCTTCTTTGAACATGGTATAGACTTCTTGTGCGTCTTTTGGTTCGAACATCGGAGTGTAAGAAAGTCTTGCATAATGTCTGTTATCTTGCTCATTTTGCGAACTGTTGGCACCAGGGTCATCACCAACTACAACGACCATACCACCTGGAATTTCCATCATGCTCAACTGGACGAATGAGTCTGCAACTACGTTCATACCAACACTTTTAAAAAACACACAAGAAGTGAATCCATTGAGTGCGGCACCGAATGCAACTTCTAACGCTACCTTTTCGTTCGTTGAAAATTCGAAATACATAGGATTCCTCTCAGCTGGTATAGCCTTTATAGCTTCAGCTATCTCTGGTGTTGGAGAACCTGGATACGATGTTACAACCCTAACACCGCTTTCTATCATGGCCCTTACGATTGCCTGGTTTCCTATCACTACCTCAGAAAAAGGTCCTGTAGAGACGAGCATATCACCCAGGTTTTTCATTCTTGTCCCTCCATTCCTAGATTTTTGCATCCTTTACTGGTTCTTTGATTTGTTTTCAACTATCAAACAATTAAATAAGGTATACCTTATTATAACATACAATGCTGTACACTGTCTAGTTTATTATACCATACGTGCTGCGAATATTTTCGAAGATTTTTCTGTCAAATTGAAAAAAGTACTTGACAAGCTATGGCATGCCTGTGGTATAATGTTAACAAGAATTTTTGGTTTGTAAGTATACGCAAGGATATGAGAGAATTAGAAAGGATACTGAGGAGAAAGCGTATGAGTTTACCATTTTCGTGTTTTTTGATGAATACTTGCCAAAACTCACTAAAAACGAATAGAGAGAATACGAAAGCTAAACGCAGCTGCCCGCTTGATGGTGGTCAGCTTGCGTTTGCTGTGGAATAGAACTAGTATAGGGCGCAAGCTACATAACACCAAAGCGGGCTACAGATTACTGTAGCCCGCTTTTTTTATTACTTAATCAATTCATTCCATCATATAACTGGAGGTGTTTAGTATGTTGAGAGTTGGTAGTGTCGGTATAGTTGGTGCAACTGGTGCGGTTGGTAGAACGATGCTTTCTGTCTTGGAGGAGTCGAATGTGGAGATTGGCGAAGTTAGTTTGTTTGCTTCTGAACGTTCATCTGGTCAGGTTATGAAGTTCAGAGGGAAGGATGTGACGGTTGAGACACTCTCTGAAGAAGCGATGCATCGTGGATTCGATTATCTGCTTTTCTCCGCAGGTGGCGAAGTGTCTAGGAGATTTGCCCCAATTGCTGCAGCAAGCGGTACTACGGTTATAGACAACTCATCTGCATTCAGAATGGTCCCAGAAATTCCTCTTGTTGTTCCCGAAATCAACGGACATCTGCTAAGGAATTACACAGGTATAGTTGCAAATCCAAATTGTTCAACGATACAGATGGTGCTCGCACTCTACAGAGTCCATGATCGTTACAATTTGAGTGAGATCACGGTCTCAACTTATCAAGCTGTCTCCGGTGCAGGTAACAAGGCTCTCAAAGAGTACGATGCGCAGCTCAATGGCAGCAATGAAGTAAATGTCTTTGCAAAACCAATAGCGCACAATGTGATTCCACTGATAGGTGCGCTTAAGGATGATTTGAGCGAAGAAGAGTGGAAGATGATAAACGAAACGAGAAAGATACTCAATTCCAGGTCAATCGATGTATTTCCAACAACAGTTCGCGTCCCTGTGAGGATAGGACATTCTGAGAGTGTAGTTGCGCGGACGCTTTTTCCTATCATGAGTAAGGATGATTTAATTGAGACGATTTCAAGTGGTGAGGATGTCGTGTTACAAGATGATATCGTAACACCTTTAGAAATTGCTGGAAGCGACCTTGTCTACGTGTCAAGAGTGAGATTGTTCGATGCACATACGTTTGCACTTTGGATAGTTGCAGATAATTTGCGGGTTGGTGCTGCTACGAATGCGGTGAGAATTCTTGAGAAGCACCTGATTTTAAATAGTGATGGTACGGGAAATGTTGAAAATGCTGAAGGGGAGAACAAAGACAATGAGAATAGAGAGATATTCAGCAACAGGTAATTCTTTTGTAGTGATTGATATTGTAGGTCAGAGTGTAGACGATTCAACAAAATCGAGTTTGGTGGTTGAGCATGTTGGCGAACGAGACGGGGTGATATTTGTAGAACAACGTGAAGGTCTCTTCCACATGGATTATTTTAATCGAGATGGAAAGAGAGCCGATTTCTGTGGCAACGGGGCGCGCACGTTCTTAACGTTTCTTAGGTCTTTTTATGGTATCAGCGGTCAAGTGACCTTTTCAACTTATTCTGGTAATCTCGTTGGCAAGGTATACGATGCGATCTCTGTACAGATGCCAACACCGGAATTTCTGGATGAGGTACATGTTGAAGCTCAAATTGGTCATTCAAGACTCGATTTGCATGGTGGCCTTCTGAAAGTTGGTGTACCACATGTAGTTTTTGCAGTCGATGAATTGAGTGATGATCTAATCTCACTTGCACCGGAGATCAGACGTATCTACGATGCAAATGTCAATTTCTTCAGAAAGACCGGTAACAAGAAATTTGAGATTAGAACGTACGAAAGAGGTGTAGAGAGGGAGACTCTTTCTTGTGGTTCAGGTACAACAGCAACGGCATGTTATGTGAAGTATATTCTGAATGGTGATGCTTCTTTACCTGATCACATATATGTTCAAGCACGTGGCGGTGAGTTGCAAGTTTCGTTTGATAATTATGGAGTGTTCTTATCGGGAGGTGTTGTAAATGACTGAGGCGGATGTGGATGGAATGCCCGTATGTAATGAACTTTTTGAGGGTGTTGGCACTGCGATAGTGACACCTTTCAAAGATGGTGAGGTGGATTACGAGAGATATAGGGAGTTGGTAGAATGGCAGATCGAATCCGGCGTTAAGGCGATAGTGGTTGCAGGTACAACAGGAGAGGGCTCTACTCTAACGATCGAAGAAAGAGATAAATTGACGGCAATAACGAAGGAAATATGCAAACATGCTGCAAAGGTCATAGTGGGTACGGGAACGAACGATACACGTAAAACATTAGAACTTTCTTTGAGTGCTCAGAAGGCCGGTGCAGATGGGTTATTGATCGTTACACCGTATTACAACAAGCCAACTCAAGAGGGACTCTATGCACATTACAAGTATCTATCGGAGAGACTGAGTAAGCCAATTGTGATATACAACGTACCATCGAGAACTGGCGTGAATATAGCACCGGAAACGGTGGCGAAGCTTGCACAAGATTGCAAGAATATAGTAGCGATCAAAGAGGCAAATCCTGATGTGAACCAAGCGGATGAGATATATCGATTGACTCGTGGAATGGAGTTTTACATCTATTCTGGAAACGATGATAGGGCGTTCCACATGTGCTGTGCAGGTGCCCGCGGTGTGATCTCCGTTGCTTCGAATGTGATTCCCGAGCAGATGGTTAAGATGATGAACTCCGTACTCAATGGTGATTTGTCTACAGCACTCGCTATTCACATGAAGCATCTTGAACTTATGAAGGTGCTATTCATAGAATCGAATCCAGTGCCAGTTAAGGCCGTATTGCACCTCATGAACAAGATCGAGAATGAATTCAGACTTCCATTAGTGCCAGCAAAGAGTTCAACTGTTGAAAAGTTAAGAGTCGTTATGGGTGAATTGGGGTTGTTAAGATGAGCGAGAACGTCAGTATAAGATGTGGTCTAATCGGTTGCATGGGGAAGATGGGACAGGAGATTAGAGATTATTTTACAACTTTTGGGGATCGATTCGTATTAGAAGTTGATAAAGGTTTTATAAATGAATCTGATCGGCCAGATGTAATCATAGATTTTTCCAATCCTGTAGCACTTGATAGTACGATAGAATTGTGCAAGGAGTATAATTCCCCACTGGTAATTGGAACAACTGGACTGAATGAGGAAAATCTGGCGAGACTGAAGGACCTGTCAAAGAATGTAGCTGTAGTGCAGAGTTACAACTTTGCTGATGGTATAAACATCATAAGGGAAATTCTTGAGATGTTTGGCAGATATTTTGATAATTGGGATGGTGCTATCGTTGAGATTCACCACAATCAGAAAAAAGATGCACCATCAGGTACCGCAATTATGTTGAAGAATAGTCTTGGCAGAGAATTGCCGATAAGTTCACTTCGTGTTGGTGGGGTCTTTGGCGAGCACACGATTATTTTCTCAAACGCAGGTGAGGTGGTAAGAATCAGTCACACAGCCTTGTCGAGGCGTGCGTTTGCAATTGGCGTGCGTAAAGCCGCATTGTTTGCAATTCAAGCTGGGAAAGGTTTCTATTCTTATCGAGATGTGTTGAGAAATTCTGGAAATCACTGTGAGTAGAGAATAAACGACAAAGGGGTGTTATTGATGCAGTATTTCGATAATTCGAAGAAAAGTCCAGAAGACATGACGAGCGAGGAGATTATAGAGATAATCGCAAACAGCAAAAAGAAGGATATAGTACGCGCATATGTTTCGGGAGAGCTTGAGAAAATAAATGTAAAAGGTATGAACGGATACGGTAGCGAGTTTGAGTTTGTTGGTAATGGTAGTTTCGGTGTGCTTTTCGGTAGTTATGATTTCATCTTACCTGTGTTGAAGAGCGAGTATATCACTTCCTCAAAGGTGGAATGGATTGCAAGGAATTCTGCTATTCCACTTTCGGATCTTTCGAAGTTCAATGCAAGGATTGAACCTGGTGCCATTATTAGAGATTACGTGGAAATAGGTGATGGTGCTGTTGTAATGATGGGTGCCATCATCAATATCGGTGCAATTATTAGAGAAGGTACGATGATAGATATGAATGTTGTAGTTGGTGCAAGGGCTCGTATCGGTAGATTCTGCCACATAGGTGCAGGAAGTGTGATAGCAGGTGTCGTTGAGCCACCGAGCGCAAGTCCAGTTGTGATAGAGGATAGGGTAGTCATAGGTGCGAATGCAGTTGTGCTTGAAGGTGTTAGAGTTGGCGAGGGGTCGGTTGTTGCAGCAGGTGCGGTAGTTGTTGATGATGTACCTCCCCATACTGTAGTTGCTGGTGTACCTGCGAGGGCGATTAAGAAAGTCGATGAGAGGACCGCGGCTAAAACGCAAGTTTTGGAAGAGTTGCGTAAGTTGAAATAGTCTTACACAGTTTTAACTGCACAGACTTGAGAGGTGATAAGATTGGCGGTTGTTGTTCAAAAATACGGTGGCTCTTCGGTTGCTGATCCAGTGAGGATCAAGAACGTGGCAAGAAGGATTGCAAGGAAGGTTAGGGAAGGTTTCAAAGTAGTATCCGTTGTATCGGCAATGGGAAAAACGACTGATCAACTGATCTCACTCGCCAAGTCCGTATCTGAAAATCCGAATGAGAGAGAACTCGATATGGTACTTGTGACTGGCGAACAAGTTTCTTGTGCCTTAGTTGCGATGGCACTGAGAGATTTGGGAATCAATGCAATATCACTCAATGCATTCCAAGCGAAGATACTGACCACAGGAAACCACACGAATGCAAGAATCGTGGAAATAAATTCAAAGAAACTGAAAGAGTATTTGAGAAGCTACGATGTGGTCGTGATAACGGGTTTCCAGGGTATTACCGAAGACGAGAATTTCACAACTCTGGGGCGTGGTGGTTCTGATACATCTGCAGTCGCGTTGGCAGCAACATTGAAATGCGATTGTGAGATATACAGCGATGTAGCAGGGGTGTACACGTGTGACCCAAAGTTGTATCCAAAGACAAGAAAGTGGAAGTACATTACGTACGATGATATGCTTGAGCTTGCTGCTATGGGGGCAAAAGTCCTGCATTCGAGGTCTGTTGAAATTGCGAAGAAATACAACGTGAGGATATACTGTGGTTCATCATTTAGCGACGAGGAGGGAACTTGGGTGGTAGATAAACTTCCAGAATGGTTAGAAGAGCCGGTTGTTACTGGAATAAGTTTGGATGAGGGGCAAGTAAAGGCTTCTATAATGAATTTGCCAAACGACGCAACTGTAATTAGTGATATATTCAAGCGAGTAGCTGAGAAAGGCATAAATGTAGACATGATATCGCTCGTGAAAAATGGAGAGGCCACACACGTGTCTTTTACTGTCGTATCGGATAAGATAGTTGGAATTAAGGAACTGCTTGACGAAACGCTGTCAACTTATGGTGGGAATTATCATTTCTACGGCCGATTTTCAAAGATAACAATTGTTGGGACTGGTATGAGGTCAAATTACGGTGTTGCCTCAAAGTTCTTAGAATTACTGGCATCTGAGGGGGTCGAGCCTGAACTAATAACAACGTCGGAGATAAAGATATCTGCACTCGTACCTGAGGAAAGGGCACGTGCACTTGTGGAGAAAATTTGCGAGGAATTTCAATTATGATTCTGTGATTTTCAATTGTAAGTGTAGTCAAATGTAGCTAAGTGTAATGTTGTTTGAATATACGAATAGGCGAGGTGATTTCATGAGTTATGTTGCTGATACGTACAGTAGATTTCCAATTCGCATAGCCAAGGCAAATGGTATGAATGTTTGGGACGACGAGGGACGAGAGTACATCGATACGTTCATGGGCATCGGTGTACTCCTATTTGGGCACAATCATCCAGTGGTCGTTCAAGCAATGAAGCAGAAGATGGATCACTACGTGCATCTTTCAAACTTCTTTGCCGATGATGATGCAGA
>ERZ795050.1200-NODE-1200-length-34988-cov-5.476770_pt1 | contig 34988 bp, 11 predicted proteins | sample MGYA00375134_ERZ795050 | MGnify/ENA primary metagenome ERZ795050 (study PRJEB30179, sample SAMN05720221) | activated sludge metagenome | isolation source: Anaerobic digester | place: Japan | collected 2015-05-26 ... | reverse complement strand
CCCATTCGCTTCGGGTTCACCGGCCCGGAAATCTTCCGTCTCGACAACCAGATCAGCCAGCTTCGCGTTGGGGATTTGGACGGGGATGGGTTGAACGACCTGGTGGTGGTCAACAATTTGCGGTCGAGGATAAATGTGCTTTACAATCAAACGGGCGCCCCCAGCCGCGCGGCCGGGCGGGAGGCCCAACTCAAGCGGGACGTCAACGAACTGCCTTCCGATGCCCGTTTTCGGGTCGAATCCATCGCCTCGGAGAAGCGCATCGCGGCAATGGTTGTTGCCGACCTGAATAGCGACGACCGGCCCGACCTCGCCTTTTACGGCGAACCCAGGGAACTGGTTGTCCTGTTCAACGAAGGCGCTGGAAAGTGGAGTCCGCCCGTCCGCTGGCCGATCGAGGATGGACAGCTTTCCCCCAACAGCCTGACGACCGGGGATGTCAACGGCGACGGCCGCGCCGACCTGGTTCTGCTGGCCGATACGTGCGTCTATTGTCTCGAGCAGACCCCTGCAAAAACCTTGGGGGACCCCTGCAAAATCCCTTTTTCGGGCGAAGTCAAAGCCGTCCAGGCGGTGGATGCCGATGGGGACGGGCGCAGCGACTTGCTGCTGGTCAATTGGGAGGACCGGAACCCGTTCCGCGTCCGCCTCCAACAACCGGACGGTTCGCTCGGTCCGGAACTTTATTTCCCCTTCATCCCCATCCGATCGTACTGGGCGGACCGGCTGGCAGGCGCCCAGACCCAGGTCATCACCATTGCCCAAAACTCCGGTCGGGCCCAAGTCTCGGCTTTTGTTCGCCGCCCGGCTGACGCCCTGCATGGCGCCTTGCTCGAGGGACAATTCCAAGTGCTCCCTCTGCAACGGAGTGACAAAGCCCGGCGCGGCGCGCGGTGGGCCGACGTCAACGGCGACGGCCGGATGGACCTGTTGGCGGCGGAACCGGAAAGCGGCCAGCTAGCGCTGTACCTGCAGCAAGCCGATGGCACCCTCGCAGCCCCCAAAAGCTTCCCCACCCTTGCGGGCGTGAGCGATCTGGCCGTCGCCGACTGGGATCAGGACGGCCATCCCGAGGTCTTCCTCCTCAGCACTGATGAACGGCAGGTGGGGGTGACCCGCCTCGAGGGGGGGGTGCGTCTGCCCTTCCCAACTCTTATCCCGATGGAAGGCCGACCCCTCGTGCTGGCCGTCGGCCAGCTCGTTCGCGATGCCAAGCCCGTCCTCGTCCTGATTGAAGACCGGGAGGGGAAGCGATTCCTGGTCATCCGCGGCGCGGATGGGAAGAGTAAAAGCCAGCCGCTGAGCGAGACGTTCAAGTCCAGTCCCCTGTCTCTCACCATTCAAGATGCTGACCAGGACGGCGCCCCGGACCTTGTGGTTCTCATTCCCTATGAAAAGGTCAAAGTCATGCGCCAGCGCGAGGACCATTCCTTTGAGGAATTGGACATCGCCCCGCCGGGCGGAGTCCTCGAGCAGCCCTGGCTCGGCTCGGCGGACCTCGATGGGGACGAAAAACCGGAGTTGTTGCTCACGCAAAGGAACTTTGTTCGCGCCGTCGTGTTGCAGCGCGGCGCCCCGGGCGGTCATGCGGAGGATCAGCCGCTTTCAAAGGGATGGACTTTTCGGGTCAAAGAGCAGATTAACGGCGCCAGCAGCAGCTCGCGGCTGGCGGGGGCCGCCGCCTTCCCCAACGGCGCCACCGGGAGCCGCACGCTGTTCTTGCTGGACACCGAGCGGAAGACGCTGACGCTCTGTGAGCGCGGCCCGGGCGGGGTGTGGCAGGTCGTTCGCAACGTAAATCTGCCGGTGGCGGAGTTTAGCGCTTTGCACCCCCTGGCATTCGGCGCCCAACGGCCCAACACCCTCGCGTTTCTCGGGCTGAACCAGATCGCCTGGCTCCCCCTGCAAGGCGAGGTCTGGCGTCTGGAAGAACTCGACGGTTATGAAACCCCCATCAAGGAGGGCCATTTGCTGGATGTGGTCTCGGGCGACCTGGACAACGACGGGCGCAAGGACCTGGTGTTTCTGGAAACCGCCAGGAATTACCTCGACCTCGTGATTTTTGACGCCCACCAGAAACTGGTCCCGGCCAATCGCTGGCAGGTCTTCGAGGAACGGACGTTCCGGGGCCGTCGCGGCGACCTGCCTGAACCCCGCGAGGCGCTCGTCGCCGACCTGACCGGCGATGGCCGGAATGACCTGGCGGTCCTGGTTCACGACCGCATTCTCCTTTATCCGCAGGAATGACCCCGCTCGCCCTGCCATGAGTCAGCCGTCCAACAGCTCACCCCTTCGCGTCGGGCTGATATCCCTCGGCTGCGCCAAGAACCTCGTGGATGCCGAGCTGATGCTCGGCAATCTGCTCAAGGCGGGCGTCGAGATCACCAATGACCCGGCAGCGGCCGACGCCGTCATCGTCAACACCTGCTCCTTCATTGATGCCGCGCAGGAGGAAAGTGTGGACACGATTCTCGAATCGGCGGAAGTCCGGGCGGCCCAAAACCGGGGGCAGGGGCTGATTGTGGCGGGTTGTCTCTCGCAGCGGTTTCGCGATGAACTGCCCAAATTGCTGCCCGAGGTGGACGCGTTCATGGGGATTGACCAGGTGACGCAGGTTACCGAAATCGTTCGGCAGGCACTGGCCCGGCGAGCCCGGCGGCTGCGGGACGAGGCGGCGGCTCCGCAGGCGGAACGAGGGCGGCGAAAGAGCGCGATTGCCGGCCGGCTGTCCCAGTTGGACCGGTCAGGCGCGGCGGAAGCAGACGGCTCTTCCCCCCCGTTGCGCGGCACGGAACGATTCGGCAAAACCCGGGTGGTGGTTGGGGCCGGGGGCAGGGTGGCCCTGGACGTGCCGGTGGTGGCGGTCAATTCCCGCCCCGGCTTCATTCCGGACTACGCCACTCCGCGGTTTCGGCTTACGCCCCGGCACTTTGCCTACGTCAAGATCGCCGAGGGCTGCAATCACCCCTGCAGTTTCTGCATCATCCCCCGCATTCGCGGCTCGCATCGGAGCCGGCCGCAGGCGGACATCGTGGCCGAGGCGCGCGCTTTGCTGGCTGATGGGGTCAAGGAGCTGAACCTCATCTCCCAGGACTCCACCTACTATGGTCTGGACCTTCGCCCCGACCGGCGCGGCGCCATTGCCGCCCCCCAGCGATTCAGCGAGGCCGTACGGGCGCTGCCTCCGGGCCAGAGCACCATTTGCACCCTGTTGCGCGAACTGAACGCGTTGCCTGGCGAGTTCTGGATCCGCCTGCTCTACACTCACCCGGCGCACTGGACCGATGAGTTGATTCAAACCATCGCCGAATGCCCGAAGGTGGCGCGCTACGTGGACATCCCCTTGCAGCATATCCACGAAAACATGCTCGAGCGCATGCGCCGGGAGACGTCGCAGCAATATATTGTGGACCTGCTGCGGCGCATCCGCGCCGGCATTCCGGGCATCGCCTTGAGGACCACCTTTATCGTCGGCTTTCCAGGGGAAACCGAGGCGGCGTTTCAGGCGCTGCTGGATTTCATCCGGATTACCCGTTTCGAGCGGCTGGGCGTGTTCACCTATTCCCGCGAGGAAGGGACGCGTGCCGGACAGATGGCCGGCCAGGTGCCGGAGAGGGTAAAACAAAAGCGGCGGAACCAGGCGATGGCCCTGCAGCGGAGCATTTCAGCGGAATTGTGCCAGGCGTGGGTCGGCCGAACCTTGAAGGTCCTGGCGGAGAAACCCGCCACCGGCAAGGAACTGGAGCAGGCGCGCGTGCGATCCTGGGAACACGGCCTGGTCCGGGGCAAAGACAGCCACGCCCGCCCCCTCCCCGGACGCTTCACCCTCGCCCGCGGCGAAGCCGACGCGCCGGATATTGACGGCCGGGTGTACGTCCGCGGCAGCCTTCACCTCGGCGAATTTGCCACCGTCCGCATCCTCGGCCACACCGACTACGACCTCATCGCCGAGCCGGTCGGTTAGAGCCAAGGCGGGCTGCGCGCCGGCAACGACCGGTCACATCACCATGCCGCCATCAACCACCACCACTTGGCCGGTGATGTAGCGGCCCCCCGGCCCGGCCAGGTAAAGCGCCGCGCCTGCAATATCCTCCGCCTGCCCAAAGACACCCAGGGGAATCTGCCTGAGGATGTCCGCGCGCACTTGTTCGTTCAACCCGGCGGTCATGTCGGTTTCGATGAACCCGGGCGCAACCGCGTTCACCGTCACGCCCCGGGAGGCGAATTCGCGTGCCATCGCTTTGGTCAGACCGATCAGGCCGGCCTTGCTGGCCGTGTAATTGGCTTGGCCGGCGTTGCCGATGAGACCAATGACGGAAGCGATATTGATAATCCGTCCGTAACGCTGCTTCAGAAACGCGCGCGAGAACGCTTTGCTGAACAAAAACGCCCCCTTGAGGTTGGTATCCACGACGGTGTCCCAATCCGCCTCGCTCATGCGCATCAGCAACCCATCGCGGGTCACGCCTGCGTTGTTCACCAGAATGTCCACCCGTCCGGCCTCGTCCAAAATCCGCTCCGCCGCCGCAGAGACCGCCGCCGCGTCGGCCACGTTCACCGCGTGCGCCCAGGCCTTGCGGCCGAGCGCCCGCACCTCCTGCGCCACCTTCTCCGAGTTTTCCGCGGTCCGGGACACGCAGACCACGTCCGCGCCTTCACTGGCGAATTTGAGGGCGATGGCCCGGCCGATGCCGCGCCCGGCTCCCGTGACGACCGCGATTTGATTGGCTAATTGGCTCATGCGGCCAACGTGATACGGAATCAAACGGCCCCGCGCAAGCTTTGTTGACCCTCTGCGCCAACGTGGCGCTTTGCAGTCAGGGCCGGCCCCCTGACGCTGCTTGGGCGGCTACGGGCGGAATTGGAGGGTGCGGCTGGCGGTGGTGTGGGATTGAATCTCGCGCACCGTGGCGGTGGCCACCGGGCTGCCGGCGCCCGGCTGGGGCTGGTTATCCGACTCGCTCATGAGCTGCCGGTGTGCCCCCTCTTTTACTCGAAACGAATCCCGGTTTGCAGGCAGGGCGGCCATCCGAGATCCGGCGCCGACGGCAGACTCACTGGGCCCAGCATCCGACGGTGACGATCAGTTCCTCGAGGTTGCCTTTCGGCACACATTGAGCAATGCCTTGGTCCATCAATTCCAGGATCTCGGCTTTCGGGTAATCGCGGTTTGTGCAAAGCAGCACCGGCACCTCGGGGTGGTTGCGCCGCAAAAAACAGCCCAGCATCCTGCCGCTTTCGCCGTTCAAATCCTCGTTTACCAGCATCAACCCCAAGGCGGGGTCCTCCGCGCGCCTCAGGGCCTCGGAAGGGTCGGCGGCCGGCAACAATTCGTAACCGGCTTCGGTCAGCGAGGCGCTCACTTGGACGCGCCAGTCCTCGTCCCCTTCCACCACGAGAATCTTTCTCTTTGCGGCCGGTTCCATGCCTGATACTTCTGCATGGGAATCTAACAGTGGATCGCAATGGGACAATTCCGCCGATTACGGGACGCTATCCGTTTTAATCCGGAGAATCCCCGCGCCATTTGTCCTGCGGCTGGCAGGTTGGGCCAACAAGGGGGGCACGGGAAACGGGTGTTCGCGGCACGAAAGCACAGGCACGGTTCCGTTGAAACGTCGTGTGCCTGCTGCGCGCCCCTGAGGCTGCCACGGTTCCGGAACAAAGCGGTCGGACGGACCTCGCCATCGGGTCACAGGAGGCGCCAGGCGGGCTGGCGCCCCCTGTCCGGATTCTTACCTGGCCTTTCGACCAAACCACCAAAAGGCGATGATGGTCAAGGCGACAATAATCGCCCATAAATACCACGGCGCTGAATGGGATGCTTGCATGGATTCAAAGGAAATGGTTGAAGACACCGCCCCCAGCTTGGACAGCCAGAGGCTACCTCACAGGCGCCCCCTCAAAATGAGGGTCCACCTGTGACCGGCAGATGCAAATATCAAGCGCGACAGGGGGCGCGCGGCCGGCTCGCGGCAAGACCAGCACCGTGGGGGTGGTGAATCAGGTTCGATGGAGCGGGAGCGGCGTACCAAGAGTTGGCCTTCGGCGACTGAGGATCAGCCAGCCAAACCGCCGCCCAGCCGCCATCCGAACCGCAACGCCTGGAAGCCGACCCGGGAAACCCGGAGCAGCGGATTGGCTGGAACGCTTGCCCCGGCTCTTGCGGCTGGACAGCATAGCCCGGGTCCAGGTGTTCCACGCGACGCAGCTCCTCAACCCCGCGTGGGCAAGTGTCCCGAAACCAGCCAGCGCAGTTCGCGGGCAGCCATGTGGCCGCCAGCAAAACGGCAGCCAGCACTTGAGGAAATCTTCGCACCGATTTCAACATAGCCGTTCGTTGCGAGGTTTCCAACCGCTTTTTGGTGCTAAAGCGTTTAACGCGCACGCCCTGAGGCCCAAAAGCCTTGTTCGGGACCGGGGGCCAAGGTTATGTTGGACCCAGAATTGACTGCTACCAAAATGACTCTTTTCCACAGTCCCCCTCCCGAGGGAACGCCCTTTTTCGGCCAGGGGACATGCCGTCGGTTTCTCTCCGGGGTTGTGCTGGCGCTTTGGGCCGGGCTGGGGGTGAATGCGGCGGAGGCTTCCTCCCTGTCGCTGGGTTTCGATTCGCCGGGGGGCACGGTGCGCGATGCCGCCGGCGTCGGCACCGGATTCACCACCCGCCTCGCAGGCAGCGGGGGGAACATCACGGGAAACGACCCGAACCTGCGGCTGCGTCCGGCGGCGGGCGTGCTGCAAGTGCGCACGTCGCCGGGGGCGGACTTCAACGGCCAGGCCGGGATGGCCAACGCCAGCGTCGTGGGCGTGAACCTATCTGACCTCGGTTTCACTGGCGGGAATGACTTCAAGGTCAAAGCAACGTTCGTCAATCTCACCAACCGGCACGCGTATCCGGATCAACTGTGCCTGGTCGTCGGCACGTCAACGACGAGCCTGATTCGCGCCGGTTTCATCAACTTTGATCAATACCACGCGGGGGCGGACGCGAATGAGGGATTTGCGGTGAACACGATCAATGGGACCGACACGTCTTCCCGGCTTTTCGGGGCGGTGGTGGGCGGAACCATGACGGTGGAAATCCGCCGCACGTCCGGCATGTGGTCCGTCAAGGTGAATGGTTTTGATCGTTTGCCCAATGCCAGCACCGATGGGAGCGGCACGCCCGCGCCGCCAACGTTTCTGGATTCCGCCACCAATCTTTTTGCCGGCATTGTTGCCATGGATGTGGGCAACAACAGCCCGTGGTTTGCGGACCTTGACTCGTTTACCGTCAGCGTTTCGCCGATTACGCCCCCGAGCGTGGTGGCCTGGTGGCGGTTTGAGACCGGACCGGCCTTCACGGACGTCCTGCACTTCGGCGCCGATGGGGTGTTCAGCGGCACGACACCGGACGTGAGCGGGAACGGCAATGATTTGTCCGCCTGGACGCAGGGTGGGTATGCCGGGTTCGCCTATCGTACGGATGTGCCGTTCCGGGTTGTCCCGCAAACCCACCTCACCAACCGATTCAGCATCAAAAACACCGGAAGTTACCCGGCGATGTTCACCCGCGCCGCGGCCAGCCGGCCAGGCGGCCTTAATGCCGACACGATGACGCCGGCCCAATTCACGGTGGAGGTGTCCTACAAGCCCGAGGCCAGTGGCGGCTACCGCACCGTCGTGGGCCGCGATGCGCGTTACGTTTCCACCGCGAATGGCGATCTCGCCGCATTTTATTTGCAGGTGCGGCCCGATGACAGCGTGGGCGTGACGTTTACCGACGTTTCCGGCTACACGCACTCGGCCTATTCCCCGCCGGGCTGGATTTACGGATTCACCTGGAGCAGCGATCCTGAGGGAACCAATCCCAATGCGGTCTGGTATCACCTCGCCGCCGTGAGCGACGGCGACACCCTCAAGATGCACGTGAACCATCAACTGGTGGCGTGGACGGACCTGACCGCCAGCGGAAGTCCGAATCGCGCGCTCGCCGTTGGCACCACCAGCGGCGGGGACTACACCGCCGGGGCCTGGTCCGTCGGCCGTGGATTGTATGCCGGCGGACACACGGACCGCGCTTACGGGTTCATTGATGAGGTGCGCCTCTGCAACTCCGCGCTGGTGCCCGCCCAATTCCTGGACGCACCCCGCGCCCGTTTTTCGATGGCGCCCCTGTCAGAGACCGAGTGGAGGTTGACGGCCACGTTGGGCGAGCCGGGCGCGGCCTTTCATGTCCTGCAATCCGCTGACCTGGCGCTCCCCGTTTTCCAATGGACCGCGGTGGCGACCGGGACGTTCGACGCGAACGGCCGGGCCGCCCTGACGCTTCCCAGGGCTGCCGGCGCCTCCCAGAGGTTTTACTGCTTGCGGGCGCAATCGAAGCCCCCTCCCGCCGGCGCACTGACCTATCGGCTGGCTGCCGGCAACGAAAGCTGGCCGGCAGACATCCGCGCCCAAATTATTTACGCGATGGACGGCGCGGTGGCGCAATACAATCGCTATGGAACCTTTCGGAAAAGCCTGACGGCAAATTACAACCCGGGGGTGCCGACCGCGCAGGCCAGTTACAGCGGCTGGATTGATTTCGGCGGCTCGCGCAACTACCGCGTGGCGCTGCACGAGATTTCTCACACCCTGGGCGTCGGCACCGGCCCGGGCTTCTGCGGCTTTGTTTCGGGCGGAATCTGGACCGGCTCGAACGCGGTCTGGCAGGTTCGCCAGTTCGACGGCCCCACCGCAAACCTCAGCTCGGATTGCACGCACGTCTGGCCCTACGGTTTGAATTATGACAATGAAGGCGGCACGGAGAATTTTCGCCGTCACGTGCTCCTGGTCGCGGCCCTGCGCCGCGATATGGGCATTCAGTGATTCGCTCGGTCCGATCTGGTGGCAGCCAATGAACCTTGCAGCCACACCCAGAGTTACCCGTTAAAAGAGCGTCAACAAATGAACTTCATGCATTGCACCGTCGTGCTCGCCCTGGCTTCAGGCCTGACTTGCGCCCACGGGGCGTCCGCTCACCGCCAATTCGCGCCCAGTCCCCCCATGGGCTGGAACAGTTGGGACTGTTTTGGCACGACCCTCACGGAGCGCCAGGCCAAAGAGCAGGCCGACGCCATGGCCCGCCACCTGAGGCCCTACGGCTGGATTTACCTGACGGTGGATATCCAGTGGTACGAACCCCGGGCGCAAGGCCACACTTACCGGGAGGGAGCGCCATTGGAGATGGACGAATACAGCCGGCTGATTCCCGCCGTGACAAAATTCCCCTCCGCCGCCAACGGGGTCGGGTTCAAAGCCCTGGCCGATTATGTCCACTCGAAGGGGCTCAAATTCGGCATCCACATCATGCGCGGCATCCCGAAGCAGGCAGTCAAACAGAACACGCCGCTCCTGGGCACCTCCGCCAGGGCGGCGGACATCGCCAACCGGCACAGCACCTGCCCCTGGAACCCCGACATGTTCGGCGTGGACATGAGCAAGCCCGGCGCGCAGGCCTACTACGACTCCCTGTTCGAGCTCTACGCCGCCTGGGGGGTGGACTTCGTCAAGGTGGACGACATCGCGCGGCCTTACGATGACAACCAGATGGCTGAAATCGAAGCCATCCGCAAGGCGATTGACAAAACCTCCCGCGCCATCGTCCTAAGCCTTTCTCCCGGCGATACCCCGCTCGACCGCGGCCCCCATGTGATGAACCACGCCAATATGTGGCGCATCTCGGACGATTTCTGGGATCGGTGGCAGCCCCTCTACGAGATGTTTGGCCGTCTGGACCGCTGGACGAAATACCGGGCCCCAGGCGCATGGCCCGATGCCGACATGCTGCCGTTGGGCATCCTTGAATTCAGCCGCCCCACGCGTTTCACGAGAGATGAACAGCGGCTATGCATGACCTTGTGGTGCATTGCCCGGTCGCCGCTCATCCTGGGCGCCGACATGACGAAACTCGACGAGTTTACGCTGAGCCTCCTTACCAATCCCGAAGTGCTGGCAGTCAACCAGGCCAGCACGGCCAACCGCCAACTGTCACGCGAGGCGGATCTCATCATCTGGACCGCCGAAGTGCCGGAAAGTCCCGACCGTTATGTGGCCTTTTTCAACGCTCAAGGCACCTCACTGCCCTACGACTTGTCCAAGGCCTTGTATCGCAGTCCCGTCATCCGCAAGGACGGCGAGGTTGCGGACATCTCCGTCCCGTTGCAAGGCGGACGGAAGCTGGCCCTCGTCGTCACCGACGCCGGCGACAACATCTTCTTCGACCATGCAGATTGGGTCGAACCGGTGCTCACCGGGCCGCGCGGCGTGCTCCGACTGGCCGGTCAGCAATGGTCCCTGGCCAAGGCCGGTTACGGTGAAGTGCGCGCCAATCTGACCACCGAGGGCAAGCCGATCCTGATTGACGGGCGGGCTGTGGACGGCATCGGCACCCATGCCACTTCCCTGATTGAATTCGACATTCCGGAAGGCTACGACACCTTCAAGGCCCGCGGCATTCTCTCCCACAGCCGCCCCAAGAAGAGCGGCTCAATCGAGTTTCTCGTGTTCACGGACGCGGCCAAACTTGACATTCCGGAAAGGCGGCGGATGTCGGTTTCCCTCGTTGACCTGGGCATGAGTGGCGGCGCCAGGGTGCGGGACCTGTGGACCCGGCAGGACCTGGGCACGTTCCGCGGCACCTTCAGCGCCGAAATTCCGCTGCACGGCGCCGGCTTGTTCCGCCTCTCGCCCCAGCCCTGACAGCCCTGGCTGGTCCCCCGGCTTGTCCTGATCGGTCTTGAGATGCTTTCTTGAGCTTGCCATACTGGGAGCAGCAGCCAGTCTGAAGCATGGCAAACAAGTCGGCATATAATGCTATGCGCCGCCGCCGAACGGAGGACTCCGGGAGGGGACGGCGACCGCTGCAACCGTGGCGGCGGGGCGGGGCGAACGCGGCCTTGGACAGACTGGCGTTTGGTCAAGTGAACTTCTTGCCGCCTTTTCGGGCCAATGCGTCTGGAGTATTATCCGCATGTTAACGCGACTGCGCATCAGGAATTTCAAGCGGTTTGAAGAGGCTGACATCGAGTTGGGGCAATCCGTGGTTTTCATCGGCCCCAACAACTCCGGTAAAACCACCGCGCTACAGGCCTTGGCGCTGTGGGACGTTGGGCTGCGCAAATGGAACGAACGGCGGCAGGGCAAGACCTCGCCGGAAAAGCGGCCAGGGGTGACCATCAATCGGCGCGATCTGATCGCCATCCCCGTGCCCGATGCGAACCTGTTGTGGCGGGACCTGCATGTTCGGGACGTGCACCGACGGAACGACCGGCAGGAAACCCGCAACATCCGGGTTGAGGTCGTGGTGGACGGCCTGACGGAGGGGAAGCCTTGGTCGTGCGGGCTCGAGTTTGATTACGCCAACGAGGAGTCCTTTTATTGCCGTCCCCTGCGGCAGAATGACGGGAACCTTCCTGCGCGAATGCCTGTGCCCCCGGAGGCAGCGGATCACCGCTTCGCGTTCCTCCCGCCGATGTCCGGCCTGGCGGCGAGCGAACCCAAATGGGAGAGCGGACGGATCAATGTGCTGCTGGGTGAAGGCCAGACTGCGCAGGTTCTGAGAAATCTTTGCCACCAGATTTACGAGCAGCCGGACCCCAAACCGGCTTGGAACGACCTTTGCCGCCGCATCGAGTCCTTGTTTGGAGTTGGGCTACAACCGCCGCAGTTTATCAAAGAGCGGGGCGAGATTACCATGACGTTCCGCGAAAAATCCGGGTGTGTTCTGGATTTGTCCAGTGCCGGACGCGGTTTGCAGCAGACCCTGCTTTTGCTGGCCCATCTCCATGCGAACCCCAAGACCGTCCTGCTCCTGGACGAGCCGGACGCCCACCTCGAGGTGCTGCGCCAGAGGCAGATTTATCAGCTCCTGACCGAGGTTGCTTCGCAGCAAGGCTCCCAGGTCATTGCCGCCAGCCATTCGGAAATCGTCCTTAACGAAGCCGCCAATCGGGACGTGGTTGTCGCGTTCGTTGGCAAGCCGCATCGAATTGACGATCGCGGCCAGCAGGTTGTCAAGGCGCTGACGGACATTGGATTCGACCACTATTATCAAGCCGACCTGAAAGGCTGGGTGCTATACCTCGAGGGGTCCACGGATTTGGCTGTTTTGCAGGCTTTTGCCCGAATCCTGGGCCACCCGGCAGCCCTAAAGCTTGAACGCCCCTTCGTGCACTACCTTACGACCAACCTGCCGAGCCGCGCCCGCGAGCACTTCTTCGCCCTGCAGGAAGCGCGCCGAGACCTCGTGGGGGTGGCTTTGTTCGACCGGCTGGACAAGCCGCTGCAGTCGGGAACAGCCCTGACCGAAATGATGTGGCGGAAACGCGAAATCGAGAACTATCTGTGCCAGAAGGAGGTTCTGCTGGCGTACGCGCGCCACGACCAGCCTGACGACCTGTTTGGCAGGGCCGAAGCGGCGCGGCGCGAACAGGTAATGAGCGAGTGCATCAGCGAAGTAGAGGGAGCACTGGCCACCTTGGGCCAGCCCGGTCCTTGGTCCAACGACATTAAAGCCAGCGACGACTTCCTGAAGCCCGTGTTCGAGCGCTTCTTCAAGAAACTGGGCCTGCCTAATCTGTTTCGGAAAACCGACTATCACCTTCTTGCCAACCTTGTGTCCAAAGACAAGCTGGACCCGGAAGTTAGCGAGAAACTGGATGTTATTCTGGCAGTTGCTAGGCGGGCGAGAGGCGCCGACGATTAACGCCACCATCATTGGCGAAGGCAGCGCGCGGCACCCGCAACGCACGTTTTCAATCCATCCCAGGACCAGGCCGCCGGGCATGGCCTCGAATCAGTGCCCGCTGGGGTGCCGGACGTTGCCGGAGAACTTGAAGCTGGTGGGCGCTGAGGGATTCGAACCCCCGACCTACTCGGTGTAAACGAGACGCGCTAACCACTGCGCCAAGCGCCCGCCTTGAAACCAAACCGCGGGGTTACTATGGAAGAAAAACCCTCCGCGGCAAGCCGATTCCTCCCTCTTCCGCCCACCAGCGCGTTCTGGCGGGCAGGCCCTGCCGCCCCCGGCGGTTGCGTCGAAATGGTTGGGAGAATCGTTGCCGCGCACAGCGCACCGCGGGAGATGCCACGGAGGCGCTGCTTGAAGACGAATTCTTCAAGCAACAACGACTGAATTTCAGGGCAGGGAGGGGGTCGCAAGGCGATAGAGCCGGGACGAGACATTGGTGGTGGGCAGGAGGGTGTGGTGAAGGCGGTTGGTTGGGTGAGCCGGCAGGTCGAGCAATCGGAACCAGCCGGTCCCGCCCAATGAGTCTCGGTACACGATGCTGTACGAGCGATTCGAGACCGCCAGGAATTCAAGAGAAATTGAACCGGTTCCGGGCAAAATGGAGAGACGAAGGCAGCTCCGGGGATCGAGGGGGTGCGTGCCGGCCAGGAACTCCTGACGATTGGTGAATCCGTCGAGGTCGGGGTCCAGGTCGGCGTCCGGCACATTGGGGTTGGTTCCGTAGCTTTGTTCCCACCAGTCGGGCAGACCGTCGCCGTCGGCGTCGAGGGTGGGCAAGGGGGAACCGGGCGAAGGCGGCGCTGCCACCCAGTTCACCGGATCATTTCCGTAAGCTCCGGCCTGCAACCGCTGGAGTGACGCGCCGGTGCCCGCAGCGGCCTCCGGCCAGGGCGCCTGCGGCAGATAATGGACACGCTCGACTAGAATCGCGGGCACGAATCCAGCGTCCGGCCGCGTCGGAGGTTGCGGAGTGTCGGGCCGGTAGAGTTCCAGGCTTTCGCCCGCATTATCAAGTTTGCCGCGATAAGGGCCCACCAGGACGGCGTTCGTCCCGTACCTGGCATCAAAGCGAGCTCGCTCGGCAAGGTCGCTGACGGGGTCGAACGGCACAACCACCAGAAACCCGCCCGGTGAGAGAACCGTCTGCGGCGGGAACTCGAACGCAACGGCGCCGGCAAGCCGCCACCGGTTGGTGGGATGAACCGGATCGTAAAGCGGCAGGGCAACCGGCGTCAGATTCTGCAGCTCGATAAACTCGATTCCGGGAAGGCCCCCGGCGTCGGTGCTGGTTGAAGGAGGATGGTACATGATTTCGGAAATAACCACCGGGCCGACCAGGGGACCGGCATTCGGGGCGCCGGTTCCGGTTCGGAACTGGGCGAGGCTGCCCGGGTTGGTGATCCCGAGGGTGGGGAATTGAAGGGCAACGAAGTCGGTGCCGACGCTGGTCTGGCAGGGTCCAAAGGAAATGCCGTTGGCGCTGGCGCCAAAGCTGACGGCCGTGCGATAACCGGTGAGGTTGCCTTGCGGATCGGCTTGGGAGAGATGCACCTGATCCCCGCGAGCGGAGTTGAGACTGAACAGCGGCGGAACGTCCAGTTCTCCGTCAGCCGGCCCGAATTGGTACTGGTAGAAGACGCGATGGCCCCCGGCCGGCACCACGCAGGGGCTGGGGATGCGAAAGCGTTTGAGGTCGTTCGCGCGGTCGCTGAGGAACCAGCCGCCCAGGTCCACCGCCGCGGCTGTGGGATTATAGACTTCGATGGCATCCTCGAAAGGCGGATCGGTATGAGCCAGAACCTCGTTGATGACGATATTGGCAAGGGGCAGAAAATTGCCCTCCCCGGGGCTGGGTGAACTTGGGAAGCTGACGAAGTTGGCGGAGCCGTCGGGGAGCCGGCCGACGGAGACGCCGCTGGCTTGGAGGCCGAAGTCCACGACATCCAGCAGGTTCAGCGAAGGGTCATAGAGGCGGAGGGTTTCGCCGAGGGCGTCCAAACTGAAAGCCGCATGAGTAGGGCCTTTTGACCGGGCGCCGTCCGCGACGAACTTGAGCCAACTGCGGGCGTCAAGGAAGGTTAACGGCGGGATGGGCGATTTCTTAAGGCCGGTGACAGACGGGTCATCCGTCAGGTAAACGCCGGACAAGTCGAGGGGCAAATCGCCTCGGTTGTAAAGTTCAAACCAATCGTCACCCGCCTGTGGCCGTGCCATCCACTCGTTGATGCAGAGATTGGTCAGAGCACCCAGCGCCGCCGGGCTGCCGTTGGGAAGGCCAGGGGTCGGCGAAGCCAGCAGCACCCAGTCGGCGCCACTTCTCCCGACTGATCGGTCTTCAAGCTGCGGGCCGTAATCGAGCGCGTCCAGAATCCAGCCCCGGGGGTCCAGCAGGCGGAGGGCCGCTCCGGAACCGCCGAGCGTGTAGCCGGTATTGAGCGGCTGGCCGGCCGCGGGGGTCGGAGGCCGATTGTCGTCGCACCAAACAAGCAGGGTGGCGCCCGGCGCCAGCGTCACACCGGGCGGGAAAGTCCAGACTTTTTCGTCGTCGTCAAGGTCGGCAAGGACCAGCCCGCTGAGGTCCTGCGTTACGGATCCCGTATTGACGAATTCAACCCAATCGGCGTAGGTGCCCCAGGGGGAGAGCACCGCGCTTTGATTGCGAGCCAGAATTTCGTTGAAGGCGAGACCGCCTGCGGCTGCCAGGTGGTTGGGCGCCCCGGGACTGGGGGACCCGGGGAAGGGGAGGACGCTCGCTTCGCCATCGGGATACCTGCCTTGGGAGACACCGGCTTCGGGTTGGGCATAGTTGACGCGCTCCAGGAGGGACGCCGTTGGGCTGTACAACTCGGCAAACCCGCTGGTTGGCAGCTTGAGCCCCAGATGACTGGCGCCAGCTTTTTCGTCGGCCCACAGTTGAACAAATCCCCGCGGCGGGAGGAAGGAGAGCGAACGGTACTGGAACACGGTGGTCGCGGTGCGGAAGTAAAGCCCGCGGAGGGACACGGGAGCCTCCGGCGAGCGGTTGAACAGCTCCAGCCAGGAATCGTTGCCCGTCAGCGGCACCGCCAGCCATTCATTGATGGACAGGTTGGTCGCGGCGGCAAGCGGCGCGGCTTGGTTGCTGGAACCCGGGGTGGGCAGGGAAAGGTCCCAGCCCGCCGGCAGGCGGCTGAGGGAGAAATCGGCCGGCTGCAGGCCGAAGGTCAGGGCGTCAACGTTGTTGGTCGCGGGGTCGAACAGGCGGAGCGTCTCTCCTTCCCTGTCGAGCGCGAAACCGGTGTGAAGACCCGGACTGTTGGTTTCCGAGTCGCACCAAACCACGAGGAAGTGGCCGGGATTGAGGGTTACGCCGGACGGAAACACAAACTTGCGCGGATTGCCCGAGTCCGTGAGGCTCCAGTTCTGGAGCGCGACCGGGACTGATCCGGCATTGAAGAGCTCGACCCAGTCGGGAAAGCTGCTGGCGTTGGAAACCACGGACAGGTTGTGGGCCATCACCTCGCTCAGAACGATGGAGGCCGGGGGGGCGGGTGGCGTGGGGGGAAGGCCGGGAGTCCCGTTCACGGCCGAGCTGGGGCGCCAGTTGGCGGGGGCGTCGGGATCCCCCCGCGGGTCCAGGATTTCCAGGGAGTAGCCCAGACCGTCGGGGGCCGTGGGCCAGCCGTTTTCATCGTCGTAGTTGACGGCCAGCACGGTGCCCAGGTTGCGATCGCGCAGCGCAAGGCGTTCACCGCCGTTGGAAAGCGCGCCGCCAAACCAGCCGAATACCGCGACGGCGGGGTAACGCGCCCGGAAGGCGTTTGGATCAGCCGAGGAGGCCAGCAAAATCACCGCGCCGGGGTTCAAGATGGAGCCAGGCGGGAAGATATAATCAATGCCGGCGAAACTGAAACCACTGAGGTCCACGACCGTCGAACCCAGGTTCTGCAGCTCGAGGAATTCAAAGGCGTCGCCCCCCGTTGGATTATACATGATCTCGGTGATGGCGAGCGGAAGCCCGAGCGCCGCAACGGAAAAAGTGGCTTCGTTGAGGGCGCTCCAGGTGTTGTTGTGGAAGACGCGCGCCTTGAGCGTGAGGGTCGCGGTGAGGGTGAGGGGACTGGAGTAAGCCATGGCGCCGGGTGCAACCTGCCCGGAGAAGTACACTCTCGGGTCAACGCCGTTGGTCGTGTAGTAAATGGTGCCGACGCCCCCGGGGTTCCTCATGGCCAGCACGAAACCATCCGGAACGGTCCGGCTGGCTAGAAGCGGGCCGGAAACCGAGCCTTGGCGGAATTCGGGGGCATCCACCGCCGGGTAAAGGCCGGCCGTGCGGAGCTGGGACAGGAGCGTGGCCGTGCGGTGGAGGAAGTAGGAGTTTTCCAAACGGTTGTTCTCGGCAATCCAGTGTTGTTCGCGCGTGTAAAGCTGGTAGGTCCCATCGGCATATTGATGCACATCGCGGCGGTAATCGCCCCACCGCATGGATTCCAACACGATGGGGTTGTCGAGGAGCGCTTCCCATTTTTGCCAGCGCTGGATGTTGGCCAGCGGCGTCAGGACGCCCTCGGGCGCAACCAGGTGCCGGTGGGCGCGGTCCGCGAAGTCAAGCCGGAATTGTGGATTGTCATCCAGCTTGGTGTGGAGGCCGCTCGGCACGTCGGTGCTCCCGCCGGCATTGGGCACGCGGTTGACGTTTTCTTCCAGCAGGATGCATTCCTGGTCCCAGGGAATGTAACGGAACCGGCCGAGGTCCCCGGCCACGCGCGGGCGGATGGCATACCAATTCTTCGTGTTGCCCCAATCCTGGTGACCGACGAAAAAGTGCAGCAGGGTGTAGTCAATAAACTGGGGAACGTCCAGGTACTGCTGGATGCGGAGGTAATTGGCGTTGTCGGCGAGGTTGGTAATCGCGAGCATCGCCTTGTAGGCGACGTCGGACCCGGCGCGGAGCAGGCCCTGCTCGTAGATGTCGTGCCCGGCCGGGGAGGGATAATGGGTTTGGGCGAAGGTTTCAGTGGGCTGCTCGCTGAAGTCGTACGTGCCCCAGTAGAGGCCGTTGATGAAAAGGTGGCAATAGCGGTTGCGGGGGGCGGGGTGCCCCATGGCGCGCATGGTCTCCTGCGACCAGGCGTAGCGGGTCCGGGTGCCGCGGCTGCGCTGGTACGCCCCGTTGGCGTTGTTGGCCACATCGGACCAATGCCGCCAGCTCGAGTTGAAATCGGCGCGCAGGAGGAGGTCGTCAAATTCTTGCGCCGCGGAACCTTCAAAAAGCGGGTACTTCAGGCTCGATTGGCCGTAATCGCCCGTGAAATTAAGCTTGAAGCCGTGCTTGGGGTTCTTCAGCGGGTCCCGGCTTGCGTTGCCGTGCATCCGAAGCCCGGCGTCGAGGGCGAAAGCAGTGGTGCCGTCGGGGAGAATCATCTCAATGGAACAGGCTTTCTCCACCACGGGGGTCTTCTGCTGAACCAAAGGGTGAAGGCCGCCCGCCCCGAACATGTCCTGAACGCTCATGACAATCGAGACCCAGGGCAACTCGCGCAGGCCCTGCCGGAACCGTTCCAGTTTTTCGGGAGCAATGGCCGAGCCGGGGTCGTCGGGGTTAACCCGTAGGGGGTCGAGGTCCATGCCATAATCGGCAGGAATCAGGTTGTCGGGGAAACCGGATTTGACGCCCCAGTTGGCGGGAAACCCAGGCGGGGCATCGGGCTGGTTCAGGACGTAGTCAAGAAACAAATAGCTATGGGTCACGGTGCGGGAAGGCAGATGATTCGGCGCAAAGCTGGCGGCGCGCACAATCACCGTGTTGGTGATTTGGATCGGCGCCGAATAGACCTGTCCGGAACTCTCGGTGGGTTCGCTGCCGTCGAGCGTGTATCGAATGCTGGCAACTGGATTGGTCACGGTTAAGAGCAGTTGGAAAGGCTGATCGTAAATGCCGCGCCCAACACTGAAGTGTGGCGGCGGGAGGACGCCCTCGATGGGGCTTGGACCGTTGGGGGCTTGGGGAGTGGGCGAGGCGAAATACTGCCACTGGCCGGACGGATTGAGACCATAAGAGTGATCTTTGCGTTGCTCCGGGTACTCGGGGGCCAAGGCGCTGACAATGCCGGGCGGTTCCTCCGCGTTGCAAAGGGCCAGGTACTCGCCAAACGGATTGAGTTTGAAGTTGGTGTGGAGGCGGCTGCCGGCGTCGGTCGGGCGGCGGTCCTTGCCCGAGGCGTAAAGGAGAAGGTATTGCCCCGGCTGGAGCACCCGGCTGGGGAAGGACCATTTGCGCGGCCGGCTGGCACTGTCAGTGAGGGACCAACCCAACAGGTTGACGGAATTGGTGCCGCGGTTCAGGATTTCGATCCAGTCCTGAAGTTCACCGTCTTCGTCATAATCCAAAGCGCTGTTGGTTGCCGAGTTCTCGGCCAGGAACTCGTTGATCACCAGGTCCCCCGGCAGCAGGTGCGGATTCAGGTGGACCTGCCAGTTGCCGCCCGCAAAGGGGTTGGCCGCAGGCGAGGTGTCCGTGATGGCATGGCCGGGCGCCCAAGAGAACGTAACCGGCCCGGCGGTGGGCGAGGGGAAAGCAAAGCGGTAAGGACCGCTCTCGACGCCGGAGACTGTCACGGCAGGAAGACCATTGACAAGCAGATCGGCGGCGTCAACCCCGGCGACTGGTTCGTCGAAAGTGACGACGACTTCGGTCAGGCGGGAGACTTCGGCATTGGGAACCGGAGCGACCTGAAGCACCTGGGGGCTGAGCCAGTCAGCCAGAAGGTAGTTCCAGGAAGCGCTCGATGCTTCCGAGTCGAAAGCGTTGCCGGCTTGGTCCGTGATCCCGTGCGCCGCATCCCATTCGAGGGTCACCTGACCGGCCGGCGGTTGCGTGAAGACAAACAGGTAGCTGTTGGTGCCCGGGACGCCAACCACGGCCGCGGCGGGCTGGTCGCTGACCCGCAGGTCGCCGGCATCCACGCCAAAAACCGGCTCGGAAAAATCCACACGGACTTCGGTCAAAGTGGAGACCGAAGCGCCCGCCGGGGGGAAGGTGCCGGCGAGGACGGGCGGGACAAGGTCGCGCATGAGTTCGAGGCTGGCGTTAAACCGGAAGTCGGAACTGGTCAGGCTGCTGTTGAAGGCTTGGACGGCGAGCACATTGGTCCCGCGGATCAGCGCGCCAACGGCGGTTGAAGTGAAGGTTTCGAAGGTCCCCCCTTCGTGGCTGCCGGAGGCGACATTGGTGTAGTAGGTATTCCCCACACGCGACCGCGCCACTTCCGTCCCGTTGATCCAGGCCACAAAGCCGTCATCAAAATCGGCGCGGAGAGTCAGTTCGGTGATTTGCGCGAGGTTGGTCAGAACAAACGACTTGCGCAGGTAGATGCAGCTATAGTTCGACCGCATGTCGCTGAGCAGCGTGCCGCCAGCAAGGCCCTCGCCGAAATGGAACGGGGCCGCATTGGTGCTCCAGGTCAGGTCGTTGAAGTTGGTCAGCCGCCAGGCGGTTACCGGGTTGGAGGCTTCACTGGTCCCTTTGAACAGCCGCCAGACCGAATTGGTGGGCACGAGCAGTTCCTGGCCGCCGACGCCTGTGGAGAAAAGGATTACGGCGCTGAAGCCGATAAGCCTCGCGATGCCATACGCCCTCCTCCGCCCTGAACACGAATTCCGATCCGGAAAACCATTCTCCCGCCGGTTCGCCCGGGCCATCGCAATGCTGCTCATGTGTACTACAATATAAACTAGCCTAAACGACACATTGCGTCACCTCGAAACGGGCCCCGACTGGCCTTTTTCTCGATGAATCAGCCGCCCTGCAGCCAGTCCAGCAAGCCGCGCGCGGCGGTCTGGGGCGCCGGCAGACTTGAAACATGCGGTCGAGGTGGTGCGGGCAGGCCATTGGTCCTTACTGCACCAAACGCAGACGGTAGAAGCCGGGGCCGGGGGACGAAGTGTCAATGTCCACCGTGATTTCCGCGCCAGCCCCCGGCAGATCGGGGCCGGCGGGTGACCACGGGCCGGCTTCGAGGGTCGGCTTGAATTCAAGGCGATAAACACGGCCAGGATAGCCAAACCATGAAAGGCGCAAGGTTCCCGGCGCAACTTGGAGCCGCTCGAGCGTGGGCGGTCCGAGGACCACCACCGCAAAAGTGGTCGTGGCACTCATCGGCGGCATGCCGTTGTCGGTCACACGAATGGTGACCGGATTTGTGCCGAGGTTGGCGGGACCCGGCTGCCACAGAAAATCCCCGGTGGATGCTTCAATGGTGGCGGCGGGCGGACTGCCCGGTTCGAGGGAGAAAAGGAGGGTCTGAGGCGGCAGATCGGCATCCGCGGCGACAACTCGAAAGGCCAGGGTTTCACCCAGGTAAACATAGCGGTCGGGCAAGCCGGGCAGACTGGGCGCGGTGTTGGGAAGGAAGTTGTTGGTGCGCGGCGTGGCGACCGCCATGGGGACCAGTTCCGAACCGCCATCGGGGCTGCGGCCCATGCTGACATCCGTCGCCTGGGGTCCGAAGGTCACCACGTCCACCACCGCGCCATCGGCGCCAAACAGACCAATGGCCTCGCCCTGTTTATCCAGTTTGAAGTTCACGTGCAGATCGGGCCGGTTTGTATTGTTCTGGCCCGTTTCGCCGTCGGCCCACACCAGCAGGAACCCCCCAGGCGGCAGGACGTAGCGCCCCGTCGCGGGAACCTGATACTGAAACTTGTTGGTAAGATTGTCGGTCAGATAAAAGCCGCCGAGGTCCACGGCCTCCGGACCCGCATTGTAAAGCTCGAACCAGTCTTCGAAATCGTTGTCCGCCGGGTCGGCCAGGGTGCGGGTATTGTCGGCCATCCATTCGTTGATGAACACCTGAATGGCAGGGCTGGCGGGATTGTTCGTGGCGCCGGGCGTGGCAAAAAAGAGCTGGCGTTGATCAAAACTCTGGCCGTCGGGGATGGATCCGAAGGTGCGGTCCGCCTGCAGGCCGGCGTAGGTGAGAATATCCAGGACTTCGTATTTGCCTTGGGACGAAAGCCGGCTCAGGACCACGTCGCCGGCGCCGGGCGGCAGGGTAAAGTTGGCGTGGAGTTCGTTTGACGTGGACAGGTGGCTTTGGCCATCGGCAAAGACCACTTTGAACCCCCGCGCGGGGATGACCGTGCCTGTGGGGAAGGACCATTGCGCCAGGTTGGTGTAGTTATTGGCCAGAAAGAGCTGGGCCAGCGAAACGGCCTGAGTGCCCGCGTTGTAAAGCTCGACCCACGGCACACGCTGCCCAAGGCCGTTGGTCGGCCCGGAAAGGTTTTCCGCCTGAATCTCGTTCAGGAACAAGGGCGGGAACGGGTCCAGCGACGCGGCAACGCTGTTGGGCGCGCCGGGGGTCGCCACCGAGAGCGTCCCCGTGGGCGGGGCGGGATTGGTCGTGATGCTGGGAGAGGAGTTGAACCGGACGGTCAACGGCCCGCCGTTGGTTGTCTGGAGGAACCAGAAGCTGATGGTGTACTGGCCGGAGGTCAGAGTGCTGATGGTTTGATAAACCGCGTTGCCGCTGCCCGTGCCGGCGGCCGTGGCCACCATTTTCAAACTCGAGTTGCCGCTGTGTTTGATGGTCGTGTCGAGCGTGGATTGGGCAAAGTTGGCTGACAGGGTCCAGGTGCCCGCCAGCGGCGATTCAAAATCGCCGTTCACGACGCGATTGGTGCCGCCCGCCTGGGTGACCGACAAATCGTCGAGGAAAATCTCGCCAGCCGAGCCGAGATAAAGCAGCAGGGTTTTGCCGTTGACGGTGACGTTGGACGAGACGAACACCCACTGCGGCTCGGGCGGGGTGTTCGGCAGAGCCATGGCCCAGTTGCCGGGACGCCAGTTGTCCTGGGCCATATCCCGCAACTGCAGCGAACTGCCCCACTGACTGGCGGCGGGCCACCCCCGGCCGTTGCGATACTTCACCCGGGTGACTCGTTCGCCCGACGCCGGCCACAGCAAGGTCAGCGTCTCGCCGTCGGGTTGCAGCGTCCCGCCAAAGGCCGCATAGACCGGCGCGGCCGCGCCATAGGCGGCGGCGAAGGCGGTGAGGTTGGCGGCCAGCACGCGATATTCCCCCGGGCCGATGGTGGCGCCCGGCGGGAAGGTATAACCCACCCCGCGCACTTCCAGGTTCGACAGATCGAACGTCACATTGGTGGACGTGTTGAACAGCTCGACAAACTCGGCGCCCGGCACCGCCGCCGCGTACTGGATCTCGCTGATCACCACATGATTGGAGGCCGCGGGGAGGGCGCCGGAATAGATCGCGGACAAAACGTTGCTGGCCCCGGCGACCGGCTGGCCGTTAATGTCCACGCCCACCACGCTGAGGTAATTGGACCCGTTGACCAGCGGGACGGCGATGCGCCAGCTCTTCACATCCGTCCAAGTCAGGGGCCACTCGGCCCCGTTGACGCGGATGGATTTGATGCTGACCGGCGCCTGGCCGGTGAGAAAAGCCACGTTGTTGCTCAAGGTCACGCCGGGGTTGACCGTGAAGGAGGTGGCATTGGCAGCCCCGAGCTGGTTGGCGATGCTGCTGCGGGCCCGGGTGAGCCAGTTCTTGATCGAAGCATTGGGATTCTCCACCTGCAGCCCGTTGGCCGCAAAAGCCTTGTATTTGGCATCCATGAGCGGGCCGCTCACGCTCACGTCCAGCGGTCCGTTGACCAGCTCCTCGAGCGCGCGCCAATACATCCGGCGGAAGACCGGTTCGTTGTAGATGTTCTGCGTGTTGGGGTCCTGCCCGTTGGCGGCAAAGAGCGATTCGCCCGGGCCCCAGGAACCATTGCCGATGACAATGTTAAAGTCAAACATCAGCAGCGAATACCGGGTGCCTTTCGTCCCCACATACCCATACAGATTCTGGGCGTTCGGGCAGCCAAACGCGTCCCAGTTCCCCGCGGCGTGGTTCGCGGCGAACACGCGCATCCAGTTTTCCATGTTCGCCAGGTGTTCCATGCGCTCGGCATAGCCCGGCGTGCCATACGTGCTGGCGGCATCAATGAGCGAAAACACATTGGTGTAATCGTTTTCGAAACTGGGGGTCTGTCGGACGAGAAAATTGTAGCGATAACGGGCCGTCTTTTTCACCCCGCCGGTTGTGGTGTAGGGCATCAGATTGCACCACGAGGCGTTGTTGAAAGGCACGTAAGAGCCGGTCGGGAAGGGCCCGAACTCGAACCAGGGTTGCATTTTGTAAAGCCACCCTTCGTCATCGTCGGGGAACCACTGCTCCACAATGTCATCGTCGGGCGTTTGGGCGTCCTCCATGAGCGTGCCGCGACGGACGCCGTTGACGAACACCGCGACGTGACGGCGGTTCAACCAGGGAACCCCCAGGCGCCGGAGGAACGAGTTGGCAATCTGCTCGCGCTGCAGGCTGAGGTCGTCGCCGGCGCCGTTGCCGGGTTGATGCAGTTTGTTGAAGGAGCTCGCGCCGAGGAATTTGTTGTCGTCCGGGAAAACCCACTTGTAGTGGCAGAGATTGCCCGCCGGGCTGTCAAAGCCCTGGTGATAAGGGCTGCCGGCAAAGCGCGCCTCGACGTTGTAAATGACCCGCGAGCCGGAAACGAAGGTGCCGTCATGAAGCTCGTTGCTGAGGTCGGACATGGCGCTCCAGCGCGTGACATTGGTCTGGCTGATCCAGAGATGGTACGCGGCGAAACTGCCGCCCGGCTCGGGATCACCGAAGCGGATCAGGCATTCCCGCACCGGACGGGTGTTGTCGAACAAGGCGGGGTAACGCGCGATATTGAACAGGTTGTCGCTGGCATCCACATAGAAGGCTACCAACGTGCCGGGCGGCTGGCCGGGGATGGTGCCGCTGAACACCCCGTCGTTGGCCACCCAATCGCCCCCCGTCCCGGTGTCGCGCAGGGCCACGGCGGTGTAGCTGGCCGAGGGGTCCACGCGATAATACAGATAGGCATTGCGCAATCCGTAGGCCGAATGGAAGCGGGCGGTCACAACCGCGGGTTGGTAACCCGCTGGAAGCGAGGGGGAATGGGTTACCTCGTAAATCGCCGGCGGCGCGGCGGTCACGGCCCGGCTGTTCCGGGCGCCCGGCGTGCCCAGGTTGCGGGGAATGTCCATGGGGCCCACCACCTCGAGCCAATTGCCGTTGACCCGCAGCAGGATTTCCCGGGCGCCTTTCAACCAGCGCGCCCGCAGGCGCAGCGTGGCCGTCTGGCCTTGTTGCAGCGTGTTGCTCAGCAGCGCGAACTGGCAGGAATTGTCGCCGGTCCACATCCGGTTCGAGGCGCGGACATGCAGGCAGCCGCTGCTGAGGTAGCCGGTGCCGGTCTCGCGCGAGGAGCGGGAATGGTTGCCCTGCATCCACCAGTTGGCCGAACCGGTTTCGAAGTCCGGGTTGGCCACCAGATTCTGCCCCGTCGTGCCGGCACGCACCTCGATGCCGTCCACGAGGCATTCTCCGGTATCGAGCAGGCCCAACTGGCCGTAAAGGATGCCCGAGTCATAGTTGTTGCCGTGGTCCAGCACGCCGGTGGTTTCCAACGTGATCCAGGCCGATTTTTGAGTTTCATCGCTGTCCGCCCAGTTGGCCCCGAGGCGGTTGTTGGCCGCGGGATCAATCAGTTCCAAACTGCTGCCGCCGCCGTCGGACCATTGCCCCCAAGCCCCGCCCGTCTGGTAGTCCACCTCGTTGACCGGAATCTGGACTTTGTTGGTGGTCACCACGCCCAGCTCGTTGGTCGAAAGGATGACATCCGGCATGGTCAGGACAATGCGCTCGCCGCTGTGCGCCAGCCGGCCGCTGAAATCCCCCAGGCAGTTGGTCAGATTCAGTTGGGCGTAATTGGAGCGAAGCAGGCTGGCGTTGCGCGCCACCACCAGGTAGCCGCCGGGACCCAGGAATGTATCGGGAGGGAATTGATAACTGATGCCCCCGCCGAGCCGCCAGTTGCCCAGGTTGACCCCGTTGGTGCTCCGGTTGTGCAGCTCGACATATTGCCAGTCATCGTTCCGGTGGACGGAGTTATACATGATCTCGTTGATGACCACCGTCTCCCGCCGGATCGCCGCGTTGGCCGCCCCGGGCGTCAGGGATTCCAGCCGGTAGAATTCGCTCGCTCCGTCCGGCCAGCGCCCATAGGCCACCCCGTTTTCCTGCGCCTCGAACCGCAGGGCATCCAGCACCCGCGTGCCCTCCGGATTGCGGAAATAGATCGTCTCGCCCGCGGCATTGAGCGCGAAATTCAGATTGGTTTCGTAAAAGACCAAAAAGCCCCGGGCCGGGATTATGGTGCCCGGTGGGATGACATATTTATTGGTGGCGGGGTCATCGCTGAGGGTGCAACCGGCGAGGTTGACCGCCTGCGTCGAGTGGTTGTAAAGCTCGATATAGTCCCACTGGGGCAGGTCCGTGTGAGCCAGAATCTCATTGATCATCACGTTCCTCAAGGGACTCGGACGAAACGCCTCCATCTGGCCAGGGGACCCCCCCACAATGTCGCTGGCGGCCCAGGCGCGCACATCGCGTTCTCCGTAGCTGGGCTGGGCCAGAACCAGCGAGTGGCCGGCCCCATGCGGCGCAGCGGGCCAGGGTGGGTCCGACGAGTAGGGGATGATCAACAATTCAGACCCCAGTTCATCCAGGAGCTTGAGGGTCCCGGATTTCTTGAGGCTGCCCGTGTAAGGCCCGGTGACGTTGGTAATCCCGTAAACCCGGCGGATGCTCTCCGGCGAGGTGGCAATCACCAGAAAGGCCCCCGCGTCGAGGCGCGAGTTGGGCGGGAAGGTGTATTCCAACTCATCCGCCACCAAACGGTAGCCGCTGAGGTCGTGGAACCACGGATTGGAGTTGAAGATTTCAATGAACTCGAGGTTGTTGGTGTCGGACCGGCTCGCCGGTTTGTACATGATTTCGGTGATGGCAATGGGGGTCTTGCGGCTCGAGGGACCCGGCGGGGCGTAGGGGCTGGCAACCGTTGCCAGTACCGCCCCCGCCGCCGGCCCCTGGTCGGCAAAAGTCGCGTTGGCGATGGCGGCAGCATTCTGGCTGCTCAAGGCCCAACCCACATAGATTTGTGAAGGCAGGGCCAAGGTGACCGAGCCCAGTTGGGTCCAGTTGGTGCCATCGAACCCGGCATAGCCGGTGAACACATTGCCCGCTCGTTTGAGACGGACCCACGTCTGCGGATAATTGGGCGGAAAGGAACCTGAACTCTGGGTGTTGCCCGCCGTTGCCTCCCGCCATTCAAAGGTGGTCCCATGCATGGCCGGAGCGCTGAACACCGCCGCAAACCGCGACTTGGGGTCCACGCTCTCCCGCGCCATCAAGCCCGCCTTGGCCCAAACCTCAGGCGCGAAAAAACTGCTCACGCGGCCCCGAAGGTCAAAATCCCCGCTCAACATCTGGCACGCGAACCCAAACTGGTCCGCGCTCCCGCCAATGCCGGCGCCGCCCGCCGTCATCGCCAGGCCCGTGGCGGTGATCTCACTGCCGGCGGCGGGGATGGCCGGCGCCCCAACGTCGAAAACGGCGAAGGGCGTCGCCAGAAAGCTTGCTAACGTTCCCGGCGCCAGGCGGTTCGAGACGCTGGCGCGATCGTAAAGGTTCGTCAGCAGGATGCTGTAATTGCTCCCCAAGGTCAGCGGCGCCGTGGCCAGCAGAACGGTGGCGCCATCGGCGCTTAAGGTCGCGGAGCTGACCGCCAGGCCGTTGGTGAAGCGGTACGAGGCCGGATTGGTGGCGGTCGAAGGGGCCAGTGGCTCCGAGAAGACGATTTGAACCAAAGTGGTCGAAAGATTGAAGGCTTTCACGCACTCGGGAGGGGTCGTGTCAGCCAGTACGTTCAGCGTCACCGGCGCGCTGGTGATGACCCCCGCGGCGTTGGACAGCACGCAGGCATAAACCAGGCCGTGATGCAGGGCGGGCGTCGGATTGCTCACCACCAGCACCGACGCCAGCCCGGCCGGGCCGGGAACATTCGTCCCGTTGATCCGCCATTGATAAGCCACCGGGGCGCGGTTGGTGCTCAGCACCTGCAATTGCATCGGCACCCCCTCCATCACGGTCCCATTGGTGGTCTGCTCGTAAATCCCCGGCGGCGTCACCAGCCCCGAGCAGGGGACCACCCGTGTTGCGCTGTTGGTGCTCAGCCCCGGAATCGGCTCCTCGATCGTTCCATCCGGCAGAATCCACCGCAGGCTGAAGTTGTCCCCGCCGTAACCCTGCCGCATCAAGGCCTCAAGGTAATAGCGCCGGCCTTGCTCCAGTGGAATGGGGGCCGACGTCTGGGTGGCTTCGCGAAACCACTCGCGCGGGTTGGTCCAGCCGCTGACCCACGCAATCGGTTGCATCCCGGCGACGGCCTCACTGCTGCTCAAGTAAATCACCGAGCTGTCATCACTGGCGACCTGAAACACGTAACTGCCTGACATCGGCGGCACCACAAAACCACGCAGCCGCTGGCCATATTCGTTCATCCCTGTATTCGAACTGGTTTCGATTTCGGGCAGCACCCGCGTCCAAATGGTAACGGGGCGGTCCGGCCAGTTCGGGTTGTAAGTGGTGTTGGTCAGCGCGTCCATCGGCGTCGGCGCCGAGGAAGAGAGGCCCGTCCACAGTTCGCGGTAGATGCCAAAGGGCTCCTCGAGCGTGCTGGCGGCGTTGGTGGCCGAGACGTTGCTGAAGGTGCTGGTGCTCAACTCGTTGTTGTTGTGCGCGGTCACACACAAGCCCGCCAAAGCCGCCGGGTTCATCGAAACCACCTGCCCGGTACCGATCGAGGTCCACGATTCGCCGTTCCCGCTCCAATAACCGGTGAAAGTGTCCCCCGCCCGAACCAGTCTCACCCAGTACGGAGGACTCAGGCCCGCGATTTGCGAGTTGTAGGCCTCCCCGCCCGTGACCGGACGCCACTGGAAATTAACCCCGTTTCCGGGCGTCGCGACGACCATCGCGAAAGCAGCGCTCGGCGCCGTGCTGTCGCGAAACATCACGCCCGCCTTGGCCCAGGAATCCGTCTCCTCCTGCGTTTCCACCCGCGCCATGATCTCGGCTTCGGGCCCCGACAACCGGCAAACAAAGTGAAATTGGTCGTAAGTGCCCCAAATATCGCTACCTCCGCCTTCCACGGTCCAGATGCCCGCGTTGTAACTGGCCGACCCGGCCACACCGGGGGAGCCAATGTCGAGGTTGCTCCACCCCTCCGGCAGTTGCCCCTGGCAGCGGATTCCCATCAACAACAAGCCCAGCATCAGCCAGAAAATACTCGCGAAAGGGATTCTTCTCATACATCGGAATGGTTTGGAGGCGCGCACTGCAATGCCAAACCTAATCATAAACAAAGCGTTGGGTTTGGCAACGCTAAATTCGATAAATTGACAATACTAATGATGAGCATGTGATATTCTAACTAAAGCCGGACGACGTAATCCTAATTTTTTCCCTTGCCTCGCCGCCACACCCTCTGTAAGATGGCGGGCAGTTCACCACAACACCGGTTGCTTAGGCGACGAACTGATTCTGGCCGCCGCGAGAAACGGTGTTGGGGTGCAGACTGCCGGCGGGAGTCGAACAGGCCGGCGGCGCAACGTAACTAGTAACTAACAAACCAAAAAGCGATGAGAACCAAGTCAGTTAGAGCAGTAACGACAGCTTTACTGTTTTCCGCAGGAGTCGCCTCCGCGCAACTCACCTGGCAGGGGGCCGATATCGGGGGGCCCACATATGCCGGCAGCTACACCGATAACGGGGATGGGACTTATAGCGTAGTCGGAGGCGGCGATGACGTGTGGGGCACTTCCGACAAGTTTTACTATTATTACGCCAGTGTGACCGGGCTGGTATGGGACGCCACGGTGCGAGTGCGCGATTTGCAGGGGCCGGATAATTGGACCAAGTGTGAGTTGATGGTTCGGTCTTCCACCGCCGCCAATTCCTCCTTTATTGCGGCGATGACGACGCGAGCGGCAGGGAGGAACATGATCTCCACCCAATACCGCCCGACCAACGGAGCACAGTGCGGGGCGATCGAAAACAGCCCTGAGTTGGCTCCCAGCTATCCCAATACGTGGCTCCGGATGTCGCGGGTGGGACCGGTCTTCCGCATGTACACGAGCACCGACGGGATCAACTGGGCTTTGTATTCGGAGATAGACACTACCAAAACCGACCGGGGCTTCAGCGGGGTGTATTGGCCGGAAAACATGATGGTGGGCATCGCGGTGACGGCGCACAACAACAACGATCCGAACATGGCCACCGCGGTGATTTCCGACCTGTCTGTACAGCAGAAGCCGCTGATCGCGGAGCCGACGCAGTTGGTGATGACGGTCCAGCCTACGAACCGGACGGTCTATGCCGGCCAGCCCGTGTCTTTCTATTCCGACACGACCAACAACGCGGTTCCTTTGCTGCCGCCATCATACACAACCTACCAGTGGTTCAAGAATAGCAGCGCAATCCCCGGAGCGACCGGCAGGAATCTCACCTTCCTGACGACGGCCGCGGACAATGGAGCGCAGCTTTATTGCCATGTGACTTGCCATGGTTACGGCGAGGCCACACTGATTGCCGACAGCAGCACCGTGACCCTGACCGTGCTGCCCGGCACCATTTACACCAACGCGCTGCGGGCGGAGGTGTTCTGGGGCGCCACCAGTGTGGCGCAAGTCGAGGGCGGGGCGGTAGGCGCTGGCGCCGTCAGCGCTTGGACCGCCTTGGATCAGCCCAACAACATCGGCGACAACTACGTCCGGCGGGTCAGCGGCTATTTTATCCCCTGGGTGACCGACGTGTATGAGTTTTACATCAATTCCGACGACGACAGCCATCTCTACCTCAGCACCAACAGCAATCCCGCCAACAAGATGTTGATCGCGGAGGAAACCGGCTGGGCCAATCCCCGCAACTGGACGACCGGCGGCAATCTGGGGCAGAAATGCAGCACGACTTACAGCCCCGATGGCGGCATGACCTTCCCCTACCTGACAGGCATCCCGCTCGAGGCCGGGCAATTGTACTACATCGAAGCAGTCCACCGCGAAGGAGGCGGCGGCGACAACCTGAGCGTCTATGCCAAGCTGCTTTACGACACAGCCCCGGCCGACGGCACGCCTTCAACCCTGACCGCGGCGAGCAATAACATTGCGGTCATGGCGGGTCCGGTCACCACCCTGACCTGGGTGAGCGAGCCGCCCAGCTCGATGAGCGTGGCGCAAGGGCAGACAGCCCAATTGAACTGCCAGGCCGTCAGCGATTGCGAGTTCCCGTTATTCTACAGTTGGTACCGGGTGGGGGTCGGCGCGGTCGGCAACGCTCAATCCTACACCCTGACGGCGACGCCCGTGGACGATGGCGCGCAGTTCTACGCGGTGGCCAGCACGCCGATCGGCGGACTGACGATCACCAGCCGCGTCTGCACCCTGTCGGTGCAGTCTGCCATCTTCGAACCAGGCTTTGTCAAAGTCGAGGTGTGGGAAGGTCTCCAGGATCGGGCGGCCGTTCGGGACGGGACCGCGGGTCTGCCGACCTATACCACCACCTCGCCCAAGTTCATCCAGCCGCTGAATGTGGGCGACAACTACACCCGCAAAGTGTCCGGATACTTTATTCCGGCGACGAATGCCGATTATGTCTTTTTCCTCTGCTCGGACGATGATTCCTGGCTGTACTTAAGCACCAATGATTTGCCGGCCGGCAAGCAGTGGATTGCGGAGCAGACCGATTGGGCCGATCCGCGCAAATGGCTGAGTGGCGGAAACACCACCCAAAAACGTTCGGACTTGTTTACACCCGACGGTGGCATGACCTACCCCGGCTCGGCGGGATATTCGCTGGTGGGCGGCCAGAAATACTATATGGAAGCCATTCATCGGGAGGGCTCCGGCGGCGACAATGTGGGGGTGACCTACAACACCGTCGGGGAATGGGACTATCCGGTGGATGATGCTGAAACCCGGTTGAGCGGGAATCTCATTGGCATGGATGCGCCGCGGTCCCGCGCCTGGTTCGTGCAGCAACCGGCCAACGTGGTGGCCGCGCCTTATACCTATGCCCGGTTCTCCGTGGTGGGTGGAACCGATTCCACCCTGCCGGTGGGTTCCATCACCGACACCGCCCGCAACCGATTCCTGATGTACCAGTGGCAGCGGGGCGGAGTGGACATCCCCGGCGCAACCGCCAGCACGCTGACCCTCATGGTCACGCCCGCCGACGACGGCGCGCAGTTCGCCTGCAAGATGCGCTCGCTGGGCTTGGCCGACAACGCCTTGAACCCTGTGTGGACCAACAGCGCCACGGCCACCCTGACCGTTCAGGGGGTGTTCGAGCCGGGCGTGGCCTTGGTGGAATTCTGGCCCAATACCACCGGCAAGGATCTGGTGCTGAACAATGTCGCCGGCAACCCGGCTTATGTCACAACCTCTCCCGCCTTCGAAGCCAACACCGGCGGACCGGGCGACCCGCCCGCTGGTGTCAATGACTACGTGCGCCGTGTGTCCGGCCACTTTATCCCCGCCGAGTCGGGTGTTTACGACTTCTTCGTCACCTCGGACGACGACTGCAACGTCTATCTGAGCCTGGACATCTCGCCGTTGAACAAGCAGTTGATCTGCCAGGAAACCGCCTGGTCGGGCGGCAGCCGGCAATGGCAAACCATTGGCGGCGGCACCCTGGCACAGCGCCGGTCGGATCAATGGTCGCCGGACGGCGGCATCACGGTGCCGTGGGCGGCGGGCTTCAACCTGACAGCAGGCCAGAAGTATTACGTCGAAGCGGTCCAGCACGAAGGCGGCGGTGGGGACTATGTCCAGGTCACGGCCATTAAACGGCCGGGTGCCCCGCCGGCAAACGGCGATGCCAGCTTGCTCACGGGCAACGTGATTGGCGCTTACGTGCCCAAGTCCAGCATGGTCGCCTTCACGCTCCAGCCGACCAACGTGACGGTGACGGGGCCTGTGGTTGCCAACTTCTATGCCGCGGGCATTTCCGACTCCGCCATCAGCGTGGGGGTGATTGGCGCGCCGGTCATCACCGAGTTCCTCCAGTACCAGTGGCAGAAAAACGGCTTGGATATCCCGGGCGCAACCCGGTCCAGCCTGGCCTACCAGGTCTCTTCGGCCGCGGACAACGGGGCAACGTTTGTCTGCAAGATTCGCGGCTTGGGTTACTCGGATGCGAGCCTGAACCCGATCTGGAGCAACAGCCAGCCCGCCACGCTGACGATCAACGATCCGACGCCGCCGGCCCTGGCGTATGCCTCGTTCTTCACGGACATCAACGTGGACCCGAACATCCAGGTGGTGGACATCCTGTTCAACAAGCGAATGGACGGCGCCACGCTGGCGAATCTGAACAATTACGTCATCCCGGGACTGACCATAACCGCCGTCACCATCCGCACCAACGACTACAAAGCCGTGCGCCTGACGGTGACGGGCACACCGACCCAGCCGTTCACCGTCACGGTGAACAACCTCAAAGACTACCTGGGGAACAACCTGGTCTCGGGCTCGTCGCTGCCGGTCAACAGCGTCAGCATGATCAGCCAGGACATTGGCTTTGACCGCGGCTTCTACACCAACTCGCAGGGAACGGTCTTCCCGCTGTATGATCCGCAGTTCCCGAGCCTGTTCTGGGTGGACGGGCCCAATGCCTTCACCGTCTCGGCGCAGGGCAGCGACATCTGGGGCACCAACGACGGCTTCAACTTCACCTACGAGATGAAGACCAACGACTTCGACGTGGCTGTGCGCCAGCTCTACATCACCAAGAGTTCGACCTGGGCCAAGGGCGGACTCATGGTGCGCGAGTCGCTCAGCCCGAGCAGCCGCTACTTCTACGTAGTGAACACTCCGCTTAGCGCGGACGGCATCCAGGCGCCGGACAACTCCGGCACGGGCGCCAACCGCGTCGCGTGCGGCGTGCGGGCCGTGTTTGGCGGGCCGAGTGCCGACGCGAACGTGGCCGATCCGGCAACGCAACCGCCGCCGGCCTATCCGAATGCGTGGTTGCGGCTTAAACGCGCCGGCAACGTCGTCAGCGGTTATTCCTCGACCAACGGCGTGGATTGGCTCCTGCGCGGCACGGTGGACACCACCGCCGCCGGCGGCCTCCCGGCCGAACTGTATGTGGGCATCTGCACCACCGCCCACAACAACGACCAGCCGGATGCCCCGTGGCAGCTCTATTGGAACACCTCCGCGTATGCGGACTACATGAACGTCAGCCTGGCGGCGCCAGTGCTGCAGGCGGCCATCATGGGCAACAACATCGTCATCTCCTGGAGCCCCAGCGGCGAAGGCTACCTCGTCTCCAGCCCGACTCTTGGGCCGAGCGCCGTCTGGACCCCTGTGCCGGGCGGAGCGAACAGTCCGGTGACCTTGCCGCTAACGGCGGGACCGGTCTTCTTCCGCGTGGTGCGGTAGCTTCAGGTTGATTCACGCGCAGGGCCGCGGGACACCATGTCTCGCGGCCCTTGCCGTTTTAACTGCCGCTCGACAAGCCGGATTCCCGGCTCTGCAACCCTGTCCCTTCAAGCCCCAGACCCTCTTCCCCGAGGTGGCTGGGACTCGGGTGGCGCCACAAAAGCGCAAATCCCCCGCGACATCCTGCCGCCGCTTGACGTCCTCCCGCTTCGCCCCTTCCCGGGCTCCCTAACGTTCCAGAATCCGTTTCTTCTGCAGCTCGTATTCCTCCGGTTTGGCCAGGAAGTTTCTGCATTGAACGGCATTCCCCTGTGCGTTACCTTGAGGCGCGTCGTCCAACGTCCCATGAATAACTTATCAACTCTGGCTGGCACGCTGTGCGGTCTTTGCCTGACTCTGACCGTGTCCGGCGCGGTGTTGCAAGGGCCCGTCATCAACCCGGCCAACGGCCACACCTACTATTTGCTGGCTGAAACCAACTGGCTGGCCGCCGAGGCTGAGGCGGTCGCCCTCGGCGGCCATCTGGCGACAATCAACGACACCGCCGAGAACCTCTGGGTGGTTGAGACCTTCGGCAACTTTGACGGCCAGGCGCGGGCTCTTTGGATCGGCTTGACGGATCAGCACCAGGAAGGCGTCTGGTCCTGGATTGCCGGCCAGGATGCCGCCTACCGCAATTGGGCGCCCGGCGAACCCAATAGTGGCGCTGGCTATTACCCCGACGAGGACTACGCCATGATCTGGCCGCCGAACTCCGGTTGGCCTTACGGCTCCTGGAACGACTCGCCCGAGGATCACCCCCACTGCGGAGTGGACGAAGTCCCCGTG
>ERZ795050.1194-NODE-1194-length-35070-cov-115.778809_pt1 | contig 35070 bp, 37 predicted proteins | sample MGYA00375134_ERZ795050 | MGnify/ENA primary metagenome ERZ795050 (study PRJEB30179, sample SAMN05720221) | activated sludge metagenome | isolation source: Anaerobic digester | place: Japan | collected 2015-05-26 ... | reverse complement strand
TCGACCAGCATCAAATGAAAATAAGGCTCCTGTAAAAAAATATGGGAATGCCAAGAAACATTGTTATTGACATTGTAAGCGAAAAAACAGGAGATAAGTTTTTACTCTACAGTCCATTAAATCAAGGATTGAAACGAACCGCAATCAGCTCGTAATCAGTAGCTCACTGGGTTTTTACTCTACAGTCCATTAAATCAAGGATTGAAACTTGCTCCGAACATAGAACGCAATGCCCTCACATCAGTTTTTACTCTACAGTCCATTAAATCAAGGATTGAAACGGGCTTGAATTCGGCAAAATAGATAAAACGATTGTAGTGTTTTTACTCTACAGTCCATTAAATCAAGGATTGAAACATTAGCTACCTAACCTATTACAAACTAAATGAATTTGTTTTTACTCTACAGTCCATTAAATCAAGGATTGAAACGGTGCCTTCCAGACCGCCTGCCTGCGCACGCACACGGTTTTTACTCTACAGTCCATTAAATCAAGGATTGAAACTTCATTTCAGCTAATGTTGCATTGGGAATGACTAATGTTTTTACTCTACAGTCCATTAAATCAAGGATTGAAACTGTATTACATAAACAATACGGATATAGCGGGTGTGAATGTTTTTACTCTACAGTCCATTAAATCAAGGATTGAAACATCATTTGAAATACGACCCCACCCCTTACACCGGTGAGTTTTTACTCTACAGTCCATTAAATCAAGGATTGAAACTTAATAACTTGAATGTAACAGTATTGGCGTCTGTTTTAGTTTTTACTCTACAGTCCATTAAATCAAGGATTGAAACTAAGCTCAATAGGATTGAAGTGTGTGTAATCATACACTGTTTTTACTCTACAGTCCATTAAATCAAGGATTGAAACTAGAAACTGACAAACTCGCCAGTAATGGTTTCAATTTCGTTTTTACTCTACAGTCCATTAAATCAAGGATTGAAACTTGGTCCCGTTATTGCGGTTGCGGCAGCTGCTGCGGTTTTTACTCTACAGTCCATTAAATCAAGGATTGAAACATGATGAATTTAGTCCAGTCAGTTCCGGTCGCTGGAGTTTTTACTCTACAGTCCATTAAATCAAGGATTGAAACGATGGACTTTCCGAGTAAGAAACGAAAAACAACAATGTTTTTACTCTACAGTCCATTAAATCAAGGATTGAAACCCCATTAGAGGAAGCGGAGAGAAGAGATCAGATAACAGTTTTTACTCTACAGTCCATTAAATCAAGGATTGAAACGATCTGATGGGGGAATGATGGCTAATCATATAATATAGTTTTTACTCTACAGTCCATTAAATCAAGGATTGAAACTAGTGACGCAGGATACGCTCAATTTGTTCGGGGGTCGTTTTTACTCTACAGTCCATTAAATCAAGGATTGAAACAATCAAAACTTATAATAACGAAATGCTTATCAATTCTGTTTTTACTCTACAGTCCATTAAATCAAGGATTGAAACGCCTTGAAGGTCAAGGGGACTACCTGGCAACTTGTAGTTTTTACTCTACAGTCCATTAAATCAAGGATTGAAACACGGGTCATGAAGAATTACCAGATATGGTTTCCCTTCGTTTTTACTCTACAGTCCATTAAATCAAGGATTGAAACTCCTTATTGCGCTCCAAGTAGTCAATCACTTTTTGGGTTTTTACTCTACAGTCCATTAAATCAAGGATTGAAACTTTCTATGGCAATGCGCTGTGCTTGAGGTAAAGAAATTGTTTTTACTCTACAGTCCATTAAATCAAGGATTGAAACTGATGAAAACGCAAATCCGCTACCCGTATTTTTGCTGTTTTTACTCTACAGTCCATTAAATCAAGGATTGAAACTAATATATGGACAGACCCGGAGGCATTTGCGGGAAGAGTTTTTACTCTACAGTCCATTAAATCAAGGATTGAAACCTTTCTCACTTTGTTCATCATCAATATGCATTCCTGTTTTTACTCTACAGTCCATTAAATCAAGGATTGAAACCTAGAATTAGATTTGCTGGGGGAATGATGGCAACTCAGTTTTTACTCTACAGTCCATTAAATCAAGGATTGAAACTGCAAAAATTTTTGCCGTAAGTTGCAAATTTCTTTGTTTTTACTCTACAGTCCATTAAATCAAGGATTGAAACTCATCAGGAGTAGTTAATTTATATATTACTTCCCCTGTTTTTACTCTACAGTCCATTAAATCAAGGATTGAAACTCCTTATTGCGCTCCAAGTAGTCAATCACTTTTTGGGTTTTTACTCTACAGTCCATTAAATCAAGGATTGAAACTTTCTATGGCAATGCGCTGTGCTTGAGGTAAAGAAATTGTTTTTACTCTACAGTCCATTAAATCAAGGATTGAAACTGATGAAAACGCAAATCCGCTACCCGTATTTTTGCTGTTTTTACTCTACAGTCCATTAAATCAAGGATTGAAACTCAATGTGTTTCTTAGCTTCTTGTATTTGCCGTATCGTTTTTACTCTACAGTCCATTAAATCAAGGATTGAAACAAGAAATTAAGGAACTACTAAAATAATTGGAGGAAAAAGTTTTTACTCTACAGTCCATTAAATCAAGGATTGAAACATGATGTGAATGATCTATCTTATGATTTCGGAATGCAGTTTTTACTCTACAGTCCATTAAATCAAGGATTGAAACTGATTTGGAATTATAGCGCTAACCCCGAATGGTAATGTTTTTACTCTACAGTCCATTAAATCAAGGATTGAAACCCATTGAACAAGATGGTAATCTCATTACCGTGAAGGTTTTTACTCTACAGTCCATTAAATCAAGGATTGAAACTTTCATCTGGACGGATAAGACCATCCTTGTTCAACCGTTTTTACTCTACAGTCCATTAAATCAAGGATTGAAACACGAGCACAAGTAAGAGTAAGCAATAATAAATAAAAGTTTTTACTCTACAGTCCATTAAATCAAGGATTGAAACGGATACCTCTCTTTTAACAAATTCAAAACACTACTCGTTTTTACTCTACAGTCCATTAAATCAAGGATTGAAACATTGATTTTCAATCTCAATACAGGAATATTGATTGGGTTTTTACTCTACAGTCCATTAAATCAAGGATTGAAACTTGTAAGTATAAAAATAGCCCCGCCCGTAAGGGCGGGTTTTTACTCTACAGTCCATTAAATCAAGGATTGAAACATAATTCTTCTCCAAATCCTCTGTGGAGTTCACAAAAACTGTTTTTACTCTACAGTCCATTAAATCAAGGATTGAAACAATTCAAACGCAGCAACTCTATCCCTTCCGGGTAAAGTTTTTACTCTACAGTCCATTAAATCAAGGATTGAAACAGAGCGTGTTCACTATAAGGTTTTCCTGGAACAGCGGTTTTTACTCTACAGTCCATTAAATCAAGGATTGAAACCCCGTATTCTATCCGACACTGAATCCTGCTGATGTGTTTTTACTCTACAGTCCATTAAATCAAGGATTGAAACGTGGAGTAGAAACCTTGAACACTATAGGTAATCTTGTTTTTACTCTACAGTCCATTAAATCAAGGATTGAAACGAAGCTATAAGATAGGTTTCACGGGCAATATTTTTTGTTTTTACTCTACAGTCCATTAAATCAAGGATTGAAACCAATAGCAATCTTATCGTTCCAATTTCCGCCTTCAGGTTTTTACTCTACAGTCCATTAAATCAAGGATTGAAACCGGGAAAGAACCGCATAGCGGGCTGAAAGGGAAAACGGTTTTTACTCTACAGTCCATTAAATCAAGGATTGAAACATCCATATAAATATAATCTGTCTGATAATCTAATTGGTGTTTTTACTCTACAGTCCATTAAATCAAGGATTGAAACAACCACTTGCTTTCAGGTCTGTCCTGGGCTATAAGGTTTTTACTCTACAGTCCATTAAATCAAGGATTGAAACGCTCACGATTCTTGCAAATTAGCTCACTTAATTTTGTTTTTACTCTACAGTCCATTAAATCAAGGATTGAAACGCTACCTGTTCTCTCCTGTATAGGTCGTTTTTCCATGTTTTTACTCTACAGTCCATTAAATCAAGGATTGAAACTAGGCATTGCAAAATTCGCTCTCTGTATTCTGCATTTGTTTTTACTCTACAGTCCATTAAATCAAGGATTGAAACCCGCTGCAGGCGCAGTAGGTCGTGCTTTCGCTGGTGTTTTTACTCTACAGTCCATTAAATCAAGGATTGAAACATAGTACTTCTTGGATAGCAGGTAACAAGTGGGGCTTGTTTTTACTCTACAGTCCATTAAATCAAGGATTGAAACATATTGTGGGAATAGTATATGAGGAACACAAGTCAGTTTTTACTCTACAGTCCATTAAATCAAGGATTGAAACCAACTTGCAGCAAAAATTCTTGCAAAAAGTTTCTGGTTTTTACTCTACAGTCCATTAAATCAAGGATTGAAACTAAGAGGATGTATAAAATGACCGAAAAAATTGAAATCGTTTTTACTCTACAGTCCATTAAATCAAGGATTGAAACTGAAAGAGCGCACAAAAGAACTCTCTCACGGAACTATGTTTTTACTCTACAGTCCATTAAATCAAGGATTGAAACAAATACTGATTCAAATCTTTCTCCAGAAGAGCAACCGGGTTTTTACTCTACAGTCCATTAAATCAAGGATTGAAACTCCCATAGAACGGAAAGCTGCCGATTGAAGTCCTCAAGTTTTTACTCTACAGTCCATTAAATCAAGGATTGAAACCCTGAAAGGTCTTCAGCAAATAGGCAGAAAAACGGGGTTTTTACTCTACAGTCCATTAAATCAAGGATTGAAACATGCTGAATTAACTTCCTCCCAGGAAGCAAGGGTAGGGTTTTTACTCTACAGTCCATTAAATCAAGGATTGAAACTTATTCGGCAAAGAAGGCAGATACGGCAAAAAGTTTGTTTTTACTCTACAGTCCATTAAATCAAGGATTGAAACGATAGATGTAGCAACTTGGATGATTACTGGCTGGGCGTTTTTACTCTACAGTCCATTAAATCAAGGATTGAAACATAAATTCCTCCTCTATACTCTCAAATCCATCCTCCATGTTTTTACTCTACAGTCCATTAAATCAAGGATTGAAACACCGTATAATAGCAAGATTCTGCATTCCAAGATTCATGTTTTTACTCTACAGTCCATTAAATCAAGGATTGAAACATTATAATACTGGTGACGGCATTACCTTCATCTATTGTTTTTACTCTACAGTCCATTAAATCAAGGATTGAAACCTTAGAAATTCTTTCTTTTGTGTAGGCGTGTCGTAAAGTTTTTACTCTACAGTCCATTAAATCAAGGATTGAAACTGTCATTGATTTTTTGATTATATAGATGAATGCTTGGGTTTTTACTCTACAGTCCATTAAATCAAGGATTGAAACAAACCGTTACCGGGGACATTATTCGTTTCTATGATGGGTTTTTACTCTACAGTCCATTAAATCAAGGATTGAAACAGCTCTTCCGGTATCTCTCCCCAATTATCCTCAAAGTTTTTACTCTACAGTCCATTAAATCAAGGATTGAAACTCTAATGGTCCCACATAACGCCAGAGCATTTCTTCGGTTTTTACTCTACAGTCCATTAAATCAAGGATTGAAACCAAGGAAATTCCCGCATTCAGACCAGAAAGTATCAATAGTTTTTACTCTACAGTCCATTAAATCAAGGATTGAAACCACGATATTGCTTTTTTCCCGCAATACATCAGCACTGTTTTTACTCTACAGTCCATTAAATCAAGGATTGAAACTGAATGTGCCTGCGGACGATGTCATAAATCCTAATGGTTTTTACTCTACAGTCCATTAAATCAAGGATTGAAACCTGTTGCTAAATATTCTCCATCAAGAGAAATATCATGTTTTTACTCTACAGTCCATTAAATCAAGGATTGAAACCCGAAAGGTGAAGCACTAATGTTAAAAGGAGCTATTGTTTTTACTCTACAGTCCATTAAATCAAGGATTGAAACTCATAGTAAGGTATCAGCCAGGCATGACCAAGCGGTGTTTTTACTCTACAGTCCATTAAATCAAGGATTGAAACATTCTCCCAACTGCCAGGAAAAGGATACTCGGTTTTGTTTTTACTCTACAGTCCATTAAATCAAGGATTGAAACGAACATCTCCATAGGAAGGAAATAGAAGAGCAGGATGTTTTTACTCTACAGTCCATTAAATCAAGGATTGAAACTTCTATTGTCACCCTCGAACATAAAAGAGAGGTAAGTTTTTACTCTACAGTCCATTAAATCAAGGATTGAAACAAAAAACCCGAAAGCAAAAAGAAGAGGAAATGATTGTTTTTACTCTACAGTCCATTAAATCAAGGATTGAAACTCAGGTGCATCGGACTCCACTCTGGGCATTACCACCAGTTTTTACTCTACAGTCCATTAAATCAAGGATTGAAACTTGATGAAGCAATGATGATAATGAATAGTGCAAGCAGTTTTTACTCTACAGTCCATTAAATCAAGGATTGAAACAAACCCTAAAAGAATATAGTAATAAGTATCCTTCTGGTTTTTACTCTACAGTCCATTAAATCAAGGATTGAAACCATCTGAACCTCCTGCTATTGCCACACAATCCTCATGTTTTTACTCTACAGTCCATTAAATCAAGGATTGAAACGAAGAGGTCGTGCAGGCAGGCGCACAATTAAAGGCATGTTTTTACTCTACAGTCCATTAAATCAAGGATTGAAACATAAGTCAATGATAGAATCGCTCGCAAAATTGGGGCAGTTTTTACTCTACAGTCCATTAAATCAAGGATTGAAACTGCCTGCGTTGGTAATGACGATACTCCATCTGCAAAGTTTTTACTCTACAGTCCATTAAATCAAGGATTGAAACACCCGCACCAGCAATATCCGAAGCAGGATTAACTAAGTTTTTACTCTACAGTCCATTAAATCAAGGATTGAAACGTAAGAGACCGAGTTGCACTTTCCAGAGCAGGTGTAGTTTTTACTCTACAGTCCATTAAATCAAGGATTGAAACAAGCTCAATAGGATTGAAGTGTGTGTAATCATACACTGTTTTTACTATACAGTCCATTAAATCAAGGATTGAAACCTGAAGCAGATAGTATTGCCAAATCAACTGGATTAGGTTTTTACTCTACAGTCCATTAAATCAAGGATTGAAACTAAATATTCACCTGTATCTGTTGTCAAGGGTTTAAGTTTTTACTCTACAGTCCATTAAATCAAGGATTGAAACTATATCTCTGCCTGCGCAATTTCTATCAAATCAATCGTTTTTACTCTACAGTCCATTAAATCAAGGATTGAAACTTTTTCCCTCCTGAGCAACTTCTCTATGAGATACAAGTTTTTACTCTACAGTCCATTAAATCAAGGATTGAAACAAGACAATGCAGTCCGGAATGAATTCCTAAAACTGGTTTTTACTCTACAGTCCATTAAATCAAGGATTGAAACATTATTATCCGAAAGTTAAATGGAGGTTATCGTGCCGTTTTTACTCTACAGTCCATTAAATCAAGGATTGAAACTTTTCTGTGATAGTAGGATAAGAGTATTGTCGCATATGTTTTTACTCTACAGTCCATTAAATCAAGGATTGAAACAGTTTCTTTCTGATGATGAAAAAAAGGATAAAGAGCGTTTTTACTCTACAGTCCATTAAATCAAGGATTGAAACAGAATACGCTTCAGTTCCTCGTCCACGGCTTTGGGGTTTTTACTCTACAGTCCATTAAATCAAGGATTGAAACATACTTGTCTCTGCATTGGTCTTGAACTTCTTTAAGTTTTTACTCTACAGTCCATTAAATCAAGGATTGAAACTTATCAGAGGGAGCAAACTGTTTTAGGATACTTTCTTGTTTTTACTCTACAGTCCATTAAATCAAGGATTGAAACAGAACGAGCTTCCGCAACTGTGTGGGCACAAAGAGCGTTTTTACTCTACAGTCCATTAAATCAAGGATTGAAACTTTTTCCCTCCTGAGCAACTTCTCTATGAGATACAAGTTTTTACTCTACAGTCCATTAAATCAAGGATTGAAACAAGACAATGCAGTCCGGAATGAATTCCTAAAACTGGTTTTTACTCTACAGTCCATTAAATCAAGGATTGAAACCTTCTTTACACCCCGAGCTATCATACATAGATGTTTCGGTTTTTACTCTACAGTCCATTAAATCAAGGATTGAAACAGATACAACTCTGCAGAGAGAGATGTCTCCGCCATAGTTTTTACTCTACAGTCCATTAAATCAAGGATTGAAACCTACTGAAAATTCCAGATAAACCTGAAATATCCATATGTTTTTACTCTACAGTCCATTAAATCAAGGATTGAAACAGTCCTTTACCGAGGGAGCTTGCCAAGAAATGGTCGTGTTTTTACTCTACAGTCCATTAAATCAAGGATTGAAACCCGCCAAAATCCTTAAGTTTGCATTGGGATATTGAGTTTTTACTCTACAGTCCATTAAATCAAGGATTGAAACCTGATTACCATCACACCCAAAGGATTAAGATTATGTTTTTACTCTACAGTCCATTAAATCAAGGATTGAAACAAAATGCAATGAAAGGAAACGCTACAATGCAAATCGTTTTTACTCTACAGTCCATTAAATCAAGGATTGAAACCGCCGATATATATTTATAGGAGAAAAGATGAAAAAAGTTTTTACTCTACAGTCCATTAAATCAAGGATTGAAACATTATTATCCGAAAGTTAAATGGAGGTTATCGTGCCGTTTTTACTCTACAGTCCATTAAATCAAGGATTGAAACGAAAAAGACCTGGACAAGGTCTGCAACAAACTTGCTGTTTTTACTCTACAGTCCATTAAATCAAGGATTGAAACACATTAAGGAATTTACCCTTCACATATTGCTCCACCAAGTTTTTACTCTACAGTCCATTAAATCAAGGATTGAAACATGAAGCGGAAAATGACCGTAGTGAAGGTGCAAAACGTTTTTACTCTACAGTCCATTAAATCAAGGATTGAAACCGTATCCCTTTGATTTTGAACCCTTTACTCTCTAATGTTTTTACTCTACAGTCCATTAAATCAAGGATTGAAACCAAATATGAAAATGGAAAATGTATAAGCATAAATCAGTTTTTACTCTACAGTCCATTAAATCAAGGATTGAAACTAACATATAACAGAGCCAAAGTTCCATATCTGTTTTGTTTTTACTCTACAGTCCATTAAATCAAGGATTGAAACAGAAAACACACCTATTTTGCAATTAGCCACTGCAGCGGGTTTTTACTCTACAGTCCATTAAATCAAGGATTGAAACTTTCCTAAACACACTTCAAAAGAAACAAATGCTATCAAGTTTTTACTCTACAGTCCATTAAATCAAGGATTGAAACTATGAATACTACAAGAGAATGAAGGATGAAAGAAAATGTTTTTACTCTACAGTCCATTAAATCAAGGATTGAAACTGTTCTATAGTGTGGAGCAGAGTAAAGAGGAAATAGTTTTTACTCTACAGTCCATTAAATCAAGGATTGAAACAGGAAGGCAAAAAGGATTTACCTGCTTTATGCCCGAGTTTTTACTCTACAGTCCATTAAATCAAGGATTGAAACAGCTTCCGAGAGACGCATTTTCATATTTGAAAGTCGTTTTTACTCTACAGTCCATTAAATCAAGGATTGAAACTGGAAATTGGTAGTCACTCACATCACAGGCATAGCTCCTGTTTTTACTCTACAGTCCATTAAATCAAGGATTGAAACTATGAATACTACAAGAGAATGAAGGATGAAAGAAAATGTTTTTACTCTACAGTCCATTAAATCAAGGATTGAAACTGTTCTATAGTGTGGAGCAGAGTAAAGAGGAAATAGTTTTTACTCTACAGTCCATTAAATCAAGGATTGAAACTCCTTCTGAAGAAGGCAGTGAAACAGTGGATAATCGGGTTTTTACTCTACAGTCCATTAAATCAAGGATTGAAACGTTTTAATGCTTCGCCGCAACCGCCCCCAGGCAACTATGGTTTTTACTCTACAGTCCATTAAATCAAGGATTGAAACAAGATTTAGGCACTATTATCCTGATGATATAGGAACGGAAGAAGATAAAGATGCGGCTAAAGTAGCCAATGCAGTAATCCTTTTCTTGAAAGTGTTAGAGCTGAATAGAAATACAGGATTCATTATCACCACGAATCTGAATTCAGAAGAACTGAGAAATAGATACGGTGACTGCGTGTTTGACCGCATTATAGGTCAATTAACGATACTTTACTTGAATCCGCATTCTTATAGAAAAAGTCACGCAGAGATAGTGAAATGAAAAAAAATAAGAAACCAGAAAAGGCAGTTGAAGAGGAATTCGCGTGGAGTGCGAAAATAAAGAAATGCCTTTATGTGAAAATACCCGACCCGATAATGACTGGGAAAAGATTGCAGCTGATTAAAGAAAGAGGGGTGTCTGATGAATTAAGACGCACCTTTGATGGTATTCTGGTGAAAAATTCTGGTAACTACTGTTTAGAATTCAAGTTCGGCTACAATAAACTTTCCGAACACCAAGAGGATTACCGGAAGAAAATAAACGGAATAAATAAGTCATTCTATATCGTGCGAAAAATTACCAGAAAATGATTGAAATGAATACTAGGTAATACGATATACAAATTGATTACACCGGATAATAAAGTCATACAAAATTATAACTTAGAAGTCATCATTGATTACATAGGAGGTAACAATGAATAATGAAAAAGATAGAATTATATGCTCATTGGGCAAAGAATACAACGAATCACGCTTAGTAGGACAGCTAATGGAGGCATACAGGATACGGCAGTGCTATACCTGCTATAGAAACTATAATCATTGCAATTATTACAATGATGCAATTGACACGGTTTCTGCCGATGTGCATAAAGGAAAAAAGGAATTACCCGACCCTTGTCCGAACTATGAAAACAAATTCACCGAGAAAAAAGGAAAAAAAAATGAAAAAGCAGCAATCTTATCTATCATTGAATGTATCCTTCTAGCAATCTTTCTCTTATCTGCGATTGCTATTATTATTCTATTACTTCAGTTGTTCATTAAAAAAATAGATAATGCTTCCTATGTTGCATTATTCGCTGCCTTGGAAACATTCTCCATCGGTGGCTTAATTGCGATAGAATTTTCATCCTACAGTCCATTAAATCAAGGATTGAAACCGTAGGCAACAAAGGCAAATAAGCCAACAGTAGATAATTAATATCCTACCTTCCATTACTAAAGTGAATATCTCCACAGCTGACAAGATATGGGTAAAGATTGTGCGGTTGAAAGAGAAATATGGTTCTACAGCAGCTAACTATGAAATTCAACTCCAGCCAAGCAATTCTGCTCCTCAGAGGATAGAATCTCTCATAATAACTGATCGGTATCAGAAATCCTGCAAAGCTGAGTTTCCGGGTTGTTATGTAATTGAACCCAACTATACAGATTTCAGTGCTGAAGAAATCTGGAAATTTTATATGAATTTGAGTGAAGTGGAAGCTGCCTTCCGAAGTATGAAAACAGAACTGGGAACAAGACCTATTTATCATCAGAAAGATGGTCGGATAGAAGTACATTTGTTCTATTCCGTTTTAGCGTACGCTATTCTGAAAAGTATAACCTATAAGCTGGCTCTTGAAGATATTCATATTAGCTGGCAAAGCATCAAACAAATCCTGCAAACCTATATGTGTTCGGATACAATATTCAATACTACAGATGTTTATAGAGTTAGAAACAAACAAACAGCCCAACCTGAGGCAAAAGCGAAGAAAATCTATTCCCTTTTGAATATCAAGGTTTCCAAAAATACGGTATCACAAAAATATAGATTGTAGTGTGCAAAAAAAATAATTTGTCTTATTTAACAATACTTTAGCTTGATAATTGCGAAACTTGGGCTAACATCTGTCGTTCCTCCGGAACTCTTTCTCGGAAAAGGAGATAATGACTCTCCTGCTTTCTTATCACCGGGTTGAAACCCGTTGTTAGTATCTGTCGTTCCTACGGAACTTTTTCTCGGAAAAGAGATAATGACTTTACTGCTTTCTTATCACCGGGTTGAAACCCGTTGTTAGTATCTGCCGTTCCTCTGGAACTTATTCTCAAAAAAAGAGATAAGCTTTATCCTATTATCCTTTCACCGGGTTGAAACCCGTTGTTAGTATCTGTCGTTCCTACGGAACTTTTTTCCCCAATAAATATAGTTTATAGGTTCTTTCCTTATCACCGGGTTGAAACCCGTTGTTAGTATCTGTCGTTACTATAAAACTCATTTCGTTTTGTAGTTTTATTGGTAGCAAAAGAATGGGGTTTAAGCCGCTCTTTAAATTCTTATGATTCCGGGGAACCGAGTGAGAGAAACAAATTCATCAATTTCGTATATTTCTTTAATTTGGCTATCTGAAAGCAGATTATGTTCATAAGCTTGTTGGAGAAAAGGATCACGACAATCAAGATCATCATCTGGCTCAAATGCTGAGGTATTATAGTTACCTGAAATATAATCTTTCACAATGTTATAAAAGCTTATGGCTCCAATATCTTCAATTACGGGTATCAGTTCATCTACGGGTATTATTTTGTCCTTAAGTTCCATTTTTTCCCTTGCCTTGCCCAAAATAATCACTTCTATCTGCTAATATCATATATCTATTGGCATTTTGTTACGGAAGCAAATTATAATTACTGTTGAAAAGTAAAATTGCCCAGAAGCATATTGGGATTTGACACAAAAGAGGATTTTTTAATAATGGCTCCAAGGTTACCGTATTCTTTCGAGAAGACCTGTTATTTTTAACTAAATGAGGATATGATGAAAAAGTTCTTTTTACTTCTTCTGCTTCCAGTAATCTGTATTGCGTTTCTGCAGGCGGATTATATTTATGTGGTAAATTCCGAATCCCGAACTTTAAGCAGAATTGACACCGAAACAGGAACGGTGAATAATAGTTTTACGCAATTGGGTTTAACTCCGAATATGCTGAAAGTTAATAGTGATTTTATTTATGTAGTTCTTTCCGGAGCAAACAGCATTCAGATGATAGATAGAAATAGTGGAACAACTATCCGTAATATTTTTATTGCCTCCAGTTCCAATCCCTGGGATGTAGTAGAAGATAATGGTTATCTTTATGTAAGCGGAATGTTTACTAATAAGGTCTATAAAATCAGTCAAGAAAGCTGGACAGTTATAGATCAAATTACAGTTGGCACAGCACCGGAAGGTTTAGAGGTCTGTAACGGAAAATTATATGTATGTAATACAGGTGGTTATGCTAGCGGTTATGCTAATAGCAGTGTCTCTGTGATTGATTTGGATTCTTTTAGCGTAATAAAAACCATTCCTGTGTGGACTAACCCTCAGGATATAGCTGTTTTCGGTTCACAATTGCATATAGTATGCACCGGTAATTGGAGTTCCATTTCTGGAGCGGTGGATATTATTGATTCCGTAACCGATGAACGCATAGACCGTCTTTTAATTGGAGGCAACCCTTGGAGTGTATGGATTAGCCCACAAGGTTTTGCCTATTTGGGAGAGGGATATAATAGCGGAGTATATTCTTATAATGCTTCAACCCTGGAAATTTTGCATAACAGCAGTAATCCTTTAACTCCTGGAGGGATAATGATCAGCGGTTCAACTGATTGTATTGCTGTTCTTTATGCTCCCTATAGTCAAAATGGAACTGTATATTTAAGGAATAATAATTGGCAACCGATTACTCAGTGGACGGTTGCATTAATCCCAACTGACATTTGTTATTATAGCAATGAAACCCCTGTTTCCGATGAAGAATTGCCTTTGCCTCAAATAACTCTCTATCCTAATCCGGTTAATAAAGATGGTATTCTCAATTTCAAGGCGGATAATGCTTTTTATGGAGAACTAAAGATTTATAATCTAAAGGGACAAAAAGTGTTACAAGTGCCTGTGCAAAAGGGAGAAGCAAGAATAGACCTTAAGGGAAAAGGAATGGGAAGCGGGTTATATTTTTACCACAGTGGAAAGGCGAAAGGGAAGATAATAGTAAAATAGAGAAGGTAGGCAGATTTTATTTCACCGAGAGCACCGAGAGAATTATTTTACAAAGAGAAAAAGAGGGAAAGAGAAAAGAGAAAAGAGGAGAATTTTACAAAGAGGGAAAGAGAAAAGAGATATTTTTACACCAAGAGCACTGAGGACACCGAGATTTATTGACAATTCTCAATTTTTTCATTTTTCATTCTGGTCGTCACGAGTCCTCACTGCCAAATAAATTCGTGGGTAGTATATAAGTTATTTCTACAGTGACGGCTCCTGCCTCACATTTCTTCCTTTTTCATTATTGATTCTGATTTCGGTGCAAAAAATAAATCTTTTTTGCCATCGCATAAAGTTCTTGACTTAAATATGCCTAATTATAGGAAGGAAAGAGTAATTAACTAAAAGAAACAGGCAGGTTTAATGCGATGAAATTTGAAGAATTCAAATCCGGAACTTATAAAAATCAATTTCAATATAAGAGTTTTTTACCAAGTAAAATAAACCATCAATGGACTTGGGATGATCCCAGGATTAATCTTTTACTGGAAAAAGCAGCACAGACATTGGGTGAATTAAATGCCTTTTCCCGAATTGTTCCTAATGTGGACTTATTTATTCGGATGCATATTTTGAAAGAAGCAAATACTTCCAGTCGGATTGAAGGCACTAAAACCGATATTGAAGATGTGGTCTTAGATGAGAGTTCAGTTTATCCTGAAAAACGGGATGATTGGCAGGAAGTGCAAAATTATGTTCAGGCAATGAACGAAGCCATAAAACAGTTAGAAAACTTACCACTTTCTTTGCGTTTAATTAGAAATACACATCGGATATTGATGACTAATGTCCGAGGAAAACATAAAACCCCGGGTGAGTTTCGCACAAGTCAGAATTGGATTGGTGGCTCATCTTTAGCTGATGCAGCTTTTATACCTCCTAATAAAGATGATATGTCTGATTTACTTGATGATTTTGAACATTTTCTTTATAATGACAGAATTGTTGTTCCTCATTTAATTCGTTGTGCTATAGCTCACTATCAGTTTGAAACCATACATCCTTTTCAAGATGGAAATGGACGTATTGGACGTTTACTGATAACATTGTATCTGGTTAGTAATCATCTTTTAATTAAACCGACTTTATATCTTTCAGATTTTTTTGAAAGACATCGGGGAGCTTATTACGATTCGCTAACCAGAGTAAGGAACTCCAATGATTTAGGACAGTGGGTGCGTTTTTTTCTGGAAGGGGTTATTGAAACAGCGGAAAAAGGAAAAACGACTTTTGCCCAAATTCTAAAATTACATACCAATATTGAAAGTGAACTTATGAATCTTGGTAAAAAAACCGATAACGCCAGAAAATTATTGATGCACTTATATCAGTCACCTGTTGTTAGTGTTAAGCAAGTGGAATCAATTTTGGGCGTTAAATACTACTCTGCCAATGAATTAATAAAAACCCTTGTAGAGATAAATATTTTAGAGGAAACAACAGGATACAGCAGAAATAGGGTGTTTATGTTTAAAAGATATATTGATGTTTTTAAGGAATAAAGCAAGATATGGAATTTTATATTTTGGTTTTAGGAGGTAAAATCCAAATATAGAATTTTATATTTTGGGTTTGGGGAGTAAAAACAAAATATAGATTTTTTTTACACCGAGAGCACCGAGAGAATTATTTCACAAAGAGAAAAAGAGATAAAGAGAAAAGAGATATTTTTACACCGAGAGCACTGAGGACACCGAGATTTATTGATAATTCTCAATTTTTTCATTTTTCATTCTGGTCGTCACGAGTCCTCACTGCCAAATAAATTCGTGGGTAGTATATAAGTTATTTCGGCAGTGACGGTTCCTGACTCTCATTTTTTCATTTCCGCAAAGTACCTATAGCTTGCCTACAATTCACTCATCCTCAACCCAACCTTTACGATGGGTTGAAGATGGGTGGATGATGAGCTGTAATTAAGGAAGGAAAAAATAGATTGACAGTTTTAGGGAATTTTTGCCTAATGCTAAAATGTATAACCCATAAAATAATATAGGAGTTACATAATGGACTACTTTTTAACTGAAGAACAATTGGAAATGCAGGAAATAGCACGGCGGATTGCAGAGGAAAAAATTAGACCTGTTTCCGAAAAATACGATGAAGAGGGCATTTTCCCCTGGGACATCGTAGAAGTGATGAAACAAAGCGATCTTTTTGCTATTTTAGTTCCGGAAGAATATGGTGGAATTAGCGGTAAAGTTGCTGATTTGGCAGTAGTTACAGAAGAGCTCTGTGCTGTTGATGTAGGTATTTCTTTAGCTTTTGGAGCAACAGGTTTGGGAATGTATCCTATTTTGATTGCGGGAACTGAAGAGCAAAAGCAGAAATATTTGGCACAAATTGCAGCTGGAGAACAACTTGCTGCTTTTGCTTTAACAGAGGCAAATGCAGGCAGTGATGCCGGTGCAATTGAGACCACTGCTAAAAAAGAAGGCGATTATTATATTTTAAATGGCACAAAACAATGGATTACAAATGGCGGAGAAGCAGGAATTTATTGTGTTTTTGCGATGACGGATAAAACTAAAGGTGCGCGTGGTTGTTCCTGTTTACTCGTGGAAAAAGGCACTCCTGGCTTCAATTTTGGAAAAAAAGAAAACAAAATGGGTATTCGCGCATCCGCTACAAGAGAGCTTATTTTTGAGGATTGTAAAGTTCCGGCAGGGAATTTGATTGGGCGTGAAGGCACCGGTTTTATTACTGCGATGAAGGTTTTTGACAAATCCCGTCCGATGGTTGGAGCTCAATCCGTAGGAGTTGCTCGTGGAGCTTTTGAAGCGGCAATAAAGTATTCCAAAGAAAGACAGCAGTTTGGTAAACCGATTTCCAGCTTTCAAGGTATCCAATTTATGCTGGCAGATATGGCTACTCAAATTGAGGCAGCAAGGGCTTTAGTGATGCAAACGGCAAGAATGATAGACAGTGGTGCCAGAAATTATTCCAAAGAAAGCGCTATGTGCAAATATTTTGCTTCCGATGTAGCGATGAGAGTTACAACCGATGCTGTTCAAATTTTAGGCGGTTATGGCTATATGAAAGAATATCCTGTGGAAAAAATGATGCGCGATGCCAAGATATTACAGATTTATGAAGGCACTAATCAGATTCAGAGAAACATAGTTGCTGCCAGTTTACTGAAAGAGTATTAACAGAGAGGCAAAATACGATTTTCTGCAGATATTGGTGATTATCATTCCGCGCTTAATGCGGGATCTATGTTGAAGGGGGATAAATGAATGGATTCCTGCTTGTGAGGCATTACAAGAACGCAGGAATAACAATGAGATAGAATTATGGCAGAAAAAGAACTTTTACTGCATTGCTGTTGCGCACCCTGTTTGATTGCGCCTTTTTATAAGCTGAAAGCTGAAGGGAAAGAACTGACTGCATTTTGGTTTAATCCCAATATTCATCCGCTTTTAGAATATCAAAAAAGGCGTGATACTTTGCGCGATTTTGCCGGAAAAGAGAATATAGAACTGCTTGAACAGGATGAATACGGTCTAATGAATTTTTTACAGACAACCCTAAAAGATATTAATAACCGCTGTCAATATTGCTATGAAACCCGTTTAAATGCCGTTGCCAAAACAGCAAAAGAACTTGGTTACTCATCTTTCAGCACTACAATGCTTTACAGTAAATATCAAAAACATGAACTCATTGTGGATATAGCATTAAAAATGAGCGCCAAATATGGCATTGACTTCTTCTATGAGGACTGGAGATCTTTATGGTGGGAAGGCAGAAAATTAGCTAAAGAAGCCGGACTTTATCGTCAACAATATTGCGGATGTATATTTAGTGAAGAGGAACGCTACCGTGAGCAAATACAAAGAGATAGACCTAAAGAAAATAAAGACCTATCCAATTGACCAACGCCATAGTAAAGTAAATATAAATGCTTTTGCCAAAAAGGGGAAAGTGAAGGTTAATGATTTTTTCAATTGCCTTCCCGATATCCTTGCTGCCAAAGACCTGAAGGAGCTTATTCTTGCCTGCAAACAAGCCAGAGAAAACCATAAACCCGTAATAATCGGTTTGGGAGCTCATATTATCAAATGCGGATTGGCACCTTTGCTAATAGAAATGATGGAAGAGGATTTTGTTTCCGCTTTTGTGTGTAACGGTGCCGTAGCGATTCATGATTATGAAATTGCCAGTTTCGGTAAGACCTCGGAAGATGTGTCTTCTGCTTTATCAGATGGTTCTTTCGGGATGGCGGAAGAAACAGTAAAGGGAATTAATGAAGCAATAAATAAGGGTTTTAAAGAGAGTTTGGGTTTAGGCGAGGCAATTGGCAAAGAACTTTATACAAAAGCAAAATACAAAGACCTTTCTTTACTCGCTTCTGCCTATAAATGGGAAATTCCTGTTTGCGTGCAGGTTGCTATAGGAACAGATATTATTCATCAAAGCCCTTATGCGGATGGAAAAGCAATTGGTGATTGTTCAATGCGGGATTTTCGGATTTTTGCGGAAAAGGTTTCTGAACTTAATGGGGGAGGGGTGTTTTTAAATTTGGGCTCGGCTGTGATTGTTCCCGAGGTGTTTTTGAAGGCATTAACGGTTGCCCGAAATATTTATGGCGAGGTTCAGAATTTTACTACTGCCGTTTTTGATTTTAATGTGCACTACAGGGCAAAGGTAAATGTAGCAGAAAGACCCGTAGAAAACGGAGGGAAAGGGTATTATTTCATAGGTCAGAATGAAATAATGGTGCCGTTGTTGTTGAAAGCAATTATGGAATAGTTTTTTTCTCACAGATAACTTAGATTTAATAATAAAAGGTTTGGGATGAATAGGATTTTTGGGATTTATCTTTTCTATTCCCAATACCTGTAATATAATTTTCATTTTGAAAGGTCATTTAATAAAAGTCACTTTAGGGATAACAGTTTTCTTATCACCGGGTTGAAACCCGTTGTTAATATCTGTCGTTCCTACGGAACTTTTTCTGTCCTTTATGATTTATGAATAAGGACATAGTATAACTTCCCAAGAACAATACTTCCACAGCGATGAATGAATAAACCCTCCGGAAAATTTTATTTTCTACCCTTGCCCTCAATATTATAAAGCGGGTTTCACCCTTTCACTTCACTCATTTACCCCGTTAACTTATTGGCGGGTTTAATCTTGTGGCAACCATTCATCCTTTATGGTAGGTTTTTTATCGGGTATAGGGTCTTCAACTGTAAAGCTTTTATCGGAAAGATTGTAGATAACCTTAATTCCTGCTTTTCCAAAAGCAGGTTGAGTAATTGCTGTGATTGTATAAGTATCAGCTGAATATTCAAATTTAAAATCGTTTGTATTGATATCACCCAGGTTCAGTTCTTCCAAAAAGGCAGGATAATCTCCAAATTCATCAGCTTTACGGTATGTTTCCATTGCCTCAATGATATTTTTGAAAGTGGGGATTATATTTTCAAATTTTTCCTGTGCAATTGCTTCATTGGCTTTATCTATTTGGAGTTGTTTCATTCCAAAGTAAAAAACAAAAACCAAGCCCACCAGCATTAAAATCATAATCAATTCAACCAGGGAAACTCTGGTGGAAAAATCAGCCATTTTAGGAGTTTTTTTAGTATTCACTGCATTTTCGTTTTTAACATTATCCGGCATTATATCCTCCCGGGATTTTTATCATTTTTACCTTTATTTTCAAGTTGTGCTTTTTGTCAAAGGATTTTATTATAAATGTCCCTAACAGATAGCATAAATTTAATAGCAACACGAATTGAACTGATTTCACTTCCTATTTTTCCATTCTTTTTTACACTGAGAACACTGAGAACACCGAGGTTTATTTATAATTCGCAATTTTCTCTTCTCAGTTTTTCATTCATCACAGTCCCCAGAATCTAATAAACCTTGACAGCATAATTTCATGGCTGGTCTTTTTTTCTTGAGCTTCGTAGGTAACAGTATAAGCTACGCGGTAATTTTTAGGCAAGATAAGACGAATTGATGCCTCATTGGAAACCAAAATCCGGGTGCGGTTTTGCAAGTTTGTGGCCTCTTGTAATTTCAGCATATAGTCCAGAAAAATACTGCTTCCCAGATATTTACTCATTGAAATAGATAAGTTATTCAGTAAAATAGAAGAACTGAATTTGGCGATATCGGAACTAAGCTGATTCATATCTGTATATTCAGCAAATTGTTGAGGATTATTGGTATATTCAGTATAAAGATTTTGAATAAAACCAGCATTTATGGTGAAGCTATCCAAATGCAGAGTTCTGCGAATATAATTTTCTATGGGTGAAAGAATGGGAGTGAAAAGCGAAGCATCAAGATTACCGGAAATTAAACCTAATGCTTCATCCTGCCAGAATTCACCCTGTGTTCTGTCGGGAGTTTCTGTTCCCGTATAATGCAAACGAGCCAAAATTTGACTGATGGTTTTATCTTCAGGGTTATCACTTGTTAAGCTTAATTGCAAGCGTTCCATAAAACTCTTAGTATAATCGGAAGATGTTATTGCTGAAAGAGTTATCATAGAACCATCAGGTGCTCGTTTATAAAAAATACCTTCCAAACCTAACAGATTTTGGGAGTCAACTAAGGTTAAATTTACTTTTTCCACTTGAAAGATTGTGCCGAAAATATCAACAGTTCCCTGTTCCGAAGAGAAAGACGCTTCTTTAACAAAAAATGATAAACCATCATAAGCTAAATGCAAATATCCACCCGGAACAACTCTCAGTTCTGCAGGATAGGTTACATACTTAACATTCTCTCCAACAATGAGTTTAACATCCAATATAAAAGGTAGGGGGTTGGGTTCGGAGGTTTTTTTCTTGGTGGAACCACGAACGGTAGATGCCATAGTAAGTAAATTTTCGGTATCTGGAGGATAAAGAACATTGGTGTTGGAGGCAACTGCTTCTCCGCTTATTTTCATTTGGTCAAAGGGACCTCGGATTGTGGCGTAACGACTGTTTTGGCCTCGTAAAATTACTTTAGTTAAAGAACGGGGAGTTGTATATTTAGGAATGTTTACAAGAATTCCAGGTTCTTCACACATCGCTCTGAAAATTCCCAAATCCAAGAATCCCAGCATAAAATGGTCGCTGTTATCAGCTTCAAAGATATTATTAAAAATGAGTTTGCCTTCTCCCATTTGAACCTGTCCATATTCAATAATCAGGCGATTCTTATCAAAACCGCCTCTAATATTGATGTTGGCAAGGGGTTCCGTTTGGTCTTTAAGGCGAATAAATCCATTGTTAATGTTAATTTTTCCGCTGGAAACCAGAAATTGATCTTCGCTAGTGCCAATGCTTATGCTTAAAGAGGATCTTCCTTTTGCTTCTAAAATGTAGGGAGTGAGATTTTTCAGCCAGCCAAAAAGTTCACCTTCCACATTCAGATTCAGCTGTTCGGGTCCTTCAAAAAATTCGTTGTAAAGAGCATTATAATTAATTGCACCCGAGCCGTTAAGTTTAAAAAGTCCTGCCGATTGCACAAATAAACTGTCTACAATGAGTTGCTGGGGTGTTTGTTTACCTTGAATAACAGCTGTATTGATGGTAAAATTTTTTATAGTGATGTCTTCCGAAAGAAGGTTTGCCCTCAGTTCCAATTCCGGTTTTCGTTCTTCAATTTTATGCCAGGTAATTCCTGCTATTCCATTTAATTTTCCTGTTAAAGGAGAATTAATAATAACATTTTGAATAGCGAGGTCTTGGAAACCAGCATCCAAACTAATATTCAGCTCCGGTTGGAAACCAATATTACCGCTTAGAATCAGAATGTTTTGTTCCGAATTGTGAATATTACCCGCAACCTGAATACTATCTACAGGACCGTTTAATTCTAACTTCAGAGAAAAAGGAGTAACTGCCAAAAGGTCAATATAAGATAAATAGGCATTTGCTCTCAGTTTTCCCAAATTTTCAAGATTGTATTCGGCAAAAACATTTAGTCCGTAAAATTCTGGCAGATTGATATCCAGCTGAGGAAAATAATGCACAATATCCAAATAACCGATGTTTTTAAGATTTAAGGCAAAATTCAGGTCCCGATAGTTGGAGAGATTAATTGCTCCGCTTAAACTGATGAAGTCATTGAACTTAAAACCCTGAACGGTAAGCAGGTTATCTTTCAGCATTGCAGAAAGTTCAAAATTTAGGGGCTGATAATTCATCATTCCATTCTTGCCGATAAGATGTAAAGAGGCCTCTTTGGTTTTATAATTAAAGGTTCCCAAGGCATCTAAAGGGGTATTTACAGGCACAGGTTTATCTAATTTTACTCCTAAAAGTGTTTGTAACAGGACATTTTCACCGGTAATGATTGCTTTTATGTCTCCATTCAGATAGGGATTCAGTTCAATAACTTTGGGTTGAGAATAGAGTTCTGCCACTTCCAAGTTATCAAACTTTACATCTAATAGAAGGTTACGACTAATAATATCACCCATAACTTTAATATTAAAACCGTTATCTCCTGATATATTGGCATCTAAATATAGATTATTGTCACTGGCAAGAGGTATTAATTTTACTTTACCGCTTACTCCTTGAAGCGTTGCCAGGTCATAATTAAAATCCAGCTGATTGATAGTGGCATCAATAAAAGGATATTTTTCCCATAATTCTGCATAAACATCCAAATTAGCAGTTGCCAGATAGGGTTGGGACATTATTTTTATCGGTTTTGTTTCCAGATGAGCATTAATTGTTCTGTAAAGAGGGTTTAGATTACCTGAACAGTTAATAATTTGATTCTCAAAAACGAGTTCCGGTAAATTAAAAGCAAGCTCATTATTGTTGTAGGAACCAGTTAAATTAAGATTGCGAAAAGCATATTTTTGATATTTTGCCTGGGTGGAGGTAACATTTAGTTCCAATTCGGGTTTATCTATATTGCCATATCCTTTAGCTTGCACCACTACATAGCCCTGAAGTTCCTTATGGAACATACTCAAATCAATATTGGCAGTGGCAGAGGCATAATCAAACTTCATTTTTTGGTCTAAATTGCTTATTCTAACCTCTCCTTCCATTTCACTACTGCCGAAATTGCTGTGAGAAAGGGATAAATTTAGGTTTCTACCATCGGTTTTAACCCAAAGATAGGGAATTAGAACAGGATAATTTCCGGCAAATAATGTTTCCGTTCCCCAAATTTGAGCTTCAGCTTTATATTTAAGAGGAGCTTTTAGGGTATCTTGCATTAAGGAGGCAACCAAGGAAATTTCCGTTTGCAGATTTTGTAAATCGGGATGAGAAACGGAAAGAGGTCGGAAAGAAGCAATTTCAGCATCCACTTTAGCCAAGCGTCCTTTATCTAATAAGCTCTTAGCGGTCAATTTTCCGCCTTTGGCACTAAAGGCATTTAAGGTAACATCGGAAGTGGATTTATTGATAGCGGTCAGGTTAATTCCCTGAAAACTGTCTGATATGCTTAAATACCCTTCCTGTATAATTTTAACCGGTATTTCAGCAGAAATAACAGCCGTTCCTTCAGTTAACTGCAAACGCTTAAAATAATGAGCAAAATCGGGAAGAACAAGAGGTTTTTTGGCTTTAGGAGGTTTGGGTTTATAAAAATAACTGTAATGTACCGTGGGCTTGTATATTTCTATGTCACTAATTAACTTACTGGTTTTAAAACCGGAAAAAAGGTAACGCGTTAGATTATACTGAACACTTAAGCGATGAACCTTTACGGCAATACTACTATCAGCTGAAGTATAAGTAATACCTTGTGCTAATAACTGACGGTCACTAATATGCAATTCATCAATAGTGACCTCACCCTTGGTCAATTTCCCCAAATATCTGGCGAGATAATTTTTGCAGTAATTTCTTAAACCAAAAGCATACCAGGCAAGAAAGAAGCCCGTGTTTATCAACAGGAGAATCAGCACAAAAATCAGGAACTTTTTTGCTTTTGGCATAGCAGAATGACCAGTTTATCTTTTTTCCAGTTTGCCTTCGCTTAAATTATAAGTTACCTGTGCCTTAGAGGCATTAGCAACATCATGAGTTACGATAACGAAGGTTTGACCGCGTTCTTGATTGAGCTTCAAAATCATATCCCAAATCTCATTACTGTGTTCCGGGTCAAGATTCCCTGTCGGTTCATCTGCCAAAACGATTTTAGGGTTATTGATCAAAGCTCTGGCAAGAGCAACCCGTTGCTGTTCGCCACCACTTAATTGATTGGGATAATGAGTTATGCGCTCAGCCAAATCAAGTTCATTTAGAAGTGAAACAGCATTAGCAATTGCTTTGGAATGACTTACACCAGATATTATCATCGGTAAAGCTACATTTTCCTGAGCTGTGAGGTCTTCTATCAGGTAGTGAAACTGGAAAACAAATCCCAGCTCTAAATTGCGTATGGAAGCAGCTTCCGGCATAGTGGACTGCACATAATTTCCACCAATCATTACTTTTCCGGAATCCGGGGAATCCAGTAAACCCAAAAGATGGAGGAGAGTACTTTTTCCCGAGCCGGATTTTCCTGTAATACAGACCAATTCGGATTCCTGCACTTCAAGAGTAGCTTTCCGTAAAACATTGATGGTCTGATTGCTGTCTGTGTAACTTTTGCAGAGGTCGTAACCGGCTAAACAAATCATACCAAAATCCTTATAAAATAAAACAATCGCTTTTTCATAATATAATCCGTTATGGGTTGCGCAGTAATTTAATAATTTCCATCTTATCTATTTGCTTAAGAGGGAAATAAATACAAATAAATATCAGAACCGAGGCAACAACAAAAATGATTATTTGATTTATGAGAATGATACTCGTGTTTAAGCTGTCAATAAAATAAACATCACCTTTCAGTTGATAAAAATTCTGCTTTTCTATACCCAAGGAAAGAAGTGCGCCAAAAACCAGACCTGCTATAATAGCCAATAAAGCAGAGAGCCCTACCTGTAGACAAAGTATTCTTTTAATGGAGGCAGAATTGGCTCCCAGGGTTTTAAGGACGGCAATTTCGTTCTTTTTATCCAGAATGATGGTTGCGACAGCAGAAATAACATTTATTCCGGCAATTAAAACCAAAAAACAGAAAATAATAAAAATCAGCCATTTTTCCATTTCTACCAGATGTAATAAACCGGCACTGAAGGTCTGCCAAGGGTATACTGAATATTCGGGACCTGCAATTGTTTGGAGGAGTTGAGCAATTTCGGGAGCTTTTTCTATGTCCTTTGATTTTAAGCGTATTTCCAGTTTACTGAAACCGGGTTTTGCATTTAGCATATATTCGGCGTCTGTAATGTTGGTAAGAACTAAAGAGCGGTCTGTTTCATAAAATCCGCTGCTGTAAATGCCTGCTATCGGCAAATAATATTCTGAAGGAAAAATGCCCAAAGCGGAAATATTATCTAAACGGGTAAAGACAACTTTTAAAGTATCTCCAATATCTTTACCCAGTTCTTTAGCCAGATATTTACCAATAATAACTTCTCCCTTGGCAGGTATTTTTTTGCCTTTTTGAATGTATTTTGCCTGCGGAAAGGGTTGTTTACTGTTAAAATCATAAGCATTGAGAATTGCACCCCGCACTTTTTCTTTTCCAGCCGTCATAACAGGGTAGCTAAGCAGAGGAGTAATTTGCTGAATTTCATCCCTTTTAGAAAGTTTAGTTATCAGCGAATCGGTTTCATCGTTGGATATATTATCCAGATTTGCTTTAGTTAAAGTGATGTGGGGGAAAGTTCCCAAGAGGACATCCTTCAAAGTCCTTTCATAACCTTCAAAGAGGTTCAAACCGGCACTTAAAATTCCTACAGAAAGGATAATTCCCAAAATCATAAACACAAAACTGAACCGTAATAAATTACGCTTGGGAGCTTGGAGATAGCGTGTTAGGAAAAAAGTTGAAAGCTTATCCATAACTAATTAGTGAGATGGCGAGATGGAAAATGATGTTCTCACCATTTCCTGTCTCCTAATTCTATAAAGGGTTGCTTGGATTCCAACAAGGGAACCGGGGACTCAATATTCAGGCAATGAGTGATAGAAACAGGTGTCCTGTTTCCTTGACGGAAACGATTTACAATTAATTCTGAAATCAAGCCCATAGAAATAAACTGTAAACCACCTAAAATAAGTAAAATGCCTAAGAACAAAAGAGGACGATTGGAAAGCGGCTGACCATAGAACAATTTCAAAATAGCAAGGTAAATACTAATGACAAGACCAATAAAAGTGGAGGCAATTCCAACGCGCCCAAAGAGATACAAAGGACTTTTACTGTATTGGGTAATCATTTTTACGGTTAGAAGGTCAAAAAAACCGCGCAAATAACGCTCTTTACCATATTTGCTTTTACCGAATTTACGCGGACGATGAGCAACCGGAATTTCGCCAACTTTATAGCCCAGGGAATGAGCCAAAACAGGTATGTAACGATGCATTTCTCCATAGAGGACAAGTTCTTTTTCCAGAGGATGACGATATGCCTTAAATCCGCAATTATAGTCCTTTAATTTCAAGTGGAAGGTCTTAGCAGTAACGAAATTGAACAATTTAGAAGGCAGGATTTTATATAACGGATCTCTTCTTTTGCGTTTCCAACCGGAAACCAGATCGTAGCCCTCATTAAGCTTAGCAATAAAATTCGGAATTTCCACAGGATTATCTTGTAAATCGCCATCCAGGGTAAAAATAATATCTCCTTCGGCAAGGTTAAAACCAACCTGAAGAGCTGTAGCTTTGCCAAAATTGCGTCTGAACTTAACTGCTTTAACTTTTTCATCGTTTTCTGCCAATTCCTGCATAACAGCAAAGCTGTTATCAACAGAGCCATCATCAATAAAGATGATTTCATATTCATAGCCCTGGCAGTTTTGCACAATTTCAGTATAGAGTTCTTTTAAGGACTCCTGTTCATTCAAGACCGGAATTATAAAGGATAATTTCATAGCTACCTTATCTTTAAATTACAATGCTCAGCAAAGTCATTACTACAGCTGAAGCAATTGGAATCTTGATATTGTCGTCAAGGGGAATGTTACATAATTCTGCTAATGTAGCAGTTAAAGCACCGAAAATAGCCAGTGGAGGATTATCCAGCCAAAAGATGCCGAAAATTAAGCAACTGACAAAACAAGCTAAACTACCTTCCAAACTTTTTTTTCCGTTGTTAAACCGACGTTTACCGAAATTAATTCCTACAAAAGCAGCAAAAGTATCGCCAATCGTTAAAAAAGCCATAGCGCAGGAAGCAATAAGCGGATTGAAAAAAGCAACGCAAATCACTGCTGAAAAAAGCATATAAGTAGCACCCGTAAAATCTTTGCGCTCATGCTTTCTAAGCAGGATACCAAAGATGCGGTAAAAGGTCTTATGAAAATCCTTCTGCCAAAAACGGTAAAATTCTATTACCAAACTAATAGTGAAGGCAATCAGCAAGAGTGAAAAACCCCAAGCACGATTGAAAGACAGCAGATAACGATAACCCAAGGGGATAACTAAACTGCTGATATGTATTGCTTTTCTTAGGGTTTCACCGGGCTCAATCAACTGCAGATGCCTCCTGTTAATTTATTCATTGATTTTTTGCTGCCAGGATAACACTTTAACCAGATTGGGAGCTTTCCACAAAACTAACGCATCGCCTTTTCCCTTATTCGGCAAATCCATACCGCTGTTATCCAAAGATACATAACGGGTAATTTCAGCTCTGGAAGTGTTACGAATTAAAAATGAAGGTTCCGGATTCAACTGTCCCCAAGGTAACAAAATTTCCAGCTTTTTCCAATTATCCCAGTTCAGGTCTTTAGGACATACCTCTGCATCGTAGCTTAATATTTCCTGTTTAGAAGGGTGATAATTCTTCTGCAAAAAGCTGTTGAAACACTCCAGAAAAGCATCGTAGTGTTCAGGTTTCATTGTAAATCCTGCTGCTCTGGGATGACCTCCAAATTGTGCTAAGTGCTTTTTACAGTGAGTGAAAGCATCCATTATGTTAAAATCCTCTCCACATCTGCCTTCGCAAACTGTAACGCCATTATGATATTTTAGGATTATAGCAGGAATATGCAGTTTGCTTACAACATAAGTTGCCGCTGTTCCCAAAAGAGTGTAAGGAATAACATCTTCATCATCATAATAAACAAACCAGTTACCTACAAAATCCGTTGTTAGGGTATCCATAAATTTGAAAATTCTGTTCAATTCGCTTTCCCATTTATTCTTTTGGCTTTCCAAGTCCTCAAAAAGTATAGCTTTGGCATCTGATAACTGCAGAATAAAGCGCATTGCAGTATGCTGGCCATTAGGTTCACGACCATTAGCTATAAGATGGGAAGTATATTGCAAAAAGCTGAAAATATCACTCATTGTATTGATACGGTTATAATTACGCAGAAGAAAAGTAACTGTTTCATCCTGAACCTCAGCAAAATGTTCTAAAACATAGCGAACAAGGATTCTATTCAAGCCAATCATAGGAACTTTATCAGCAATAGAGCCAACAGCAGTCCAAAAGTAACTGGCAGGTTCAACAGGGTGATTCCAAAGGCGTCCCAAATATCTAATCAGCATTAAAACAACTCCTACTCCGGCAAGCTGTTTAAAAGGATATGGACATTCCGGCAGCTGAGGATTCATTATCGTAAATGCAGGAGGTAACATATCCGGCTGCACAATATGATGATCGGTTATTATTACTTCACAACCCATTGCATTCAGATTTTTTACCCCTTCTTTGGAAACAATGCCGTTATCCACTGTAACTATTAACCGGTAATCATTTTGACGCACAAATTCAATAAAACCATCCTGAATGCCATGGGGCTCCAGATTGCGATTGGGAATATAATAACAATGTTTTTGATAACCGCAGGAATTTAAGAAGTTATACAAAATATAGGTGCTGGTTATTCCATCAGGATCATCGTGACCGAAAATCACCATCGGTTCATTCTCAAAAAGAGCAATCCGCATCCTATTTTCCACCTTGTCAATATTGGCAAAAAGCTTTTCATCGGGTAGCATTTCAAGATTGGTCTGCAAATTCAGGGAAGTAAGGTTACGGGATTTAATAATCTGATTTAATAAATCATTAGATATATTTATATTACTATTAGGTTCATCTTGCTTCATTCAACTTCCTCTTTTTCAGGTATATCACGCGGAGCAGTTCTATCTATTCCCTTGCTGATAATATCAAAACCGGTAAATCCGATCATCAGCATCATTGAAGTATCGCTAAGATTGTTGGTGGAAAGAGCACCTCGTTGTAAATATTGAAATCCTAAATCAATTCTATCTACTTCATTTTTCAAGGGAAGGGTAAGTCCACAGCTGATGGCATATTCATCAATATCATTGCCATTTTTATCATAAAAAGGGAGCTGACGCATAGAGCCACCTAACCTCATAGGCAGTTTCAGAAAAATATGTTTATGAGTTTCAGTATCTGGCTCATAAGCAAATCCGATTCCTGCTTTATAACAATCCCTATAGTTATGGGAAATTGATTCCCAGGGTTCGTAGCTGATATCTGCAGTTATCTTAAATTGTTCCAAGGGCTTAACGGTTGTGCTTACACAATAAAGTTCCGGCAGTTTATATTCATAATCAACAGCCGGTTCGGTATTATGAATGCAGCTGCGAATGAGTTCACCTTTCATTGTTACGGGAGCATTGTAATGTGCACCGATACTGTATTTATCAAAAATTTTAATTGCTCCAAAAGTTACGCTGGGATTCTTGAAATCCATCAGCAGGGATTCATAAGTATCAAAATTGGAATAATTTCCCGTTTGCGAAAAATAAAGTTTGTTATGTCCGAAATAATAGTTTACACTCATTCCCAAGTTTACATCTTTAAAACTGTAACTGTAAATCAGATCGGCTTTATAGAGATATTTGTCGGTGGTTTGGGTTTCCGTTGAACCATCGGGAAGGGTTCTTTGATTCGTAACCAATCCTGAAGAGAGAGAATTGAATTGAACTCCCAAACGGTGTTTGTTAATAGGTATACTGATATTAAAATAGGGAAAATCCAGGGAATCATCCCGATAACTATGTTTCTCGCCTTCAAAACGGGATTGATATTTAGTATAGCCCAAAATCATTCCGGTAGAAAATAAAGTGTAGTTATTTCTATTATGCATTGCAGGATTTGCATAACCGGTATTGAGACGAAAAACATCACTGGCACCGGTATCACCCATACCAAAACTGTAAATATCTCTGCCATAATTACGAACAGGAAAACCATAAAAGGAGAAGATGGAATTTCCTGCCCAAAGTGATACACCTAATACTATGCCACAGATAACGATAACTATTTTTTTCATTATATATCCTTTCACTTTAAAGTCATAATATCTTGCCGGCTAATTAGTTAACCTATATATAACATTAAGCTTTTTTATGTCCGGCTTTTTTATGTGATGTTTTTACAGGGTCGGGAGGAACACGGAAAAAACGATAAGCATTCGCAAAAGAGAGTTCTGCTACTTCATTGGGACTGATTTCTTTAACTTCTGCTATCTTTTCTACAACTAAAGGCAGGAAAAGAGGAGAATTTCTTTTTCCGCGGTGTAAGTAGGGAGGCAAATAGGGACAATCCGTTTCCACCATAAATCTATCCAAGGGCACTAAACGAATAACATCATCCAATTTGGAATTAACATAAGTGATATTAGCCGTAAAAGAAATCATCCAACCCTCATCCAAAACCTGTTGTGCAAAAATAATATCACCCGTAAAACAATGAAAGACAGCTTCTTTAACTTTATTTTTTTTCAGAATGTTATAACATTCCTGATGAGCATCTCTGTCGTGAACAATTATCGGCAAATCATATTCTACAGCCAAATGTGCTTGATTATTAAAAACCTCTCTTTGAACCGTAAAAGGAGATAAATTCCGAAAAAAGTCCAGTCCGATTTCCCCGATAGCCAAGACCTTTTTTTCTCTTGCCAGTTTTTTTACCACCTCGGCATCAAAATCCACTGCATCATGAGGATGAAAGCCAACAGTAGAAAAGATGTGCAAATGCTTTTTAGCCAGCTCCAAAGAACTATATGCCGTTTCTTTATTGAAAGCAACATTGATGATATATTCAATGCCACTGCTAAAGCATTTGTTAATTATGGTTTCTCTGTCGGCATCAAAATCGGGATGATCCAGATGGGCATGTGTTTCAAATAATTTCATTTTTCAATTATTAAACCTTATTTATAAGATAAATTCAATTAAAATAAAGAGCGTATTTTTGTCAAGCACATCAACAGCACCGATTTTTTTTACACCGAGGACACTGAAATCATAAAGAGCTCCGAAATAAGGTAGAAGATCATTTTTGGAATGATGAGCCATTTATTATTCCTGTGGAAGCAGGAATCTACATAAGGTACAATAATATTTATGCATTTTCAATTTGATATTTATATAACTTACCAACTTCAGCACTCCAGCACTCCAGTACTCCAGCACTTTAATACTCCAGCACTTTTTGTTTTTTCGTTAATTCAAGTATAGCCAAAGAACTTGCACATAGAGTGATGTCGGAACCGAATAGGCACCATAAATTGCTGAAGAAAGAGCGTTTTTAATTCCCGCACGTAATTCAAAGTAGTTGCTGATATCAAAACCAGCCCAGGCATCCAAAATTGTTGATGCCTCAATTAAAGATGGGTTTACGGCATTGGCAATATAATATCCAGAGTGACCATAGATACCGCAACCGGCAACTACCGAATTATCGTAAGGTAAATGGTATTTTATTTGTTGCACACTTTGAAATCGGTATTCGGGACTTTCGGTCAAGTTTTGATAGTATTTGCTTATTACCCATTCAGGTCTGGCGATTAACTGCCAATTTTTCCAGGTGAAATTAGCATCCATTGCCAGGCGCATGAAGGGCTGTTGTTTTTCCAAATTAAACCAGGTGCTATCTGCTTTTTGTTTAATTTCTTTGCTGCCCACAGCGATTAAGGGTTTAATATTCCAAAGGTTATAGCTGAATTGAACGGATACCTCTCGGGGAATGGATATATCTATCAACTCCAATTCTCCCGAGGAATTAAAAATATCTTTAACCTTCAGGGAAGAAGGGTCTTTGCCTAAAAGTTGTTTATAGGTTACTCCCGCTTCAAAGTTTTGAAGAGAATATGCAATATCGGCAAATAATCTTCCCCGTTTCCAGTCAAGCCAGTCACCGCTTAAGTCAATTTCCAGCGGGTTATCTATCTTAAAAGCGAGGGCAAGTTTATCTTCATATTTTTCTTCATCATAGAATCCGCAGAAGTATTTATCGTCTTTATTCCAGCTATGTTCATACAAAGTTTGATATTGCCAAAAACCGAATTTCTGTTCCGTGTTAATCTGAACTCTTGTGGACTTACGTTTGTATGTTTCATAAAATTCTCTGGCAGAAGCAGTTTCGGATTCTTGTAAAAATTTCAGTTTTACCCAGGGGATTCCCAATTCCGCATAAATCTGCTGTAATTCATAATCAATTTTGAAGTTGGTAAGTTGCCAATAAAAAGGGAGCAAATAATTCATTGCAATATCTTTTTTCCAACTTGCATATTCAGCTTCCCAGTTAAATAGTTTTCCTTTCCGGGAAAGACGATGTTTCATTGCTGTTTCTGTAGAGGTTATATCCGACCAGAAACCGTTTTGAGCCAGTAAATCACCTTGGTATTCCAATTCTGAATAAGAAAACAGCTCGTTTTTAACAAAATTAATTCTGGCGTAGTGATGATCATAATCACCCAGTCCTGCATCCACAGAAGTTAGAACAGGAGCAAAAGGATAAGTTCTATTGGTATAATTTACCGTTCTTTGATATTTTTTAACCGGATACAGTGTATTGAATGAACCGTGATACAAAGCAGGCGAAAATATCCCGGAAAATGTCTCAAAACCGTTTCTTTCTGGCATCGGTAAATTGGTTCTTCCCAAATAGAAATAACAATTATGATACAAATCACCCAGGTCTAAATGAATGGGAGCAGTGCTGAAAACAGATTCACGAGTATCAATTCTGTTCTTTTTTATCCAATTCTCAATATCTGTTTTAGCTATTTCGTGGACGGTGTAACTTATTGTGTCGGTTTCAGATATATTTTCCTCTAACAATATTTCTTCCGCGCTCAAAGGAAGGAACAGCAGAACAAATATTATAGCCAACCCAATGCGCGGTAACACTTTGCGGTATCCTTAATATTATTTTCCAGATTGGCTATGGGTTGCCAGCCAAGAATATTTTGAGCTTTAGAGATATCTGCCAGCCAGGCATCAGCCAGAATTTCCTTCATTTTTTCCTTATTAACTACCACTTCTTTGTGGAAAAGATGCCCATAAAGGTCTCCCGCATAAAATACAATTTTGGCTAAACTTTCGGGAACAGTAATTGTTATAGGATGTTTATTCAGGGCTTTGGCAATAGCGGAAAAAATATCGCTCTGCTTATAGACCTGTCCATCGGTAGCAAAAAAGGTCTGAGAATAGGCAGAGGGATTATTTACACAGAGTTCAATAAACCGACATAATTCGGAAACATAAATCATATTCAGCAGTTTATCTTTGTGCCCTATTTGGAAACTAAATCCTCTATCCACTATTTTAAAAAGCTGTAAAAAGTCCTTATCTCCACAGCCGTAAACAGAACAGGGACGGATAATGATATAATACTTTTTACATTTTTGCTTAATTGCCTCTTCTGCAGCCAGTTTGCTTTTACCATAAATTGTTATTGGTGCTCCTAATTCATCTTCTTTTACGGGAATATTATTAATACTGGGACACGATGCTGCCTGCGAACTAAGATAAATAATCTGCTGTGATTCGGCAATTCTATTGCTTGCTGCAATAATTTTTTCCGTAATACCCAAATTGGCTTTGAACATCTGTTCCGCATTATTTGCTTTTGTTTTTCCGGCATTATGGATTATTATATCTACCCCGGTAAAAGCGGTAAGGAGTGAAGTTACATCATCATAATCTACCCTAACGATTTGTGCACTGGAAGGAATAAATGTAGTGGCAGCATTAGCCCGGATTATTGCCTTAACTTCATAGCCAGCAGAAAGAAAGTGTTTAACCAGATTACTGCCTACAAATCCGTTGGCTCCTGTGATTGCTATTTTCATTCCTCACCACTTATCGTATTTATCTATTTCCAAACTATAAAATAAAAATGGTGGGCGCTAAGGGACTCGAACCCCCGACCACATGCGTGTAAAGCATGTGCTCTCCCAACTGAGCTAAGCGCCCAAGCCACAATATATTACATTGGTCGGGGTGAGAGGATTCGAACCTCCGACTCCCTGCTCCCAAAGCAGGTGCGCTAACCGGGCTGCGCTACACCCCGTTTGTCTAAAATCCAAAACTTGGACAGAGTAAATTTTGTCAATAACTTTCGTTGTGTAGACGGAGGACGCTGTTCCTCCGCTTAATTTTAGGGAAAACACTATTCTCATTGTTTAACCTTCTGCCAAGCTATTGTGTTACCAAAATGTTTGTTGGAAGGGAACTGCCAGATTGGATGTAGAGGGCGAGGACGCCGTATCTCCCTTATTTTGATTCCTTAGCGAAAGGTTAGGTAAAACGATAATGCTGGGTTGGATGTAAGCGGAAATAATTCAGTTTATCCGTTATTTTGCCCCCTTACCGCAAAAATTAGTGGTAAGGGAAATGTGGAATTGGAGGTAGAATGTGGGGAAGATGTCACTTTTTCAACCTCAAGTTTGTTATAAGGTGAAACTGTTAATCAAGGGTTAATCATACCTTAATCAAGCGTTAATTATTAACGCTTGATTAACGCTTGATTAAGGCCAGATTAACGCTTTTGGCTAAGGATTGATAGGAAAGTTTGTATATATTATGCTGGTTTTAGCAAAGATAGAAATTGCCTGAAGTATAAATTCCATAAGCAATCTTTAGTTTCCAGAGTAAAGAAAA
>ERZ795050.1185-NODE-1185-length-35296-cov-8.857808_pt1 | contig 35296 bp, 23 predicted proteins | sample MGYA00375134_ERZ795050 | MGnify/ENA primary metagenome ERZ795050 (study PRJEB30179, sample SAMN05720221) | activated sludge metagenome | isolation source: Anaerobic digester | place: Japan | collected 2015-05-26 ... | reverse complement strand
AACCGGACTCGCAAATGGCAGGATATACGGCCGGTATTACGCAGCCATAAACGCCGCCTAAAATCGAGGTAATCCGACTAAATCACGCGATTTGTCCGTGCAAAGCGCTGTATCATATTAATGTTGGCGGGCGGCTGAGGCCCTTTCAATCGAGCGAAGACCAATGCCAAGGGCGATCTGTAAAGGACAGGTCATTGCCGAGAGCGAGCGCACGATCGTGCTGGACGGAATTCACTACTTTCCGCAAGGCGCGGTACGCAGCGAACTGCTTCGCACGAGCGGCACACGCCGCTGGTGCCCGGACCAGGGCGAGGCCCGCTACTACCACCTCCTGATCGGAGACACGCTTCAACGCGACGCGGCTTGGTACTTCCCAAACCCGGCACCCAGCGCCGGCCGGCTTGCGGGCTATGTCGCGTTCGGCGGCGAAGTCGAAGTGGTGCAAAGCGAGATGCTCGCGCTAGTCTGAGCCAGGGGATGCTCGCAATAGTTTGAGCGAGGGGATGCTCGCAATAGTTTGAGCCAGACTGTTGCGAGGCGGCCGGGTGCCATGCCCAAGCTGTAAGCGCGGGCATGCCTTCCTCAACGAAAGCTCGGGTGCCATGCCCAAGCTGTAAGCGCGGGCATGCCTTCGCCAACGACGGAGCAGATGGGAGGCTCCCGGCCAGGGCATGCCCGCGCCGCCACGCGGCTTGGGTATGGCACCCAACGCCGAGAACGAAGCCTGACCGCCAAAACGCGCAACTACCCCCGCCCCCGACCGCACGCCTTACCCGACACGTTGCCTCAATCCCATTCTGCGTTTACGTTGTCCGGACGGCTGGAGCTATTCGCGGGACAGCCCGGCCGCCGTGAGACGCGTTTCCCGCATCGAGGCCCAACATGAATCGACGCAACACCTGGAACGGAGTGTGGCTAATGGCAGCCGCGACCCTTTGGGCGGCAACCGTACTCAACGATCACTCGACGGCGCTGGCAGGAGAGCCGGCTGAGGAAGTCCGCAAGGTGCCGGAGCGCACCGAGATTGATCAAAAATACCGCTGGGACTTGGAAAGCACCTTCAAGAGCGTGGCCGACTGGGAGCAGGAGTACGCCCAGGTCGACGAGGCGGTCAAGCAAGTAGCCTCCAAGAAAGGCACCTTGGCGGCCGGCCCGACGGAGCTGCTGACTCTGCTGAAGCTGACCGACGACACGGAAGCCCGCCTGGACCGGGTCGCCGTTTACGCCCACCTGATGGCTGACCAGGACACGCGCGTCAACGAAAACCAGGCCCTCCTGGAACGGGCCATGGACCTGGCCAGCCGCTACCGGCAGGCCACGGCCTGGATCGAGCCCGAATTGATCAAAATTCCGCAAGAAACAATCAACGCCTGGATGGACCAGGACAAAGAGCTGGCCGTTTACCGCCACAGTTTCGACAACCTGTGGCGCATGAAGAAGTACATCTTGTCGGAAGCTGAGGAGAACCTGATCGCCAAGGCCGGCCGCGTGTTCTCGACGCCGCGCTCGACGTACGACCGGCTGACGCTGGCGGACATACAATTTCCGACGATCACGGACGAGCAGGGGCAAAAGTTCGAGCTCAACGACGCAGTGTTCTACAAGTGCGTGCGCTCACCCGATCGCCGCATGCGCAAAGAGGGTTACGAGGGGATCGTGGGCACGTACTCCAAGTACCGCAACACGATGGCCGCGCTGCTGAACGGCGAGGTTCAAACGCACCTCTTCCGGGTCCGGGCCCGCGGCTACGATAGCTGCCTGGACGCGGCGTTGACCCCCGGCAACATTCCGGCCGAGGTTTACAACAACCTGGTGTGCACGGTGAACGAGAATCTGCCGCTGCTGCATCGCTACACGACGCTGCGCAAGCAGGCCCTGAAGCTGGCCGACGGCGTTCACGATTACGACCTGTACTGCCCCTTCACCGAGGAGCAGAAGCTGGATTACTCGTATGAGGATGGCGTGAAGCTGATCCTGGAAGCGCTGGCCCCGTTGGGACCCGAGTACCTCACTCCCATGAAAAAGGGCTTTGAATCGCGTTGGGTGGACGTCTACCCGACCAAGGGCAAGCACAGCGGCGCTTATTCCAGCGGCACGTATCTCACGCAGCCCTACATCCTGATGAACTTCTACGGCGCGTACGACGACGTGTCGACCCTGGCGCACGAGATGGGCCACTCGCTGCACTCGTTCTTCTCGCGCGGCACGCAGCCGTACGTCTACTCGAACTACGACATCTTCTGCGCCGAAGTGGCCTCGACGACCAACGAGATTCTGTTGCAGAACCACGTGCTCAAGCAGGTGAAGGACCCGCAGACGCGGCTTTACCTGCTGGTCGAGTTCCTCGAGACGTTCCGCGGGACGGTCTTCCGGCAGACGATGTTCAGCGAGTTCGAGCAGAAGATCCACGAGCTGGCCGAGGCGGGCGTGCCGCTGACCGCCGACGAACTGGGCAAGACCTACGGCACGATCATGAAGAAGTACTACGGGCCGGACTACGTGCACGATGATCTCGTGGACGATTATTGGATCCGCATCCCGCACTTCTACCGGAATTTCTACGTTTACAAGTACTCGACCAGCTTCTGTGCGGCCAGCAACATCGCGCGGCGCATCGTCGAGGGCCAGCCGGGTGCGGTGGAAGCCTATTTGACATTCCTCAAGTCTGGTTCCAGCAAGTACCCGATCGAGCTGCTGCAGGCTGCCGGCGTGGATATGACCACGCCCGAGCCGATCCTGGACGCCATGCAGCACTTTAAGAACCTGCTGGATGAAACTGAGAAGCTGCTGACTGAGGTGAAGTAAGCAGAAGGGATCTAGGGATCTAGGGATCTAGGGATCAAGAGATCTAGAGATCGAGCGGGCTTGGCTGCGAGTCGCGCGGCCAGGCCCCTGTTTTTTCATGCTGCGAGGCCTTCCGGTTTTATGTCGTCAGCAGTTGGCCTGGAATCGATTCGCTGACGAAACGCGAAGCGGATCGCTCATTCCCGGGCACCCCCGCTACCATTGCCCCTGGCGCCACATCGGCAATGATGACCGCTCCTGGCTGAACCAGCGCCCCACGCCCGATGCGCCGGCCCGGAATAACGCAGGCCCCGATCCCCAGCGTGGCCAAGTCCTCAACAATGACCGTTCCGGCTAGCCGAACGGCCGGATGCAGGAACACTCCGCGTCCGATGAAGTTATCGTGCTCGATGATCGACCCCGCGGAGACGACCGTGTGCGCACCGATCCGGGCGTGTACGCAGATGCTGACGCGCGGACCGATGATCACGTGATCGCCCACGAGCGCGGTCGGCGAAACGCTGACCAGCGGGTGAATGGCGGACACGAGCTGGAATCCGCGCGCCGCAAGTTGGCTGGCGATGGCGACCCGTGTCTGATTGTGGCCGATAGCCACCACGGCCCGCGTCAGACCGTCCCGCAGTAATTGCGCGGCCTGTCGCATATCGCCCATAACCGGCAGGCCCCCCACCAGCTTGCCGTGCTTGCGCGGATCGGAATCCAAGTACGCGGCCGGCCGCCAGCGCCCGGACTGCCGCAGGATGTCCTGCACCATGCGGCCCAGGCCGCCCGCACCGAAAATGACGACGTCGGCGTCACGCTGCTTCACATCCGGACTTATCGGCAGCGGCCGGCGGGGCTGGCGATATCAGCGGCGGAATGTGGTACGATGGAAGGCGTGTGGCGGCTCTGCTTGCTGCGTGACGAGGTGGCCCGATGGAAAGACGGACACTGCTAAAGCTTTCGCTGGTCGCGGCCGGCGCGACGTTTCTGAAAAGTATGGCTCAGCGGGCCTTGGGATCGGCCGAAGGCGGCCCTGGACCGGCTTCGGCGCCGGCCGGCCCGCGCATGCTGCGCCGTCCTGAGCAGGCAGAGATCATCCAGGATCTTTTGCGCGAGCGCGACAGGGCGGGCGTGATCCTGCCTCAGGATCCGCAGGCGGGCCAATCCTCGGGTGAGATTCATGCGGCGACGCCGGACGCTTCCGGCCTGATTCCCGAAGGCACGATTCTGGTGGAGCGGCCCGGGCGGCTGGTGTCGGATGGCGGGCGACCGATGTTCGTTTTTCTGACGTCGGCCACTGGCGGGCGGCCGCAAAGCATGGAACTACTGCCCTGCCAGCTTTTGGAGGCGCTGGAGCGTGAATCGGCCAGGAGCTCGGAATTCACGGTGTCGGGCGAAGTAACACGTTATCGGGGGCGCAATTATTTACTGCTGCTGAAGGTTCTGCGCCGGGTCAGTCACGGCAACTTATCGCCCTGAAATGGGGGCGAAATCCCGCGCATCGTGAATTTGCGGGGTTTTTTTTCGAATTTGGGACGCGTTTAAGCGGTAGTTAATATTAAGAACCGCCCCAATATCTTGTGCCGAAAGAAAGCGCCGGGCCATCATCCTGTGGCCTGTCAACTCTGTCAACAAACGACTCGCGCTCTTTTAACACGCCCTTGTAAAAATGGGCAAAATTCCTGATGCCCAACAATCCGCGTCGTGTTATCTTTAATTCCGGACGAACATGACGGACTATTAATGTGGATCCCGGTCGCAATGAACAAGCAGCTCAGGGATGAGCAGCAAAACGACCGAAACGCATCGGCAGAGAATGGAAGCTTTGCCGGTGTTCTTTTTCTCCGGCAGAGGTAGTTTTCGACGGCTATGGGTGGACTGACCGTGTCACTCGTCTTTAGCCATCAAGAGGCACTCATTCTATCCGATTCGGAACTTGATGGCCCCCTCGCTCAAAACCCCAACCCCACTCCTGAAGGACGTTGACCGGCAGCCCACCCATTGGCCTCTTAGCTCATTCCGCCAGCCGAACCCACAGGAATTCCTCGCTCGATCGCGAACCATCCAAGCCGCGCCCCAGTTGCAGCGCGACGGGCGACAATCCGTCACTATCGTCGTCCGCGTAGCGAACCGCCAAACGCAGTTTTGAGCCCGCCGACAAGGCAGCCGCCCCAAATGCCCGGCTGGGTATCTGAACGTGGTACACACGCTCGCCATCCGCGCCCGGCAGCGTCCTGCACGTCCAAGCCGCCAGCTCACCTCCGGTGGTCCCGTGAACGGGCCGGAGTTGGGGCGGATCAGACGCAAGGTCGATGCGCACTTCCGTGTGCTCGTCGGCGTGATCGCCGGCCACACCCAGCAACAGGTCATCGCCGATGGTGGTCCCGTCGGCCAAGACCCGTAGCGGAACCAGCCGCTCATCGCGTAGCACGATTAGCAGCTCGAAACTCTGGCGAGTATAGGCCCCGAATACTGTGACGCCCGCACTCGCTCCCTGACCAGCGGCCGGCGCGAGCTCTCCCAGGCGGAACGCGTCCTGTTGGCGCGGCCAGTTGGTATCCGCGGGCGGTGCGTTTACCAGGCCGCAGACATCGACCGGAATATCCAGCACAGCCTTGTCGAGCATCAATTTCAGCTCGGCTTTTACTGTCTCGAGCTTTTTTTCTGCGGGTCGGGTGATCTCGAGGCGGAGCTGTTGGGTCTCGCCCTGCTTGGCTTTGAACCACTGGCGGTCCGAATTGAGCGTGATCTGCGAACCTCGCGGCGCCGCCAACTGGATGGAACCACGCCGCACATCCTCCGGCGGCGTGAATTCCAGAATATTGTGGCCGGTTTCTCCGCAGAAAAGCGTAGCCGGCATGCTGATTGGGCAGCGGTCGAAGGCCAGTTGCGGTTCGGGTTGGGGGGTCGTGAGCGGGAGCGAGATGAAAAACGGGCGGTTTAAGGTAGGCGCAAGCGACGTGGGCAGGCCGGTCAGTGGCTTGAACGAACGTCGTTCGAAATCCTGCAACTGGAGTTTCCCAGGCACGCCCTGGAGAACTGCCAGAAGCGCCGGCCGAATGCGATTGGGCTTCGGAAGCAGGACGGCCAGATGGCGATCGCTCCCGACGAACAGCGCGGAATCGAACTCAGGCGGAGTTCCATCCACCGGGCCGCGGCAAGCCAGGCCGGTGAGCATGCCGGCCGCCGCGGCGTAGCCCAGCAGGCTGGCCTTGGGGCTGAAATCTCGGCGCACCAGCCCGCGCAGCGCGTTTGGCTGACCGCGATCGTTGTCGTCGTCGCGCAGGTCGTACCAGATGAGCCCGCGCACGCCCGCCAGCGCTGCATGTACGTAATGCTTCAATACGTCTTCGGCGTCAACGAAGGTTGTCGGACCAACCATGGGAGCGGCGTGGTGCTGCCACCAGAACTTGGTGTCCCAACTGACGCCCGCAGCGTTGCGGAACGTTTCGAGCGCTTGCAGCGCAGCGTGCACGTCACCGGCCGTCTGGACGCACCATAACACCTTGGAGGCCGGCAAGTTGGCCTTGAGCTCGGCGGCAGACTCGGGCGTCGCAGGCACGGGCGGAGAGACCGCCGCCGCATCTTCGCGAGTCTTCTTCAAGCGCTCCTGAATGCGGTCGAGCGCCGGGACCAGCTCGGCTAGGCTGCGCGTGCCCAGAACCTGGTGCTCGGGTTGAAACAGCGACACCGCTGCCCCGTACTTTTCGGCCAATCTGCAGAATACCGCGGCCACTGCGTCAATGCGGGCAGCGCCTTCCGGGGCCCAGTCTGGCGGGTCAGTCAAGACGATCAGCGGTGCGATGTTCTTGGCAACCAGCTCGTTGACGGCCGGATCGAGCGCGGAGAAATCAAACTTTCCCTGTGCGGGTTCAATCTGCCGCCAGGGCGTTTCGATGGCGAGCAGGTGTGCGCCGATGTCGCGTGCGATTGCGATTTCGAGCCGCTGATCGGCGACCGGTTCGTAAACTAGGCCGGAGCGCACGCCGAAGAACACGGACCGCCCGCGCGAGATTGCGGTATTGCGCGGCGTGACGGCAATGGACGTCTGGAACACGGCGGGGGCCAGCCAGCCGCCGGCGCGGGCCCGCGCGGCCAGGCGGTACAGGCCTGGCTGTTCTATGCGCTGAGAGAAATCGATCGCCTGGCGCGAGCGAAAACCGGGCCTGCTGGGCGGCAGACTTTTCGAACCGGATTGCGTCTTGAGCACGGAGCCGTCAGACCGGATCCAGGCCAGCTCCACGCTGACTTGCAGCTTCTCGGTTCGGGAGCAGTTCTCCAGGGCCAACGCCGTTTTGACGGTTGCGCCGGGTTCGAAAATGCGCGTCGGCTCATCGAAGACGAACTCGCCGTGCACCACGGCGCGGCGTTCGACTTGATGCCCGATCTGGAATTCGTCCAAGTAGAGCGTCTGCTTGCCGAGTTTGCTCGTGCTGGCGCGAAAACCCTGGAACTGCACGGGCCATCTCAGCTCGCCGGTCCCCTGAATACGCTTGAGCTTATCAGGATCGCAGGCGATCTCGACGTAGGTCCAGCGATTCTTGGCGGACACGGTTTGGGCCGGCGTTTCGAAGATCTGATCGTTCGCATCGCGTAATCGAAAAGCCAGATCGAATGATCCGCCGTTGAGCCAGTAAAACGCCGCGATTCGGTCCGCCTGATCGTAGCGGCCTGGGTCGCGGAGGCGGAAATCAACGACGGCCGAGGCCTCGCCGCCGGTGACGCCAATCTCAAGCTGCAAGCAGCTCTGCCCGCGTGCGGGAACAGTGGATCGCTTGAGTGCGCACGCGGTGCGCAGCACGTTCTCCACGCTGGCGATGGTGGTGGCGACCGAATCATCCTCGAAATCGGCGATGGTCGTCACGACTGGCACGTCGTCGGCCGCGAAGCCGGCAGCGGCGAACAGGAACAGTATGGCGGCCACGCAGAACAGCGCGCGCGGGGCTTGCCGCAAGAGGCAAGGGCGCTTCACGGCAGCAGTTCGGCCAACTGCAGAAGGCGTTGCGTGTACGAGTGCCGCGCGGAAAGTTGCTGGGCGGTCTTGCCGGCCCGGGCCAAGGTGCGCCCCGGGTCGCGCCGGTAGTCCTGCAAGGCCAGCGCGAGGCTGCGCGGGTCGTTGAAGGTGCGGTAATCGGCGGCGCGGAATATCGGGCTCAGCCTGGCTGAGAGCGCCGCGGGACCGCTTCCGTAGAGCAACAGCGGCCAACCCAGCGCGCCCGCTTGCACCAGCGCGGGCGAGAGCGGGTCGTCCATGCCCAAAAAGACGGCTGCTATCGGCCGGTAGGGCTTGGCTTGACTCATGAAATCCCAGATGCTGCAAAATGCGATCGCCTCTCTCTCTGATTTGGCCCGCGGTGTCCACCCATGACCAATCGTGCCAAAACCGAAAGCTCCTGACGATAACGCCTGCAGAATTGTTCGTAGCAGCGTGGCGGGAATCAAGGTGCGTTCGATCGCCCGCAGGAGCGCGGCGCGAGTTTCGCCTGGAGGCAGGCTTAGACCCGCGGCACTTTCGGCGCGTTTCAGCACAATGGAGGCTGAGATAAGTTCCCCCTTTGACCATAGTTGCGTGGCGCAGCGCTGAGCGCTGTTCCAAAGCAGTACGTGTGAAGGCTGTTCGATGCCCGCGCGGGCCGGATCGTCATCAGGCAAATCCCCCACCAGGAGTACAACGTCTTTCGGTGGAGCGGTTGGATCGCACGGTTGACAGCCCCAGTACCAGTCGAAAACGCGTGTTCCGGCGGGGCACTCGCGGCGCAAAAGGTCCGAAACGTGGGGCGACGCGCCGAGCTTCAGCGCCGAGTTGGCAGCCGCCTTGCCGACCTGATCGCTCCGCAGATGCCATTCGCAGACTGTGGCCCTCGCTCGCAATGGCAAATCAAATGAATGGCCGACAGAAACGATGAGGTTGGGCTCAAAACTTGCGAGTCGCTCGGCATGTACCAGCGGGTGAACGTCCTGCGGCCCGGCCACGATGTCGAGAAGGAGAGGCCAATCAAGCTTGCGGGCGGCGTCTTCGAGCGCGCGCGCGACGTCCTGCGCCGCCGGGTCAAGCTGCAGGGCCAGCACGGCCAGGCGGGGAGGACAGGTTGCGGCCAGCGTAGGAGGCGGAGCGGTTGCCAGCTCTTGAAGGCGGCGGGCACGGGCGGCACTCACGGCACTGGCACAGTTCGCACAAATGGTTCGGACCTGCTCGAGCCGACTTTGAGACACCTGGGGTAGACAAATTATTAGGCCTGGCGGAAGTAGGCCCGGATGCGCGGACAGTTGGTGCTCAAGGAAGCCGGGCTCGTCAGCCGGCGGCACGAAAATGACGCGCCCACGCTCGATGTCGCGGGCGAAATCGGCGCAGCGCAGGACGGCGGCCACCGTGCGCAGGTCGTTTTCGAACACGTAGACCGCGCGATGCGGCGGCAGCCTGTCCAGCAGAAAGCGTAGCTCCGCCCCGGCAGCCAGCATAGGCAAGGCCGCGTTCTGCTCGCCGATAACGAGCGATCCCAGCAATCCCTCAGCCCGGGCCAGCGGCGCGGCGGTTCCGCCTAGCCAGGCCGGATCCTGGGCCGGCTCTTCAGTACGGAACGTGAGCGAGCCGTCCAGGGCCCGAACGCAGCGCCAGTGCGATGGTAGGGCGACCTGTTCCAGTTCGGCTGCGAATTGCGGCGACTGGAGCCTCAGTGCGCCGAGGTTGTGCTCCCAGATGGAAGGGTCGAGCTCGACGACGGGCGCCTGATCGAGACCGGCCAAACTCAACCGGTCGGCACCGGTCATCGAAGCGCGGCCTCGCGTACCGCCAACACGATCAGGGCCGCGAACCAGCACACGAACAGCACGATCAAAAGGATCAGGGGATAGCGTGAGCGGCGCGTTTCGGTACCGTAGGGCCGATTGGAATCAGGTTCAATCTTGGTGGTTTCTGCCATTTTGGTATCCGCGAGGGGACTAGCGATTATCGTCCGGCCTTCACCTCTATCGGATTTTCTTTGGCGGCGATGTCCGCTTCCAAGGGGAGCGCCTCCTTTTCACAGGCGGCGGGCGCGGCGGCCAAACGCACTATATGCGGCATGACGTAGGTCAGGGCCAGCGCTTTGAGCGTGCCGGCAACCGGAATGGCCAGAATCAAACCCAACATTCCGGCCCACTGTCCGCCGATGAGCAGTGCCACCACGGTAGTGAGGGGGTGAAGCCCGGACGTCTTGCTCGTGACAACGGGCGAGAAGACGAACGAATCCAGCACCTGTACAAATGCGAACACGCCGGCCGCCAGCGTGACCGGGACAACCCAGTTGCCTTCGGCATGAACGAAGTAACTTGCCAGCAGAGCCGGCGGCAGCGCCAAAATCGATAAGAATGGCACGAGCGTCAGCAGGCCGGCCAGCCCCCCGAGCAGTAAACCGAACGGCACGCCGGTCAGCGTCCACCCCAGACCCGTGGTTAGCCCGATCAGGAAGCAGATGATCAGCCGGCCGCGGAAAAAGCTGGCGATGGCGCGGTCGGTGGTGCTGACGATGTACACGATGTCGGCGCGCGCGGCGGCAGGCAGATGGTCGCGGACGACGCGCACCATGTCATTGAACCGCCACAGAAAGAAAAAGGTGTACATCGGCAAGAGCACGAACAGGGACAACCAGTTGAACGCGTCGGTGATCAGGCCCGCCGAGAACGAGAACACGGCGTTCGCAATCGTAAGGCCGTCTTTCTTCAGAGTGGGCGCCAACTCATTCAGCCACCCCATGACGCGCGCGGTATGTTCGGCGGGGCCGGACGCCGGGTTGGCAGCGGCGCGCTCCAGGTAGGCGTTAGCGCTGTCGCGCAACCAGGCCGCCTGCTCGATCGTCAGGGAAACCAAATAGGTGCCCAAGGTGAGCAGTGCAAAGACGCCCAAAAAAGCGATAGCCGCGATCGTCAGCAGACGTCCGCAGCCGCGCTTTTCAAACCACGTCACCAGCGGATTAAGAATGTAGGCCAGCGCCAGCGCTGCCAGAAGCGGGGTCAAAACGGGCCGCAACGAGACGACAGCCGCAGCCAGCAACCCGGCGGCGAGCAGCAGGCCGAAGAGGCGCGCCCACTGCGCTCCGGCCGGCGACAGCGACGGGAGGAAACGGTTCATGCCCTCTATTGTGGGGCGCTAGTCGTAAACGTCCAGAGGTATGCGGTAGGAATCGAAGGCCGTACGCAGATCGAAGCAGTCGTCGAAGTCCTCGATACGGTCGCTCTCTTGGCGTCCCATCAAGTTGAGGTCGATGAGGAAATACACCATCTCGCCGAAATCACGCGTGCGATAGATGTTCCAATGACGCAGCACCAGGCCCGCCAACGGGCCCCAGCGCTCGCGCGCCAGATCGCGCAGTCCTTCGCACAGCTCCTGCCCGGTCACGTGCTGCGGCTCGTTGGGCGTTACCCGCCCATACAGCGAGCGCGTGGTGTACTCGAGTCCGTCGTGCAGGAACTCATACGCTTCGATGGGATAGCGTCCGTCCGAGCGGATCGTCTCGATCAGGCGTTGTGTCGCTTCGGTCTTCATGGTTGTATCTGCGTGTGGGCTCGCTCCGTAACCTCAAATTAGTTCTCAGGCGCCGGCTCGCGGTCGGCTCCCGGCCGCCGACGGTTGCGCCGCCGCCCGCCACGGCGTCGTCGGACAACGCGTGGCTGAGCGGATGATGCGTCTGAATCTTTCGTTTCGATTTCAACCGGCTCGTCTCCGGAATCATGCGCGGCGCGGCCGCTGGACGGCGGTTCGGTCGGCGTGCGCGGCGAATGCGAACCGGAAGGCTTGCCCGGCGCGCGGCGCGGCTGCGCTGCGCGGTCCGCTTCACGCCCGCTGCTGCGGGCCGGCGCTTCGGTGGACGCGGGCTTTCCCCGCTCGTCCGCCGCCGGCGCCTCCGCCCGAGGTCGGGGCAAATCACATTCCAGGATTTCTTCCAAGGGCACCGCGCACTCGTTGAGCTCATCCGTGCGAATCAGCACGAGCTGCGTGAGCACTTGGTGATCGATCACCGTACCGGTGCCCATCCGCGTGCGGACTCGCGAGCCTCTGCGCGGCAGCTTGGCGGCCAACTCCGTGTAGCCTTCGTGCTCGAAGCGCAGGCAGCAGCGCAACCGCCCGCAACGGCCCGAGACCTTCGACGGATCGAGGGTCGATTTCTGGAGTTTGGCCATCTTCATGTTGACCGGGCGCAGCTTCTTCAAAAAGCTCTTGCAGCAGCACTCACGGCCGCAGACCTCCCAATCGGCCAGAAGGCGTGCCTCGTCGCGTGCTCCCACCTGGCGCATCTCGATGCGGGTGTGGAAGCGGTGTGCGAGTTCCTTCACCAGTTCACGAAAATCGACCCGGCCTTCGGAACGAAAATAGAAGACGATGCGTTCGCCGCCCAAAAGGTGCTCGGCGGCCACGATTTTTATGTCCAGCCCGAGATTGGCCGCAAGATCCGCACAGAGCTCCAGGTCCTCTTTGGGGTGCGCATTGAGGCGCAGGTGCTCGTCGACATCTTGGGCGGTCGCTTCGCGCAGCACGCGTCCGGCGTTGGCGCGGCAGAACTCGGGCCCGCTATTCTGGATGTAATTGCGGATGGTTTCCTTCGGTATGGCGAGCGGGCAGTTACTGTTGCAGAAAAGCAACGGGTAACCCAGCTCGATTCCGCGATCCGTTTGCACGACGACCGGCATGTGGCAGTTCGTACGCGCTCCCGGACGGCAGGTGAACTCGCCGACCCAGGCCATCGCCCCATAACGCACCAGCGCGGTCGGGGGGCTCGGCCTCCCTGAGCTGTTTCCGGTGGCCGGCCGCTCGTCATCGGTTCGGGCCACCGCTGCGTTTGGTGGGACTTGCTGGGCAACCATCGCGATTTCCTGGAGAACAAAAATCGCCGTAAGCTAAGGCTGACAAAGCGATAACGTTCTCTTACACCGCGTTAATGATAACGGTGTTGACAGGAGAATTCCAATAAATTCCGAAACCCCCGCTGGCAGGACGCGACGGCCACCCCCCTGCTGTCTGGGCTGGAGTGAGCGATCTGCGAGCTTTTCCTCACCCTCGTCCTTGCACTCACGTCCTATAAAATACGCAAATCAAGGTGCCACGGAGCCAATGGCCCTTCGGGCTCAGCGCTCAAGGCGGGACGGCCACGACGGTTTCAAGGCGGCGCCCGTTCGGCTTCTCCAGCCCAACCAGGAGCGAGCTTCCGGCCAACTCCCGAGCATCGAGAAATTCGAAGACCTTCGTTGTTGTCTGTTCGGGAGCGATTCCGAGCAGCGCACCTTCAAGCCGGCACCGCCCCGCGGCTTGGCAGGAGCAAACCGCATCCAACGTCGTACGCCCGGTGTTGCGGACCACCTGCTCTACAACCAGATCGGGGCCGCGCCACAGTGCCACAGCCTCGAAGCTGGCGCCGCTCAGTCCCAGCCGCACGGGAATCGAAACCGTCAACGTCATCGGGCGCGGAAGCGACAGTTTGAGCTGGACCCCAATGTGCTTTTCGCCCGCAATTTCTCGCGGCGGCAGGGCCAGATCGAGCGCGTGCTCCAGCGACTGCCCAGGAGCGAGCTGCACAGCCGATTCTGACTCGGCGGCGCGCCAGTACGGCGGCACTTTCACCGTCATGACGCCCGCCATCTCCTCGGCAAACGGGTTGGTCAGCTTCAGGATCGGGCGCGCGTCTGATCCGTCCACGTCGATCAGGTTTGGTTCGATGGCCAGGTTGGCCTGCACGGCCACGGCGGCCGCCTCGACCGGGGCAATAATGACCGGCGCGGCCTCGAGCGGGACGACAAGCCGCTCACCTGCTCCGCCGGGCCTTCGCCTGCCCCAGAGATCCCAAACCTCGGCTCCTTCACCACCGCAGATAGCCACCGGCGGCCCGGAACGGTCGCACCAGCTCCAGGCCACGACGCAGCCGGCCTCTTGCCCGTCGGTGAAGAGGATCGCCAGCGTATCCTCGTTTGCGGCCGGTAGCACGGCCGTAGCCTGCTTGCCTCCAAGGAAGTGGCACAGCGTGCGCAGCGGAACGTAGAGTTCATTTGGACACCAACGTCCCATCGCAGGATCGCGGTCAAGGGGGGCCGGCAGGAAGACGCGTTCGGCGCCCGCGGCCTTCGCGAGCGTCAGGCGTCGTGCGCACTCGACGATCCGAGATTCAACAGGCAAAGCGTCGTCGGTCTCCAGCATGATCCAAGGAGCGCCTGCCGAAGCGTGCCGCGCGAGCTGCACCGGCAGGCCGCGAGTCGGTGCATGCGGCGGGACGTAAATCGAAACCACCTCAGCCGTCTCACGGCGCCGCTGCCCGGTACCGGGAGCGTCCTGGTCCACAGCGGGGCCAAAAACGGACTTGGGCACGACGATCTGCGGGAAAGCGACAAAGGTCTGGATGTCCTGGCGCAGTTCAGACAAGGCCGCGGCGTCCCAGGCAGAACCGTAATCGATTTCGGTTCCTTCGGCGCCGAGTTGCCAGGAGCTCACCGCATTTCCCATTGGAAGCAGCAGCGGCGCTAGCTGATCGGACCGATCGGGCGCCATCAGCGCCGTTCTGATCGAGCCGGCGGGCGGCGGCGGCAGAATAACGCCAGTCGGTTGGATGCCCGCGCTCAGCAGTCTGCGCACGAGATCGCGCACCGCTTCGAGGTTGGGACTGGATATGCCGTCATCAGGCAACGTGAGACCCAGCTTGGCCGCCTGGCACCCCAGTTCGCCAACAAGCTGCACGAGCGCGTCGGCGTCGCCCGGCTGAAGCTCGCCCAGATCGATGCCAAAGTCTGCAGCGCCAGAATTTCCCTGCGGCAACTCCTCGAGCACCGCGAATCGCAAACTGCTGTTGCCGAACGACTCAGACTCATCGCGCAGAGAGAGGTGAGCGGTATACGTGCCGGGCTCCAGCAGCGGGACCGAATTTTCCAGCGGCGAGCTCGCGCCCGCGGGTATGGTGCCCCCCTGCTCGTGCACGACATGCCCGAACACATCCCTCAGCGACAGGTCGAACTCAAGCGCCGCCGGGGCAGGATTGCGGACTTGGATGAGGAATGACGCCGGGATCTCGCGCCGGATAAGCGTGCTGCCGGTAGAAAGTGTCAGCCGAACGTGCGGCAGCCGGTAGAGCGTCAAGTCGTCAAACCACACGCGAGCGTCAACGTCTTGCCGCACGATCGGATCGCCTTCGGGTGCCTCGCGCCATGCGTACGCCTGCAAGACCCAAAGTGTGAGTCGCACGGCGGCGGCGTCCGGAAAATCCGTCGGCAGGCGGACCTCGATTCGCTGCCAAGGCTCGGAATCGGGACCGGCGCCGTCGTCGCTGTTGCCGGTGCACAGTGTCGATGCCAGCAAGTCGCTGATTCGGTCACTGCCGGGTATCGCGCGGCCGGCGGCATCCAGGAGCGATACTTGCACGAAGGCCCGCGCTTCTCGCAAGTCGACAGCGCGAGCGTAGCCGACGAGATAGTGCTCGGCGCCAGGCGTTAGCAGCAGGTCCGCCCCGGCGTATTCGTAGGCGACGCTGCCACCCTGAACGTCGAAGCGGAAGGACGGCGGCGCCAGGCGGCCGCACTCATCGTCCAGCCTCGCATTGGAATAACGCGGCAGCCCAGGGCCTTCGAGCCGCTCCCAATGCAACGGCGTGTCCTCGTAGTTCCCGAAAACGCGCTCGTCGAAATCAAAGCGGCGAACCACCTCGACGGCTCGGGCCGCCAAGCGTTGTGGCTGATCATCGGGGAAAAGCAGCGGAACCGCTGTGGCGTCGGCTCTTGGCTGGGTGGCGTCGGCTCCCGGCTCGGCCGCAGGGCATAGGCCGGAGGTCATTAGAAACAGCACGCCGGCGACCGCGGCGGAGATCGGCCAGATAGGACGATAGGGCGCACGAAGCGCGCACGGACTCATTATTGCTCATATCGGACCGTGTGAACCCAGCCTGAAGCAGCCCTTTCGGCTGCGGCCGGAAGTCGCCCGCGATGGCCGCAAACTCAGGCCGCAGTGCAGACCAGACCGTCGTACGCGAGTTCAATCTCCGGCGGCAATTCGGCATTCGTCGCCGCGTGCGGCAGTTCGTGGGCAATGTGCGTCAGGTACGTCCGCCGCGCCCCGATGCGCCCGGCTTCAGCCACGGCCTGGTCCAAATTGAAATGGGTCGGATGCGGGCGGCGCCGCAGTCCGTCCAGGACAAGCACCTCCAGGCCGCTCAGGAGCTTGCGGGACTCGTCTGGTATGAAGCTGCAGTCCGGACAGTACGCGATGTCTCCGATGCGGAAACCGAGCACCGTCTGCTGGCCGTGTTGATACGGAATGGGAACCACCTGCCGGCCAAACAGCTCGAACGGGCCGCTGATCGGCGCCAGGTTGAGGTCTGGCTTGGCGCTGGGGTATTCGGGCTCGTTTTCGAAGGCATAACGAAACATTGTGTGAATGCGCTTCAAGGTCGCCGGAGCACCATAGACGTCCAGGGCCCGCCCCTGAAGCCAGTTGAAGCGGCGCACGTCGTCGAGCCCGGCGACGTGGTCGGCATGGGCGTGCGTGTACAGGATCGCGTCCACCTGCCGCACGCCGCAAGCCAGGCATTGCAACCGCAGTTCCGGGCTGGTGTCCACCAGCAGGTGCCGCCCTTCAAAGCTGAACAGAGCGCTGGCGCGGGTGCGGCGGTCATGCGGGTCGGCGGACGTACAGACGGCGCAATCGCACGCAATCATCGGAATGCCGTGCGAAGTGCCGGAGCCGAGAATCGTCAGCCGCAGGCCCAAGCGCCACGCTCTTTACTTTTCGGTCCCTTCCTCGAGGTCGCGCAGCGCGCGGAGGGTGGGATCATAACGGTCGAAACGCTCCACGCGTTGCTTGACCTGACCATCGGCCGGATCCAGGTACACCAACACGGCCGACTCGGTGTCGCGCAGCGAAAACTCGCCCTTTTCCTTGTCGCTGATGTTGCGTTGCACGACGGGTTGGTTAAGCCGCAAGTCGAGCACCAGCGCACCCGTGGAATAGTCGACGGACTCGCGCGTCGGCTGCAGCGTCTCGCGATCAAGGATGCCGGTCTCGCCTTCCTGCACCTGACCGATCAGATCACCAACTCCAACATAGAAGATTTTGGACACGCGTTCGCCCTTGTGCCACTTGTAGACCGTCACGCCGACCGTATCCTTTCCGGGCGGGGCGGACGTAACAAAGAAGTAAGCGGCCGGGGGCACGGTCACGGGTTCGCCGGGCAGCGACCAGTCACCCAGAAGAACGGGCAGCTTGGCCTGCTCGCGGTCTTTGAGGGCTGCGAATTTGCCCAGATAGCGATTCCACAGATTGACCCGCAAGCGATAGCGATACGATTTACCTGACTCCACTGTGTCATCGTGGAACCACACGGCCACCTTGTTGGGATCATCGGGGTGCGCTACCAAGTTGGCTTCCTGACTGCCCTCTTTTCGCGTCTGCACTGGAATGGCAGGTTTCGCGCTGGCGCCTTTCTGCTTTTCCATCAGCCGGACGCTGCGCTGGATGGCGCGGGCTCTGTTGCGCGCTCGCGCAGTCGCGGCCTTGTTGCCCAGGACTTCCTCGGCCGCCTGCAAGGCGGCGTCGTCCTGGCCGCTGCGGTAGGCGTCCTCGGCCCGCTTGAGTGCCTGGGTTGCCTTGTCGCGGGCCGTCTTGTCGTCAACAGGATTCGGGTCGACCTTTATGGGGCCTTTTCTGCCGTCCTCTTTCGACGGCTGTTTGGCGCCCTTGGCGGCCGTCTTGGGGCCGTCGGCATCGGGATAGCCGTCCAAGGGGGGCATTCGCCACTCTTCGCCGGCTTCAATTCTGTAGAACGGCGGCTGACAGATGCTGGCCTGGTTGGCCTTGATGGTCGCGAAAACGTTGTTCAGCGCGTCGCGGTTTATTAGCACTCCGCTATTTGCATCGATTTCCGGAGCAGGGGTGCCGACCTGCGGCATTGCCATACTGGGCGTAACGTCTTGCCACTCGGAATAGTTCCCATCCGCCAGCAGTTCCTGGCGCTGCACGTCCACGCCGGCAATGTAAATCTTGGACAGATACGTCGCGTAGCCGGCCTTGGTCATGGCATCTTGCTGCGCCGCGCGGTCGAAATAGGCCGCTACGGTGACCCAAGGCAATTCAACGGCCTCGCTTGCCGGCCCGCCTTCGTCATCCTCGGAGGTCTGCGTCAGTGATGACCGCTCGCGGATGACGAGGTTTCGGCCGGCGCGCGATACGGGAGCCGTCGGCGCCAGCGGCGGCACGAGAGCAATATCCGACTGTCCCTCCTCCTGCTCCTCTGCCAGGTTCGGAATGGGCAGGCCGAAATCGGCCGCCCACGGCAGCCGGTCCGGCACCAAGGGCTCTTGACCGGCTTGGCGCTTGAACAAACCGGCGGAATGCTGCTCCAAAAGCTGGGCGCTGTAATCGGGGACGTCGGTATCGACCGCCGGGGCATTGCTCATGGCCTTCTTCAGCGCCTCGGTGTCTCTTTGGATGGCCTCCGTCAATTCGGCGGGCGCGAGCTTTTGGTTGCCATAGCTGACACGGTTCGGCGAGCGCACCATGTACAAGTAGACCATGAGCAGCAAGAAGACTGCCGCCAACCCCAGAGTGATCTTCTCTACGTGTTGCTCAAAGATATTAACCGAGCCTCTAGCCATTGTTCGGTCCTCTGTCAGGGGCGGTGCTGCGCGTCACGGCAAATCGTCCGATTCGGTCTTGTCGGCCGGTCTTCTTCTGGGCGGTTTGCTCTTGCCGCCCGGCTTGCCCTTGCCGCCGGTCTCATCTGCTATTCCCAACTGGGCGCGCACCGCAGGCGGAAACCACTTGGCGTACACATTGCGTGCCATGTAACCCTCGAAATCCAGCGTGAGGCGCGCAACCGGCGCAGTGCCGTAGAAATACCCATTGCTGTAGTCCGGGGCTCCGGGGCCCAGCGCCTCGTATTTGCTGGAGATGAGCACATAGCTGTTCTGTCTGGTAATCGCGTCTATTAGCTGGGTCAGGGCGCGTTGGTCTACGACCGCCACCACCGTGAAGCGCACCACGTCGAAATCTTTGTTGCAACGCCGCCCGGTGAATGATTCGCCCTGAAAAGCCTGCGGAAGGCCGGTACTTGTTCGCACGTCAAGCGGGAAGGGCAGCAAGCCCTTCTCACTGTAGTAGCCATGTACGGCAACGGTCTGCAGACGCTTGACCGGCATGTTCTCGACGTAGACTTCCTCGGGCGGAAGCTGGTCGGCCACCTGGTCATTCAACTCGGCCACCGCCGCGACCACGTCCTGCTCGATCCAAAGCGCGACTTGCGCATACCACATATCGGCCGGCTGCGGCTGCTCACCGGCAATATGCCAGATGGGGCTGAGGCTGAAGCTATAGCCGGACTGGGCCGGGTCGGTGCCTACGTAACAGCGTATGTTGCGCGCTTTGGTAATTCGGGCCCGGGCCAGGGCGTCTTTGCTGGCGTCGCCGCTACCGGGGGCGCCGCTACCGGCCGCGGTGGGCGGCGCGCCCGTTTGCCCGGCCGGCGGGGTCGTACCGGTTCCGACGCGCGGCAGGGTCGGGCCATGATCGCCGTGCTCGATTTTCCAGCGCTCCTCCAGTTCGGCGATTTGGTCTTTGGCCTCCGCGATTTCAGCCTCGCTCGGGAGGTTGCCGCCGGCCAGTTTCCCGCGCGGCAGGTCGGCCATGGCCTTGCGGTAAGCGTCGCAAAAATCGTACGCGAGCGCGGCGCGCTCGGGGGTCGGGAACACGCCTTCCTTCAGCGGCGTACGCGCATTGATCTCCGCGGCCGCGGCGAGCACTTCCGCGTATTCGCTCTCCAAGCGCGCCACGCGGCTTTTCTCGGCGGCAATGCTCTCCTCGTTGCGCGGCGTGGACTTCAGGGAGGTCAATTGCGATCCCAGGGAGGCCCGCTTTTCCATGTCCTTGACGACGCTGTCTGAGGTCATCCCCAGCACGGCCAGAACAATGAACAGCAGTGCCGCTACGCCGGTGATCAGTAGTATGAGGTGTGCTTTGATGAACGCCATCGCTGTCTCCTGTGCTTACGCGGACGGACAACGCGTTGCCGCGCGCCTCAGGGCTTTTTCTTGCCTGATTTCTTGGCTGGCTCGGTTTTTTCCTCGCCTGGAACGGGTTTTTCACCAAGTTTGAGCTTGAACTCGAACTCCACGCGCCAGTCAGTGCTCACGTCCTCTCCGGTAACCGGATCCTTCTGCGACGCGTCCGCGCCACCCGCCGCGCCGCTGCCCGACAATTGACTCGGCGCGGCTCTCCGGAAGCGCGGCGTGGCGATCGCTCCCTGGTCGTCTGGGATGTAGAAACCCCGGCCTGCTTCACTGGCGAGTTTCCGCAACCTGGAGAAGTACTCATTCTCCAGGAAGTCTGATACTTGCGCTCGCGTATCCCCGTAGAGTAGACGTCCCGAAACCGCAACGACGAAACCGGCGTTCCTCCGGTCGATTGCCTTGCCGGTCCGAGCCACACCTGCGCTGAGCCCCTCGCGCACGCCAGCGGCGCCCAGATTAACCTTGTCAACCTCGTCCACCAGAGCCAAGTCTACAGTGTCGATCAGAAACTGCCCGCGTTCCTTGCGACTGGGGGCTGCCCCACTTTCCCACAGCTTTTTCATGTCGGCCATCGAATTTATCGCCTTCAGGGCAGGTTGCGGTTCGGGCAGCGCCATGAACGGCAGAGTCAGAATCTGCGGCACCACTGCGACGTTGTCACGCATCGCCAGGAGGTCCTTGATCGCGTCTTCCTGACCCTTCGTATTAGACTGGACTTTCTGGTACTCGCTCTTGTATTTATTCGCTTGTTGAATGGCCTCATTGGCCTTCTGAATTACATTGTCAGCAGAGGCCAATGCTTGGCGGTCGAGCATGGCACGCCCCCAGGGCAACAGTGCTGCCACGCCCAAGCAGGCCGCCGCGGCTATAAACAACGGCCGCTTGCGATTCCATATTGCCAGGCGGGCCAACTCGGTGGGCAGCATGCTGGCATTAATCTTGGCCAGCCCGAGCCCCTGCAGCGCCAGGCCGTACGCCGGTGCAAACGTCAGGACGTTCTCGGAAAACTGCGGCGCGTTTACCGTGGCGGTCGGGATCATCTGGTTGAAGCGCTCCAGCTTGATGACCCCGCCCGAAATGGTCAGGTTGTTCTCCAGGTACTTCTGAAGCCCCGGCAGCCGAAAAGCGTTGCCCAACGCCAACGCGCTGCGCAGCTCGACGTCGCGGTGCGTCGAGCTGAAGAAGCCGATGGAGCGCTGAATCTCTGCCACCAACTCGGCAAAGACGGGCCGCATGGCTTGGAATATCTGCCGCGCGTACTTGCTGCTGGCGGCCGTACGCTTCAGGCTTTCCGCCTTGGCGAACGAAAGCTTGAAAGCCCGCACCAAGGCTTCCGTGAAGTTGTTTCCGCCGAGCGGAATGTTGCGCGTCCAAGCGCTGTTCGGCTCCACAATGACCAGCTCAGTATTCTGAGCCCCGACGCTAATGATGACGGTGGCCGCCTTGGGATCGTCACTGGGCCGTTCGAAACACGAGAAGTTGTACAGCGCACAAGGTACGGTCTGCACGATGGCCGGCGAAATCCCGACGGCGCTCAGGAAGCCGACGTGCTTGCGGATAAGGTCCTTGCGCATGGCGAAGATGCCGACTTCCAAGTCGGGAGATTCCGGAGTGGCAAAGGTCTGATAATCCCAGACGACATCATCCATATCGAAGGGGATTTGCTGGCCGGCTTCGAACTTGACCAGGTCGGGAATCTTCTTCGGGTCGACCGGCGGCATCTTGCAGAAACGTGCGAACGTCTGTTGCCCCGGCACGCCCAGCACGAAACGGTCGCCTTGCCAATCATTGCGCGTGACGAACTTTTCCAGCGCCGCCCGAATCAGCTCGTCCGGCTCGGCGTCGGGCTGCGATAGGATCTTGGCGTGTTCGATCAGGTCGAAGGCGACCGCCTCCACCTTTCCGTCGCCCGCATTTCGCAGTTTAAGGGCTTTCAGCGCACATTGCCCAATGTCTATACCCCATACCGCGTTCGAAGCAGCCATTGTTCACGCTCCTTCCGCGCACGGACCTCACGCGCCGTTATTGGGGCGCGCGCACGTCCTGCGAAGTTCCGAGACCGGGAGCATGTACGCAAGGCCCGGTCGATCATTCACATATAGAGGTTGCAACCACAACTAGCCGTTGTAGTCTGAGCCGTGGTATCACCACGACAGCTCGCTTGGGGCGGGAATGATGCGTATGAACGAATGAAGCCGTCTTCGTGCCCTACCCGGCGGGACTATCTGGCTGCGGGTCTTTTGAAGATTCAGTTTGCTGGGTTCTGCGCCTCCTGCGTTCGGCTACTCCGGTCTCGCCTTCCTCCTTATAAACTTACCGGTACGCGTCAAGTTGTCAAACGAGACGCTGATTTTGTGACGCTTATCCGCCACCCACGCTCCAGCTCTGCGCAGGCTGCGTGCCGTCAGCGCTCGAACTCCGTTCGGCGTAAGCGCCCCTCTCGCAAGCCACCACGAAGCGTTCGCCGCAGGATTTCAATTCCTCCCAGGATTGGCGTATCCGGTCGGATTCGTCGGGCGTGATTTGCCCATCGTTTTCAATACTGCGGCTGATCGTGCTTAGGACCTTGCTGAACTCCTCGATCACGCGTTGCGTGGAAGCCAGCAGCCCGGCCCCCTGATTGAGCCGGTCGAGCTGCGGGCTCTCCACGAAAAAGCCGCCGGCCGCCTGGCAAAGCCAGCGCACGATCCGCGTGTCGCCCGTAATCTCGAGGATGCTGCGAACGCGATCCAACGGGTTCAAGGCCCCGGAGCCCGTACCGCGCGGCCCTGTCTCCTGCGACCATTTGTAAATGAGCGCGGCGCTGACGCGCAGCTTCGCAGCCAAAGTTTTCGCCCCGACTTGCTCGACCGCCTCTCTCAATATTTGCCAAGACTGCATGTTCAGTCCTCCGACGCCGGACGATGCCGGCCAGAGACGCAACTTCAGAGTTGGACCGGTATTATCCGAAAGTTGGCGGTCTCCGTCAATCCTGTGCGGCGGCGGGAAGGCTTGAATCCATGTGTCAAGGGCGCAATAATCTACGGTGGCGTTGGTCCAGGTGTTCGGTCCCAAGCCCTGCATGGAACCGCTTTCGTGCTCCCCGCAGGGGATTTTCTGGTCCCATAATGGAGGTGAACTATGGCATATGAGCTCCCGCCCCTTCCGTACGCGTTCGACGCGCTCGAGCCTCCCATCGACGCGCGAACCGTAGAGATTCACTACACCAAGCACCACAAAACGTACCTTGATAACCTCAATAAAGCCCTTGAGGCTCATCCGGACTTGTCGCGCAAGCCGATCGACGAACTGCTCCGCGATTTGTCCCAAATCCCCGAGAACATCCGCCAAACCGTCATAAACAACGGCGGCGGATATGCGAACCACAACCTGTATTGGGAAGTTATGGGGCCCAAGAAGGGCGGCGAGCCGCGCGGCCAGTTGGCCAACGCGATCAACGACGCCTTCGGCGGGTTTGCGAAATTCAAGGAGCAGTTCAGCCAGGCAGCGTTGACGCGCTTCGGAAGCGGTTACGCCTGGCTGACATTCGACCCGAATGGAAAGCTGACCATCACCCAAACGCTCAACCAGGACTCGGTGGTCTCGATTGGCCACAAACCGATTCTCATCATTGATGTTTGGGAACACGCCTACTACTTGAATTATCAGAACCGCCGTGCCGACTACATCGCCGCTTGGTGGAACGTGGTCAACTGGGATGCCGCCGAGCAACGGTATCGCGCCGCGAAGCGCTGAATTCGCCACGATGACTTGAATCGTGCCAAGCCGCGACAGCACGCTCTTCGCGTTCTATCGCGCGCCGATTTTGGACGCCGGGGCGCGTTCTTGCCAGGACGCGCCCCCCACGCTTAGCCCCTCTCGATCCCTCGATCCTCGCGTGGCCTGTCCTGAACCCCCTCGATACCCTCCTCACGTTATACTCTCGTTGGGAGTAAACAGCGGATGAACAACCATGAATGACGAGCAGGAGTTGGCGCGCCTGCTGAATCGTGGCCACACCTGCATTTGTGTGTCCACGCTCGAAGAGGAATACACGCTGGGGCTGATTCGCAATGCGGCCCTGAATGCTGATCGGGGGCTGTGGGTCTGGTCTATAGCCGGTGGCGTTCAGGACGGGCTGTTTACGTCTGCCCCGTGTGTGCCCGAAACGGAGAGCCCCGTCGCGGGCCTCACGTATTTCGCCGACCTGCCCGAACGTTCGCTTTGCGTCGCGCTCGACTTGGCTTCGCACCTGCGCGACGAACGTACGCTCCGTGTCCTCCGCAATCTGCTGCAACAGTTCCAGTCCACCCGGCGGCAACTCATCCTGCTCGATTGGAAAGAGGAACTGCCGCAGGTCATTCGGGACTACGCGACCGAATTCCGGCTTTCTCTGCCGGACGACGCCGAAGTGGAGCAAATCGTCGCGGCCACGCTGCGCAAAGCCCGCGAAGACGGACCGCTGGAAGTATCCATCAGGCGCAGCACGCTGCGCGTCATGATCCGCAACCTGCGCGGGCTGCCGCGCCGTCAAATCGAACGCATCATCAATGACGCGGTCGTGCTGGATCGCCGCCTGGACGACAGCGATCTCAACGCCGTCCTGGCGCAGAAGCGACAGATACTCCAGCACGGCAGCTTGCTCCAGTTCGTACAGACGCCCGTCGACTTGAGCGAGATCGGCGGCCTGCGGCGGCTGAAGGCATGGCTGGAGCAGCGCGCGCCCGCGACACATGAACATGCGAAAGACTACGGGCTGGTGGCCCCGCGCGGCGTGTTGATGCTCGGCGTGCAAGGAGCGGGCAAGAGCCTGTGCGCCAAAGCCATCGCGACCGCCTGGCAACAACCATTGCTGCGGATGGACGTGGGGGCCCTGTACGACCGCTACATCGGCGAATCGGAGCGGCGACTGCGCGACACGTTCGCCCAGGCCGAACGCATGGCGCCAATCGTGCTCTGGATCGACGAAATCGAAAAGGCGTTCGCGTCGGCCGCCAGCCATAACACCGACGGCGGGCTGTCGCAGCGCATGTTTGGCTCACTGCTGACATGGATGCAGGAGCACACGGCCCCGGTTTTTATCGTGGCCACTGCGAATAACATCGACGCGTTGCCGCCCGAGTTGCTGCGCAAGGGGCGCTTCGACGAGGTCTTCTTCGTCGATCTGCCAAACGAGGAAGTGCGGCGGCAAATTTTCGGAATTCACCTGCGCAAGCGCCGCCGCGACCCCAAGCAGTTCGACTTGCAGGCGCTAGCCGTCGCGTCCGATGGCTTCAGCGGGGCCGAGATCGAGCAAGCCGTCATAGCGGGTCTTCACAGGGCCTTCTCCGCGAGCACCGAGCTGTCCACCGATCACATCTTGCAGGCAATCATGGGCTCGCCGCCCCTCTCTGTGACAATGGCCGAACACGTAGCCGCATTGCGACAGTGGGCCATCGGCCGCTGCGTTCCGGCCGATTGAGTAGCAGACTCGGCTCGTGTCGAGCCGGAATGCGACCAGAGTGCCGCCAATTGCGCAGGTCGCACGCCTGACCAGACCAGGTGCGTTTGCTGAGCGGGGGTTGGGCTCGGATCAGAACAAATTGCCCTTGCTGGCGCTGCGGGCTCGGATCGGGATACCGGTGCCCTCGCTGGCGCCGCGGGCTCGTATCCGCCGGGACCGAGTTGCCCTCGCTGGCGCTGCGGGCACGGATCAGGCGGGCTCGGATCGGGTACGCCAGAGGCGGCGGTGCGCTGCGGTCGTGGCGGGCGTTGCGCGGCTGCGGAGGCTTTTCGGCGAATCCCCATTCCCACGTTCCCACTTTCCCACATTCCCACTTTCCCACGCATGCCTGTGGGAAAGTGGGAATGTGGGAACGTGGGAAGGTGCCGCCCTTGATCCTTGATACGCGCTTGACGCTGCTCCCAGCGCACCGCACAATCGCCGGCTTGCCGCTTCCGTTGATCAACCGGGGCGGTGCCTTTGAGCCGGGCCGATCGGAGTGTCCGTGCCAGCCAAGAAGACACGACCCAACGCTGCCAATCAGCACGCTGCGCGACCACGGCCGGGCGCGATCGCCGACAATCAGCCGGGCGCGCAGGGCCGGGCGGAACGCGCGGCCAACCCGCGAGGACTTCCACGCCATCCTGGGCACGCACCAGGCGCGTCGGCGGAGCAACCGCATCCGCTCCCGCCGCTGCGGCGCGAGGTCGGCGAGGTTTTCGGCCTGTACGGCCTGTCAGTGCTGCTGTTTTCACTGATATTCCCCCCCGGCGGAATCTGGCCGCTGGCGTTTGTGTGCCTGGCGCCCTGGGCGATCGCGACCTGCCGCACGCGCCGGGCCTGGCTGGTGCACTGGTCAAGCCTGCTCTTCGGCATCGCCTTTTTCCTAATAAACCTGCGTTGGCTCATGCCGGTGACGGGGCTGGGCTACGTCGCGCTGTGCTTTTACCTGGCAATCTACTGGACGCTGGCGGCCTGGGCCTTGCGCACGGCGCAGCGTCACGGCATCTCGCCGCTATGGACATTGCCGGTCGCGTGGGTCGCCTGCGAGTACCTGCGGGCGCGCGTCATGAGCGGGTTTCCGTGGCTCTTCATGGCACACGCCTTCTACGAGCAGATATGGTTCATCCAGATCAGCGACCTGGTCGGGGCCTACGGCGTGTCGTTCCTGGCCGCGCTGGTAAACGGCCTGCTGGCGGCACTCATGCTCGACGGTCCGGGCTTGCGCTTCGGATTCGCGCGTTGGCGGCCGGCCGAGTCGTTGCCTAAGCGAGTGCAACTTTACGTGGGTGCCGGCGTGACCATTGCGTTGCTGGCGCTGACGTTGATTTATGGCGCTCACCGGGCCGGCCAGCAGGATTTCGCGGACGGACCACGAGTTGCGGTGGTACAGCACGATTTCACGCTTTCGTCAGAGCCGCCCTTCAGCGAAACCCCGTCCTGGGTGATTTTCGGCGAGTACCTGCGGTTGGCGGCCGGAGCGGCCACGCAGCAACCGGATATTGTGGCGTTTCCGGAAACGGTCTGGGGAGCCACGCAGAATGCGGAGTTCCTTGCGGTCGAGCACAACGTGGTTTCCGGCCTGCCCACCGGAACCTGGTTCTACAGCAAGCTCTGCCACGAGGCGATTTCCGCCTTCGCGCGAGGCGATTATGCCACCGTGAATACCCGGTTCGAAGACTTCGAGCGGCGCTACGGCGGAAAGCTGCCGAGACTGCCGGCACACGGCGGGCCGCCGGTTACGGTGCTGCTGGGCGCGACGTCGGTCGAGTCGGTTCCCGGAGCGGCTTATCCGGCCAGCAAGCGCTATAACTCAGCGCTCGTTTACGACCCGGACGGCACACAGCGGCTGCAGCGCTACGACAAACGCCACTTGGTCCCATTTGGCGAGAGCGTTCCGTTCCGGTATGGGCGGCTGCATTGGCTGTATCGCTGGTTGAACAAGCTCAGCCCATTCAGCATGGGCGGCGAAATCGAGTACACGCTGGATCCGGGGCGGGAGCTGACCGTTTTCGAGTTGGAATATGCGGGCGGCACGAGCCGCTTCGGGGCGCCAATCTGCTACGAAGACGTGATGCCGTATCTGTGCCGCGATTACGTGTGGAGCGGCGGGCAGCGGCGCGTGGACTTTCTGATCAACATCAGCAACGACGCCTGGTTCCTGCACTCTGACGAGTTGCCGCAACACCTGGCGATTTGCGCGTTTCGGGCGGTTGAAAACCGGGTGGGCATCGCGCGGGCCGTGAATACCGGGATCAGCGCGTTCATCGACCCGAACGGACGAATCACCGCGGCGGTCGAAAAGGACGGGCAGCGCTTCGGCCCCGGCATCGTCGGCTGTCTGGTCGCCCCGGTGAAGATCGACCAGCGCGCGAGCTTCTATGGCCGCACGGGCGACTGGTTTGCCGTGGCGTGCCTGCTGGCGACGGCCGCCCTGTGGTTGGTGGCGGTGACGGAGCGTTGGGTGCTGGCGCTGCGACTGCGGATTGCGGAGTGGCGAGCGCGGCGCGGAGGAGTTCGCACTGATGGAGCATCGCTATAGCTGCATGGCCGTGCGCCGGGGGCCCCTTTTTGCCTTGGCTCTGCTAATCCTGGCGGGGCCGTTGGCGTGCGGATGCCAGACCTCGAACATTGCGTTCAATGCGGTCGCCGAGCCCGAATTGCGACGGCGGGCCGTGCAGTTGTTGTTACGCGCTACGCAGAGCGATGACGTGGAAGTGGCCTGCAATGCGACGGAGGCCCTGGTCCGGGTCGCCCCGGCGCAGGGCTTGCCATACTTCCGGTCGTCGCTGCGCTCTGAATATCCGCTGGTGCGGTTCGCCGGGCTGGTCGCGCTGGGCACGCTGCGCGACAACGTAAGCCGCAGCGAGATCTGTTCGCTCCTGGCCGATGAGAGCCAGTTGGTTCGCCTGGCGGCCGCGTTCGCCGCTTACCGTTGTGGCGCGAAGCAGTACGCGCAGGTGCTGGTCACGGCGCTGCACGACCATCCGGACGAGAATGTGCGGGCCGAGGCGGCGCACCTGATTGGGCTACTGGATGAGCCGCGGGCGTTGAAGCGGCTGCGCGTGGCGGAGCAAGTGCCGGCCAACGAGCGCTCCAAGCGCATCTTGATACAGCTTTACACATCCATGGCGCGGCTGGGCGACCGGACGGCCTTGCAGAAGCTGATTGACTACTACTCGCAGGGGGACGCCACGAGCCGCATCCTGGCATTGCAGGGGCTGGCGGAACTGGGTGCGCCGGAGTCGCGTGAGGCGTTGGAGCTGCGGGTTAGTCCGGATGAAGACTACCTGATTAACCGCTTGATCGCGGCGCGTGGGCTGGCGAAGCTCGGGTCGCGGGCAGGTTACGACTTGGCCTTGTCAAACGCCGAATTCTCATCTCAGAACCCTGAAGACCCGGACGAGGCGGTGCGCATCCGGGCAAACGCGGCGCTGGCGCTGGGGGCAATCGGCGATCCGCGGGCTTTGCCGGTGCTGCGCAAGCTGGCGGAGAACGGGCAGGATCCGCGCGTACAGGTAGCGGCGTGCCTGGCAATTTGCGAGATACTGAGGGAACCGGCGTAGGGGTGACAGAGTGATAGGGTGATAAAGTGATAGGGTGATAAGGCGATTCCGCGCGCCCTCCTTTATCTCACTTTATCACCCTATCACCCGAGCGACTTCTCACCGTCCGCCTTTTCCTGTTACCATGCCCCGTTTCTCGAACACCGCAGGAATGGAGCATATGAGCCAGCAGATTGTCGAATGCGTGCCGAACTTCAGCGAGGGCCGCGACCCGGCCGTCATCAAGCAGATTACTGACCAGATTGAGACCGTTGAGGGCGTGAAACTCCTCGACGTTGACCCCGGCAAAGCGACCAACCGAACGGTCGTCACCTTCGCCGGCGCGCCGGAGCCGGTGCTCGAAGCCGCGTTCCGCGCCGCCAAGAAAGCGGCCGAGCTGATCGACATGAGCAAGCACCACGGCGAGCACCCGCGTTTCGGCGCCACCGATGTCTGCCCGCTGGTGCCCATCGCCGGCATCACCATGGAAGAGACGGTCGTGCTGGCCCGCCGCCTCGCCAAACGCATCGGCGACGAGCTGCAAATCCCGGTCTACTGCTACGAATACGCCGCAACCAGCGAAGAGCGCCGCAACCTCGCGACGGTGCGGGCCGGCGAGTACGAGGGCCTGGCCGAGAAGCTCGCCAAGCCGGAGTGGAAACCCGACTTCGGCCCGGCCAAATTCGTCCCGCGCACCGGCGCGATCGCAGTCGGCGCCCGCGACTTCCTGGTGGCCTACAACGTCAACCTCAACACGACCTCGGCCAAGAAGGCCAACGAGGTCGCCATGGACATCCGCGAGATGGGCCGGGCCAAGCGCGACCCGGTCACGAACAAGATCATCAAGGACGAGCACGGCAAGAACGTGATGATCCCCGGCAAGCTGAAGGCGGTGAAGGCCATCGGCTGGTTCATCGAGGAGTTCGGCATCGCCCAGGTCTCGATGAATCTGACCAACCTGAACATCACGCCGGTGCACGTCGCGTTCGATGAAGCCTGCAAGAGCGCGACTGAACGCGGTCTGCGGGTGACCGGCTCGGAGCTGGTCGGGCTGATTCCGCTCAGCGCCATGCTCGATGCCGGGCGCTACTTCCTGCGAAAGCAGAAGCGCTCGACCGGCGTCGCCGATCGCGAGCTGATCAAGATCGCGGTCAAGTCGCTCGGCCTCAGCGACCTGTATCCCTTCAAGCCGGAAGAGAAGATCATCGAGTACGCCCTGGCCAAGGGCGAGAAGCCCAAGAAGCTCCTGGTCGCCATGCCGGTGCGCGATTTCGTCGAGGAAACCGCCTCGGAATCGCCGGCGCCGGGCGGCGGCTCGGTATCCGCGACGGTCGGCGCGCTGGGCGTAGCGCTCGGGGCGATGGTCGCGGCCCTTTCGGCCCAGAAGTGGGAAGACCGATGGGAAGAATTTTCGGACTGGGCCGAGCGCGGCAAGGTCATGCAGGAAGAGCTGCTGCGCCTGGTCGATGCGGACACCGAGGCGTTCAACGCCATGATGGCCGCCATGCGCCTGCCGAAGACGACCGAAGCCGAACAGGCTGCCCGCCAGAAGGCCATGCAGGAGGCCACCAAGGCCGGCATCGAAGTCCCGCTGCGCGTCATGGAAAAGTCGCTTGAGTCAATGGACCTCATGAAGGCCATGGCCGAAACGGGCAACCCGAACTCCGTGTCGGACGCCGGCGTGGGCGCGCTTTGCGCTCGCACGGCGGTCATGGGCGCGTTCCTCAACGTGCGCATCAACTGCGGCGGCGTCGAGGACAAGGCTTGGGCGGAAGAGGTCCTGACTCGCGGCCGGGAGATGGAACGTCTCGCAAACGAGCGCGAACGGGAAATCCTCGCGATCGTCAGCACCAAACTCCCGGCGTAACGATGCGCTCGCATCCGAGCCGTATCGCCACCGCAGAACGAAGTCGTAGCAGACTCAGCGCGCGGAGAGGGACCGAGGAATCAAGGACGGCACATTCCCACCTTCCCACATTCCCACGTTCCCACCTTCCCACAGGCATGCGTGGGAAAGTGTGAACGTGTGAACGTGGGAATGGGAGGCCCTCCTGATCCGAGCCCGAAGCGCAAGCGAGGGCAACCCTATCCGCGCGGTTGGCAATCCGCGCCTATCCCAGGCAGAATAGGGCCGATGCCACGCCGCCGGCTGTCTGAACATTCGGCCCACGCACCGCGGACCCCTCGCCCCGCGCAGCCGTTACGCCGCACGCCCGCGCGAAACTGGCCCGCTTTGGGCTTGGCAGCGGCGGTCGGCCTAATCGTGTTGACGGTGTTCTGGCCGGCGCTATCGAGCCGCGCGTTCTACCTGGACGACAAGGAATACCTGCTGGAAAACGCGCTGGTGCAGCGGCCCGGCTGGGAATCCGCCCGGCGCTTCTTCAGCGAAGTGTTGGAACCCTCGACCGTCGCCGGCTACTACCAGCCGCTGGCCATGGTCTCGCTCATGCTCGACGCGGCTGCTGCGGGACCTGCGGCCGGCCAGACCGAAAGCGAGTGGCTGCGCCCGTTCCGCCGCACCAGCCTGCTGCTGCACGCGCTGAACGCGGCTAGCCTGGTGCTCTTGCTGGCAATGCTGTTGCGCACGATTTGGCCGGCAGCGGCGGCGGGCCTGCTGTGGGGTCTGCACCCGTTGACGGTCGAGCCGGTGCCCTGGATTGCGGAGCGCAAGACGCTGCTGGCGACATTCTTCGTGCTGTGGGCGCTCATCCTGTACGTGCGCTATGCGCGCGTTGCGTGCCCTGCCCACGCGCGGCGCGAGCCTGCGTCGAGGGACAAAGGCCGACTACCCCACGGCTGGGCCGCATATTTCGGCGTACTGCTGCTTTACGTGTTGGCGCTGCTGTCCAAGCCGAGCGCTTTGCCACTACCTTTGTTGTTGCTGATTCTCGATTACTGGCCTTTGCGGCGTTTGTCGTGGCGGACGCTGCTTGAGAAGCTGCCCCTGCTGGTGATCGCCGGTTTGGCGGGCGGCCTGGCATTCGCGTCGCAGGCGCGGACCGGCGCCGTCGCCCTGCCGTGGCAGCAGGAGGCCGGGCGGGCTGCGCTCGTGGTTTGCCACAACATCGTCTTTTACCTTGAGAAAGTGCTGTGGCCGGTGGGGCTGTCGCCGCTGTACGTCGCGTCGGAGCCGCTTAGCTTGTCGCAGCCGGCCGTATTGGCGGGAATCTTCGGGACGGTCGTATTGGCGGGGGCGATCGTGATCTCACTTCGCTGGACGAGGGTCGTCGCAGCCGGCCTGGGGTTCTTCCTGGTGGCGGTATTCCCGACGCTGGGGGTGGTGGCGGTGCACGGCGCCATCGCGGCCGACCGGCACATGTACTTGCCGCTGGTGGGATTGGCGCTGTTGGCCGCCTGGGGCCTGGCACGGCTGTTTGAGCGGCTGCGGCAGAGCAACAAGTTGTCCTGGTTGCGCACGGCGCTGGTCGCGGCGATCCTGGCGGTGTGTGCGGCTGAGGCGCTGGCGACGCGCACTTATCTGGGCTACTGGCGAGACAGCGACGCGCTGCACCGGCGTGCGATGACAATCTCGCCGCGCGCCGTCCAGCCGCACTGGCACTTGGCGTACCTTCTGCGACGTGAGGGCCGCTTGGACGAAGCGCTGGAGGAATACCGGGCGGCCGTCGAACTTGCGCCAAGCGTAGCCCGGCTGCGCCACGACTTTGGCTCCGCCCTAGCGGCGCGCGGCGACACAGCCGGCGCCGTTGCCCAGTATCGAAAGGCGTTGGAGCTGGATGACACTCTGGTGCTGACGCACAACGCCCTCGCCCTGGCTTTGACGGATCAAGGACAGTTCACCGAAGCATTCGCACATTTCGAGGCCGCGCTACGCGTTCAACCCGGCCTGGCGCTCACGCTAAACAACTATGGCGTGGCGTTGGAAAAAGCGGGGCGCTTGGGCGAGGCCATGGCGCAGTACCGGGCCGCCGTTCAGGCGCAGCCCGATTTCGCCCTGGCACATAGCAATCTGGGGGAGGCCCTGAGCAAGACGGGGCAGCCGGACGAGGCGCTGCGCGAGCTGCGCGCCGCGGTGCAATGCGCCCCGGGCGATGCGCGACTGCGTTTGCGTCTGGCCATGCAGCTTGAGCGGCAAAACCTGTTTGAGCAGGCGGCAGCGGAATATCGCACAATTCTCCAACTCGAACCCGGCCATGCACAGGCTCGCGCACGGCTGGCCGCGTTGGGCAATTGAGGGACGCCGCGGGCGATGGCCAATCTTCGGGGTTCCCGATAGCATGTGGCCTTTGCTGAGCCGTGGGGACGAAGCGGTGCGTGTGCGTTACTGGGTCGCCTTGTCGCTGGCGGGGCTGGCGCTGCGGGCTGCACTGATACCTGTCAGTCCGGCTTGGGGCTATCACCGCGATCACGATCTGTTCGTCCGCTGGGCAATCCTCGCCACCGACTACGGCCTACTTACCGTCTATGACGGGCCGCCGCCCAAGCACGACATACAGGTTTGGGACGCCCAAACGCGGAGCTTTGTCCGCACTGAGGAGCAGCAGCGGGACTGGTGCAACTATCCGCCCCTATCCGTGTACCTGCTCTATGTCTCGGGGCTGGTGTTCAAAGTGCTCAGCCCGGAGCGCCTGATTAACACTTGGCTCTCGCACGCGATCTTCTCAAGCTGGACAATCCTCGCCGACTTTCTGTTGGCCTGGGGCTGCGCTGCGACGGTCGCCCACTTCCGGCCGGGGCGGGCCGCGTTTTGGACGTACGCGGCGGTCCTCTTGGCGCCGCCTTTGTGGTATGACTCGCTCGTTTGGGGGCAGGTTGACAGTTGGGTGCTGGCGCCGGCCGTATGGATGCTGTGGGCCATTCTGCGGCAGCGCTGGATTCTCGCCGGCGTGCTCTACGGCATAGCGGCCGGGCTCAAGCCGCAAGCCGTGTTATTCTTGCCGCTGTGGGGTTTGGTGCTGCTGACCAGCCGGCAGCCCATCAAAGTGCTGCTCTCGGGGCTGATCGCGGGCGCGGTGCTGGGACTCTGCGCGCTGCCTTTCATGCTTCACAGCGGGTGGGCCTGGCTGAAACTCAGCTATATCGGGAATTTCTTCCACGCCGCCCCGTATACCACGCTTAGCGCGTTCAACATCTGGTATGTGGACGCATTGCTGGGCACCACGAAGTCAGCGACGCTGACCTGGCTTGGGCTCACGAAGGACGTCTGGGGCCGAACCTTCCTTCTAATTGCCTTGGCGGTGGGGTTCGTAGGGGTGCTGATCCGCTGGAGGCGCGAGCCGCGCGGACTGCTGATATGGACCGTGCTGTCGCTGCTGGCCTTCATGATGTTGCCGACGCGCGTACACGAGCGCTATTTGGTGTTGGTGCTACCGTTCCTGATAATGCTGGCGGTGCTGTATGCGCGCTTTGTGCCGACTGTCGTGATTCTGGCGCTGGTCATGATGGCGCAAATCACGTGGCCGCATTGGATTAAACTGCGGCCCGGCGCTTGGGTTGACTTTTTCGAGCCCGCCGCACGGATTGACTACGAAGCGTATTTGACCGAATTGCCTCCGCAAGAGCGCGCCAGAGCGCAAACATACGATGAATTCACGCGCGACGCCCGGCAGGAATTCGCCGCAACGCGCGCCCGCTCGGCGCCGTTCGAGTGGATGGGAACAATCCTGGCGCTGCTCGCAAGCGCCGGGGTGGCTACCACGGCGGCTACCCTGAAGCCCCCGCCGGCCGCGCTGCAGCAAACCACGCGCGCCGAGCGGAAAACGACAGGAACAGAAAAGCAGAAGGGCAGGATCCGCGGCGCGCGTTCGCGGTAAGCCGCCGCTAGACCTCTAGAATTAATCCCGGCGTTTAGCGCGCCACGCCGGGGGCGCCGCTGCGGGCCTTGCCAGTGCTTAATACGGATGCTTAGTATCAGATCCGTAGGCGAGCCGGCGAGTCGCTGGTTCGCAGGCGGGCCGGCAAGTATCAGGGGGCGTTAGCCGGCCGGCGGAGCCAGTATGACCAATACCGAGGTAGCCCGGGTTTTCGAAGACGTCGCCGACCTACTGGAAATCCAGGGCGCGGACGTGTTTCGGGTCAACGCTTACCGTCGCGTGGCGCGTACGATCAACGACCTCGCGGTTGACATCAACGAAATCGCGCAGCGCGGCGAGTTGGCCAAGCTGCCCGGCGTCGGCAAGTCCTCGGCCGACAAGATTCAGGAATTGCTCAGCACCGGCCGCCTACGGGCGCGCGATGAGCTTACGCGCGAAATACCCGAAACGCTGCTCGAATTGCGTGACATCCCCGGAGTGGGGCCGAAGAAGATCGCGCTGCTATGGCGTGAGTGCCAGGTACGCTCGCTGGCCGAGCTGAAGCAGTGCATCGACGCGGGCAGCTTGAGCGGCATCAAAGGGCTCGGCGAAAAGACCATCCAACAGATGCGCGAGGGCATCGAGTTCATCGAGCGCAGCGCCGGGCGCGTCCGCCTGGGCATTGCCCACGCCATCGCAAACTCGGTCTGCGAAACCGTTCGGGCGCTGCCCGGCGTGCGGCGCGT
>ERZ795050.1184-NODE-1184-length-35299-cov-5.917603_pt1 | contig 35299 bp, 26 predicted proteins | sample MGYA00375134_ERZ795050 | MGnify/ENA primary metagenome ERZ795050 (study PRJEB30179, sample SAMN05720221) | activated sludge metagenome | isolation source: Anaerobic digester | place: Japan | collected 2015-05-26 ... | reverse complement strand
CCAATTCTTTACAGGTCCTCTCAGCATGAGCGATACGGATCTTACGTTAAATATCAAAACAATGCAGGCACAGGCAAAAGGTATAATATCTTTTTTGCTTGAAGGCACCGAAAAAAATTCAGTTGCTACTCTACATTTTAATGCAACAGGCGAAAGTGTTTTAAAAAAAAGTGATGTGCCAGGCAGTAAACCAGAAAGCTCAGGAGTATCGTATGCAGTTCAAGGTATGTTTGATACAATTGCAATAAACGAAGGCAATTTTATTAACTGGCCTTTTGCTATTACAATAAATAATGATGATTTTATAGTCAGCATAGGAAAAAATGAAGAAGCATACTTTGCTATTCTCAATAAAAATAGAATAATTCTCAAATTATCTCGCAGTATTCCTGTTTCCTTTTCTCTCGAAGGTACAATTGCTGATAATCAATTGCATGCATTTGCGAATGATATACAGATTGATTTACCATATTTGTTTGATTTTCTTGCATTACCAGTAATAAAAGTAGAATCTGGCACAGCGTCAGGAAATCTTTCATTTTCAGGACCAATTGCAGATCCCGATATTAGTGGCATACTGATTCCAAACGATTTTAAAATTTTGCTTCCGGATTACTCTGAAGAGCTAATTGGTCCAATTGTTGAGCCTTTATATGTCAATGAAAAATCTATGGAGCTATACCAAACAGCTGTTAATGTAGGGACCGGGGATATTGTATTGAGATTAACTGGAAATATAGAATCATGGATTCCCAATTCATTTACTATTGCAATTGCAGGTATTTCTAATAAACCTATATCTGTGAAAACTGTGTTTTCTGGTTTGCAAATACAGGGTTTTGTCATTCCAACATTATCAGTACAGATTAATGAAACTGAGACGCTCATAAACGGACAGATTACTTATACTGAAGGTGATGTGATTATTACACCTGATGTTTTTTCCTCGGGTTCGTCATCATCATCATCGAGTAATTCACTGATAGTTCAGCTACAGTTTTTATTTGGAACGAGAGTATCTGTCTATTTCCCATATAAACAATTTCCTATAATACAGGGACAGATAGCGCCACAGAGTGCATTACAAATAGCATATGATGGTTTTACCGAAGATTATTCAATAAAGGGACTAATCAATGTAAGAAATGGTAATGTTCTTTACATTAAAAGAAATTTCTATTTAAAAAAGGCTTCAATAACATTTAATGAGAGCAATAGAAAATTTAGTCCATTGGTAACACTTGAAGCTGAGTCACGTACTGTTTACAATCAGGATACAATTCTTGTTAAACTTTCTACAAATAATTCTCCTCTTGATAATTTATTGTTTAAGCTGGAGTCAATTCCACCACTTTCTGAATTGGAAATTGCTAAAGCTCTCGGACAGGATCTTTTTCAAATTCAAAATGGTTCTCTTTCTGTAGGACAGATGCTTGTAGAAAATAGCGATTTAATACCTCAACTAGATCTAACTGGAAAAATTGAGGCACAAGTTGTTGCGATAACAGGCCTGGATGTGTTTTATTTTCAGTCACAGCTTTTACAAAAAGTACTTGCAGATATCAGTGGGCTTTCAGCAACGTCTGGTACATTAGGGGAATATCTTGATAATACTGCTATTGTAGGCGGGAAATACCTTACCGATCAGCTGTATGTTCAGGGTACACTTCAGGTAGTACAGGATCCTTTTTCAAATATTGCGAATTTAACACTGGTAACCACGTTTAGTTTGGAATGGGTAAACCCTTACTTTACCATCTGGTGGCAGATTCAGCCTCAAAATCCAGATACACTCTTTATTACCGACCAATCAATGGGGATAATGTGGCGTATTGAAATAAAGTAATACACATATTGAATTAATACAATAAAATTGTATATTGTGTAACCAGTATAGTACTATTTAATTTTAATGTTTGTTATACTGTTACCTACAACAAGGAGTTCTTAATGCACGTATCTCAGCAAATGTTTAAGAGAAAGATAATTGTTCTCTTAGTTATTATGTATGTATGTATATTTGGTTCTGCTGTAATAGCCCAGGAATGGTATTACAATTTGCCTATTGCAGATATCAGGTTTGAAGGTTTGCAGGTCATTAAACTTAAAGACGTTCAGTTTATTATTGATAATTTTAAAGGGAAAAAGTTTACTGATGATGTTTGGCTTGAATTACTGTCAAAATTGTATGACCTCGACTATTTTGAAACCATAGAACCGACTGCTGTAGCTGCATCTGCTAAAAAAGATTCCGTAGTAATTATCATTAAGGTAACAGAGAAACCTTCAGTTGATGCAATTGTATTTTCTGGCAATGAAAAAATTCGCAGCAATGAATTATTAGATGTATTAAATTCAAAAGTTGGTGCTATATATAAGGAAAGCAAAGTTGTTAATGATATCGCACTTATCGAAAAATTTTATCTTGATAAGGGATATCCATCAGTTTCTGTTTCATATTCTATAACTACAAAAAACAACAAGGTAACAATACAGTTCGAAATTACTGAAACTGCTCAGATGATACTTGAAAAGATTAACTTTACAGGTAATTCAGTCCTATCTTCATCTGTACTAAAGGGACAACTTTCATTAAAAGAAAAAAATCTTTTCCAGAGTGGTGTTTTTAATGAGCAAAAACTTCAGCAGGATAAGTTGGCTATAGAATTTTTCTATAAGAGCCGTGGTTACATGAAAGCAAAAGTAGACTCGATTGATAAACAAGTACGCTTTGATGAGAAAAAAAATATTCAATATCTGACTGTTACGTTTACGATTAGTGAAGGCAATCGCTATACGTTTGGCGGTATTACCTTTAGAGGAAACAATGTGTTCCCAACAGCTCAGCTTGAAGCTTTAGTGTCATTAAAACCGGGCGATGTACTCAATTACCGCAAACTCATGGAATCGAAAGCACGAATTGATGATTTATATTATGAAAATGGTTATATTTTTAATCAGATTGAGCTTCGAGATACCTGGGATGATGAACAGGGTATAGTTTCCTATGAAGTTGTTATTGTAGAACGTGAGCGAGCACATATTGAGCATATCATTATTCAAGGAAACTATAAAACAAAAGATCATGTTATTTATCGCGAAATCCCCCTTGAACCTGGCGATGTATTTTCAAAAACTAAAGTTATCGATGGTCTTAGAAACCTGTATAACCTCCAGTATTTTGCTTCGGTAACACCCGAACTTAAACCAGGCAGCGAAGATCTTTTAATGGATCTTGTGTTTACTGTTGAGGAACAGAGTACAGCAGAAATTCAGTTTGGTGTAACGCTGGAAAATATTGGTTCTGGGAGCCTCCCAACAGGAGTTATCAAGTGGAATGACAAAAATTTCCTTGGCAATGGACAAACGTTAAGTATCAATGCGGATATTTCTAAAGATTCACAGGATCTGAGTTTTGGTTTTACAGAAAGCTGGTTGTTTAACCGCCGCTGGTCCGGAACTATACAATTGATGTTTAAACATGAATCACTGACGACATTACAGGACTCAATTGGTCCAATTTTTGCATATGATGATCCATTACGAGTTCCTGACCCCTTTACAACGATTGAAGAGTATACTAATGCAAATGGGCTTGTCCCGTCATCATGGAAAATGCCTTATGAAAACTGGTCTATTGGTCTTAGTTTAGCAACTGGGTATCTATTCAAAACTGGTATAGGTGACATTGGACTTGGTACGGGTTTCATAAGCTCTCTCAACAGCAAATCGTATGACAGTGAGCTCTATCGACCATATGACCCGCTTATTGCTCAAAATTTAGGGAAATGGCTTTTTGGTAATAGTATATTCATCCGTGGATATCTCAACGGTCTTGATATCTGGTATGATCCTTCAAAAGGATACTTTGCAAGCGATCGTTTAACCTTGTATGGAATTTTCAATAGTGAACTTGAACACTACATGCGTAATGATTTCAAACTCGAAGGTTATTTCACCCTGTTTTCATATAAATTTAGTGAAGAGTCATTCATTCCTAATTGGGTTTTTAAGCTTGTAGTTGGTGCACATAGTGGTATAAATACTATATTTGCCAAACCTGGCTATACCGCTCCTGTTATTTCTACTGCAAATATGCTGAGAATTGATGGAAGTTTTATAGGAAGAGGTTGGGCAAGCGACAGCACCAATAACGTTGCTGCTATAACAGGTACAGCATTATGGGAAAACTGGGTAGAGTTGCGAATGCCCATTATTCCGGGTATTTTCTCATTTGATACATTCTGGGAAATGGTTGCTCTGCAGACGAATTCTGGTCTTCTCAATATCGCAGCATTAAAAACCGGTGCCACCTCAATTTATGATGCAGATCGAACAATTTTTACACCATCACTCAGCAACTTTACATACGGTTTAGGTTTTGGTATCCGCTTTACTTTACAGCAGTTTCCATTTAAACTGTATTTTGTACAGCGATATTACCATGATGGATCAGCATTAAAAAATGTTAAAGAGGGATTGGATTTTGTGCTCAGTATTTCCCAGCCTCTTAATTAAGGAGAAATGTATGAAAGCAAATCGCCTGGTGTTATTACTGGCTCTCGTTGTTAGTTTTTCTAGCTTAGCTTTTACTCAAACGCAGCAAATAACACGGATTGCTGTAGTTGATATGCAGAAAATATACTTAACGTACTACAGTGACTCCAGTGCTGTGCGTAATTTTGAAGCAGAAAAGCAAAAAATCCAGGAACAGATTAAAAAATTAAGTGATGAAATTATGGATCTGCAAAAGAAAAAACTACAGCTTCAGACCGATGGTAAATTGTCGGAAGCAGCGGCACTTGATGTAGAAATAGCAAAAAAGGCACAGTACCTTTCAGATTTTATTCGTATTAAAAAGGCAGAGCTTGATGAAAAAGCGCAAAAATTGATGAATACCGATGATTTTATGAACAGACTCTATAAAACAGTACAGCAAGTTGCTGAAAGTGAGGGGTATTCAATTGTGCTTGATATCAGGGGCATAAATCAAGTGACTTCGAATATAATCTGGTTTACACCGCTCATTGATATAACCGATAAGGTTCTTCAGGTAATGCTCAAGAATTAAAAAAGGCAGATTATCCTATAGGGCTGTTCGTAAGGACAGCCTTTATTTTTTATCATCCTTGTCTTGTTCATTGATTGTGTTTTGCAGAATTGTTCGCAGCGTTGCAAAACGTTTTTCATTTTCTTCTGATAATTCGATAAGATTATTGTGGGAATCGAGAATAAATTCTGGGGTAGCATTTTCAGAAGTATTCATCGGTTCCATCATAGCTGGAAATTGTGGTAGATCATCGCTTAGAGTGACAAGGTTTGCAATTCCCATTGTTTTAAGCAGTTTCTGGCATGTTGCAGTAACCTTAAAAAGCGTAAGAGGCCCTTTACCTGAACGCAAAAGTCTCTTATTAAAGCCTGCTATTAAACCCATAAAAGTAGAATCCATGTATTCACACTGTGAAAGATCGATGAGAATGCTTTGGGGTGAATTGTCACTATCAAAATCTTCAAAAACTCTGTCTTTTAATTGGGAACAGGAATTTGCTGTGATATGTCCAGTTGCTCTAATATATATCGTATTGGCTTCTTTTTTATAAAAAATCATCTCATCCATGGATCACAGTACTCCGTAATATAAATAGTTAAACTTTCGCAAGATTAAACATAACCTCTCATTGTATCCTACCTCATATTTGCGTATAATGCAACTGTTATGCAAGAAACAGCTCAGACACCATTACTCGCCCAGTATGAAAGAATCAAATCAGAATATAAAAATGCAATTTTATTTTTTCGTCTGGGAGATTTTTATGAAATGTTTTATGATGATGCAATTGTTGTAAGTCAATTACTCAATCTAACATTAACAAAACGTCAATCTGCTCCCATGTGCGGTATACCGTGGCATGCCAGCCGGGCATATATTGCACGACTCTTAAAACTCGGAAAAAAAATAGCCATCTGTGAGCAATTAACTGAGCCGGGTAAAGGGAAAGGAATTATCGAACGTGGTGTCGTTGAAGTGCTATCACCAGGAACAGTACTGGAGGATGAATACCTCGATGCATCGACAGATACCTATATTGCAGCTTTAGGCATATTTACACTACATCAAGAACAGGTGTTTGCACTATCCTGGATAGCCCCTGCTTCTGGTGAATTTTATGCAGGTACATTGCCTGTAACACAAAAACATATTTTGTTTCAAGAACTTGAACGAATTGCGCCAAAAGAGCTTATTGTGCGAGAGTCAAGTCTTGAACATGCAGTAGTGGCAGAATATTTGCTCGATAAGCCACAAATGGTACTTAATCGCTATCCTGACTGGATATTTGATATAAGCCCTGGGTTTGAAGTGCTTACAAAACACTTTAAGACATTATCGCTAATTGGTTTTGGTTTCAATGATACTGATCCAGCTATTGCTGCTGCCGGCATAGTATTGCAGTATCTTAAAGATGCAATTAAAAATGATGTCTCCCATATCGAAATTGTAAAAAATTTTAAATCATATTCTTTTCTGTCAATTGATGAAGCTGCGCAAAAAAATCTTGAGCTCGTTAAAAATCTTCATGACAATACGGTTAACTATTCATTGTTTGAAGTTGTCAATTTTACAAAAACTGCAATGGGGAGCAGGGAACTAAGAAGGCGGATCTTACAGCCTCTTATCAATGTGCAGGAAATTAACGACCGGCTCGATTTTGTTGAACTATTTTATAAGAATCAAAAGCTGCTTAACGATATTCGAAATATTTTAGGAAGTATGCTTGACCTTGAAAGACTTGCTGCACGGCTATCAACAAAAAAAGCTACACCGCGTGATATTGTTGGCATCCGGGAAACTCTGCGTCACTGTATTGCAAGCAATAAGTTGCTACACAACGAAGCGATTCCAAAAAACTTTCAACTGTTTCCGGATGAATCCACATTTGAACAAGCTGAACAAATACTTTCAAGGCTTGATGCTGCATTGTTTGATGAACCTGCCCTTTCCTGCACAGAGGGTGACGTAATTAAGGATGGATACTGTTCGGAATTAGATGCTTTACGGAAACTCCATTCATCAGCACGGGATGTACTCGCAGCGTATCTTGAAGAAGAGCGTAGAACAACGGGCATACAAACCCTTAAATTGCGTTACAACAGGATGATGGGGTATTTTTTAGAGACAACAAAACTTGCAGCCAGAGATGTACCTGAGCATTTTATCAGAAGACAGAGCTTGACGAATGCCGAACGTTTTACAACCGAACGATTATCACAGCTTGAAGTAGAAATTGCATCAGCATCGGAAAAGAGTATTGAAAGAGAAAAAACACTCTTTGCAGAACTTTTAGAGTGGCTGCAACAATTTGTGCCTGTATTGCGATTACTTGCGCATGCTATTGCTCATATTGATGTTACAGCTTCTTCAGCGCTCTGTGCATTGCAACGAGGATACTGTAAACCTGAACTTTGTAATGAACCTAAATTGGAAATAGTTTCAGGAAGACATCCTGTAGTAGAAGTTCATCTTGCACGTGGAAATTTTGTTCCTAATGATTGCCATCTCGATACAAAAAATGCGTATTTTTCCCTCATTACTGGTCCTAATATGGCAGGAAAGTCTACCTATCTTAGACAGAATGCACTTATTGTAATTCTCGCTCAGGCTGGACTCTATGTTCCAGCTGATAAAGCTGTAATAGGAATATGTGATAAAATATTTTGCAGGGTAGGTGCACAGGATAATCTTGCTCGTGGTGAATCAACGTTTTTACTTGAAATGCATGAAACTGCAGGTATTTTAAATAATGCCACTCCAAACAGTCTTGTTATTATGGATGAAGTAGGTAGAGGTACAGGAACACTCGATGGCCTTTCTATTGCATGGTCAGTTGCAGAGTATTTACTTAATACCGTGCAATGTAGGACATTATTTGCAACTCATTTTCATGAATTAACTCAACTAACTCATCGTGGTCTAGTAAATTTTTCTATGGCTGTAGAGCAATCGCATGATACAATTGTTTTTTTAAAACGAGTTGTTCCAGGACCTGCTGCAGGGTCATATGGCATTCATGTTGCAAGACTGGCAGGTCTTCCGCGCTCTGTTTTAATTCGTGCTTCGGAATTAAAACACATTCTGGATACTCGGGAAACTGAATTACCATTAGATACTATTACAGATAAAAAGACCAACAATAATACTGGAATGTTATTTTCCAGAGAAGAACTAGCAGCTCAAACAATTCGATCGATAGATATAAACTCTCTGACTCCACTTGATGCTCTGGGACTTCTTGTTAGTCTGAAAAAAGAGCTGGAATAATATTTTTAATATGTGCATGCAGAAATCAATAATTTCTGGAATAATCAATAGAAACGCTAAAGCTGCAAAAAAATAATTGTAGTTTTTATTCACAATGAAAAAGTGTTTAAGGAAAAACAATGATTAATTTCTTAAAAAATATCTTTGAGCTATGGTTCCCTCAGTCCTGTGTTGTGTGCAATACGCAAGTAATGCAGTATGCTAAGTATCCACTATGTTCTCACTGCGAACAGAAACTATATCCTATAATAGAACCATCATGCAAAAAGTGCGGAAGACCTCTTATCTCTGAGCAAGATCTATGCATGGAATGTAGAAGAAAATGTTATGAGTTTACCAGACTTGTTCCAATTTTTCAGTATCGAACTCAAATTCATTCTGTATTAATTGCTTATAAAGGAAAAGGCATACAAACACTTGTGTATTATTTTGCAAAATGCATCTATGACAGGCTGTGTGTTTTAGCATGGAATGTGTATCCGCTTGTACCAGTGCCGCCTCGAAAGGGAAAAATAAAACACCATGGTTGGGATCAGGTTGCTTTACTTGCAAATGTATTAGAAAAAAATTATAGGATTTTGATACTAAGAATTTTATATAGAAACAAACCGGGTGTTGAACAAAAAAAACTTGATCGTATGAATCGAACGACATTGATTCACGGACAATTTTCAATAATCACCACTAAAAAGAGTTTACCGGGAACAATTGTACTGTTTGATGATGTGGTGACTACAGGTGCTACGATTAACGAGTGTGCTCGTGTATTAAAAAAACACGGATGCTCTACAATCTATGCTTTAGCTGTCGCTATAGATTAAAATTGAACTTGCATGTTTTAATCACTCATAGTAGTATACAAATATGGCAAAAGAATCCACATTTGACCGTTTAGTACTAGAAATTTCGCCAGCTGAGCGATCAAAAATGCTGGAGAAATTAAAGCTGTATCAGTCACCTAATGATGCTGGAAACTTGCTTGCTAATGAAGCTGTAGAAGAACCGCATATTCATATTGCAGAATATACAGAGCATTTAACATTATTGGATAAAATTCTTTTATTCTTTAAATCATTATTTTTAAATAAGCCAAAATCCGAACTCATAAAAGAGAAATTACTTCATAATATTGCTCGGAGGATAACAAGTAGATACCATGGGCTTATTGATATTTCTGGAAAAATGCTCTTAAAATCTTTTTATGACGAACTCTTAATTTTAGAAAAGGCAATAAGTTATTTTGGGACTATTTTTTCAAAAATTGTTTCTGAGAATTTGGCACCGCTGTATGTTTTTTTGGTTTCATTATATTCAGGCGATATTCATAGTACATTATTAGAAACAACTGATCCATGGAAAATGGAAAAAAAGTTTCCTGATATGAAAGAACATGAAATACGATCTGCAATGCAAAAAGCAGTTGATGCAATTCCTGGCCAATTTACCGATTCTGTAAGGTTAATGGTATCTACTGATATTCATTTACTATTTATTTTAAATGAACTAGCAAATTATCCTATAAAAAATTTATTAGAATCTTTTTTGTCAATTGATGGAAAATATGAATCACCTTTAAGTATAAATTTTGAATTATTAAAAAAATTAAACAATTTATTGCATGAAATCAACGATCTTCCATCAATTTGCTTGCTTGATACATTATTTTTCTTTTACCATGGAGAAAAATATACTGGAAATCTTGATGCATATCATACGGCAATATCAAAAGAAATAACGTTATTATTGGATAATTTTAAGATAATACGAAATTTTCGTAAAAAGGTATATCTAAACGATATAACAGCTCTTGCTGCTCAGAATCCAGAGTACGAACCAATACCAGTTTCAGGAGGGGAAGATTGGCTTTCTTATTATAAAAAATTTTGGAAAGAAAGAATAGAAAAAAACTTTGTAGTTTATTCATTCCAAAAAAAATCGGAACAGCTCCAAATCGAAATAAATTATTATCTTAAAGAACCATATCAATCTAATTTAGTATTTATTAATGAAAAAGGAAGAGAAACAGTACCACCAGTCAAATATGCACGAGTGCTAAAATTTATCGAAGCAGTTTATAATAATGTATTTATTCCAGAAATGAATAAATACTTAAAAATACTTCTGCTTGAGGGAGATTTTTATAAAAAAGATAACAAACAAGAATTTACTGAAGCATATAATACCATTTTACAGATTCCTGATATGTTAAAAATATTTGATTTTATGCTTTCTCCAGAAGGAGATATCGGGAAGCAGTATCTTGTTTCAAAAAATGATATTGCAAGCCAATCTGTTTTGAAAAAGAAAACAGAGTCAATATTGCTTTCAATTGATTTTGAAACAGAAACTATTATTAAAAAAGTAACAACATCATTCGAAAAATTGGTTTTTATTTTACGTGGAATTTTAACACGACAGCAAAATAGTGTATATGATACTCTGGTTAATTTAACTAAAATTGATGGTAGAAATAATAAAGAATTTCTAATAAATTTAGAAAAAATACGAGATAAATTAGAAAGAGGGTTCTGTTTGATAAATGATCTCTATGCTCTTATAACTACAAAAAGCAAGATTGAAGGAAATGCGACAACATGATTATTCATAGCTTTACAATGAAGCAGATTGATTCTTATACACTTACTGTTCCAGACATACACGGTTTTGAAACAATCAGAATATTTATGAGCACCAGAGAAGCTGGATCGATGACATATATACCTCAAAATGGAAATATCATAAGAAATGAGTGGTTAGTTAATCATGGTATCAATCCAAAAATATGCTGTGGACTGTTACTTGAACATGGGAAAAAGATATATACTATAGACAATTCCATTAAAGAATTTGATGGGAAACAGGGTGATGGAATATTACTTAAAAAAGGTTCTAATTTTTCTGCATGTTCAATTACTGTAGCTGATTGTGTTCCGATATTTATAGTTACTCATGAAACTGAGTATATAGGAATTCTGCACTCAGGATATAAAGGTACAGGAATACTGGAATCTGCCCTAGTATTGCTCAGTAATGAATTAGGATATGCTTCAGGTGATATAAAAATACTGTTAGGCCCTCATATTAGAGAGTGTTGTTATGAAGTTGATAAAGAGCGTGCAGAATTATTTATAAAGCATTATGGAAATGAATCGGTAAAAAATAATAATGGATTATATTATATTAATCTTATGCAAGCTAATATTGCTATAGCAGAACGCTTTGGTATCTCAGAACTATGGGTTGCTGACGATTGTACGAGTTGCAATACAGTATTTGGTTCATATAGACGTGAAAGACCAGAACAATTTACTAGAATGATAGCTGTAATAGCATATGCAAATGAGGAAATTTAATGAACAGGAAAGTGCTTTGTTCTGTAATTAGTTTTTGTGTTTTCTTTTTACTCTATGCTGATACAATTACAATTGTTCAATCTAGTATTGAAGGACCTCTTGTTATTATTGAGCGTTCAGATTTTTCAAAATATGAGAATGGAAAGTATATTGGTCATGTGTATCGGGAAGCACGATTAGATGTTGTAATAAAAAAAATACCAGATGGATTACAGTATTCTGGAGATGTATTAATACTAGAAGAAGCTTATCGTGATATGATTCCAATAGCAAAGCGCATGGATACAGTTTTCCCAATAAACTATATTGAAAAAAAAGATGGAACTTTTGCAATAACTAAAGATGCAGGATATCCGCTTTTGCGTGGCATTCCACTCATACCACAGCAGCCACTTGTTCAGGGTAATACCTGGGAGGGTACAGGAACTGTCGTTATCAGGGGTAATACACAAGAACAGCATGTACGTGTGCCTGTGTTGGTTGCGTATGAATTTGCCGGGATTACAAAATATAATAACGAACAGGTTTATTATATTAAAGCACAATATGCAGTGCGATATAAGGGAACAGATAAATATGGAGAACCTTCGCTTATACGAACCGAAGGTGGAAGAATTGCAGATATTTATGTTTCTATGAATACAGGTTTCCCAATTTTTATTCGCGAAATTATTGATGAAACATACTACTATCAGAGCGGGAAAACCGTTCGATTTAAAGGTTTTTTGTTACATTTTATTCGCGGTGCGTTTTCCTCGGAACCTGTTTTACTTGCTTTGGGACGCACGGGTCTTTTGCAGGATACACAAAATCAACAAAACAGCGAAACAAATGTAACACAAACAGGTCAAAATCAAGATACCGAATCATCGAATACGACTGCGCAAAATCCTAGTTCAGATACAGGGTCGCAAAATCAAAATACATCCATAGTTAAAAATAATTTATATGAAATTGTTGATTCTCCTAAGGGACAGGTAATCTTACTGTTTGATCTTCGATTTTTACCAGACAGCGATGAACTGCTTCCATCTGAAAAGCCACGACTTGATGAAATTGCCAAAATATTGCTTTCTATTCCTGATAGAATGTTTTTAGTCGAAGGACACACAGCAGATGTTGGAAATCCTAAAGGACAATATGCGCTTTCGGAGGCACGAGCAAAGAAAATAGTTGATGAATTAGTAAAACGGGGAGTCCCTGCTGGAAGATTTATATATAAAGGGTGGGGTGCAGATAAACCAATAGCACCCAATGACACAGAGCAAAACCGGGCGCGCAATCGTAGAGTTGAAATAACGATTTTACACTAATAGTGAGGAACAAATGACTATCTTTCAATTTATTAAATCTTTTTTTAAATCACCATTTGGTGCACTTACAATTACCTTTTCAATTGTAGTTGCATTAGTTGTATCATTATTTGTTTCCTGGTTTATTGGTATTGTATCTGGTTTTGCTTTGTTAGTCATAATGGTGATTGTTGGATTGTATACAAAAGTAGGAATTACTTCTGCTATAACGACACATGAAACTGAAACATGGATGACTGTTGAAGCTCAGCTTGAAAAACTTGAGCAAAATGTACGAACAATTAAAACTATGCGTTTCACTGATGAACACTTATCAAGATTAGTTGCTCAAATTACTTTTCGTTCAGAAAAATATATTGCAATATGCAGACAAAATAAGACACATGATCCTGTTGTTACATATGAAATAGAACAAGTTCCTGAACTCATCGATGCGCTCTTACATGAACTTGACGAAACAGCGATTGAAGCTCGATTTAAGCTTGATGACCAGCATGTGTTTCCCTTTGCAAGAGATAGGGTGCTTGCGGAACTTGAAAAAATTAGCAGAAAAATAGAGCACACATCCCTTTCTATTGCACATGATATTTTACCTGCAGAAAAAGTTGAGCAAAAGGAATACTTATGAGCTATCGTTTAGTTTGGTGTATTGCTGCACTGCTCATTGCATGTACTGTGTCAGCATTAGATACAGAACTTGTGTCAACAGAAGTTACTGTTTCACTGACTCCTCAAGGTAAAGCAGAAATTTATTATCAGCTTGAATGGAACGTTACGAGCGGAACCATGAGTGGCTTTTATTTTGAAGGAGAATCTTTTAATCCTGTCTGGAATATGGAACGCTGTTTTGCGGATTTTCCAGATAACACACGAATTCCGCTTTCTATAGCTAAGGTCGGTTCTAACAAGTATGATGTTATTTTAGCAAATGGCAAAAGATTTTCTGGAAAAGCAATATATTTCTTAAATTATGCTGGAGATTTTGGTAAAACTGGTTTAGTTGGATTAACTACAGCAGATACAGAAGAATATTTTTATTTTAACTGGGCTCCTGTTGAATGGGAATATAATCAGCAGTATCAGGCTGTGCGGTTAATACTTCCTGTCAGGGTAACGGGTGCTGAACTCTCAGAGGAAGAAAAAAAAGCAATACCAATGCTGACTGAGCAATTTGTGAATAAACAAAACAGCATCGATTATTATGGCACCAAAGGTAATGATGGTTACTACTTAACTATTTTGTTTTATAAAAAAAATCATGCTGCATATGAAAAACAGCATATTCAGATATATTTCCCAAAAGACTATATCCCCATGCAGTATGAATATTTGCAAAAACAAAATAGTATTTCAGACAAAAGCAGTAGTAAAGCAAATCAAAATACTGAAGAAACAGAAAATTTTAATACCAGTATATCAGATGAATCACAAAATGCATTTGAATATTTTCGTCATCGCCCGCTCTTGTTCATTGCAGTTTTTGGGACTCTGATACTTGTCTCAATGCTTGCATATATAAAAAAAAGCAAAAAATATTCAGAAATTACCAATGCAATAAAAGATCTTGCATGGGCAGGAGATTCATGGGAGCCACCCAAACTTATTAGTGGAACATTTCAAGTTCCTGGTAAAATTAATAAAGACTTACATCCAGTAGAAGCAGCCCTGTTGTTGGAATTTACCTTGCCACAGATAACAGCTATTATGCTTGAGGGCTTGAAGCATCAAGGCATCATCGAAATTGTAAGTAAAAATCCACTTCAGATAACAATTCTCAGTGATAGGAAAGCACAACATGAATATGAAGAACAATTTCTTGCTTCATTTAATTCAAAAGGAGAAGTGTTGCCTGGCATGCTTGCTGATTTTTATGAAACAATAATAAAAAACTTGCAGGCTAAAATCTGGGATTGTGATATAGAAGCTACAAAGGCTTATTACCGCAAAAAAATGCTTGACTATCAAGAAGAAAATAATGCTGCTCGTTCAATGAGCAGTACCGATGTGTATTACTGGTACTGGCGAAGTTATGCATTTGTTTATACTCACCATGATGTATATGCGGGACTCGGTATGCCAAATGAACTTTCTGGATCATATGCTCAATTCATGCGGTCCAATGCCTGCTATAGTGGTTGTTATACTCCAGCAAATATTGGTACCGTAGATGCATGTCATAGCGCCTGCCATAATGCTTGCCACAGTGCCTGTCATGATGCATGCCATAGTGCATGTCACAGCGCTTGTCATAGTGCATGCCATAGTGCATGTGTTTCTGGCGGAGCACATTGAGTATGGATATTACACAGTCAGATGCAATCAAGATCATTGAACAAAAACAGGCAGTGGAAAATGAATTAAGCTGGATTTATGATTTCTGGAATAATTTAAAACCGTATGCATATGCTCGAGAAGAAGATAATGTGATAATTATTCCACCGAATCTTGTATACAAAACAAACAACACCGGAATTCAACTTATTCGTTATATTGAAAGTGGTAGGAAACTATCAAATCTTCCTGGTATCAATGCTCAGAAATTGGAGCATATAAAACAATTTTTCAGAGATATACATGCAGTGTACAGCGGGAAACCAGTAGCATTGCAAACACAGCGCTATGATTTTTCGTTCACTAAACTGCCTGTTATTGGAGAAATTGCAGTAACCTATCGATGTACCAATGCATGCAAGTTTTGCTATGCTGGCTGTACTGGATTACAAAACTCAATAGCAGAAAAATATCCTGAACTTGATACAGAACACAGTAAGCATGTTATCAACATATTTAAAGAACAATGCAAAATACCTTTTTTTTCATTTACTGGAGGGGAGCCACTACTAAGAGATGATTTAGAAGAGCTCATTTCCTTTGCTATATCAATAGGTTTGCGCGTCAATCTTATTTCAAATGGAACACTTATTACCAAAAACCGAGCTCATGCTTTATATAGAGCAGGATTGAGAACAGCTCAGATTAGTTTAGAGTCAATTGATGCAAAAACGCATGATTACTTAACTGGTACTCCTGGTTCGTTTGAAAAAACTATTCAGGGTATTGAGCATTTACTCTCAGCTGGAATTTCAGTTCAAACAAACACAACAGTAACTGCATGCAATAAAGAGATAGTAAGAGAAATTCCTCAGTTCGTAAAAAGCCTCGGTATAAACCGAATGTCAATGAATTTATATATTCCTGCAGGCACAGAGAATTATCGTGATGAGCTTGCTGTTTCATATACAGCATGTGCTGAGTTATTACCCACATTACAAAAAGCAGCATACAGTGCAGGTGTGCAGTTTTTCTGGTACTCTCCACTTCCGCTTTGTCTGTATAACCCAGTTGCGCATGGGCTTGGAAATAAAAATTGTGCTGCATGCGATGGCTTAATATCCATTGCACCTGATGGAAGCATATTACCATGTTCTTCGTATGACGAGCCAATAGGAAATATACTCACCGATGATTTCAAACATCTCTGGTTTTCCTCAAAAGCTCAATGGTTTAAACAAAAAGAATACGCTCCAGAGTTTTGTAAAACATGCAGTGCGTTCACTGCCTGTCAGGCTGCCTGTCCGTTGTATTGGAAATATAATAGCCTTAACGAGATCATTAACTGTAGGAGGAATCCATGAATAGCAATACAGTAAAAAGCAACGCATCTGCCATGAAATTAAACGAAATCAAATTTTCCTGGTTTACGTTGCCATTTTATACACGCGTTATTTTCTCTACAGCACTGTATTGTATTGCTATTGCCATTCAATTCCTAACACAAAATTTTTTTATAGGACTTCCGTTTACAGTAGGCGCATGGGTGCTGTTAGGGCAGAAGCCAATAACAAATAAACCTGATGATCAGGGATTAGAAGACTGGCGTCCGGTAGAAATCAATACTGTTGATAAAATATTTAAATCGATACAACAAATTAGGAAGCAAGGCAAAAAATATTCAAATACCATAGGCTGTTCAATTGCTCTTATTGTGTTAACAATTTTTATAATAATCTTTTCATTAGGAGATAGTAATCCTCGATTTGCACTTGTGCTTGCTGATGGGTTATTGTTTTTTATTCCAGCATTGTTTGCTGCAACTGCTAATTTTTTTATTCCGCCTGAACTGGATAAAAAATTTTCTACGGCTATAACGCTTCTTAATAGCAAAAAGCCTATAGGTTATATTTTGACACCTTATATTCGCTTTGATCAAGATAAGCAAAAAAATGATATACCAGAAGATATTCGGTTTATGCTTGAAAAAAGAAATGCTCCGGATGATTTTATTGGTGTACAGTTTCAAATTGCAATCAATAAGGGACCAAACGGTGATGTTCCATATTTGTATGCAGTTGCTATGACAAAAGGAACTGGAGCGACATACGATAAACTGCTTGCGAGATTGAAACGCGGGAATTTTATAATCGAAAATAAAAGAGAAGGTAGTTATGGCATTATTGTCATTCGCCAGCAAACATCAGGAACAGGATACCATACGACACAGAGCGATTGTGAGCGGCTCTGGAATTTTATACTTAATTCGTTAGTAGATTTATAAACAGTTTAGCTGCGCTCTCCAAGCAGACTCTTAAGCTCCTGAATATCCTGAACCAGTTTTGTTCTGTCAAGATTCTGGAAACGTTTGGGAACCATTTCTTTACTTGTACATTCCAGAACTGCAACAAGATTCTGTAGCTCAATTTCATGCGGATAAGCAGGCGGAACAAAATCTTTGAGTGTTTCTTCAATATCTTCTTTTGTAACGAAACTTCTATTATCCATTGTCGCTTTAAATTTGGCACGAATCAAAACAGATTCCAGATCTGCTCCTGAAAACTCATGTTTAAATTTTTTTAATATTTCATGTACGGGAAATTTTCGTATTTGAAGATCCAGTTTTTTAACGAGGACAGCAAACAAATCGAGTTTTTCTTCTTCAGTTTCTGGATAAAAAAGCGCAAGGTGTTCTTCAGCTCTTCCCTGTCGCTTCATATCGATAGGAAGTAGGTCTGGACGGCAGGTTATCAAAAACCAGATTATCTTTCCCCGGTATTCGGTATTACCCATAAAAGATGCGAGCTGAGCAAAAATGCGGTTAGATGTTCCAGAATCTCCTTCTTGATTGCGATCGCCTAAAAATGCATCTGCTTCGTCAATCATAACGGCAACAGGGGCCATTGCTTTAAGAATGGAAAGAACACGTTCCAGATTTGACTCTGTTACCCCTTGCCATTTAGAGCGAAAATTTTTGAATCGCACCATCGGTATACCAATTTCGCCTGCAAATGCGGAAACCATAAAACTTTTACCGGTTCCAACAGGGCCTGCAATGAGATAACCCATTGGAAGGACATCAAGACGTCCTTGTTTTAATGCTCGTGCTGCATTCTTTAGTCGGCGGCGAACAAAATCGTGTCCGGAAATATATGAGAGATCATGATCGGTATCAATAAACTCAAGAAGTCCATTTGCTTCACTTTCAATAATTTCCCGTTTTTTTGCTTTAAGGTATTCCATTGAAATTTCCCGGTTTTCTTGAAAGCTTTCTGCTGCAAGCCTATTTAAATTCAAGAGATTAAGACCACTTGTAATTGCACCTAGTGCTTCATTTGTAATACCTTTTTCAACGAGCAGCGTATTTTTTCTTTCAAGAAACTTAAAAAAACTTGTTCGTACCATTTCATCTGGCATTGGAATTTCTATTTTGACTGTTGATGGACTTCCCACAATTCGAGAGTTTAATTCGGAAAGATTTTCCGAAAAAAGAATTATCGAAACATCACCTTGAGTAAAAAGCGGATCATGAGACCACCGGTTTAATGTTACAAAACAGTAACGGTCCGTTTCATCGAGTCTCGCTATTTCATCTCTGGGAATAACAGTTTCTGCATAATCAATTATAAGAACAATTCTTTTTTTATGTGGAATATGTAATAAAAAATACTTTTCTAAAAGCTTAAATGCAACAGCTGGATCAGATGAAAATAAGTCTGATTCTGAGGAATCAGGGTATTTTTCTTTCATAAGTTTTACATACTCACGATGCATTTCTGATGTACAAAAAGAAATGCCACTTGATCGATCCCAGAAAATTATAATGTCACGATTTCCAAAAAGTACTTCGGAAATATAATTTTGAAGCTTTACGAAGATAAATTCATCTTCATCCATTTTGTGAGGAAGGAAATCACGGATATTGCCATGTAAAATATACAGATTTGCAGTTTTTGAACAGTATTTATACGAAAGCTCTTGTGCCCATCGAGGTAAAATCTTTATAAATGGAAGATTTTTAACAATTAGTTGTTCTGGCATCAGAGACTCCTCAATCGTAATAAACAATAGTTTTAATCATTATATCATAAAAAATGAGATAGATACAGAGCATGTGAGAAAGCTGTTTGAAATTGTATGTAAGCTTTACTACAATAAAAATAGAGGAACAAATATATGAAATCATCGTTCGATAAAACTTTGCAAGCCTGGGTTGTTGCAGCTGATATGGGACTCGGACATAAACGAGCAGTGTATCCATTTGCATCTATAGCTTACAATGGAATTATTATTGCAAATTCTGAATCGTTTGCTCCACCTGATGAATTGAAAATCTGGAGTAAACAAAAGAAAATATATGAGAGCCTTTCAAGAGTTAAAAGTGTCCCTGTAATTGGTAATTTTCTCTTTGGTGTCATGGACAGGCTGCAGGCGATTCGCCCTGCATATCCGCGTATTGACTTATCCTTTCCAACATTTCAAACAAAATTGGTAGCTAAGTTTATTAAAAAAGGAATGGGAAAAAAGCTCGTTGAAACAGTACAATCTAAACCGCTTCCAGTGCTTTCCAGTTTTTTCTTAACTACCATTGCATTGGATGAAGCAGGAATTTCCCGCAACTATTGCATTATTTGCGATGCTGATATCAACCGTGTCTGGGTTGCACAGCGTCCTCATGAATCAAAGGTAGTATATTGTGTTCCCTGCGGTATGACATTGCGAAGATTAAGGCAGTATGGCGTTCCTGATGAAAGAATATTTTTAACAGGCTTTCCTCTTCCATTAGATCTGCTCGGTGATGCATCACTCGATATATTGCGGCATGATTTAGCAGAGCGACTCAAAATACTTGACCCATGCAATCGTTTTATGCCGCTTCATGGCAGGAATGTTGAGCACTTTCTGGAACAGGCTCTGCCCGATACTAATCGACCGTTAACGATTACGTTTGCGGTCGGCGGTGCAGGAGCACAAAAAGAAATCGGGATAGCTATATTGAAAAGCCTAAAACGCAAATTGCAGGAGGGTTTATGTCGTCTCAATCTTGCATGTGGAATACGTAAAGAAGTTGCTGATTATTTTGCGCGAGCAAAATCCGAGCTGCTTCCCGATTGTCATGCCGTATCAATAATTTGGGGTGCTACTGATGCTGAATATTTTTCTCGTTTCAATACCTGTCTGCATACAACTGATATACTCTGGACCAAACCGAGCGAACTTTCGTTTTATGTTGGCTTGGGTATTCCTATAATAGCTGCACCCTGTGTAGGTGCACAGGAAGAATTTAATCTTCGCTGGCTGCAAGATGTGCAAGCCATTATCAAACAGCATGATCCAGCCTTTACGCATGAATGGCTTTTTGAGTATATTAATGATGGACGTTTTGCAGAAGCTGCCTGGTCGGGGTTTCTTAAAGCCAGAAAATATGGAACATATAAAATTCTTGAAATTCTTGAAACTGGAACCATGACATCGGAGGATTCTGCATTAAAGCGATAGACTATGGAGCTATATACGTATGTATAAAAAAAGAGTTCTTTCAGTAATGCTCGAAGTTGGCTTTGGGCATAAATCTCCTGCGCTAGCGGTACAGGAACAATTGGTACAAAAATATAGCGATAGAGTTATCAATGATGTAGTTGATTTTGCCCATGCAAGTGGTGCGCATAAAACTGATGAACAATTAAAAAAATCCTGGGACATAGCGTTAGCCTTCCCAATTTCAGCGAGGATTGGCTATCTTTTAGTTGAATTGGCTGGAAATAACCTAGCGTACATTGATGCTTTTTTTAAAGATTTTGTCGAAAAAGGTATAGCGTATATTGACAAATATAAACCTGACTGTATTTTTGCAACACATCCACTTTGTTTATATATAGCTGTTCAAGCAAAAAAAGAACTGCAATTAACGTGTCCAATTATTGCGTATGTTGTTGATCCATTTGATGGATATGCCTGGTGGGCTAACGAAGACGCTGATGCCTTGCTTGTGGCTTCAGAATATTCAAAGAAACGTTTAATAGAACATGGAATAAATGAATCAAAAATTATTATAAAAGGGTTTCCATTAAAACAGTCGTTTCAGAAGATTGATCAAGAGAAGGCTGATGCTTTAAAAGCATCACTTGGGCTTGCAATGAACTATCCTACTATTCTTACAGTTGCAGGAGCTCAGGGCATAGGAAAAGTTTTTCAATATATAGAGTTATTAGCAAATTCAGAAAAAAAAATAAACTTAATTACTGTTGCTGGTAAAAACAAACAGACTAAGAAGCGAATGGACGTAGCAGCATCACGTGCATCGTTTCCATTTATTTCACTTGGATATGTAACAAATATGCATGAACTTATGAGCGTTGCCGATGTTATTTTGAGCAAAGCTGGTGCGTCTACTGCAATGGAAGCAATTTTTCTACAAAAGCCGATGATTTTTACCGAATGGGCAGCATACAACGATAGGTATATTATTGATTTTGTATTGGATTACAACATTGGATTTTATTGTCCTACATATTTTTCATTTTTACAAACTATAAATGACATTGTTGCAAAGAATAAGCTTGAACAATGTACAAAAAATCTTTTAGAACTTCAAATGAAACCAGGGGCAGAGGAAGTAGCAGACTTTATAGTAAGTACAATTATCTAAAATACCTATTGTGCATTTGATATAAATGTGCTAGCCTATGAACAAATAAACTTGGAAAAGGAGATAACAATGGCACATAAAGTTACTGATGCATGCGTAAACTGTGGTGCATGTGAACCTGAATGTCCAGTACAGGCAATCAGTGAGAAAAATGGTGCTCGTTGGATAGATCCAGCAAAGTGCACTGATTGTGGTGCATGTGTAGCTGTTTGCCCAACAGAAGCTATTATACAGGGCTAATTGTATATTGTTATTATAACGGGTTATCCATCATACGGATAACCCTTTTTTTATTATGCTATTTACATTTTTAAGCTTTATGTTACAATTAAAAGAGAATGTTTTTAAGAAAAGAGGTATCTATGAATGCAGTAAGAATTCATGAAGCATTGATTCAGAAAACCAGTTTTAATGCGGCAGTAAAACATATCACAACTGTAACAGCAATTGTAGAACGTTTTGAAAAGCAGGAGAATCTTGCAGATATTCTCAAAGAATATATTGATGAAAAGCTCTTAACTCCAGATGCTGCACTATCAATAATCAACCTGTTGCTGGTTAATAAGTATAAGTATATATGCGGTGCAAAGAACCTTTCTACTGTAACAGATTCCCTTTCCAAAATAGCTGCATCAGCTATAAAGTGGAATGCTGTGGATCTTGTTGCTGTATATCATCATCCGGATCTTGGAATTGTCATTATAAATCCGAAAAATCCTGAAAGCATAGCCCAGATAGACCGTTTGAACCGATTTGAAATGGTTACTGTGTATGCCGGAACATTTACAAAGGTAATATCTGAAGAAACTGCGCAAAAAGCAATTAAAGCTTTAGTAAGCTTGTTTGAAACAGGGCAGGCTAAAAATGAAAGTGGTCTTTTAACGGGTTCCTGCAAATATCAGCCACCAAAACCAAAAGCAGCAGCAAAACCAAAAGTAGATAAAAAGACATCAAATCAAAAAGCCAAACCTGCTGCAGCAGCAAAAAAATCAAGTCAGAGTAAAGCTGCAGCACCTGCTCCAGTTAAGGAAACAGTTTCAAAAAACAGAAGAATGACACCTATGTATGCAGTTCCAGTGACCAATGAGTTATTTCATAATGGAAATGTTGAAGCATGGAAACGTATAATTGAGAGCTATAAAGCATCACACCCAGATCTTGATGTTTTAGTATATTATGACGGCGAAAGGATTGCAAACCTTAATTCGTTATTCAAATGGGGCAAGGTAAAACACGGGAGTGTAATTCAATTTGCTGTTTCTGGTGAAAACATTCGAGATGTTGCAAAACTTCAGCGGTACTTAGCACAGGGTGCCAGCCCTGGGTTTGAAGCATTTCTCAAAGGTTCTGTAAATTCTGTTCTAAATTTGTTTTAAGTTAGCCAATAAGGAGTTGTTATGAATAAGTGTGTTCATTTTTTTAGTCAGAATGATGTAATTAAAGATGCTGTTGATAGAAATCTTTTGGGTATGCGCGGTAAACAAACCAATGAATTTGCAGAACTTCAATTTCCAATATTACCTGGATTTATCATTGACTCGAGTATTGCAAGCAAGCTTGAAAAAGAAGCAGTCATAGAAGTAATAACGCCATTTATAAAAAAAATCGAAAAATATGTAGATAAGCGATTTAATGACAGCAAAGAGCCAATGCTGTTTAAAATTGTAATTTCTCCGAACCTTGCAATATCAAACTATCCTGCTTTGCATAATTTTGGGTTAACCTACAATACAGTTGATGGCTTTTCGGAATTTGTTGGTGAACATTTCTGTGCACATGAAATTGCATTTATGCTGCGAGGGTATTTAAAGATTGAAGAAAAAATAGCTGAAATGGAAGGAAAAACCAAAGAGCAGCAGAAATTCAAAGAAATTATTCATGAGCTTTCAGAAATGCTTGATAATGAGACTATTGAAACTAAACCCAAAAAACTAATGGATACATATGCGCCGATCCTCCCAAAGGGATTTTTCACTGATGCATGGAAGCAAATTGAAATAGCGCTCAAGCGGATTTCCTATCTTTTATATCTTGATGAGCAAGATGATCCGGAAACTGCGCTTATTGTCCAGCCAATGGTATATGGCAACTATGATAAAAAGTCATGTTCCGGTTATTTCTATACCAGAAACATTGTAACAGGAGAAAAACAACTTCAAGGAGAGTTTTTTGTTGAGCATTTTGATGAAGTAGGTGCAGAAGGAACTGATATTAATAAAATCAATCCGCAGCACTTGCGACAGCTCCAAAAACTTGCACAAACACTGGAAGATCATCAGAAAGAAATTCGGCTTATTCGCTTTACCATAGAAAAAGATAAGCTCTGGCTGCTTGAACAGCGACAGGTGATGGCGAAGAGTGTTCAAGCCGATCTCCAGCTCTTGCTTGATCTCAATAAACGAAAAGTTGTTGATGATGAATTTGTTATTCGTTCGCTTCAACCTGGCCAATTAAATGAAATTTTGCACCCAGTTGTTAATCTTGCTTCTGTTAAAAAATTAAAAGGTGAATCTGGCGGTATAGCTGGTGCTCCTGGTGCTGCAATTGGCAGAGTGTTTTTTTCTACAGAAGCGCTCATTGATGCATACCGAAATGCACAGCAAAAAAATGAAGATAAACGGTTCATTCTCTGTATGCCTGCAACTTATGCCGAAGATGTTAAAGCTATAGAACTTGCAACAGGTGTTCTTTCCTGTGAAGGTGGTTATTCTGCACACGCATCAGTAGTAGCCAGGCAGTACGGCAAAGTATCGCTCGTTAAACCCGATATGAAAATTCGCGGGAAAAAGGCTACAATAGGTTCGCTTGTCATTAATGAAGGTGATTATATTACAATCAATGTACCATACTATGGTGATTGCCAGATCTGGCTTGGAAAAGCAGAACTAATAGAGCCAGACCCAACAGAATCAGGACTGTTGGAGCTTATTACACTTGTTAAAAAACATATGAAAAATTTCCATGTTCGTGTTAATGCTGATAATCCGCGCGATGCAACACTTGCGCTCCAGTTTGGTGCAGATGGTATTGGATTGTGCCGAACTGAACATATGTTTTTTAATGAAAAACGTATCAATGTGTTTCGAGAAATGATTCTTGCAGAAGATACTGCTTCACGGCAAAAAGCGCTCGACAAACTTGAAGTCATGCAAAAAGAAGATTTTTACAACATCTTCAAAATTATGGCTGGAAAAGAAGTTACAATACGGTTGCTCGATGCTCCGCTCCATGAATTCCTTCCGCACAATGATGCAGAGCTCATGAGTTTCCTGAATCATCTAACAGGAGGTTCGGGCAAAAAGTCTTCAAAAACAATCAGTAAAGCAGAGCTCGTAGCTCGCATTAATGCATTAGCAGAAATTAACCCCATGTTAGGTCATCGCGGGTGCCGTATTGCAGTGAGCTATCCTGAAATTTATCAGATGCAGGTTCGTGCAATATTCAAAGCAGCATACCAGCTGCAAAAAGAAAAAATCGATGTGTATCCCGAAATAATGATTCCCATAATAATGAATGCTTCTGAGCTTAAACTTATCGTGTTTGGTAAAAAAATAGAAGGAAAAGTATACAAAGGTCTTATCGACATAGAAGAGGAACTTAGAAAAGAGCTTAAAGCTTCACCGCTCAATTATAAAGTTGGTACAATGATTGAGTTGCCAGCTGCAGCAATCACGTCTGATGAAATTGCAAAATATGCTGAATTCTTTAGTTTTGGTACAAATGATCTCTCTCAAACTACCCTGGGTATAAGCCGTGATGACTTTAACCGTTTCATGCCAGATTATTCGTTGTATGATCTGCTGGAAGGTAATCCTTTCTCGCAACTCGCACAGCCAGTTAAGGAATTGATAGAAATTTCTGTTAAGCGTGGTAAAATGATTCGTCCAACTCTCGTGTGTGGATTATGTGGTGAGCATGGAGCTAATCCAGTAAATATTAGGTTCTGTATGGACGCAGGTTTGAACTATGTATCATGTTCTCCCTATTCAGTGCCAATTGCATGCCTTTCTATCGCTCAAATCGAAATGGAGCGTACATAGCTGTAAACTGAATAGATAGAAGTTTGTTATATTAGTGAGAGGGCTGTCCGGTAAGTAGGACAGCCCTTGTTTGTTTAGATGTAATGCGTGTGCATTGTATAGTTAGAGTAGGACATTAACCCGTTGCCCATTCCCACGAAAGCGAAGTTTTTACTTTTTCTGCGATCAATTTTGAAACGCGTTTAGCATCAAAAGTTGGAACAGCTGCTTCATTTGCTAGCGTTTTAGAAAAAAACATTTCTAGTGTTTGTGGAAGATCGGGAAGATCAAAAAAGAGAAATGAAAAATTGACACCTGTAGGTTTGAGAATGGTAAAGTTCGTATGGCTAAATACTGCATTTTTACCAAAATACACACGAACCTGATTCTTGCATTCATATTTTTCGAGTTCATTAAAACGATGAGGAATCTGTTCTGAAGATTTTCTTACAAATGGTTCTTCGCTCTTATGAGGATAATTAGGAGGTTCAATCAGAATAAATAATTTTTTCCCATCAGATTGAAAGGTGAGACCTTCTTCTGTTGGATAAATTGCTTTAACGTTATTGTAAGAAATAACTTCATAACGTGTATACGATGATGCTTCTGAGAAAAAAGCTGACACAATGTATCCATGTTCTTGCGGTAATTGATTTTTGCTATATGCTTCAAAAAGATCCATTGCTTTTACTTGCATAATTCCCCCTTGTTATAGAAAACAGATAGTACCTCTACTTCTCTTCTACTATAAAACAGTTTCAAAAAAAAGCAAGTACTGTTATCATCGTATTGCACTATGTATGTTTGAGTAATCGTGCTTTTTCAAGAAACTGTGCTGCAAGTTCGGTGCTACCGCTTTTTTTATGAAGTTTTGCAAGAGCGAGGAGCGGTTCAGGATTCTTGCTATCGAGCGCATGTGCCTTATAAAATGCATCCGAAGCTTTTTCTAACGCATTGTTCATAAGGTACAGTTTACCCATCATTAGATATGGTCGAGGTCTATTCTTAAGATAGCGTGCTCCTTTTTCAAGGAGTTCGATTGCAAGCTTTGATGCGCGCATTTTTTCAAGACAGTACGCCAATGAACAGAGAAAATCTTCATTATCAGGCTGGCTGATAAGCAAATTTCTATAATAGATTGCAGCATCTTTGTACAGCTTTGCTTTACGTAAGCAAAATGCAAGAAATGCAATGGTGCCTTCTGATGGATTGGTATAGGTAAAACCATCTTCAAGTGTTTTTGCTGCAATTTTCCATTTCTCATTACGTGCAAGATGTTGGGCAAATTCCTTGCGAAGTTTAAAGTTATCTGGATAGACAGATAAATATGATTCATACCATGTTTCAATGCCTTTTTTATCGCTCAGTGATTCTGCAACTGCAATGCGGTACAAATATGCTTTTTCATGGTGTGGTTTAATACTGATAATTTTTTCAAACCAGGGGCCAGCCATTTCTGGACGTTCGGTTTTATAGAGACATTCGCCATAGACAAACATGAGGTGTATATTATCGGGCTTTTGATGGAGCAATCGTTGAACGACGGGAAGCATCAGAACTGGATCATACGGTCCCTGTGTTATACAGAGAACATCGATAAACTCAGTGTCTTCCGGTTTGGCACCGCGGGCCTTTGCTCCCTGAACAATGTGCTTTGCATTTTCATAGTCTTCAATTTCTAAATATGTCATTGCAAGGCTAATACGAAGATCAATAGCATCTGGATCGAGTTCAATAGCACGATGAAAGTGATTGATAGCTTTTTCGTACCGTTTGAGTTCAAGATTTGCCTGTGCAGCCAGTGTATGAAGCAATGCATGGTGTTCACCGCGTCGAATGAGCGGTAAGATGAGCTGGAGTGCGGTTTTAGGATTTCCCTGTAAAAGACTCTGTGATGCTTGCCAGATTGTAAGTATGGTATCAGTCAGCTCAACACCCTTAAATTCCGGCATGGTAATTTTTAGTTTGTCCAGTAATGCAAAAGCCTCATCGATGCGTTGATGCTGCATGAGCAGCATGGCCTTCTGGAAAAGAATATCAGGGTCATCCGGTGCATAGGTGAGAGCGGTTTCTATATCAGAAAGTGCGTTAGTTATATCTCCAAGATTTTTCCAGGTAAAAGCTCGATAGAGATATGAAGATACTGCAGTGCCGCCATTACTAATGACAAAACTGAGCATCTGGTTAGCCAGTTCATATTCACCACTGTTAATTAAACGCAGTGCCTGCACATAGAGCGAGTTGCGATATCCTCTAAAAATGTATTCATTATCAGGGTCCGCAATGTGTGCTTGTTCTAAATGTGCTACTGCATTGGTAATGTGCTTGAGTTTTAGTTCTGCAAAACCAAGATGTGAGAGGAAAAGCGGGTTGTTTTGGTCATGTTCACAGCATTTTTTAAAACAGATGTATGCTTGTTTATAATGATTAACAGCCATGTAGGCTCTGCCAAGAAAAAACCATCCGCGGACATCATCAGGTTCAAGTTCAATGTATGAACGGAGAGCAACGACAGCTTTACCGAATTCACCTGAAGCATGAAACGCTCTTCCAAGAAATAGTTGAATTTCTGGTGCATCAGAAAGAGCACTCAATGAAAGCAATATTTCTATGGCTTTATTGTAATTACGGGATTTACCGGCTTCGACGGCTTCTCTAAAACGCTTCTCAAATTCATTTTTATTCATGTAGTAAGCATAGCATGGATTATTGAGTATAAACAAGAATAGAAATTGTATTAGCCAAGATATCGTTTTACCGCTTGATCTGGTGCATACGCATCAAGCTCAATGTAGTCTTTAACAGGGCTCATTGCTATTTTTTGAAGCAGGACTTCCTCTATCTGAAAAAAACCAACAGATTCTTTCATGTAAATTTTAATTCCTATGGGTCTTTTTTCTCCTGATTCTATGAGCACCCTGTCAATGGCAGATGCAGAGTACTGGTGAATATCACCAACACGCGGTTCACGAGAAATCATCATAGGAATTCTGGCTCTTCCTTTTTCCATATCACAGCCATCTGCAACTAGTATTATGCCTGCTTCAAGCGAATGAATTTTTTGAGTAGCCATGTGTCCCTGTATGCCTTCAACAGCTAGGGCTCGCAGAGCTATCTGTTTGTTGAGATCATCGGGATAGAGTGTCCCTAAAAGCCGTGCAAGTATGGGATAGGAAAAGATAGCACTGGTATGTTCATGATTCTGTCTGCCGGAACACATACCGATATCGTGAAGAAATGCAGCAAGCATTACTCCTATAAGGCTGTCTTCAAAGGTTCCTAATTCTTCTTTTTCGAGACTCGTCTGTATACCAGCACTGTGGAGCAGCTTAAGCATGATGCAAGCGTTGATGGTTACTTTACGCATATGCACAGGGCCGTGATCATTATAGGTGAGTCTTCGGATGGAAACAGTGTTTGCATATTCTTGAAATGCTTGAATTTCTGCATCATAAATTAGCAATTCAGCACAGGTGTGTGCTTTTCCATGTGTAATTGCAAGTATTTTTTCATCAAGGCTAGCTTCTTTTTGACTTTTCATGTACGTATCCTAAATCAAAACTCCCAGTTTACTATTTGTATTGTAGCAAACCGGGAGGCTTTGGTAAATAAATAGCAAGTAAAACTTATTTTATTGTGCTGAATACTTTTGCAATAATAGCGATTGCTTCTCTGAGTTCTTTTTCAGTGATAACGAGCGGAGGAGCAAATCGAATGATGTTGCCATGAGTCTGCTTGGCAAGGAGTCCAGCATCTTTCAATGCTACACACACATTCCATGCTTCAAAGCCTTTTTCAAAGACCACAGCATTGAGAAGACCTTTACCACGAACCTCTACAACTTTTTTACAGGGGATCTTAGAAACTTCTTCTCGGAAGATCTTTCCAAGCCGTTCAGCGTTTTCATCGAGCTTTTCTTCTTCGAGTACTTCAAGTGCAGCTATTGCAACAGCGCTCGCAAGCGGATTCCCGCCAAATGTAGAACCATGGGTACCGGGTGTAAAAACATCCATAACTTTATGATCTGCGACAATAGCAGATACTGGCATTACACCACCTCCAAGGGCTTTACCAAGACACATGATATCGGGGCGTGCATTTTCGTGCTGCCATGCAAAACGCTTACCGGTTCGACAGAAACCAGTTTGCACTTCATCGAGTATCATGAGTACATTGTGTTTTGTACAGATTGAACGAATTTTTGTGAGGTATCCCTCAGGAGGAACACGAACGCCTGCTTCACCCTGAATTGGTTCGAGTATAACAGCAACAGTGTTGGGGGTAATGGCTTTTTCAATAGCATCAGTATCGCCATACGCAACGCGAACAAAGCCGGGCACATAAGGTCCATAGTTTACAAGGGAGTCAGGGTCATTTGACATGGTAATAACAGCAATCGTTCGGCCATGGAAGTTATCTTCAACACAGATGATTTCTTGTTTGCCGTTAGGAACACCTTTTTTTTCTGCACCCCAGCGGCGTGCTGCTTTGAGTGCTGTTTCAACAGCCTCAGCGCCAGTATTCATAGGAAGAGCTGCTTCAAAACCTGTAAATTCGCAGAGTTTTTTAAGGAACAAGCCCATCTTGTCATTGTGAAAAGCACGGCTTGTTAGAGTAACTTTTTGACATTGATCCATAACTGCTTTAATTATTTTAGGATGCCGGTGTCCCTGATTGACTGCACTATAGGCAGAAAGGAAATCAAAATATTCGCGGCCTTCGGGATCCCATACTTTTACTCCCTCTGCACGTGAAATGACAACAGGAAGCGGGTGGTAGTTGTGTGCACCATATGTTTCATCGAGCTTGATAAAATCCTCTGATTTCATATAAACCTCCATACGTAAACTTCATTTGTGTAGAAGCATTACTATTTAGGAAGATTATACTCTCACTTATCATGCTTGGCTATATGGAACAGTAGGTTTGAGCATGACATGCATAAAAATCATGCGATATACTGGTAGCGTGAATATTTATGCAATAGATTATGTACGTGTATAATGCATACTGTTTTGCTGTTCATGGTTTTCTAGTGCCAGCTTAAGCAGGGAATCAAGCAAATTTTCATACGATAAGCCACCATATTCACACATCTTTGGGAACATGGAAATACTGGTAAATCCAGGCATCGTATTCACTTCGTTTAGCATGATTTTACCTGTCTTTGTATCAATAAAGAAATCAACTCGTGCAAGCCCTTTAAGTCCTGCGGCTTTGTATGCTTGCAGTGCTAAATCCTGAATGTAGGATGCCTGTTCATCCGCAAGTGGCGCTGGAATCAAAAGATCAGCGCCATGCGGGTCAATGTATTTAGCTTCATAGTCATAAAATTCATGTGTCGCTTTAATCTCTCCCGGTGGAAAACTTTTCAGAACAGTGTTTCCTACTACTGAGCATTCAATTTCCCTAACAGGTAAAAAAGGTTCTACAAGCAGTTTGGTGTCAAACTTGCCGGCAAACATGAGCGCCTGTGAAAGTTCATGGGAGTTAGTAGCTTTTTGAATACCAACACTTGAACCAGCACGAGCTGGTTTTACTATTACAGGGAACTGAAAAGAATCTTCGATAGTGGCAGTAAGTGTTTTAATGGTTTCTTGTGAGAGCTCATATGTGTGAATTTCGAGAAATGGTACTACTGGAAGACCGGAATGCATCCATATTTTTTTTGCATATGTTTTATCCATACCAATAGCTGAACCATATACATCACAGCCTACATACGGAATATCTGCACACGCAAGCAACCCTTGAATTGTACCATCTTCACCAAAAGTTCCATGCAGTACCGGAAAAACAACATCGACAGAAAGTGGAATTACTCCATTATTGTTGCTTATAGCTATGAGACCTTTCCCTGGTTCTACCAATACACGGGGAGCATCAGTTCTCAGTTCAAGCGGGGGATCATTTTCTAGTAATGATTGATTAACAGAATCCGGTTGAAGGTACCACAGACCTTCAGTAGTAATGCCAATTAAGTAGAGCTTATGCTTTTTGAGTAACTCATGTGCAACATAAAAAGCTGATATTCGAGAAACATCGTGTTCAGCAGATTTTCCGCCATAGAGTATTGCTATTTTCATGTTCTACCTTTCGTATAACCTAATTCAATCAATGCTTGCTTTGCTTCTTCAATTTCATTCCAGGGAATTACCCTGTCGTTATAAATTATAGTATTTTCATGTCCTTTTCCAAGAAGAGCAACGGTAGAACCCGGCACTGCAAGTTCCAGTGCTTTCCGTATACCCTGAGCCCTGTCGGGAATTAAAAAGAGATCTTTGTCTTTCGTTTTACCGGTGCATCCTTTTGCTATATCCATAAGCAGTGTCATAGGATCCTCGCCACGAGGATCTTCGTCGGAAAGGATTACATAATCGCAATATTTTGCAGCAATTGCACCTTGCTCCGGTCGCTTGAGCGTGTCTCTCTCTCCACCTGATCCAAACACACAGATTAACCTGGTTTTTGTTTGTTCCCTGAGCGAAGGAAAAATCGCTTCAAAACTCGACGGTGTATGAGCATAGTCTACAATAACTTCAAAAGGCTGTCCCATATCAATTCGGGTCATGCGTCCTGTAATTGGTGTAAGCTGCGGGAGAAGGCTGATGAGTCTTTCCGGATCGTCGCCAGTAAGCCGCTGTACGAGGAGCAATGCTCCAAGAGCATTTTCAATATTAAATGCACCAGGAAGATGTATGCGCGCAGGATAGGATGTACCGTCAAGCGTAATCACAAATGTTGATCCCGCACTGTCAGTTTTGCAGTTTGTTGCATAGCAATCAGCAGTAGTTTTAACTGAATATGTATAGACGGGGCTGGATGTACACTGGGCAACGTAGGTGCTGCTTGGATCATCTTTACAGACAACGCCAAATGGGGTAATGGTACGAGTCTTGTTTCCAGTGCCCTTTGATTTTGCCGATGCAGTGAGTGCTCGAAACAAATTTGCCTTGTCGTTCCTATAATTTTCCCATGTTTTATGAAATTCGAGATGCTCATGCCTGATATTGGTGAGGAGCCCAGCATCAAAATCAACATCTCCGAGCCTGTTCATAATTTTAGAAAGTCCATGACTTGACGATTCGAGCACTGCATACTCCATATTATTTTCCAGCATTGCATGCAGTTTTTCATGAATCGTGGTTGCTTCTGGTGTTGTTTGATGCTCGGGATTGGGAAGTGTTTCTGTTCCAATTTTATAGGCAACAGTCGATATAAAACCAGCTTTGTAACCTGCGAGGTTGAGGAGTTCTGCAATGAGAGCAGTTACCGTACTTTTGCCCTCAGTTCCGGTTACGCCAATGGTAATGAGCGTACGCGATGGATGTCCCCAAAATGCAGCTGCAGCAGGAGACATTGCTGTTCTGGAATTGGGAACTTGCACATACATAACTTGTTCATGGTACTGCAGCAATTCATGTTCATGAATAATGCAGGCCGCTCCTCGCTGTATTGCATCATCAATAAATGCATGTCCATCGGTATGGAGTCCAGGAAGAGCAAAATATGCATAACCAGTACTAATATGCCGGGAATCGTACGATAACCCGGTAATCGTGCAATCTCTATAGTTTCTGATGACTTTTTCTGGCAGTGCATCAAGAATACGGGTAATATGCTGTTCCATTTGACACATATCCTATACTGTTATATTGTGCTTATGCAATATGCTTGAGGGGAAATGCATGTATACGATACGTATTGAGCAAAGTTTTTCTGCTGCACATTATCTTACTAACTTTCATGGTAAATGCGAAAATTTACATGGGCATAACTATACAGTGCGAGTCTATGTGACCGGGCAAACACTCGATAAAGCAGGTATGCTCGTTGATTTTGGTATTGCAAAACATCAGCTTAAAAATGTTCTCGAATTGTTGGATCACAAAAACTTAAACGATATACCTGAATTTCAAAATTCTCCAAGTGCAGAACGCATTGCACAGTTCATTTATCATGCACTTGTTCAGAGAAATGCTACAATTCCATGGCAGGCTGTTGAGGTTTTTGAGACTGAAACGAGTATGGCACGGTATGAACCATGAGTATGCTGTAACATGCTCTAAAACATAGTACTGTTTACAAGGATAGAATAGCATATGAATCTTGAAGCATATATTTTAGGTTGTGGCGGCATGATGCCGCTTCCCTATAGGCATCTCACCAGTGTACTCTTACGGCGTGAAGGTTCACTGTTTCTGTTTGATGCTGGTGAGGGAACCCAGGTGTCTTTGCGAAGGCTCAATCTTCGCTGGAAAAAAATCAATGCAATTTTTATTTCGCATACGCATGCTGATCATGTTACCGGGCTTCCCGGATTGCTTATGTTATCGAGTCAGGTTGATCGTGATGAACCGCTCTATATTTATGGCCCTCCGAAAATAGCAGAGTATGTTGAAGAAAACAGACGTGTTCTCGATATGTATATCAATTATGAAATCATAGTTAAAGAAATACGGGAGCAGGGTATCTGTTATGAAGAAGAAGATTTTTCTATTCGTGCATTTTATGTACACCATACTAAACCCTGTGTAGGATATGTGCTTGAGGAAAAAAAGCGTCCTGGTGAATTCAATCCAGAGAAAGCACTGGCATTAAAAGTACCTCGTGGTCCGCTCTGGTCGGCATTGCAAAGCGGTAATGCTGTAACTGCGAGTGATGGAACAACAGTGTATCCAGACCAAGTATTAGGACCAGAGCGCAGTGGTAGAAAATTTTCGTTTGTAACGGATACACTCTATATGCCAGAAATAGCACCAGAAGTTGCTAATTCAGATCTGTTTGTATGTGAAGGTATGTTTGAGCATGCACTGCTTGATACTGCTGTGGAAAAAAAACATATGACAGCATTGCAGGCTGCGATGATAGCGCAGGCTGCTGGTGGCATAAAAAAACTTTTATTGATTCACTACAGTCCACGCTATGCAGATAAAAATCTTTCTGTATTGCTTGATGAAGCGCGATCGGTTTTTCCGAATACAGAACTTTCAAAGGATCGGTTGCATATTCCCATCGAATATGTGGATTAAGTATGTAACGGATACGCTACCCTATTGTTTTAATATGGCATTTTATTACATATTTGTCTCATTGAGCTCGATGTATCAGTGTACCACTATGTAAAGGAGTATAGATATGATACAGGTAGAATCGTTGTATAAAAGTTACGGTACGTTTCCTGCAGTAAAAAATGTATCATTTGAAGTTCCCTCAGGGGTCATTGTGGGGCTCCTTGGACCAAATGGTGCTGGTAAAACAACTATTATGAAAGCTCTCACAGGATATCACAAGCCAACTGCAGGAACAATTCTCATTGATGGAAAAAATGTTGAAGAAGATCCTATCGCAATTAAGTCCATGACAGGATATTTACC
>ERZ795050.1162-NODE-1162-length-35629-cov-7.835245_pt1 | contig 35629 bp, 37 predicted proteins | sample MGYA00375134_ERZ795050 | MGnify/ENA primary metagenome ERZ795050 (study PRJEB30179, sample SAMN05720221) | activated sludge metagenome | isolation source: Anaerobic digester | place: Japan | collected 2015-05-26 ... | reverse complement strand
CTGGAGCTTGCAGGAACTCTTGACTTTTCCATATTACAAAACTCAAACCTATTAGGGGGTCACGACCACAAATATGGATTGCGGTGGAAATGCCCCTGGCGGTTCATTCCATCTTATCCCCCTCATTTCTAAACCACATTCGCATGATATAGACTCCTTCTTCGCTCCTCTTGCTTGTGGCAAATCCCATTTTTTCAAAGAGCTGCACCATTGCGGTGTTTTCATAGAGAACCTCTCCCGTAAATCCGAGAAGGCCTCTCTTCCTGGCCAGCAATATGAGATAGGAGAGAATCTCCGTTCCCACTCCCTGCCTCTGATATCTGTCCGAGACCACCAGCGCCACCTCTGCCGTATGCATATCCGAATTCAGCTCATACTGTCCGATTCCGATTATGACCTCCCGGCCCTTCTCCATGACTGTAGCCACTATCACCATCTTTTTGCTGTAGTCCACTGCCGTGAACTCCTGCAGCCTTTCGTGAGGCATATCCTTTCGAGCCGAGAGGAAGCGCTTGTAGAGGCTATCTTCGGACAGGCCGTAAAAGAAGTCCTTGAGAAGGGGCTCATCTGTGATCTTGACAGGGCGGAGGAGAATATCAAGTCCCTTGCTGGTCGTGCGGTGGGCCTCCAGCTCCTCCGGGTACATGCCCTCCTCACCCGGTATGAAGATCTGATCCTTGTATATGAGGGACCTCCTCCTGGCCTCGGCAATCAGCCAGGGCCGGAACTTGGGATGGGCGATGGCTATGAGGTCCATGGCCCTCTCCCGGATGCTCTTGCCGTGCAGATAGGCTATGCCGTATTCGGTCACAACGTAGCGAACGTCTCCGCGGGTGAGTGTCGTCCCCGCCCCCTCCGCAAGCACAGGCACAATGCGGGAGACGCTATCGTTCAGGGCGGTGGAGGGAAGAGCCAGGATGGACTTGCCTCCTTGAGCCAGCACAGCTCCACGCATGAAGTCAGCCTGACCGCCTATGCCGCTGTAGAGAGTCCCGCCAATGGATTCGGCCGTCGCCTGGCCGGTCAGGTCGACCTCCATAGCGCTGTTTATGGCGGTCATCAGCCGGTTTCTGGCAATATTGAGAGGGTTATTGGTGTAGTCGATCCTCTTGAACTCCACCGCCGGATTGTCATCCAGGAATTCGTATGTCTCCCGGCTGCCCATGCAGAAGGAGGCGATGGTCTTGCCGGGGTTGTGGACCTTTTTGCGGTTGGTAACAATTCCCTCCTTCATCAAATTGACCACGCCGTCTGAGAGGAGCTCTGTGTGCACCCCCAGGTCCTTTTTGCCGCTCAGATTGAGCACCACTGCATCGGGAATTATGCCGTATCCCACCTGAATGGTCGAGCCGTCCTCTATGATCCTGGCCACGTACTTGCCTATTCTCTGCACTATGTCGTTTGGAGCCTTTACAGAATACTCCAGCAGCGGCTCGTCGTGGGAGATGATATAGTCGACGTCCCGGATGTCGACGAAGCCGTCGCCCAGTGTGCGGGGCATATGGGAGTTGACCTGCGCCACGACCATGTCGGCCATCTCCACAGCCGACTGCACTATATCAACCGATATTCCCAGGCTGAGGTAGCCGTGCCTGTCTGGCGGGGAGGTCTGGATGAGTGCCACATCGACGGGTATCATCTCTGAGCGGAATAACTCGGGGACGGATGAGAGAAAGGCGGGTGTGTAGTCTGCAGAGCCGCGATTTACGGAATTTCTCGTGCTGTCTCCCACAAAGAATGTGTCGAGGCGGAAGTTCTCCTTCAGCCGCTCGTCTGCGTAGGGAGCGATGCCAAGGGTCCAGACGTGAATCACTTCGGCATCAAAGAATGCCTTGGGATGGCTCTTTACATATGAGACCAGAGCCGATACCAGGTATTGAGGCTCGCCGCAGCCCGTGCCTATGAATATGCGGTCTCCGGCGTGAATATGAGAGAAGATAAGCTCCTCTGCTGCGAACTTCTCCGGATAGATCTTGCGAAATTCGTCCAGCATATTCTTGTCTTTCATCTTTATGCACCAATCCAGCTGATCTGTGTGCGGTCAAGCATAATCAGCCTGTCGCTACTACGGAGAATTTTTGGCTCTGTCGCTGTCTCCTGTGGATAACCTTACAGGAGCTATTGGTTCATCCATACCATAAACTCAAACCTATTAGGGACTTGCTACCGCAAAAAGCGAAGAATCAGATATGATTGGGATGAAAAAACTTGAAAAAATAATCTGCAAGCTGCCAAAATTTCTGGGTATCTAAAAGATCGCATTCAACTTACAAAAACCATTCAGTTATCGTTATGATCCTCCATAAGGTGCAGCTTTAACTCTTCCTTTGAGTCGAAGATCATGCGACAGATCTTGCATTTGAACTTGCCTTCTCTCTTGGATCCGGTGCCAGCCATTAAAACACCTCGAATCGCTCATCTCTTATATGTCATTATTATTTAGTTTTTCGTTCGTGAAGGGAAGCGATCCGGCTAAATACTATGCAGGCAGGATTGAACTTATGGCCCAAAAATATCAGTGCACCATTTGCGGATACATATACGATCCGGCAAAAGGAGATCCCGATTCGGGTATATCTCCCGGCACGCCCTTTGAGTCCCTGCCGGACTCCTGGACCTGCCCTCAGTGCGGCGCTTCCAGGGACGACTTCAAGAAGATTGATTGATCTCAAAAATGTGTATGGAGTGTGGATGGGACGATGGTGCTCAATAGAGAGATCCGGCCCGGCTTGTTCAGCGTCGGTGCCATAGACTGGGATCGCAGGCTCTTTGATGCCCTGATTCCCCTGCCGGATGGGACAAGCTACAACTCCTATCTGGTCCGGGGCGGGGAGAAGACTGCGCTCATAGACGCAGTGGATGCCACAAAGGCTGCAGGCCTTATCGAGAACCTGCGCAGCCTGGGCGTTGAGAGAATCGACTTTGTTGTGGCTCAGCATGCCGAGCAGGACCATTCGGGAGGCCTGCCGGAGCTTCTACAGGCCTACCCGGAGGCGAAGGTTCTGGGCTCGGCCAGGTGTCTGGAGCTGCTCAGGGAATTCGGCCTGGCTGCTGCTGATAGGATGCGGGAGGTCAAGGACGGAGAGATGCTGGAGCTGGGCGGCAAAAGCCTGCAGTTCATCTCAGCCCCCTGGGTGCACTGGCCTGACACAATCTTGACATACCTTCCAGAGCAGCGCATCCTCTTTAGCTGTGACTTTCTCGGCTCGCACCTGGCCACAAGCAACCTATTTGCAGAAGATGAGGCAGCCGTTTACGCCTCAGCCAAGAGGTACTACGCCGAGATCATGATGCCATTCCGCCAGCACATCAGGAGGCACCTGGAGAGGATCGGGGGGATGCAGGTGGATGTCATCGCCCCAAGCCACGGCCCGGTCCATGGCAGGCCGCAGTTTATACTGGATGCCTACAGGGAGTGGTCATCGGATGCAGTGAAGGATCTGGTCGTCCTGCCCTATGTCTCCATGCACGGCTCCACAAGGGTCATGGTCGATTATCTGGCAGATGCGCTCATTGCCAGAGGCGTGCAGGTCAGGCGCTTTGACCTGACGGCTTTCGACACCGGCCATCTGGCCGAGGCCCTGGTGGATGCGGCCACTGTTGTCATAGGCACCCCCACCATACTGGGAGGGGCGCACCCTCTGGCCCTCTATGCAGCCGTTTTAGCAAACGCCCTGCGCCCCAAGGCCCGCTATGCCACAATCATAGGCTCATTCGGCTGGGGTGGAAAGATGCTCGAGCAGATCACAGAGGCCCTGCCCAACCTGAAGCTGCAGCTCCTCGATCCTGTGGTGGCCAGAGGCCTGCCCAAAGAGGAGGACTATAAAGCCCTGGACCGGCTGGCTGATGAAATCGCAGCTCTGCATGCCAAATTATGAGAGCCAGGATAATTTGATAGAGATATATGTTCTGGTGCTGCTGGCCACAGGGCTGGCCGTGGGGTTCGCCTGCGGCCTTCTGGGAATCGGGGGCGGCTTTCTCATGGTGCCTGTGCAGATATGGGCGCTGGCCTATCAGGGGGTCGAGCCCACACTGGCCACGCGCATCGCCTTCGGCACCTCTTTAGCTGTTGTCCTGCCAACCGCCCTCTCCGGATGCCGCGGCCACTCCTGCCGGGGGGTTGTGCTCTGGAGGCCTGGCATCATCATGGGACTCTCCGGGATGGCAGGAGCCTTTGTTGGGGGCAGCATCGCTGCCCATGCCCCTGGAGAGATCCTCAAGATGTTATTCGGATTGGTGGTGCTGCTGGGGGCGTTGAGGATGCTCTTTGCCTCCGACCTGCAGCCCAAAAATAGGCAGGACTTTTATTCAGACAAGGAGCCCCTTTTTCAGTACATCCTCTGGGGGCTGGCGGTGGGTGTCGTCTCCGGCCTCACCGGGATAGGCGGAGGGGTGATTCTCATCCCTGCCATGGTCGTAGCCATGGGCTTTGGCATGTTTCAGGCAATAGGCACATCCTCTGTGGCAATAGCCTTCAACGCCCTCGGAGGAGTCCTGGCCTATGCCTACAACGGCTGGGGGATGGCGGGACTGCCCCCCTACTCAGTGGGATACATCGACCTGCTGCAGTTCGCACTTCTGGCAGGGACGAGCATATTCTCCGCCCAGTGGGGGGTGAGGGCCGCCCACCGGCTGCCGGCGGAGAGGCTGAGGCAGATCTTCGTGCTGCTCATGATATACGTCGGGCTGAAGATGGCCGGGGTGTTTGGTTAAAGTTTTGGTATGTGTTTAGGTCCATGAATTCAGGATCTATCGGCCCATTTCGTGCTATTCTCTGTCGCCTTTTCATTTAGAGCCTTTTTGGTGAGCATAGTCTAACGATATCGTTTGCTTATTAGATGCATGTCAATTCATATTAATCATGCCCGGACTGAATCAGCATCTACCGACCTACTCTCATGCACCTAAACACATACGATTCTGGAAGAGTTCTTGTAACAACCGTCAAGAGAGTTGGTGTCAAAATGATGGCTGCTGCATTTACTTTTAACCTATATCAGCTCTGCACACTGAAAAAAGCAAATATCATCTAAGATGAGCGGTAGCTGTCGAAGAATAACCGAAAAAGATGGTTAATCAGGGCGTATTAAGAGCGGAAAATGGTTCAATCGTTGGATGAGCCTTATATCTGATAAGAAACCTGTAAGCTATTAGGAATCCTCGCTAATACAATTTAATTTTTCGTCTAATGACTCATCTTGGACTGTATTGATATCTCCTTATCCAGCCGGTAATCGATGCGGACGGTGGTGATGATCCTGGGAACGTCCATCTCAGCCAGCCTCTCATTTGCCTTTTCGATTGCGGCGAATATCTTTGCAAAGTCCTCCGCCTCGATTGCCGTGGACATGGGACCGGGAACAAATCTGACACCGGCCTCGCGAAGCACCTCGTGAACAGCCATCACATAACGGGATGCGCTGGCTCCCGTTCCCATGGGAATTACAGCAATATCTGCAACTATCATGATAATAGGTCGGGCTTTTTGTATAGGAATGTTTTGGGTCCCTTTTGCCTCTTAGCCTCTGCACATCTTTTCATAGCGATTCGAGCAGCATTTCAGCCGCTGCCGCCGGATCCTCCGACTCGTAGATGAAGCGGCCCACGATGAGATGGTCCGCACCTGCCTTCAGAGCTGCGGAGGCAGATCCTCCCTGAGCGCCCACGCCGGGTGAGATGATTGTCCTCTCGCCTATGATGGAGCGGATGAGCCTGATTCTCTCCGGGCGGGTGGCTGGGGCCACCACACCGGCTGCGCCTACCTCATTTGCGAGCCTGGCCATCTCCTCGGCGAGGGGGGCCATGAAGAGCTCTGCTCCGGGATGGCTCATCTCAGTGACCACAAAAAGGTCTGAACCGTGCGCTTCTGCGCTCTTGGCGCAGGCCAGGAGCGAGTCCCTGCCGGGAAAGGCCTGGGCTATCACCGCCGAGGCCCCAGCATCCAGCACTGTATCGCAGATGAGGCGGCTTGTGTTGGGGATGTCCGCCACCTTCAAATCGGCAATGACCGGGGAGAATGCGGAGATCTCACTGACTATGGCAAGCCCGGAATTAAGGATGAGAGGATAGCCGACCTTGATGGCGTCGAAGAAGCCGTTCAGTTCACGGGCCAGGGAGATGGCCCTCTTCCTGCCGGTTACATCAAGGGCCAGGATCAGTCTGGTATTCTTCTTCATATGCATCCGTCTATCAGCTCCACCGCCTCTCGCAGGTCGCCCACCACCTCGCGTCCGATGCGCTCGCCCCTGCGGTCCAAAAAGAGCGCCTCCAGCCCAGCCTGAAGGGGAGACTCGTAGTCGTAGTGGTAGTGGTCGCCGATATGCAGCATCTCAAAGGGCTTGACTGCCATACGGGCGCAGACTGCACCGTAGATGAGCGGCGACTTTTTAACCTCCATGAAGTCGGATGTGGCTGAGAAGGTCTCCTGAAAGTAGTCTTCGAGTCCCTCCAGCTCAATCTCTATGAACTCCCGGGCTGCATTGGAGGTGACTATCAGCTCGTAGTTTTCACTGAGCATGTCGAGGGCCTCCTGCACCTCAGGATAGGGCTCGATCTCATCTTCATACATCTGCAGCAGATCCTCTTTGCCGATCGGAAGCCCGAATTTGTCGATCCAGTAGGCAAGGTCGTACCACTCCAGCCGGTCGCTGCCGATCTTCATGTACTCGCCTGTTACGAGCTCTCTGGCTGATGCAAAGTCGATGCCATTCTTTTCGGCATAGAGCATGGGCATGCCCTCCATCCAGACCTTGTCCACAAACCTGGATTTCATCAGGGTGCCGTCCATGTCCAGGGATATGATGCGAATCATAGTGTCTCCGCTTGAAGAGTGATAGGAGATAAGCAGGGAACGGGTTATTATTCTTTTCCGTTATCGGCGAGCGGAAATGTTTCCATGGATTGCATTAAATACCAGAAGATAATACAGCATTTAACTCAAAAAGCATGCTGGGGAAATGATGGGTGCTGATACAAAGTCTATTAATAGCATTAGATAGGCACTGAGTTTCCTCCGAGGCCGTGGCCATGAAGATCGCGCTTGTAGGTGGAACAGGGGATATCGGGACGGGCTTTGCCGTCCGCTGGGCAGCAAATCACGAGATCATCATAGGCTCGCGAAAGGCCGAGAAGGCTGCCGAGGGCGTTAAAGCTGTACGGCAGATCCTTGATCAGCCGGATCAGGAGGTGCGAATCAGCTGTGCTGAAAACAGCAGCGCCATTGCCAAGGCCGATCTGGTGGTACTCTGCGTTCCATTTGAGCACCTGCAATCGGTTACTGTAGACCTGAGAAGCTCTTACGTCAATCAGATCGTCATCAGTCCGGTGGTCCCAATGAGCTACAACGGCAAGATCTTCCAGTTCACCCCTCCTGCGCAGGGCAGCGCCGCCCTGCTGGCCAGGTCCCTTCTGCCGGAGAGCGTCAAAGTCGTCTCCGCCTTTCACACCATTGCTGCGGCATCCCTTCAGAACAGGGCGAAAGAGCTGAAAGGCGACACATTTCTCTGCGGCGACGACCCAGATGCCTTAGAAACCGTGGCAGGCCTGGCCGGGGAGATCAGGGCCATCCGGCCTTTAAAGCTCGGCCCTCTGGCCACCTCCGCTCTGGCGGAGAGCCTGACACCCATGCTGCTAAATGTGGGCAGACGGAATAAAATCAGGGATGCAGGAATCAGCATCGTGTCGGAGATGGCGGTTTAGGCTTTTTGTATGTGTTTAGCTGGTAAGCTTTGTAGTTAGCATTTGTAGCCCAGGTTGCCAGTGTTGTCCTGATTCGCTCACGAATCGATGTTCTGTATGGACTATCAAGGAGCTGATGGCATTCGGGATACCTTTTCAGCGATTCGATTGCGCGGCCCCAAAACAGTTAAATGTAAATATCTTTAGTATGTTATAAGAATGAATATGCAAAGACTCAAAGGATTCTTTAAGCTAAGACATCGCCCGCATTATCCAGAGGGATTGGATGATTAAAATTCTTATTACTTTATCGGTTATGATTATGCTCGTGACAGTAACATCTGCAAGCATTGACGCAAAGACGCTCAACGCCCAGATCACTGATAAAGGACTCAACTGGACCGCAGGGGATACCAACCTCTCTTCGCTATCACTGGATGCCAAAAAGATTATGCTCGGATTGAGAGATGACGCTCCGCTGGTCAACCTCTCCGCCATTAAATCATCTACTGCCTACAACTACCCCTCCAAGTACGATCTCCGCAATGTCAATGGCTCGAACTTCTGCACAGCGATCCGGGACCAAAAAGATTGCGGATCATGCGTCGCCTTCGCCACGACGGCCGCAGTGGAGAGCACCTACGAGGTCTACAACAACAATCCTTCCGCCAATCTCGACCTCTCCGAGTGGGACCTTTTCACCAGGGGAGGTTCATGCTACAGCGGCTGGATGTTCGTCCCGGCGCTCGATGCCCTCAAGAAGTACGGCATCTGCATGGAGTCATGCTATCCATACCTGACCGATGAGCCACGCTGCTCCCAGTACTCCCAGCAGCTTGTCAGGATAGGCTCATGGAAGCAGCTCGGCTCGCTGGACGAGGTAAAATGGTGGGTCGCAAATAAGGGGCCTGTTATCACCGGCATGCAGGTCTACGAGGACTTCTTTTATTACGAGCAGGGCATCTACTCCGCAGCTTACGGCGCATTCATGGGCAACCATGCCGTCTCAATCGTGGGATTTTCGGAGAGCGACAGGTACTGGATATGCAAAAACTCCTGGGGAAGCTTCTGGGGCGAGTCCGGATGGTTCCGCATCTCATACACCGCAGACACGGGATTTGGCTCATATGGCTACTACGGCATAGATTTCGCCAGCAGCCCGCAGCCGCCCAATGTGCCGGCGCAGCCTTCCGGACCCGCGAAATGCACTGCAGGATTTCCATACAGCTACGCTACATCGGCAACAGATCCAGGCAATGATAGAGTCCAGTATACATTCGACTGGGGAGACGGTACTGCTTCCAAAACGGATTTCGTCGACTCTGGAAAAGGTGCGAATGCTACGCATATCTGGAGCCCTCCTGCCGGATCGCAGAAGGCGTACTACGTACGCGCCCAGGCTACCAATAGCAAGGGGCTATCCTCAGGCTGGTCGAGCTATCTGGCGGTGCAAATAATAAATCAATCCAACCGGGCTCCTGACACTCCATCCATTCCATCCGGCCCGACCTCAGGCAAGGAAAATACTTACTACAGCTTCTCCACTTCGGCGAATGATGCCGATGGCGACCGGGTGAAGTACACATTTGACTGGGGTGATGGCAAGCAAACGGCGACATGGCTGTTCAGCCCCGGAAAAGGTGCCAGTGCATACCATAAATGGACATCATCCGGCACATACCATATAAAAGCAATGGCTATAGATAGCAACGGCGCATCATCGGATTGGTCTATGCCGCTCGATTTCACCATACCTGCCAACTGCCCACCTGCCACGCCATCCATGCCTTCAGGGCCCGTATCCGGCAAGGAGAATGCTTACTACAGCTTCACCACATCAGCCAGAGATGCAGATGGAGATAAGGTGAAGTACACATTTGACTGGGGCGACGGGACGAAATCTGTGACATCGCTCGTCAGCTCAGGATTGGGCATGAAGTCATCCCACAGATGGACCTCTGCCGGAACATACCAGATAAAGGCAATGGCTACGGACAGCAAAGGCTCATCATCGGCCTGGTCTCTGCCGCTCGATTTCACCATACAGGCCAACCGCCCGCCACAGACGCCCTCCATGCCATCCGGCTCGGATTCAGGAAAGCCAAAGATCTACTACAGCTTTACCGCATCAGCAAAAGACCTCGATGGAGACAGAGTGAAGTACACCTTCGACTGGGGGGATGGAACGCAGACAGTGACCTGGCCTGTGAACTCCGGAACGGCATTGAGCTCGTTTCACAGATGGACCGCCGCAGGCACATACCAGATCAGGGCAATGGCTACAGACAGCCGGGGGGCATCGTCCGCATGGTCTGAGGCGCGAAACATTACCATCTCCGCCAGCAGCTCTGACAGCAGAACCAAGATCATCCAGAGGTCCAGCCCTTCAGGACGGCATCGGGCCGATCGAGGCTGACGGCATGAGGCTCAGACCAGCGGCCTTGGCTGCTTGCTCTCAGGCAGAACGGGAAGGGGCATGGTGTTAATGAGAAGGGGCGTCTCCACCTCTGCTGCCCTGGCCACCAGAAGCTCCTTGCCCCACTGGGTCAGGCCGAAGAGGGGCACCGCAGTTCCAACCTGCACCAGTGGCCGGACCAGCTCTCTGATGTGCCTGGAAGCGCAGCTTGTGACGATGTCTGCCACCGCCAGAAGCCGGGCTGCGTCCCCACGGCTAATGCCGGTCAGGTGCACTCCGATTATCATTATACTGACGGCAGCCTCGTCCTCCAGGCGGCGCAGGGCCTCGGCGCTCTGTACATCGGCAACTGTCACGGCAAATCTCTTAAAGCCGTTGGCAGCCGCCCACCTGGCCCCGGCAATCTGGTCGATCCTGGCATCCTCGGGAGAGAGCACATGCCCGTTTCTGATGCGGATGCCCTCCAGTGTCTCAGCAATGGGCTCGGTCTCTGCTAGACCGGATATGTAGCCTCCCATGCCCTGAATCAGATCGGGGTTGGCAGTGATGACCGTCCCAGCCCCGTCGCAGACTGTGACAGCCCCATCTATGATCCCCCGCATGATGCCGGTCATCATGGACTCAGAGGCTCCAAAACCCACGAAGACCCCCATCTCCAGCTTTCTGCGCGGCGTAAACATGCCGTGATGCTTCATGCGAAACCTCATGTTTTCCGCCGCAGCCTCAGGCGTGATCTCCTTTATGCCATGCACCTTGGCGAAGAGAGGGCAGTATTTGATCACCGGCTCTCCCGCCTCCAGCACCCTGCCTTCTTTTACCTTTACAGCCGACCGTCCCAGCATCTCCATCGTATGAGTCAAACTCGGTCACCTTTGAATTCCCATCTGACTTATCCTGTCCCCCAGCCCCGACAAGGAAGGGCTCTGTAGAAATACCTTTCCCGGACCCTCCATCCCAGCCTGCCCGGGTTTCATAAGCCGATAAGGCATAAATACCCGCATAGTGCCAGAGTAATATGTGTTCGATCAGATAATGCAGGCCCTGGAAGATATGCCAGCCTCCAGCCCTTCCAAAAAGGAGAAGATTCTGAGCATACTGAAGAGATACGCGGCAGATGAGATCGGCCTGGACCAGGCATACTACGACCTTTTAGAGGATGAGCTGATACCAATGCCCCAGAGGTGCGGCCTGTCCGCCAAAGTTCCAGTGACCGTGGAAGACGAAGTGAGGCTGAAGAAGAGGATTCTTGAGCTGGCGTGAGGAGATTTTAGTGATGCAAAAGAGCGATGCCATGAAGCAGCAGGAGAAGTGGACTGAGGAGATCCTCAAGCACAAGCCCAAGCATACCAGAGAGGGGCTGCCCATAGAGCCCTGGCACGGACTCATCTTTTTAGCCCTGCTCCTCGTACTGATGATCGTCATCGGCTACCTGATCCACGGATAGCCCATCCATAAAAAGATATAGTGGCCAGGCCCATCTGCAGATATGAGCACCGCCTGCATCATTAGCTCGCAAGAGATGAAGGACCTGTTTATCTCGCTGATAGCGCTGGTAATCGCCTTCGCCGTTCTGATCGGAGGAAGGGCTGTTCCGGGCTGGCAGCTCCTGGCCATCATAACTGTAGGAGTGGCGACCGGCTTTCTCCTGCATGAGATGGCCCATAAGTTCATGGCGCAGCACTTCGGCTATTGGGCGGAGTACAGGGCCAATATGATGGGGCTGGCATTTGCAGTTCTGGCATCCTTCGCAGGATTCATCTTTGCAGCGCCAGGGGCTGTGATGATCAGAAAGACACAGCTTCCAGCAGATTTCATAATGCAGAACTCATTTGCCAGGGAAGAGCTCAATCGAGATCTGAAGAAAGAGACCCTCTGGATATCCCTGGCCGGGCCCCTGACCAACGTCGCCCTGGCAGTGCTGTTCTTTCTGCTGCTGATTGGGACCTCAGGGCTCTCCGCTCAGGCAGCGAACTTCGCCATTTTTATCAACCTCACACTGGCGGGCTTCAACTTCCTGCCCTTCGGCCCCCTGGACGGCAAGAAGGTCTTCGACAGCAGCCGAAAGATCTGGCTGGCCTTGGGCCTGCCCACCATCATCGCAGCCCTGGCGGTCTACCTGGGGATGGCATGATCATCAAGCGATATTTGATAAAATTACCCGGTTCAATTATCCTTAAATAAGTCGAAGTGAAAGGAAGAAGCGATGCTCCAGATTATCGCAGTCGTCTCCGGAAGGGTTCAGCATGTGGGCTACCGCTCGAGAGTGGTCACCATGGCCAGAACACTGGATCTCAAGGGCTATGTGAGGAACCTGGCCGACGGCCGGGTGCAGGTGGTGGCCGAGGGGGATGAGGCCGATCTGGAGAGGTTCTGCCGGGCTATCAGGCTATCTGATCCTCTGATAAAGGTAGATGACATACAGGTGCAACTGGCCTCTGCCAAAGGGGCCTGGGACGATTTCTATAAGGTCTCAGGAGATGGCGACACCGACACCCGCCTGGACACTGCAGTGGCATTTCTAAAAGAGCTGATATTGATAGTAAAAGACGGCTTCGAGGAGATCGACCAGCGGCTGGGCAGATTGGAGGAGAGGCTCGACGTCAGAAACGGTGATTTTGATAATCATCTCGAGGGCAGGCAGGGCAAAAGCGAGGACGATTCCGGCGGCAAGCTGCCGGGAATAAAAGTTCATCTGGACTGAAATCGAGGAGGGAGAGAATGACAAAGCAAGAGGTTTTGGAGGAGATTGCAGAAGAGCTGGCCAACATCAGCGACAGCCTGACAGAGATCCATAGTGATCTGGAAGATTTAAGCATGTCCAGCAAGATAATGGTATTTCTAAAGATGATGGATATGAGGCCTGCTATGAAGGAGAAGCTCGAACCTGTAATCGATGAGCTGGCCGCCGCCATGGACCTGAGCATGGCCGAGGCGGAAGAAGAAGAGGAGTAAAACGATAAAGGTATCAGGAATGGAGAGTATTTGCAGGGGCAAAAAATTTATCATACGGGTTAAGGGGCCAAGAAGACCCTTAGGCGGGGGATAAATTGGCCCCTTACATGATTACTTTCGCTGTGCGTGGATCGAAGCCACTGCCTTCAGGCCGTGGTGGCTGACCTATCCGCATCCACAGCCTGAGCCGCCTCCGGCAGTTGATGCCGTGCTGCCCCTTGATTCGGATATGGGGTACATGATATTCTTGTATCCGGCCAGATTCTTATTGGCCCTGTCCCTTGAGTAGGCGGACAGGTCGAGAACATCCGGTCTGGCTATTTGAGCTGGCGAAGATAGAGAGGCTGCAGCCTCCTCAGAACTGGTATTTCCAGGCGCCGCCTCAGGCAGAGTCTGATTTACCAGTGTGGCATTGGCAGATCTGTTGTTTCCGTCAGCAGAGCCGCCGGATGCGGCCGATTCTACAGAGAAGCTCGAGCCTGCCAGAGTCAAATCGCCCACATAGGCCATCTGGCCGCCAGGAGACCACTGGGCAGAGGCACAGCCTGCCAGGATGAGCAGCGCGAAGAGAGAATACCTTATTGAGAGCATATATTCCTCCAAATTTAAATAGAAAATATGCCCCGGCCGCAGGCCGGGCACATGCAATGATCTACTTGGGAGGCCACATGTCCTTCATCCAGCCGACGATGCGTCCGGAGTCTTCCGGCCCGACCATGATCTTGACCTTGCCTGCGAAGAGATCCTCCAGCTCACCGGAGAACTTGGCTGCCATGCCGGGCAGGACTATGGCCGGATACTTCAGGGCTGACCAGTCAAAGCCTGCCTCTTTGAAGGAGTCCAGGATCTTGGTCGGCGTGAGCTGGCCGCCTGCAACAGATGCCTGAACGCCGATGCCGTCTGTGTTGATGGCCATGATGTAGGCATCGATGCTGTTGGAGGCGATATCGGACTCAACTGTGTAGTAGGTCAGGGCGAAGTTGGTGGTCACGAAGACAGGGGACTCGGGGCCGGGGTTGCCTACCTTGTATATGCCGGGCTTGACCTGCACAGGCGTCCTCGGGTCGGTGTAGATGTTAAAGCGCAGATGCATATCTGGCATCATGCTGTACGGCTCGGTGGAGTGCTTGATCATGATGGCTCCGCCGCGGATTACAAAAGCGGCAGTGAGCACCGACTCCCAGTAGGCAGCGCGTACGGGATCGTCTGTGGTGAGCCACGCATTGATGGGCAGGACCATGGCAGGGTAATTGAAGTCCCTCTGGCCCTCTTCCACAGCAGCTCTCCTCAGGTTGATGAAGTTGTGCAATGTCTGCTGCAGCATCTTGCCGTTGGGAGCTGTGCCTGGATCGATGATCAGGTCGGTCAGGCCCATGGAGGCGAATGTGATTGCCATGGACTTTAGGCCATCCAGATCGAAGGGCACTGAGAGGGTCACAGGCACCTTGTAGTCATAGGCAAGCTGAGCGACCTCCTTCCAGTTGTCCTTGGTGGCGGCATAGATGAGCGGCTTCTCCTTGGCTGCAACCTCCAGTCCGGCCTTGAGGACTGCGGGATTGAAAGAGCAGAGTATGAGCGGGAAGCCGTTGCCGTTGGCCAGGACCGTCTTGACACAGGCGGCGAACTTGGCCGGGTCGTCGGTCACAGAGCGCACGGCGATCATCTCTACGCCCTGCCACTTGCCGATGTAGAACTTCTTCCAGGTGGTGATCTTCTTGACGCGCTCGATGAGCTTGGCCTCTTCCATGCTGTCGGCGACATCATAGGCGAATGGCGGCTTGTTGAAGAAAGTCATCTGGTGGCGGTACATGACGTCCTCGCCTCCGACCTTGACCTGTCTTTCGCCGACACCTATGTATACCATCTTCAGCTCTGGAGCGACGATGCTATGCAGAGCCTCAAGCTTCTTGGCGTACTTCTTCTCTTCGAGCAGCGGAGTGCACTCCTCTACCTTGCGGGTCCTGGCGATCAGGCCGGCGGCAAAGGCCATGCAGGTCTCCTCTCCGCACTTCTTGCAGTTAGTCTGGGGAAGCTGCTTGTAAAGGTTAAGCGGGCTGGTTTCCTTCATGTTACTCACACCCCCATCTTGAGCCAAGCGCTGGTATCGGGCGTCTTGGCCTCTATTCTGCCCATCAGGGACTGGGTGATCTCATGGATGTAAGCTACGGCCAACGGGTGCATCATCATGAATATATCCACACCGGCCATGGCCAGGGAGAACCCCGTCAAAATCTCCCAGATCGGGCCGCGGAGCATCCTGTCTCCCCAATCGGAGTCTTCCTTGTTGGGCGAGCGGACCATCCAGGCCTCTCTGACGCCCCAGGCGTTGGTGGTACCTGAGGACATGGGGAATGTAAGCTCTTCGTCGCCCTTCAGGGCACCGAGCCTGATCCTCTCCATGTTGGAGTAGGCGAAGTCCAGGCCGTAGGCCAGGGCAGCAGTGGTTGGGTCCATGACAATGGACTCGCGCGGAACGCCAGCGACCTTCATCAGCTTTCTGTTCAGCTCCTTCTGGGCGTTGATCTCCAGCTGCGTCCAGGAGAGGCAGACATGTCCGTTGTCGACACAGGCCTTGCCGATCTTCTCCCAGTCCATGTTCAGGTTGGCGGATGCGATGAGAACGCGCTCTCCCTGAGCCACCTCAGCGGCCCTGGAGAGGACTATCGGATCCTTGTCTGGGTTTCCGGAGCCGCCGATGCAGATGGGCACATCCACAGCCTGCAGTACCTCCTCGACAGTCTTGACGGCTTCCTGAGGGGGTGTGTCCTTGAGCAGCGGGTCGGTGCTGATCAGGTGAACTGTGACCATGTCTGCTCCGAACTTCTTGACTGCTTTCTTGGCCCACTCGGCCGGACTGTTGACCACATCCTCATAGTGCATCTTGACAGCCTTGGCCATGCCTATGGGCATGTCGAAGACGTCCATGGTTATCTTGGGGGCATGGGGCATTACGGCATCCGGGAAGAATGCCATGGCCTTCTCGCCGCCCAGCTTCACCACATGGCCGCGGCTTCCGCCATCGGCCTTGGTGGCGCCCAGTGTGACCTCCTGAATGGGGGTCTTCCAGGTCTTGTCCACTCCGACGGAGAACTTGGCGCTGGCCAGGGCCGAGGCAACCCTGAAGGCTGGCTCTGCAGCCGCAGCCGCGGCGATCTTCTTGGGTGCCGGAGCAACGGCCTGAGCGACGGCCACAGGCTGCAGCAGGTTCTCGACGGGATAGCCGACCGCCTTTGCGAAGTTAATGAGCTGCATGGCGATCTTGGCTGCTTCCTGCCCGAAGTAGTAGGCAAACATCGGCCCTACGCCGCCTGCGCCTATATCCAGGTCTATCTCTACGTCTCCCTCGATCTTCAGTCCCTCGAGGGATTGAACATTCATTTCAGATAACGTCTTATTCAGGTCAGATAAAGTGATCTTCTCTGCCATTCGAATCACCCTCACAGGCCCACTTTCCCGACGATCTGCACCATCTCCTTCACGGCAGGCGAATCATCGGGAAGGCCCATCAATGGATCTCCCACTAAATCGAATTTGGCTAGGCTCTCGTCATAGGGGATGGAGCCGATAACCTGCAGGCCCAGGCCAGCAGCGTTCTCTATAACCTTCTCACGCCTCTCCGGCGTGACCTTGTTCACGACCACATAGAGATTTTTGTACTTCAGATCGATCTCCCGGGCCGTGTCGCGAATGCGCTCTGCCGTGGTAAGGCCTCTTCTCGACTCATCGGTCACCACGATGAGGTCATCCAGATCGGGAATGGTCTTCCTGCTGAAATGCTCTAGGCCAGCCGGCGTATCGATTACGACCAGATCGTAATCAGAGGTGGTCTTGTCCATGATGCCGCGAAGAAGATTGTTGACAAAACAGTAACACCCGGAGCCCTCCGGCTTGCCCATGACCAGCATGTCATAGCCATCTTCCTCCAGGAGGATCTCGAAGAGCTTGGACTCGAAAAGAAGCTGCTTGTCCGTATCCGGCGAAGTTGTGTACCTGGCCTGCTGCATGAACTCCCTCATATCGCCGATGGTCTTTCCTGCCTTTACACCCAGAGCATCCGCCAGGTTGGCATCGGCATCGGCATCAATAACAAGCATCCGGTACTTTTTCCCAGAATTCTTCACAAGATGCCTGACCAGCATCGCAGCCACAGCTGTCTTGCCGGTTCCGCCCTTACCGGTTATCGCTATTATTTTCCCCAATGTCAAGCCTTCCTTTATTTCTTCGGTTTGATGACAACTTCCGCCACGTGGATGGATGCGCCCCTCAGTTCAATGGTCATTCCACCCGATGCTGCTGCTGGCATAGCGAAAGCTGGAGCTGCTGCGCCCGCTGCGGCTGTTGGTGCGGCGGCCGGGGCCTCCTCTTTTTTCTTAAGCTTAAGCTGCATGATATCTCCCTCACTTTAATATCAAAAACCCTGGCATTTGCCAGGGCGGTGTACGCCTCTCCCAAAAAAGGGAGAAAAAGGCGGACCCTACTTGGCGAGTACCACCTTGTCTATGCTGATCTTGGCATCCTTCAGAATCAGCTTGATCCCGCCGGCGCTACCGGACATGGAGAGAGCTGGTGCTGCTGCCGCTGCGGCTGCAGGCGCGGCTGCGGTAGCTGCGGCTGGAGCCTCTTCCTTCTTCTTGAGTTTCAACTGCATAGATTTTCACCCTCTTTTTTATTTGCTGTCTGCTCACTCGAGGACGCCGTCAGCCTGCAGAGCCTCGACCACCTGCATGAACTGGCCTTCGGTCAGAGCCAGCTCCGACTTGACGGTATCAATGTTGATGTCGCCGCCGGTCTTCTCGATATAAGCGATGACCTTCTCCTTGAGCTCGTCGGTGACCTCTTCCAGCTTCCAGCCGTCGGTGATCTTCTTGCCGTCTACCTTTCTGGTGACGCCGTTGACCACTGGGTGGTCTACCTTGAGCAGGAAGGCCTTAAGGGCCGTGATATCCTTGGCATCATCCTCTGTGGCGATCTTTGCAATCATATCTTCGTCGATGCCTGCCTTTACCCTCTCCTTGAGGTTTTTGGACATCCAGACGATCCTTCTCCAGCCGCCGTCGGCCTGGAGGAACTTGGGGGAGAGATAGTAGAGAATGCCCATTCCGAGGAAGCCCACGACCTGCTTGCCGCCTCCAGTCTGGCCGGCCATTGTAGAGAAGGGCAGGCCGTTGGGGGTTGCTCCCTTGAAGTCGCGATCGACAACGCCGATGCCATCAACCTCAGGCATATAGAAGCCGATGGTCTCGAAGCAGCCGCAGGAGGTATGGGGTGAATCGAAGAACGTGTACAGCTTCATGACTGTGTACTCGCCGCCGGACCTCTTTGCAGCCATATCGTTGACGCTCTGATACTCGCCTGCGATTGGATCTATTGGCGTTCCCTTTTCGATGGCGAACTGCGGTCCCTCTGGGTCCACCTTGGCGGCGGCGCGTCCATCAAACCATGTGATGGCTCCGCAGAGGGAGGGCCTGTCTGGCGTGACCACACAGGCGCTCGTTGGGGCGAATGCCTGGCAGAGTGTGCAGCCGTAGAAGACGTCGACCTCCTCATCGTGCAGCCCCTTGGCGCGCTCGTCGCGGGCTTTGTAGATCTCCATGGCCTTGGCCAGCTCTTCCTTGACCTTGGCCGGGTCGGTCACAATGGTGACCTCCATCTTCTCGATGAAGGGCATCTCAGCCTTATATAGCTCTATGACGGGCTTGAATATCTGCTCCCATGAGGTCACGCCCTTCTTCTGCAGGCTCTTGCCAAGCCTCATCCAGATATCGTATCTCTGGTTGAGATGCATGAGGCCGCTGATGTAGGAGAGAAGTGCGTGGTTGCGCCTCTCGATGATGGACTCCAGGTCCTTCTCAATCTTCTCGCCGGCGACCTTGAATATCATGCCGAAGGGAATGGTGGAGCCTTCCTTGACATCCTTGAGATCTGGACCTATGACGGTTACCTTCCCATCCTGAACTTCGTCCATAGAAGCAGCCAGGGACAGCTCGAATCCGTCAGCCTTGGGGCCTCCCAGCTCTACCCATAGATCTTCCTTTCTGATTCTCTCGCCCTCATACATGGGGGATATATCTAACTTAACATCTGCCATTAATACACCTCTTCTGTTAGGAGATGAACTTTATTTCCTCATTGCTGCGATTACTTCGTCCAATGCGGCGTGGTAGTCGTCCGGATTGAAGGCCATGTTTCCAAAGGTCATATTGGCATTGACGTGATAGTAGCGGTCAATGGATATGCGCTTTATGTCGCGGTTGAAGTTCTTGAGAGTCGAGAACATGGCGTTGGCGAACTTGTAGAAGATGCCAGCGAAGATTACCACATCGTAATTGCCATTCCCGTCCAGGCCCTTCCACTCTGGGAAGCGCAGGTTGGCTGTGAGAGGATGCAGGCCTATCTGATAGACGTTCTCCAGGTAGCCCCTGTCCACAAAGCCCTTCACTGAGTGCGCCGTGGCCGCGATGGGTATGCCCATCTTGCCGATCTCGATGGCTTTGTCGAACATGATGGGGTCGTCGAAGAACTCCGCCCCCACAACGAGCAGAGGCCTCTTGGCTTTTTTGATGATGGCGCCGATGACCTTCGGCATGTATGTCTTGGCCATCTCCGGCCCGGGGATCTGGGCCATCTCAAAGGGAACGGCGTTTTTGGTGGTGTCAATGCCCTTCTTAACTTCTGCTGCCATTTTTATCTCCTCCTTCTCCCTCACTTCTTGGTCCTTATCTTGCGCGGGATGTTCGTGGGATCAAAGCTCACATCCGCCGGCCTCAGCGGCCCGGATATGAACTTCTTGGCCTTCCAGTCGACCTGCCAGCCGTGCTTTGCCTCAAGCTCCTTCATCATCTGATCCTTGAATGTAAGCGGCAGGTCCTTGGTGTCACGGACGAAGACATGCCAGTCGTCTGGCAGCTTGCCGAAGTACTTCATGGATATATCGCAGTAGTGTGTCAGCTTGATGGCCCTTCCGATGCTGTTATCGGACGGCCTGAAGCATAGCTTGGCCATCTCCAGCATTGCCTCTTCCTTGCTCTCGGCTATATACAGCAATGCCTCAGGTGCGGGCTCTATCTGCTGCATCTTGCCGTCGCGGGCATCAATGACCATCCAGTCATCTGGCCTGTCAGTCCGGCCCATGAAGGACCTGCGATACATGACAGAGTGGGGCTGAACCACTACGGGAACTCCGAGGCGGTTGAATCCGGTGGCGATAGCTGCTGCCTTCTGGGAGTATGCTCCCCATGCCACACCGCAGGCACCTACCTTGCCAAGGATATAGTCTGCGATATCGTCGAAGTTGCCCCTGTGATTTCTGTGAGCAAAGATGGTGGCCACCTTGATGGCAGCGTCGGCGATATTGGCGTTGGAGACGCATGAGCCTGTGTTGCAGATGTTCCTGCCGTCGAATCCGCCGGGATACTGCTCCCAGATGGTCTTGCCATCGACATCTGTGTAGAGGGACATGTCCATGGCCATGCATCCGGAGGTGACCACGATGTAGCCGCGGTCCGCGAACTCCTTGGCGATGTCGTAGCACTCCTTGGTTCCATTGGGATAGTTTGAGCAGCCTACGAGGGCGATAACTCCAGGGATGGTGCCGAGCACAAGGGGCGCGCCCACAGCCCTGATCTCAGTGTCGAGGGCGGGTCCGCGTCCGGATCTCATCTTGAACTTCTGGTTCTTGATATACTGGCGGTTGGCATACTCGAACAGATCCAGGATTGGAATGCCCTGCGGGCAGACCTGCTCGCACCGGCCGCAGCCTACGCAGATCTCATAGAAGTTGGAAAACTCCTGTAGATTGCCCTTGACAGCCTCGGCGATGAGCTTGCTGATTCTGATGTGGGGCGGGCAGACGAAGGCGCACTCATTGCACTGAGTACACTTCTTGATGCCCTCCTGGAACTGCTGCTCGGTGAGGAGGTTGGCGATCTTGGCCTCGGCGCGCTTGGGCTTGACTGCAATGGCAGTCTTGATGCCTACTATTCCCGCCTTTACTGGATCGAGAATGGCAACGCCCGGGACCTTGAAGTTTACAAGGTCGTCCACTATGGCATCTACTGAATCGTTGGTCCTGTCCTCCAGGCCCAGCATTATCTTGTCTGTGGTGGCGATGACAGGGATCTTGCGCTTCTGGGAGTCGGCAAGAACATCGCACCAGACGCACTGCTCGTCTACCATCACGCAGTCCATGACTCCGGCGCGGATCATTTTTCTCCACCAGCCGATGGCTCCAGCCACCTTGGGCTTGGTGCCTATGCCGACTGGAACCTTGGCCTCGCCCTTGCCGAGGCCGACCCTGTTCAGGTCGTGGGCTGTGCAGCAAACGCCTCCGATATCCACTTTGTCCCAGAGGTTGTTCTCTTCTGCGTAGATCATGGCCTCGGCACCGGCTGCAAGGTTATGGCCGTAGGCGATGAGGACCCCCTTGTTCTGGTCCATTGTGCCCATGCCGATCTCGACCAGGGGAGCATCAGCCGCGCCGCGGGGCATGTTGTAGGCCACGATCTGCAGCATATCGCAGATCTCCATTCCCAGCAGATCCAGCATTCCGGTGTGGAGAGCCTTGGATTCGAAGTCCTGGTAGGCGCTCTCCTGTCCGGTATGGGTGGCAGCGAGAAGCTGTACGACCTCTTCCTCCAGATAGTAGAGGCCCTCCTGGAAGTCCTTCAGGCTCTTGGGCTTGCTGCCGACGATGGTCTGGTACACGGGAGAGTCTACCAGGATCTCGTCGCCCATGTCGAACTTCATGTCGCCGAACTTATCAACGCACCAGTGATAGAGATGCCTGCCGTGAGCAGAGTGCGCGCAGCAGCCCATGAGGCAGGCGATCAGAACGATCTTGCCGCAGGCTCCTGCCTGATCTATGCCGCAGGCTCCGCGCTTGTTTCCTGTCAGGTCGCACGGGCCGTAGGTACAGAGAGTACAGGTATCGTCAGCAGGTGCATACATGATCCGGTATCTGTTTGCGAGCACCTGATCCCACTTTCTGAGCGTTGCCACGCCAGGCTTGGGGAACGGACCCATCTCCTGATCCCACTCCTCAGCCTCCTTAACGACAGCTCCGATGTTGATCTGGACGTTCTTCATGTCCTCAATCGAAAAGCTGCCCTCTTTTGTTGCCATCGGAATCTTAGCCTCCTCTTCCTTTGATATACGCCGCTTGAGTTCGCATAGAGTGAATAAAACACTTTCGGATACCATGTAATATAATAATCACTAAATCTGTCAGATCTTCATAGCAGCGTTTTTATATGCAGATCAACAGGGCACAGCAAGCCGGCACACTCACGATTGTTAATGGGGAATTTTTTCGCCCACAAGTTTGAAATGCCTTTGCAGGAGAGGGCAGGCGAGCTCATGATAAACGGGATACGGAGGAGCTTTGCCGCTGCTGAGGAGTGCCGGCACGGCGGCAAAGTGGAGGAGGCGGCATCGATCCTGGGAGCCGAGCCGCTCGACTTCTCCGCCAATATAAATCCCCTGGGCCATCCTCCACTAGAGAGTCTGATTTTAAAAGAGATGAAAAAAATAGGCCATTACCCGGATAATAGCTACCGGAAATTCCGTCGCGCCGCAGCAAAATTTGTGGATGTAAGCCCGGATTGCATAGTTCCCGGAAATGGCTCATCTGAGATAATACGCCTCTTTGCAGAATGCTGCTTTGAGCCCGGAGAGCTGGGCCTCGTTCCCAGCCCGTCCTTCGGAGAGTACGCCAACCAGTCCCTCCTGGCCGGGGCCAGGGTGAAGAAGGTTCCCATCGGCGCGGACGGCCTGCCCCTCGTGGGCGACTCCGACCTGAGGCAGGCCAAGCTTCTATTTCTCTGCAATCCCAACAACCCCACAGGCAGGCTCCTCTCAGCAGATCAGGTCAGGGCCCTCTGCGACAGATGCGAAAGGGCGGAGACATTCCTGCTGGTGGACGAGGCCTTCATAGAGCTGTCCGATCCTGAGCAGAGCGTCGCTGCCCTGGCCCCGGTGAGAGAGTATCTTCTGGTGATGAGGTCGCTCACCAAATCATTTGGCGTTCCAGGCCTGCGCCTGGGCTTTGCAGTGACCAATGAGCCGCTGGCGCGCGTCCTCAATCTGGCCAGGATTCCCTGGTCAGTGGGGTCCATGGCCGCAGCAGCAGGGGAGTTTTTGCTGGGCTGCGATGAGCACCTGGTCAGGTCGCGAGAGGTGATCAGGGAGGAGAGGGCCTGGCTGGACTGCGCCCTGAGGGATCTGGGGCTCTCGCCTCTGCCGAGCAGCGTCAATTTCATACTGGTCAACATCGAGGCTGCAGGCATTCCCTCGGATGTCCTGGCGGAGAGGAGCATGCGGGAGGGAGTCTTAGTCAGGGACTGCCAGTCATTTGACCTTGGAAGAGGCTTCATCAGAGTGGCGGTGCGGTCCAGGAGCGAGAACATGCGGCTGATCGCCGCCCTGAGGAAGGCCCTGTCATGCAGAGGCTGAACTGCGAGAGGTTTCCCTGCCACAGCCTCGACCAGGACTGCTCCCTCTGCTTCTGCCCATTTTACCCCTGCGGCGACGGAAGGACGGGCGGGAGTGAGAGGGAGGGCTCCTGGTGCTGCGAGAGCTGCACCATAATCCACCGGCCGGCGGTGGCAGGCATGATCCTGGACTGCCTCATGATGGGCGAGGCGGTGGCGGACGTCTGGAAGAGGCTGGAGGCATTGCTGTGATAGGGGAGGGCCTGGCCGTGCTCCTTCTGGCCGCCGCCTGGGACCTTCTTTTGGGCGAGCCGCCTGCCAGGATTCACCCTGTCGTCTGGATAGGCAGGCTGATCGCCTTTTTGCGCGACCGCGCCCCCCGAACGCATGCAGGGGGAGCTGCCCTCGCAGCGACAGTGATATCGGCGACCGTCCTGGCCGGAGGACTTTTGGTTAGGGCCGCCGCCCCCCTGCCAGTCCTGCCCCTGCTGCTCTCCGCATTTCTGCTCAAGTCCACATTCGCCATGCGCTGTCTGCTGGAGGTCTCGGCAGACATTGGCCGCATGATCGACTGTGACATGGAAGGGGCCAGGGCCATGCTGCCCGCCCTGGTGGGTAGGGATACGGCCTCTCTGACCAAAAGCCAGGCCAGCTCGGCGGTGATAGAGTCCCTCTCCGAAAATTATGTGGACGGAATACTCTCCCCCATCTTTTATTATATTCTCTTTGCGCCTTTGGGGTTCGGCCTCGAGGCGGCTTTGGCCTTCAAGGCCATAAGCACCATGGACTCCATGGTAGGATACAAGAGCGAGGAGCTGAAAGAGCTGGGATTTGCCGGGGCGAGGCTCGACGACCTGGCCAACTATATCCCCGCCCGCCTCTCCATCCTCCTCATCGCCCTAGCCCGGCCCGGCCGCGCTGGTGCAGCCATGCGGTCCGCCTGGCGCGACCACAGTGCCACACCAAGCCCCAACTCCGGCTGGCCCATGGCAGCCTGCGCCGGATCGCTGAACATACGTCTGGAGAAGCCCGGCTACTACACACTCATGGCAGAGGGCGAGCCGGCCGGGACGGCAGATCTGCCCCGCGCCCTGGGGCTCATTCAGAGGGCCATAGCTCTCACCCTGGCCGCGGCGCTGACAGGGCTGTATTTAGTAGGCCAGTGAAAAGAAAATCTCCTTTGGGGGCCGGGAGGAAAAGGCAACTGCTGCTGAGGCCATGTCAGCATAATGTTTATCCGACTTTAGGTCAGAGTGCTCCCTGAATGGAGACGATGGGAGATATCCTGGAGAGGGCTCGCGAGTTTGCCGGGAGAAGCTGCACCAAAGATGAGGCCTACAGGCTCTTCGGCTGGACAGTTCGCGACATTTCAGCGAGAAGCGGCAAGAGCGACGAGAGCTATATCTACATAACCTTCGATAACAATTACACCATATTCATCAGATACTTCCTCAATATGGACCCCACTGAGACAGAGGACACCTGCGAGTTCACCCTCGGCTTGCTCACAGATCTGCGCTCGCGCATCAGATACGGTATCCATTACGCCGGCTACATCCACGGACAGGGATACATCCGCCTGCGCATTGCCGATTCCAAGAATAGAATGCAGAAGATGGTCCTGGAGGAGTTTTACGTCCCGGCTCTAAAGAACATCTACAAGCCCATCATCCTCAGGTTTCAGGGCTTTTTCACCCGCGACTTCTTCGGCGTAGAGGCGGATCATGCCCGAGGCGAGCTGTTCTATGCCCCGGTTCGCTACAGGAGCGAGCACAAATCGGCCAGCATCGGAGATGTCACGGGGCGGCTCGCCGAGCTGGACCTGCTCCTCAAAGAGCCCAGGATCAGGCATGCTCTGGCGGAGATCGACCTGCAGCTCTCCCTCCTGCCCACCGTGGTCTGGTCCGACCTCTAGCCTCCTATCCGGCTCTGAAGGCAAAAAGGCATCTGCTCATCGCTCGCTGCCGGAAGCGCATCCGGTCGGGTCAGGCTGCAGAGCCCGTCCTCACCCGATTCGAGAAGATGCTCATGCCGGATGGCCAGCTCTGCCATCTCCCCGGCGCGCACGCAGTCGCCCTGAGCCGCGAATATTCTGCTCATATCCCGGTAGATGCAAACGACCTCATACATGGCTCCAATGCGGCTGGCTACAGCCAGAGCCTGCTGCTGCAGCCGCATTGCCCGAGGATAGTCCTTGATCTCTATAGCCAGCCTTCCCAAAAAGGCCAGGGACCTGCTCTCCTCATGGGGGCTTGCAGACAGACGCGCCTCATTGAGGGCTTTTTCGAAGCTGATCTCCGCCTCTTTATGCCGCCCCTCCTTTGCATAAAGCTCTCCTTTCGCCTGGAGAAGCTGAATATGCAGCGTACGGCAATCGGTGCTGCTCATCAGCGACCCGCTGCGTTCCAGATAATAACTTCCCTCCTGCAGGCGTCCCAGCCCTATAAGAAACTGAGCTTTGGCCAGATAGGCCTCAGCCATTTCTGGAAGCGCTCCCAGATCCTCAAAGAGGCTGATGGAACGGGAGAGGTGATCCTCAGCCTCTGCTGCCCTGCCTGACTGGGAGAGCACACTCCCCAGACTCATCCAGACCGCAGCCATGCATGGAGCCGCCCCCAGCCCCTCGAATATGCTCAGGGCTTTCATGAAGAGCCTTTCCGCCCCGGCCAGGTCCCCGCGCTCTTTGTATACCTGTGCGGTGTTGAAGAGAACCTGCCCCTGATTGTAGACCTCGCCCGTGGCTGTGAAGAGCTGCAGGCTCTCCTGGTAGCATGAGACGGCTTCATCCCAGCGGCAGCGGTCGGCCAGGCCGCCGGCAAGGGCGGCGAGGACCTCAGCCTGTCCTGAGAGGTCTCCCTGAGCTTTCAGAGCGGAGAGCTGCTCGTAATAGCAGTCCAGGTCGCTGCCATCCCCCCTCCCAGCCATATCCATGCTTGCCTGCATCTCAGCCGCCGCCTCCCGCTCTCCCAGGCGCTTGAAGATCTCCAGTGCCCGGCTGAAGTGGTCCGCCGCCAGTGTGCGCTCGCCCCGCCGAAGATAGAAGCTTCCCAAATTGCCTAAAACCCGTGCCATCCCGGCCTGATCCTCCAGCCTCTCAAATAGCTCCAGGCTCTCCTGGAAGCACTCCAGCGCCGCAGTCCATTCGCCCAACTTGAGGTGCAGTCCAGCAATGTTGCTCAGAACCGAGGCCAGGCTCCTCTCATCGCTGCAGCTTCTGAAGGCCTGCAGGGCAGAGGAGTAGCTTTCCATTGCGCTCCTCCACTCGCCGTTCCGGTAGAAGAGGTTGGCCAGGTTATTCTCTGCCACGGCCAGGGAGGCGTCGTCCCCCAGGCCCTCCAGTATGGCCAGGCTCTGCCGGTAATTCGCGACGGCCTCATCCCATCTGCCTAAATCCGCCTGCAGGCCGGCAAGGGAGCAGAGCACAGAGGCCTGCCCTCCAGCGTCTCCTGCGCTTTTCAATGCCTCCAGCACCCGGCAATAGGCAGCTTCCGCCTCCTGTGCGAGCCCCAGATGCAGGCTAACCCCAACCAGCCCATCCAGCGCAGCCATCATGGCCAGCCTGTCCCGCACCTTCATCTGCATGGTAAGGCAGTCCTGATAGTGCTGCAAGGCCGAAGATAGATCGCCGCATGCAGAGACAGCCGCCGCAAGGCCGAGGAGCGCCTGCGCCTCCGCCCTGGAGTCACCCATGCGGGCAAACTCCTCCCTGCATCCCTCATACAGCTCTCTCGCCCTGTCGATCTCGCCATCCTGAAAGAGGGCTGCTGCCAGATTAAAGGAGGCGAGGGCCGTGCCGTGACCGTCGCCCTCAGCCCGCGCCGCATCAAGGCTCGATTTGTAGCACATGATCGCTGCCCTGCAGTCGCCCCAGTCTGAGTAGAGGTTTCCGAGGTTGCTTTGAGCTGCAGAGTAGCCGCGCAGATCTCCCAGCGCCTCATATTCTCGCGACGCCTGCTGGAAGTATTCGGATGCGGCCTTCCAATCCCCTTTGAGCTGCTGTATCCTCCCCAGGGAAAGACGCAGGCCGGCGCAGCCTCTCTCATCTCCCATCCCCTCCCTGGCGGCAAGGCTGTTACTCAGGTGCTCCTCTGCCAGGGCCAGCTCTCCCCGGCTCATGTAGATCAGGCCCAGATTGGACTCAGTCAGAGCGCAGCCCTGCCTGCTGACCTGCTCGCGAAAGATGGAGAGAGAGCGGCAGTAGCAGTTAAGTGCGGAATCCATGTCCCCCTGCAGGTGATACATATTTCCGAGGTTTGAGAGGGCTTCCGCTGCAGAGAGGCGGCTTCCGCTCTCCATGAACAGGTCCGCTGCCCTCTGGAAGCATTCGATTCCCTGCTGCCACTGGCGAAGGTCGCTATAGATGAGGCCGATCAGGCTCAATGCTGCAGCCTGAGACGGAGAATCCCCCCGGATCTTCAATATCTCCTGCCCGCATTGCAGTGCCTCATCGAGCTTTCCATGCAGACGGAGAAGGCCGGCGAGCTGGGCCAGCAGATCCGGGGATGGATCGCCCGCCCGCCGCGTGAGATCTGCCGCCCGCCTCATGCGATCCTCCGCGCCCAGCAGGTCTCCCATCTCCTGCAAGCACTGGCCGACGCGCGCCAGCGCCTCCGCAGCCTGAGAAGGATGGGCATGCTCTATGCCTTTTTCATAGTAGTCAGCAGCCTCCTGAAATCGGCCCTGCTCGAAGAAGAGGTCGCCCAGAAGGCAGCTCATGCCTGCAGCATCTGTGCAGTCACCTGCGTCCAGCAGGTGCCGGCGGGCGGAGAGAAGGCAGCTCTCCGCCCGGGAGACTTTGCCGTAGCTTTTATGGATGGAGGCTAAAGCCGCAAGCGACCGGGCCATTCCCCTTCTGTCCTGCAGTCTCTCCCAATCTGCCAGGCTCTTTTCGTAGCACTCCTGAGCGCGGGAATGCTCCCCTTTGAGAAGGAGCAGGTCGCCGAGGCAGGAGAGCGATCCGGCCCTTGCGGCTCTATCATCGACAAGACGCAATATGCGGAGATGGCATTGCTCGGCTTTGCCGAGATCTCCAAGCCTGCGGCATACATCTCCCAAACTCTCCAGGATGGAGATGACCCCTGCCTTGTTCATCCCCTCATCCAGGGCCTCCAGAGCCATCTCATAGGAGCTGCAGGCTCTCTGCCAGTCTTCATCCTCACTGTACAGGTTGCCGAGAGCTGAGAGGGCCTTCGACCGTCCCTCATCATCTCCCTGCGTCCCGGCGACCTGTAAGCTCTTCTCAAAATACTGCTCGGCTGCATGGCGGTAGAAAAGCCCGGCTGCTACCCGCCCCAGATCAAGCCAGTCTCCGGCACTGCCACTGTCGGAGAGGTCGTCGGCCAGAGAGGCCAGAATCTTCTGCATCTGCTCCTCACCAGAGGAGAGCGATGCCTGGATGAGAGAGGATATAGGCTTTGCCGCCTCTCTGGAGAGGTCGCGCAGCCTCTCAGGCTGGCAGCCGTCCGGCCGGGAGAGTATATCGGCAAGCATGTGAAGCGATGAGGTGACACGCCATGCTTCGATCATCTTGTCCACCTGTTGCAACAAAGATAGGAGAGATTATTTGAGATAAGTTTCAGCAGATCTTTGCACAAAAAGGAGGGAGAATTTAAGAAGATACGATTCCAGAGTGAAAGCCTCTCTATTTCACTGTCAAACAGCAGACTCGATTCGGACCTCATCATACCCCACCACCGCCAAAATATACCCCAGCAGCCTATTCTCCGGGTATTAACTGTCATCCCATATAAAATCTCCTATTTCTTTCGATTGTATTTTGTATTACATTTTTTATTTTTAATTAAAAAGATTTACATTGCGGATATTATCATATTAAACATAGATGTTGTAATACCTGAAAAATTGTAATAATAATGGAATTTGATAAAATATTTGCTCCCTGAAAAGCACCCGGTCAGCCTTCGACTGCAGCCTTCAGATCATCCATATTCACAGGTTTGGATAGGAAGGAGTTCGCTCCTGCATCATAGCAGGTCTTTTCATAGATACTTGGATCGCAATCGGAGATTATGACTATTCTCGGCCCGCTGTGCCAGTGCTCTCTGATAATCCTTGTCGCTTCAATTCCATCCATCTCCGGCATTTGTATGTCCATGAGAACCACATCATAGGGCCATCTTATCATAGCATCAAGAGCCTCCTTGCCGTTGCATGCTAAATCCGCCCCCATGCCCATTTTGATGAGCATTTTCGAGATAACCGTTCGAATCAGCAGATCATCATCTGCAATTAAAATTCTTCTTCCGTTATCCACTATCATCGAGCCTCCCCACTCAATATAACGAATCGAGTGAGTAACCATAAAATGCTTTACCCACCAGATAATTTTATTTCAGTGTAAGTAACTTAATTTGGGTTCATATAAAAACATTTCGGAGCCACTCAATTTAGCCGGACCGAATGAGAGGTTATTGCACACTTATTTTGAAAATAATTTAATATAATTTTGAAAAACGATAGCCCTTTACAAGCGAAATGAGCATCATAAGTTATGATCAATAGTACCTGCGCACAGGATTTGACGTTCTCGCGATGCTACTGCACAAATCGAGATGCTCCGCCTACTATGAAATCTGATTTTTAATTTTATAGATGTAATAATTTAGTGTTGCATCGCGAATTAAATGAGATGGCAAAATATAAAGCATTATTATTAATAGCATTTATTGTTGCTTGTCGATAACTGTTAAGATTAGTAAAGAAAGTATTTTAATAATTATTAAGTTGACCAAAGTAGATCTCACTTGCTTAATCTAAAATGTGTATATGTTGAATTCCACCAGCAAAAGATGTATGAACTGGGGGGGGGGGCGCGCCTCACATAAAGGCTATTTTAATACAAGCTTCAATGCCCTTTGCGGACAGCCTATGACGCAAGCCCCGCATTGAATGCACCTTCCTGAGTCGGCCATCACCCGCCAGTCCTCGAAACGGAATGTCCTGGTGGGGCAGATAGAGACGCATGCCCCGCAGTGAACGCACTCATTTTCATCCCTGACCACCGGGATCTCCAGAGGCACCACCCGGACTCCCCTCTTCTCAAAGGCCGCCTTCACCTCCGGGCACTTCTCAGCGGGAACCTCTAGGACTATCTCGCCGCTCACGGCGTCGATGCTTGCCCTCTCGATGTTCACCAGGGCCTCAGTCTCCAGTATTACCGAGGCTATCAGGGGATAGCGCACTATTCCCGGAGAGACGTGCAGCATGAGCTTCATCTCTACCGCCTCCGGGCCAGCAGCCGTGAGAGGTGATTGCTGGTTATCATTCCTATCACCTTGTTGTCCCTGTCAACCACAGGCATGGCAGATATGCTGTGCACATCAAATGTGCGGGCGGCAATCTCAATGGGCTCGTCAGCCCTGATGGAATAAACCCGCCGGGTCATGATCTCGCCGATGCAGGAGGGCTTTCCTCCGGCCACGGCTTTTGATATATCCCAGGTGGTGATGATGCCTATCAGCCGCCCGTCTTTGGAGATCACAGGCAGGTGATCAAAGCTGCCGCTCACAATCAGCCTGGCCGCCTCATCCACACCGATATCCTCCCGGACTGTAACCACATCGCAGCTCATGACATCCCCCACGTTGGGAGACTCCTTTGTCTGCTTCATGGGCCGGGAGCTGCCAAGCCTGGAGAGCGGCTCGACAGGGCAGGTGATGGCAAACTCGCCCTTCTCCACCTGCTGCTTGAGCATCGCTGCCACCTCACGGGCCATGAGGAAGCTGGAGAGCGACGATGTCGCCACCTCCTTTCCGGACAGCTCGATAATGCCGGACTTGAGATCCTCGTAGCTGACAGCCTTCAGGGAAGGCCTGTCCCGGCGGGGTATGCCGTAGTCCACTATGGGAACTGTGATGTCCCTGTCCCGCACGGCTGTGCTCCTGGCCAGCTTTTCATTCAGGATCGGTATGGGAATGCCTATTCCCAGGTAAAGGCTGGGGCCGTACTTGTGGAATGTGGCCGCCCGCAGAAAGCGGCTGCTCATCTTCTTCATATCGCCCGTTACCATGAGTGTGGAAAAGCCGCTCTGGGGATTGTGCTGAGTTCCGGTGCCCATGATGTAGCCCTGAGCGCCGGCCAGAAATATTCGCGTTCCCACGCCGATATAATCGAAATTTGGGTCGTTGGAGAGGGGAGAGAGGACTCCGGCTCCGCTGTAGTGAATATTGCCCACGCGGGGAAGGAGGGTGCCCATGTAGGTGTGCATGGTTCTGTCGGAGGTGTTTGTGGCTGCATTGTAACGCTGATAGGCGTTTCTGGGATTGACCATGACAGCCTGGTTGAAGTCATCCAGGCGCAGGCAGGTCTCCAGCTCCGTCTGCGGATAGCAGTCCGTGCCTACGCCGAAGGCATCCACCTCGATCTGCTTCCCCGAGACCAGGTCCTCCATGACGTGGGCCCCGCCGTACTCAATGCCCCGGTCCTCGGAGGGCTGGGTGGCTCCAAGGAAGAGGTCGACGGCGGCGATGCCCCCGTAGGCCTCCACCCTGTTGAGAAACGCTCTGCCGATCTTTATAGGTGGATCGCTGTGGCCTAAATTGAGAAATACGCCTGATGAGCACATGGCTCCGAATGTACCTGTGGTTACTACATCCACCTCGCGCACGGCTTCAGCAGGGCCCAGCTCGTCCACAATATCGGGCATCTCCTCTGCAGTTACAACACGGGCGCTTCCATCGCGAATGCGTTCGTTGATCTCCGATAACGACTTCTCTTGCACGGGCCTTCCAAAGGTCGGCAATCCGATAAAAACCTATTGGCTTTTCCTGCCCAATAATGTTATCTTCCTTAACGCCCTGGATGGACAGGCTATGCCGAAGACAGGGGGAAAGAGAATTGTGCTCACCAGCGACTCCACCATGATGAGCAGCTATCACGGAGGTGTGATGCTGGGATTTGCCGCCATAATGCCCAAAGCGGCGCTTCCCGAAAGCATATTTCATAAACTCTTCTGCCCGCCCGTCCCAGCCGCAGAAGACGGCTCGGCTGTCATCGCACCCTGCGGCATGAGAAAGGTGGAGGCGGCACTTCTTGAGTCAGGGTTCTCCAGAGACGATGTAATGGTCGCCCATCCCCATCATCTGGAAAAGGCCATCGGCCCGGATACAAAGGTGGTGGGAATCACCCACGACGATCCCATGGGAAAGATAGCCGTGCGGGAGATCGAAGAGATCATAGGCAAGGGGGCGCCCTACAACCGTGCCAGCTTCCTGGAGCTCCTATCCCATCCGCTCATCAAAAAGCACCGGCCTCATCTGGTTATAGGCGGAAACGGGGCCTGGGAACTGATGGGTGAGGATGTGGGCGTGGACCACATATACATCGGCGAAGGGGAGAGCGATTTTCCCGATGTCTGCAAGAAGATCATCGCAGGCGAGGCAGTGCCAGCCGTCATCCGGGGCAGAGCCGTTCCCGGCGACGCCATACCCATCAACCGGGGCGGGACCGTCGGCGGCATAGTGGAGATCGCCAGGGGCTGCTGGAGGGGGTGCGCCTTCTGCTCTCCTGCCATGCGAACCCTGCGCCACAGGCCACTGGAAAGGATTGTTGAGGATGTGCGTGTGAACCTGGCTGCAGGACAGAGGGATATCATACTGCACAGCGAGGACTTCTTCTCCTACTACTACAGCGGCGGCCAGCCCGATTCTGAGAGGATTCTGCAGTTGGTCAGGGCGGTAAAGGGCCTCGGCCCCAAGACCATCGACATCTCCCATCTGAGCCTGGCCTCGGTCCACCAAAATCCCGACCTCCTGCGCCGCGTCTCCGAGGCGGTAGGGGTGGGCGTGGACCAAAACCACATGTCAGCCTGGATCGGCATTGAGACCGGAAGCTGTCGAATACTGAAGATGCATATGCCCAGGAAGGCTCTGCCCGCTGAGATTGAAAGCTGGCCGGCTCTGGTGCGGGAGTGCTACAGCCTCTTCGAGGAGCAGTCATGGCTTCCCGTAGCCAGCCTGGTTTTGGGACTGCCGGGCGAGACCCGGGAGGACGTCCTCAAGACCACAGAGCTGGTCGAGTCTCTCATGGACTACACCGGCCTCATGCTACCCCTCTTCTTCACCACCATCGCCGACACCCGCCTGGGAGGTGCGAAGGGGTTTGGGAAGACGGATGCCATGCCCGAGCACTGGCAGCTCGTGGGGCTGTGCCTCGACTACAACCTGCGCCATCTCAAGACCCTGCACCGATTCTACCGGGAGAGGATGACTGCCGGGCCGGCAGTTCACGCCGCCCTCAGGGGCGTTAACCTGCTAGCTGATTTGGTCCTGGCCAAATACATGAAGAGGATGAAAAGGGGCGAGCCGCCCAATTGAAAAATATTGCGGCGAAGAGAAGGAGCAGGCCGCGGCACAAAGACGTATCCGTAAAATTAGTAATTCTCCAGAACCGACTTGACCACGCCCTTATGGTCCCCTTTCAGGGAATAGACGTTATGGTCTCCGGAAACATCAATGCTCAGGATGCCCAGGCGAGTGTTCATGAGACCCACCATGGCCGATACTCCACGATAGCTGACTTCAAAACCCTCCTTCGCGAGGTAGGTGAAGACGTCCTCAGTGGTATAAGCCCCCTCGCTCAAAAACAACTTCAAGACAGCCTTCCTGATCCCTACTCCATCCCGCTTGAGATAATTTCTGAGCCTCTCCTGGATTCGTTCTTCAGCGCTCTCCATCCGGCAAAACCACCGCCCTTCACCAATGAATTTAAGGATTATAAAGGTATTCTCTCCACTACCAGCCCATCCTCAAAGGGATATCTCTCAATTATGCTTAAAATACAGCTAATACCTTTTAGCTCTTTGGTTATCTCCTCCAGGATGGCCGCAGCCATTTCGATCCTTTCGCATCTCACCTGATACATATCCTCAGGCACCTCCAGATCCTCCAAAACCCGCAGGGCTGCCTCCAGCTCGCCCTCGATTATGCCGTAAATTATAGTGCCCTCCTCGCTCACATAATCAAAGGGCCTGGCGGTGCGAGCCGCCCGGCGTAGCAGCCTCTCTTTGAGCTGTACAGCATCCTTGAAGCGGGAGGGGCAGAAGTGAACCTTGATCCCCTCCTGCAGAAGGTGCTGCCTGGCGATCTCCTCGCTTCCCTGCGCCGCGCATCCGAGCTCCACAGGGATGAAGCCCTGACCGGCCAGGCCTGAGAAGTTGGTCTCGGAGAACTCCAGTTCATTGACGTTGAGGAAGGCACCGGTCTGCCGCACAGCCAGGACTACGGCGGGGGCCGGCATTATGGCAGGAATCTCCACTCCCGCCTCCAGGCCCAGGGCAGCAGCCTGCAGCAATGCCTCCTCGAGGAGCGGAGCTGCAGGCTGCTGCCACATGGAGTGGGGCGGATGAAAGCGGATCTCATCCAATCCCGCAGCCGACAGCTTTTCCAGAACCTCGCGTCCTGGCAGAAGGCCTGTATAAATGTGAATGTGATGTCCCTTCCCGAACTCGGCCTTCAAAGCCCGGATGCAATCCAGAACATAATCCAGCCTGAGCAGGGGCTCGCCGCCGGTGATGCCTGTGCCCAGGGCACCTATGGCCCTTCCCTCCGCCAGTATGTCCTGCAGCGATGAGACGGGCTGCTCGTCTGCGAATGCCCTGTCCCTGCCCCTCCGCTCTTCTGAGAGGGGACAGTACAGGCAGCCCCGATCGCACAGGCCGGTCACGAAGAGAACCAGGCACGCCCCCTGCCTGCAGATGATGCAGCCTGGCGGCAGATAATTGTATATCGATCCCACTGAGTCGCGCTGCCACTTTTTCATCGAGTATGGTGCAAATGAGGTGATTTATTAAATTTTTCTTTGGCCTCAAAGGTCGTCTGCCTTTATTGAGTTGACTGGCCGCTAGCAGATCGTGTGAATGAGATGATAGGAGATGGCTGCATTCGATTACCCTCACTTAAGCGCACATTTCGTCGATGAGGTCTTATGAGGGTGTTTTCTTGTTCAACAACTCATTATCAGTAGACTATACAATACCACAGGCGTGCCTTATATACCAAAAGATGTCAAAACAGACCTCTAAAATTGGGATATGACATGTAGGAGGTAAAAAATAGTGAGGAATAAAGAGATCAAACTGACTTTTGGGTCGTGAATCTGCAATAGGCTGTTATTTATATAACCTATTCATATATGCTAC
>ERZ795050.1160-NODE-1160-length-35687-cov-4.845588_pt1 | contig 35687 bp, 34 predicted proteins | sample MGYA00375134_ERZ795050 | MGnify/ENA primary metagenome ERZ795050 (study PRJEB30179, sample SAMN05720221) | activated sludge metagenome | isolation source: Anaerobic digester | place: Japan | collected 2015-05-26 ... | reverse complement strand
GCAAAATGCTTACTTATGAAGTATCTTATTTTGATAAAAATCCTATAGGTAAACTGGTTAATAGAGTTTCAAATGATATAGAAGTCCTTAATGAGCTATTTTCTGAAGTTTTGGTATCATTATTTAAAGATATTATTTTAATATTAGGTATCTTAATTTTTATGTTCTGGCAAAATATTTATCTAGCCTTAGCTGTGTCAATAGTTTTCCCATTTATAGTTGTCATTACTATACTATTTAGAATAAAAACTGCTGATGCATATAGGAAAGTTAGAACAATTATTGCACAGATAAATGGATTTTTTTCAGAGACTATTTCTGGTATAAGGATAATTCAATTATTTTCGGCTGAAAAGAAAAATTATAAGAAATTTAATTCAATAAATAACTCATTATATAAAGCAAATATTGCTCAGATGTATGTATATGCAACATTTAGACCATTAATTGATTTTTTAAGATGGTTTGCAGTTGCATCGGTAATATATTTTGGTTCAAGAGGAATACTGAATAATAGTATATCCTATGGTTTGATTTTCTTATTTACCCAGTATATTGCAAATTTATTTGAGCCAATTGGAGATCTTTCCGAAAAATTTGATATTATGATTTCTGCAAATGCAGCAGGTGAGAAGATACTCTCAGTTTATGAAGCAGATGTTAGAATCGAAAAAAATTCAGATAAAGATATACTTGCCTTTGAAAATCAGATGCTAAAGAAAAATAAGTATGAAAGTTATGAAAAGGCTATAAGATTTAAAGGATCTGTCGAATTTAATCATGTTTGGTTTTCATACAAAACAGATGAGTGGATATTAAAAGATGTTTCATTTAAGATTGAACCTCAAAAAACAGTTGCAATTGTTGGCGAGACTGGGGCAGGTAAGTCTACTATAATTTCACTTTTAACTCATTTTTTTGAGATTCAAAAAGGGGCAATATTAATCGATGATATACCATTATATTCTATCCCTTATAATATATTGAGAAAAAACCTTGCTGTTGTTATGCAGGATGTGTTTTTATTTGCAAAAACAGTAAAAGAAAATATAATATTAAACTCAGAATATGATGAGGAAAAATTTATCAATGTCTGCAAAATGACTCATATAGATAAATTTATTTCAAATTTACCAAACAAAGAAAATGAGATGGTGATGGAAAGGGGTGTTACTTTTTCTGCGGGTGAAAGACAACTTCTTTCATTTGCAAGGGCTCTTTATTATGATCCTTCAATTTTAATTCTGGATGAAGCAACATCAAATATCGATTCTGAGACAGAAAAACTTATTCAGGATGCAATAGGAAATTTAATTAAAAATAGAACTTCAATAATTATTGCTCATAGATTATCAACAATTAAAAGTGCTGATTTAATTATTGTTATAGATAATGGTAAAATTGTTGAAAGTGGTAATCATTATGAATTGATTGCAAAAAGAGGGATCTACTATAATCTATATAAGCTCCAATTTGAGCCAATTTAAACCGGACTACTAAAAATTACAATTAAAATACAAAGAATAGATTTATAAAAGTCATCTATTTAAACTGTATCTATTAAAATTAAAGATTAAAATAATAAAGTAAAGTAAAGTAATTAAAGGAACTTAAATGAAAAGAATACAACCATTAAAAAATATCTATAACAATATAAAAAACCTTAAATTGTTGAATATTTCTGAGTTAAATAATCAATTGAGTGAACTAAAAGAATTAATTAAAAAGAAAATAGTTTCAATAAAGGATATAATCGAATATTTAAATGAAAAATATAACTATCCTGAAGAAAATTATGAAAATGCTAATAAAGTATATGAAAAGAAATTCTTACCCAAAAAACCAGTTCTCGTTTTGTCTGGTGGTGGTGCCAGAGGCATGGCTCATGCTGGTGTATTTAAAATATTAAATGATCTTGAAATTAAACCTACTGCTATTATAGGAACATCAATTGGTGCAATAGCTGGATCTTTAATTGCAGACGGTAAGAATGCAAGAGATTTATATAACATAATGTACGCAAATGAAAAATTCTTTAAGTTCTTAAAATGGGCTAATCCTGTTATAAGAAAAAAAATAAAAGAAAAAACGATGAATTTTCTCAGAAAAAATTTGAGTGTATATGAATTTGAAAAACTAAAAATTCCGCTATATATTAATACAGCAGATTTAAAAACCTGTCAAAGGGTAATAATATCAAGTGGGGATATTATAACAGCTGTCACTGGCTCTGCAGCTATTCCATTTATAATTGAATCTGTTGAAAGAGATTCAATGCTTTTAACAGATGGAGGTGTTATAGATAATTTTTGTGTTGATATTGCAAGGAAAATAGATAATGATGGAATAATAATAGTTGATGTCTGTGCTGCAACAGATCCTACTTCTTCGGTTCAAAGGGATTACTTTTTACTTCAGGTTTCAAAAGATCTGCATGAAGTGACAAAATCCTTTGGGAAAAGAATATTACCTATTGAGTCAGAAAAAGACACATTTTCTTTTATAAATAATTTATTTTATATGATTGGTAAAAGAGGAGGATTGGCTCCAACTTTAATTGGAGATGAGATAGTTATCACACCAATGTTAGAAAAGATGAGTGTTTTTGAATTTGACAAAAGAGATTTCGCATATAATAAAGGTATTGAAGCTGCTAAAATTGTCTTTCAAAATTTTCTTTAATAATAAAAAGAGGATAATAAGGAAAATATGAGTTTTTATTATGAACTAGATAAAAAAGAAAGGATAAAAAAATCTTTAGAAATTGTTGATATAGTTAATAAAGCAAAAAACATCTATTTTATTGGTATTTGTGGTATAGGATTATCGGCTCTTGCTCAATTATTTAGTAGAATTGGTAAAAAAGTTAGTGGATCTGACTTACATGAAAATGAAACTCTTTCTATTTTAGTAAAAGAAGGAATAAAGATTTATGTGGGACATAATCTTGCCAATATAGATTCAACTATAAAACTATATGGAAAAATAGATCTTGCTATTTATTCACCCGCAGTTAATGAGGAAAATATAGAATTTTCATATTTCAAAAAAAATAATATACCTACTTTTACATATGGAATGGCTTTATCATATTTTATAAATTCTTTTAATTCGGTTTCTATATGTGGCACACATGGTAAAAGTTCCACAACTGCCATTTTGGCTGAAATGCTATTAAATAACAAAATACATACATCTTTTCTTTGTGGAGCAATATTGAATAAATTTGGGACAAATGCTTTTTTTTCTGACAATTCAAAATATTTTATAGCTGAATCATGCGAATATAAGGAAACATTTTTAAATTTTTTCCCTAATAATGTCATTATACCATCTTTAGAAGTAGATCATCTAGATTATTATAAAAATGAGGAAAACTATTTTAATGCATTCAAAACTTTTATTGAGCAGATAAAAGGCGGTATTTTAATATTAAGAATAGAAAAAGATCTTGAAAAAAGATTATACTTATATGCAAAAAGATTAAAAAATATTGAAAAGATAATTACATATTCTGATTATACAGCAGAAATTTTTGATGGTTTTGAAAATCAAATTCATTTTTACTATTTTTATGATGAAAAAAATCCATTTGAAGTAAGATTTGAAAAAAATTTAATTAATGGGAAAAAAAAGAATATAAAAAAATATAATAAAAATAATGATAAAAATAAAGAAAAACAAGACAATCATATTAAAAAGGAAATCTTATTGACAAAAACTTTTAAAATACCTATTCCTTCAAAAGAATATGCAGCCAATTTTACATCTGTAATTGCATTTTTAGAAATTTCTGGTATTTTAAATGAAATCAATATTAATTATACTGATAAATATAGTGGTATAAAAAGAAGATTTGAATTGATAGGTATAGATAAAAATAATAATCATATTATAAGTGATTATGCTCATCATCCTTCGGAGATCAAAACATTGCTTAAAATTTCAAGATTAAAATATCCTGATAATAAAATATTCTTAATATTTCAAGCTCATCAACATTCAAGAACTAAATATTTACTCGATCAGTTTTTGGATTTTTTTAAAAATGTAGAAAATTTAATAATTCTTCCAATATATAGGCAAAGAGACAGTGAAGAGGATGTTAAAAATATGTCTTCTGCTTTTTTTTATGAAAATGTATTAAAGGTAAATAAAAACGCACTTTATTTTGAGGATAATAAAAATTTATATAGTTTTTTACAAAATAATAAAAATTGTATTTATCTATTTACTGGTGCTGGCACAATTGATATTTTTGCAAAAGAATATCATAAGTTAGCAAGTGATAAGTAGAATAATATTGATAAATAAACTAAAATTAAAAATAAAAAAAGAAGATAGAAATAAAATAAAACAATTGAAAAGAGATAAAAGTAAGATAAAAGAAAAAGTAAAAGAATTAAAAAGAATTAAAAAACAAAATAATCAAAATGAGAATTAAAAATAAGATAAAAACAGTGTAAAAGAATAAAAAAAGAATTAAAAAAATAAGATAAGATTCAAATTAAGAGAATTTAAAAAAATAAAAGAGGAATTTATGAAAAATAATAGAAAAAAGATAATTATATTTATAGCAGTTTTTTTTGTTTTAGTATCAACAATAAACTTTTCCTGTAAGAAAAAAGAATATAAATATAGTGATGTGGCTTATTTTGCAGAGCCTATAATTCAGGATTTTTGTGCAGGATTTACCAAAAATGATTATAACGAATTTGCAAATTATTTTTCTCTATATTTTTCAAAACCGATTCCACCTGAAAATCTTGAAAAATTACTCTCAAAAATAGGTACAACAATAGGCAGTTATGTTCAGGATTCCTTATCCTATAAAAGTGTAAAAAAAGTTAAAAATATTTTTATTGTTGAATATACAGCATCTTTTACAAATGAAACTGAACCAGTAAATATTATATTAAATTTCGAAAAAAGTTTTAATGAATTTAAATTGTCGGGGTTTTCTGTCGATTCGCCTAAGTTAAGAAATAATAAATAATAAAACAATTAAAAGTAAAAACTTAAAAAATGTTAAAGGTTGAAATATGAAAAAAACAACATTGTTGTCATTACTTGCTTTTGGATTGGGTGCATTTTCTTTTCTTTCAGTTAAATACATTCAAGTTCCACTTCAAGGATTATTAACAAATAGTAGTTTCTTTTACAAGATTAATTCATTATTTTTAATGGCTCTTTTATATGGTTTTATTTCTGCGATAATACAACGAACTTTTACATTTTTAGCGGCATCTTTTTCAGACACATATGCCTTAGCTGGTTTTTTAAGTGGGCTTGGCTTTGGGCTTGTAGAAAGTATCTATTTTGTATATCCATATGTCGCAAACTTTGGAATTAAATTTTTTTTATCTATGGATTTTATTTCAAGAATTTTATCTATTCTTTTTCATGCAAGTTGTACCGGGATAATTTTAGTTGGTGTTTCTGAAAAAAAGTTTGCCTTATTTTTTATTCCTATTGTTTTAATTCATACAACAATTGTTGGATTATCAGTTTTTGCACAGACTACAAAGGTTATGGAAGTTTCTTTTGTAATAATTTCTGCAATAGTAACTATAGTTTTGTTTATATATTTTATGTCAATTAGTAAAAAGATGAAGATTGTATTAAAAGGAGAATAATATTTTATTTATGAGTAATAAGGATGAATTTAAAAATGTTGTTTGTACGGTTGAAGGTTTACCAATTACAATTGATGAAGTAATGGAGACCTATCAGGTATTTTTAGATGATATTTTCAATGAAGACCCAGAAACTGTTTTGACTGATGAAGAAAAAAAAGATTTACTGAATGAGTCTTTATATACACTTATTGATGAAAAACTTATATTTCTTGATGCTAAAAAAAATAACATTTTAATTACAGAAGAAGAATTGTCTTATGAAGAAGAAGAATTTAGAAAGCAGTTTTCTGAAGATTTGCCTTTAGAAGTAATTCTTGAAGAAAGAAATTATAATATTGAAATTTTTCGAGAAAAACTCTTAGAAGAATTAACAATAAAAAAAATGATTCAAACCAAAATTCCTCAAAATGCATTTTCAGATGATTATCTATGGCAATATTATCTTGAACATAAAGATCAACTTGATGATAAAGATAAAAAAGAGGAAGAAAAAACCTTTGAAAAAATAACAGCAGAATTAAGAGAAGTTTTAGAAGGAATGGTTTTTTTAGATATTTATACAAATTACGTTGACGAACTTTTCTCTAAGGCAAAAATAGATTTTAATGAAAAAAATTGCGAAATCCTTTTTCAGAAAAGGTGACTTAATTATCTATTTTCTGGTTATTCTTATTACTATTTTACCTTTTTTATTGCCCGAGCTAACAATAAAATCAAACCCGGATAACTTAGATTTAAATAAAACCTATGTTGAAATCGACTATAATGGAAATAAATATTCATATTCTCTTTCAGAAAATCAGACGATTACTCTTAAAAATGGTCTTATTATAGTTGAAATAAAAGATAAAAAGGTAAGGGTTAAACAATCTGATTGTCCCGATAAAATTTGTGTCAAAAGAGGATGGATAGAAAAACCAGGTCAATTTATAATATGTATGCCAAACAAGTTAATAGTGAAAATTGTCGGAAATGAACAATATGACTCAATTACCTATTGAAAAAAAAACTTTATTTTTTCCAGATAGAAGATATATCCTTTTTTTTTCAACATTGGCAGCAGTATTCAGTTTTATTGAATCTATTTTACCAAAGCCTTTTTTATTTATAAAAATTGGTCTGGGTTATATTCCAATATTACTTATAATAGATAAAGTCGATTATCTTCCATTTATTTCAATAGTTTTGTTAAAATCGATTATCACTGGTATTTTTGCAGGTACACTTTTTTCTTTTACCGGTCTTTTATCAATTGTAGGATCTTTAGGTTGTATCGTAGCTTATTCATTGATCTATTTTTTTATTAAAAAATTATCCAGGGTTTCTATATCAATTTTATTGGCGATTTTCACTAATATTTTTCAATTGATTTTCTATTCCTATTTTATAATAAAAGATTATAATCTTTTAAAAATACTTCCACTTGTAAATTTAATTTCAATTATAACTGGTTTTATTACCAGTTTGATTTCTATTCAAATAGAAGAAAAGTATATTGAATTGGATTTTGAAAATTTAAAAAATAAAAAGATTAAAATAAAAAAACTTAAATAATAAAATAAAAAAAATAGTTTAAATTATGGGATTCAACGATTTAAGAATCAATATAGATTCCATAAATGTCGGTATAACAGATTTAATAAATTCATTTTTTAATGCTAAAGAATTTTTTAATAATAATATTTACGAAAATGAAGATAAAATAATCTGTTCTAATGATTTAGATTCAATAGAATCACATAAACAATTTTTCGAAAAATTTCCAATAAAAGATGGTATTTATGAATTGCCTATAAATTATAAATTCAGGTATAAAAATATTAGTATCTGTTTAAATGGAAGAGTTGATGCATATTCAGAAAAGCAGCAGACCATTTATGAACTGAAAGTTACAGAAAAAGAGATAAATGAGCTTATTTACAATGGTAATATAAATCTTTTTAAGATTCAGCTTTTTATCTACTCATATATTTTATACAAGAAAAAATATAAAATAAACAAATTGATTCTTATAATAGCTTCGACAAATCAAAAGACCATTAAGGAATTTGTCTTTGATTTTGAATTAAAAAAGATTTATAATCAGATTAAAAAATTATTTCCTTTTCTTTATGACATATATCTTTTTGAGATTTCTAAAAGAAAAAATAAAAAAGAAAATCCAATTTTTCCATATAACGAATATAAACCAATTCAAAAAGAGATAATAAATAATATTTTTGGAAGTAATAGTTTTATCACATTTGTAGAAGCTCCTTTTGCGAGTGGAAAGACTGTAGCCGTGCTTTATGGATTGGCAAGAAAGTATAATTTTTCTCAAATACATTATTTTACATCAAGAAATATACAAAAAATGCAAGTTTTGGAGGAAGGGGAAAAAATTGGCTATAAATCTATTGTAAGAAAATCATTTTCTGATTCTTGCGTTTATTCTTATATTTTCTGCAAGAATTTCAATTGCAAATATTACATTTTTCCAATGGAAAAATATTCAATATTAAAAGAAAATGGATGTCCAGTGATTTATCAAAGACTTTTTTATAGCATGTTTGATTTAATAATTTCAGATTATAATTACCTTTTTTATCAAGCACTTTCCAGGACCAAAGATACTATATGCGTAATTGATGAATATCATTCTTTTTTGAATAGAATTTCAGATTTTTTTACAATTTCTATAAAAAAAGAGGAAATAGAAAATATTAAATCAATATTATTTATTAAATATAAAAAGCTGGAAAAATATTTTTATGATCTTTTTGATACAGAGGAACTTTCATTTGAAGAGGATGAATTTCCGAATAATAAATATTATATAGATGAGATAAAAACTAATATTCAACCAGAATTTATTGAAATTTTGACAACTTTAATATCAAAAAATAATAGTTTTATAAAAGAAAATAGCGGGAAAAATTTAAGTGAATTTGAAACAGATATTTTTCCATTTTATCAAAAACTCAAAATTATTTTAGAGCTTTCTACTTTTGATATTGTAATTTCATATTCAAAGTCTTCAAAAGAGAAAATTTTTACATATAAATCTATTAAAACTATATTAAATAAAATATTTTCGGGTTATAAGCAAGTCATAGGAATTTCTGCAACTCTTGAACCAAAACAATTGTTATATAATGTGCATGATCCAGATAGTTTTTCTTTATATAGTAAAAACATTCCCAAGAAAATAAGAGCTTATATAATAGACAATATCGAAACAACATATAAAAATAGAGGGAAAAATTCATATAAAATAGCAAATATAATAAAAGATAAAATATATGAGGAAAATAAAGAAAATTTATTATTAAATAGGTCTATACTTTTGTTTTTTCCTTCTTATGAATTTATTGGAATGGTCGAGTTATTTATTCTTGATTCTATCTTTGATAAAATACTTTTAACTAAAGAAATTAAAACAAATAACTCTTCCTCAAGATTTTTTAATGGGCAAATAAATGAGATAGAAGATTTTTTTATTGATAATAAGATACATTTAATTTTTGTACCATATAGATCCATAATTCAGGAAGGAGCAAATCTTAACTTTGATATTGCAGGAGGATTTTTTATAGGCATACCATTTAGAGTTCCAGATAATCAATATTTGACTCACTCTATTTTGATAAATGAATATTCAAATCTCTCTGATGAAAGTCCTAACAATTCATTTGAAATTCTTTCTTTATTTCCAGCATTAAATGATGTTCTTCAATCCAGTGGAAGAATTGGTAGAAAAAGAGAAACAGATAACTTTATTTATTTTATTGGGAAAGAGTTTTTAAATAATAAAATCTATGATAGTATTATTGATTGCTATTCTAATGTAAAGATACTCAAAAGTTAAATATTGCCAAAATTTTTATATTTTTTTATATTTGAAGTGGAGGAATTTATGAAGGTTATAGTAGATCAAAATACTTGTATTGGTTGTGGAGTATGTGCTTCAATTTGTCCAAAAGTATTTGCAATAAATGATGATTCTGGTAAAGCTTATGTCATAGATAATGCAGATTTCAATGATTCTTCTTTAGATGAAGCAATTGAAAGTTGTCCTGTTAATGCCATTAAAAAAGAATAATAAAAATAAGACATGATTTTTCTTAAAAACTTAGCTTTTGGTTATACAGACAAAAAATTATTTTCTAATGTTAATGTTTCTATATATTCAAATGATAAGATAGGTTTGGTTGGTAGAAATGGTAGTGGTAAGACCACTTTACTTAGAATACTTGCAGATGAGATAAAAGAGTATGATGGAGAGAAGATAGTACCTTCAAATATATCTATAGGTTTTCTCCCTCAGGAGGTACATTTTTTACAAGCGGATATAACTCCATTCATGCTATGTAAGCAGGCTTTTAAGGATATTGAATTAAAAATAAAAAGAATTGAGCAGCTTTCAACTAAACTTGAAGATGAATTATATCATAAAGAATATGATAGACTACTAAATGAACTTAGTAAAGATAATCTTTTCTCATATGAATATAAAATAAGAATGGTCCTTTCAAGTCTTGGACTTTCTTTAAATGATATGAATAAACCATTTGCCCAGCTTTCAAGTGGTTATAAAGTTAGATCATATTTAGGTTATTTAATACTTTTGTCCCCCGATATTTTAATGCTTGATGAACCCACAAATTATCTTGATATAGATGCCATTCAATTTCTTATAGAATTTTTAAAATCTTATGAAAAAAGTTTTATAATAATTTCTCATGATAAAAATCTTTTAGATTCTGTAACCAATAAAATCTGGGATCTTTTTGCTTCAAATCTTTATGTTTATTCAAATTGCAATTATTCTACTTTTCTTTTAAGAAAAGAAGAATATTTAGAAAATCTTGAAAAAACCTCTAAAAATATTGAAACCAAGATTAAACAGCAAATGGAGTTTATAAATAGATTTAGAGCTAAAGAAAGTAAAGCAAGTTCAGTTCAAAGCCGACTCAAAATGATTGAAAAGATAGAAAAGATAGATATTCCTAAGGAAAATGATATTAATTTTAAGATAAAATCATCTAATAACAGATTTACAAATATTTTGTCTTGTGAAAATTTATATTTTGGTTTTACCGATGAAAATCTATTGGAGAAAGTATTTTTTTCTATATTAAGAGATGATAGAATTTTTTTAATAGGTAGAAATGGAATTGGAAAAACTACTTTTTTAAGACTTTTAGTAGGACAGCTAAAACCAAAGGATGGGAAAGTAACAATTCATAATGATTCAAAAATAGGCTATTTTGAACAGAATGCAAGCTTAAATGAAAACTTAAATTTAAAAGTATATGATTTTTTTTCAGACTCTGAGGAAGCTCAAAAATTAAATCAAACAGAAAGAAAAAAGATATTGGGTAATTTTGGATTTTCTGCTTGTGATGTTGAAAAAGAATTAAACTATCTTTCTGGTGGAGAAAAAGTAAGATTAATTTTAGCTAAAATATTTTTAAAAAATCCCGATATCTTAATTCTTGATGAACCTACAACTCATTTAGATATTGCGACAAAAGAAATATTAATTGAAAATTTAAAAGATTTTAACGGAGCAATACTTGCAGTATCTCATGATATTGATTTTATAAAAAGACTTGCCAACAAGTTTATTACCATAGAGAATAAAAACTTAGTATGGTTTGAAGATTTAAATTATTATCTTGAAAATTTAAAAGATAAAAAGAAAGAGGAAAAATCAATTTTTATTGAGAAGGATAATAAAATTTTAAACAATGAGAAAAAAAATGTATCAGATAATATATCTAAAAATTATCCAAAGAATAATAAAATAAAGATAGAAAAACCAGTTTTATCAACAAATAAAAGGCAACAAATAGAAAAGCAGATTATTGAATATGAAAAGCAAATATTGGAAATAGAAAAAAAGATTAATGAAATAGAAAGAAAATTTTCTGAAAATCTTAATTTTATTGAAGTTAAAAAGCTAAACGAAGAATATGAAGAACTAAATAATCAATATGAATATCTTTTCTCTAAATTAGTCGAACTTGAACAAATTTTGAAATAATTAATTAATACTCATTCATTTGGGGGAAAAGATTTTTGTTTAAATGTTATATCCAATAAGAATCCTTCATCAGAATAGTATTTTCTAGTTTTCCCTTCTATTAAAAATCTAACCCCATTTATTTCTTTGAATTGCATTGCAGTATTAACTATCTGATATATCTGTATCTCAATAGACTTCAATCCATTTTTATTGTTTAAAAAATTACTATTAAAATCGAGATATAAAATACCATTTTTTATCCATGCGCCAAGAAGTTTAGTACCTTCAGGTATAAGGTTTAAGTAAGGATCTTTTGGTTTATATTTTATAAGATAAGATATTACAGCAAAAATAGGAGAATCTATGTAATCGATTTTTTCTGTTTTTTTAGCTAAATATAACTCATATTGTTTATCAAGTGCAGCAAGGAAAATAATGAAATACTTTGAAATAATTTTATAATTACTTTTCTCTTTTGTGCTTTTTATATTATTATTGCTAATATTATTTAATTCTTTATTTAAAGTCTTATCATTTGTATTACTTATATTTTGCAAATTATCTTTAGAACCAGAATTGTTGGTTTGACTTTCTACTTTGTTATTTGTTTCATTATTTTTACTATTATCAATATCTTTACTATTATCAGGATTATTATCAATTTTAGTTTCGTTTTCATTATTATTATTGGTTAAATCTTTATTTGCATTTTTGTTTTGTTGAGAAAAAAGTTTGGCTAAAAAATCTAATTTTATGCTATTTTCTTTTTTGTTGCTTGTAAAATCGCTTTTTTTATTATCATCAACATTACCTAGATTATTACTTTTAAGATTAGAATCTATGTTTTGATGAATATTTTTATTTAAGCTTAAAAGTCCATTTGTTTTAGCGAAAGAATATAATAGAAATGATGCATAACTCATTAAGACGATTAAAATAAAAATTAAAAATAAAGGAAATGCTATATTTTTATTTTTGCTTTTTCTTCTCTTTTTTTTCATGGTTATATTTTCGGAAAAATTAAGGATTAAATAATAAAATCAATAATTGACAAAAGTTATAATGTGAAGTAATTATTTTATTGAGTTAGTAAATGGATGACTTGATATATAAAAAAATCTGGAGTTTTATATGAAGAAAATTTCCTTATTTTTTATTTTATTTATTTTTATTTTAACATCTTTTTATGGTTGTAACCAGAATAATCATTTTATAGAAATAAATGGAGTAAAATTATATATAGAAATTGCTTTAACAGATCAGGAAAGAGCTACAGGTTTGATGTTTCGAGATAAGCTGCCTGAAAACCATGGAATGTTATTTATTTTTGAAAAAGAGCAGGTTCTTAATTTTTGGATGAAAAATACCTCAATTCCTCTTTCTATAGCCTATATAAGGGAGAATGGGCTTATAATTGGAATATATGATATGAATCCTTATGATGAAACTCCAATTTCTTCTATCTATCCCTGCAAATATGCTTTAGAAGTTAATAAAGGATGGTTTTCAAAGAACAATATTAAGGCAGGGGATACAATAAAATTACCATCTTTACAGACACTTTTAGACTGGCATAAGGAGCAGACCAAATAATGTTCCATCTATTAGGTTGGTATAATCAGGATAATATTTTATCAATTTTAGAAAATAAAAAAGATTCTACTTTATTGATCTTTCATTCAAATGAAGATAATTTTATTCAAAAGTTATCTTTCCAATCCAATGAATTTATATTTATTAAGACAAAATATGTCATATTTAATGGAAAATCTATAGAAAATGGTTTTCTGGTATATGAGACAAAATTAAATTTAATAATCTATTATTTAAATTCAGATCCCGATCTTATTTTAGCCAATATAAAAAACACAGATATAGATATAAAAAATGGATTAATTATTTCAAATATTATTAAAAATGATGCAGGAAATGATCTAATATTTTTTTTATCAAATATATTTGGTATTAATTGTAAGTTAATTGGAATTGATTTTGAAGATTTTCAGAGTAATTCAATTTTCTATAAAGGAAATTTTTATCACCAATACTTTTTTCTTTTCAACTATGATGAACAGCTTAAATATGAAAAAATAGATGATTTCTGGGAAGATTATTCAGGTCCTTATATTATTACAGAGGCTTTTGATGGAGGATTTAAAAATATTTCCTGGCAGAATCCTATTGAGTTTTATATAAAGAAAATATCTTCTTTATCCTATCAAACGATTGAAAATTCAATAAAGTATTTCCCCTTAAAAATCGTCTCAATGAAAGAAGATTATTCCATAATAAAGTTAAAAATGGATTTTAGTAAATCTATAGATCTTTTTTATAACGATATATCAATCTTTTCCTATCAATATGCTTTTATAGAAAAATGTAATATTGGTATTCTTTTTAATAAAATAAGAAAATTGAAGAAATTAAAACTTCATAACTTTTTTATTCTGAGCGGAGATTTGTATCAAATAATTAATGAATATTTAAAAAACAATACTAAAATTGCTAAAATCCTTTCTTTTAAATCATTTACAGGTATTGCTGCAAATTTAATAGTTATTCCAACTAAATCCATTCCTCAGTTAACTACAAATTGTATTTTTGCTATATAGTTGTATAATTTCTTTAATGTTGTTTAATAGATAAAACTTTAATTTAAGGGAAATGAATAATTTTTAAAAATAGTAATTTAATAATGAAAACTCAAAAAATTGAATTAAAATAAATAAATTTATAAAAATTATCTATGAAAAATATAAACAATGATTCTTTAAGATTAGCAATTTATCTAGAAATTTTTTCTGCCCTCAAAGATATAAAAAATGAGCAGGTTATATGCGACAGATTTTTTGAAAGAATTGGTCATCATTTTAATATTCAAAAAGCTGGAATATACTTAAGGGACTTAAAAAAGGATGAATTAATATTTGTTTCTGGTATTGGAGTTGACTTAAATAGTATTGAGATAAAAAAGATTTCAGTCTATAATGGTTTTATCTTTGAGTTAATGAGTGGAAAGACCCAGTTAAGGTTTGATAAGATTTATAAAAAGGATATAATTGATTTTCCTTTTCTGGAAAATCTATCTTCTGCCCTTATTTTTCCTATATATAGTGAGAAGAAACCTTTAGGTTTTGCTTTTTTTGGTAAATCTATTGATGAAGAAATTTTTTCAGAAGAAGAAGAAAATATTTTAAGTTCTCTTTTATCTTTAATTTCGCCAATATTAGATTTACAGATGACTTATAAAGAATTAAGTGTTTCTCAATCAAAATTAGTTGAAGCTATTGAAAATTTAAAAAATTTCGAAAAAGTTAAAAATTCATTTTTATATAATATTACACATGAATTAAAAACTCCTCTTGTTACTATTGTAGGATATTCTGAAATGCTTCATTCAAAGGATATGGGAGATTTGAATCAGATCCAATTAAAAGGTATTGAAACTATATTAAAAAATTCAAATCATTTACTACAGATGATAGAAGATCTTTTAACTTTTGTAAATTTATCAGATAAAATTTCAAATCTTGATCTTCAAAAAATAAATATAGTCAAAGTCATTTACGATGTTGTTAAAAAATTTGAAAATTCCAATACTCAAATTATTTTGGATATAGATTATCCCGAAATCATAATTTTTGCAGACCCATACTTACTTAGTAAAGCGATAGAACATCTTATAGATAATGCTATAAAATTTAATAGGGAAAATTCTCCTATCACTGTGAATGTGGAAGTTGATAAAGAAAAGATGAAAGTAAAGGTTTTAGTAATAGACAAAGGAATAGGAATGGAATATCAGACTTTTATTGCTTCCACAAAAAATTTTATACAGGAATCCATGGATTTAAACAGAAAATATGGTGGTATAGGATTTGGTCTTTCCTTTGTTAATAAAATCTTTTCCGTACATCAATTTGAAGTAATATTCAAATCTGAAAAAGGAAGGGGTACTGAAATTGGATTTTCAACATCAATATTATCTTTCAAATGATTTTAACCAAAAGATTATTAAACTACTAAATAAAATTGATTATATTGAAGATTCAAAAAAAATTATCGATGAGATTTTTAACTATCTTTATCCCGCAATAAATAACTTTATAAATTATAAGAAGATAAAAAATCCCGACATTATTTCAGATTATATTTTGCAAATCTATGAAAATTTCCCAGCTTTTTTAGTCAAGGCAAAATCATTTCTTAAAGATATAGATAATTTTGTTTTTTATTATTATTTTCTAAAAAATCTATATTTTGAATGGCAAAATTTTAAAAGAACTATTAAAACCAGAAAAAATATTAATGAAAATAATAAGATTGAGTATCTTGATTCATTGAAAAATGAAGAAAACATCATCGCATCTTCAAAATCCAATATTGATGAAATTAATAAGATTATCAAAAGATGTCTTTATAATCATTTTGAAAAAGAAGAAGTTGTAATGTTTTTGACTTATTATTATTTTTTGATTGAGAAGGAAGATTATATATTTATATCTGATTTTCTTAAAATACCAATTTTAAATTTAATTGATTTGATAGATAAAAATCAAGAATCTGAATCAAATGAAAAATCCGCTAAAACACTTGATGATAAAATAATTGAAAGACTCTTTAATCAAACTATTTCATCTTTTAGAGTTAATATTTCAAGAATTAAGAAAAAAATGAAAATAAAATGTAATTATCTTTTAGAAAATTACTTATTTATAGATGAAGGTGAAATATGATTGAAAAGTTATTAATAAAATCTGCTATTGGACAAAAATTAAGTGCAAAAGATATTGATTTAATTGAAAATCACTTTAGAAAAAATCCCGAGTTAATTGATGAATATATTTTCCTAAAGGATTTTTTTAAATTTAATAATACTAAAAATATTGATGATAGTATATTTATTGTGAAAAACTCTAAGAAGATTTTTAGTACTACTAGTATAGAGTATAAAAGTTTTGAAGATGTAAAAGCTGCATCGATTGGAAATCCTTATATAAAATTATCATTAAGTTTAAACTGGAATTTATTAAATTTAGATATTTTTATTGATAACTTTACAAATAAAATTAATATAAAATCTTTAAATGATCAAAGTGAAATTATTTTAAAAGATAGCAATCTCGAATTATTTCACATAATACTTGCAAAAGATAGAACTTTTTCTTACTCTTTTAAATCTCAAAATTTAATTTTGACATGTAACAATAAGAATCTTGGTCTTTTTTTTACGACATAATAACTTAAATAAAGATTTTAAGTAGAGTAGATATTAGCTTTGATATGGATAATAGTTTTATCAATAATTCATAAAGATTATTATATTCTTTTTTCATAATGGTTTCAAAAATATCTTCAACAAATTCAATTGGTAAAATAAATGGAGATGATAAAATTAGTTTACTTCCTCTTTCAAAAAAATGATGAATTAAGTTATTTTCGGATTTTGAATAATTTATCATACAGCAAAGTAAGAATATTATCCTGGGGATTTTTTCAGAATGATTTAAATAAAATGGATTAAAAAAATTTTTTCCAATCTTAATAGATGAAAAATCCTTTTTTCTATAACCATGAGCAAGTATTATTGGTATTTTTCCAATATTTATTCCACTTAAAAACTGGTCTTTATCTGAAAATATAATCTTATTTAAATTGTTTTTATCCCATAATGTTTTATTAAATTCAAATCCATTTTCTTTTAAGAAAATTAGATCATTTGAATTAATTAAATCTTCTTTGAAAGATAATATAAAGCTTAAATCAAAACTATTTATAAAATTTGAAGAATTTTTAGAATTATTTACTAAAAATAATGGTAATGTCCCATTTTTAGCTAATTCATAAGAGAAAAATTGAAAAGGTAATGATTGCAAATTTTCACTTAAATCAAATATTATAAAATCTTTTTTTAAGGATATTAAGAATTCTAAATCTATTAAATTTATTAAATTTTCTGAGAAAATTGTTTGAAATCTTTCTATTTCTTCTAAGTTTAAACTCAATAAATTTTGGTTAAAATGATATAGACTATTTAAAATATATAGATACTTTGATTTACTTAACTTTTTTTCTTCTGTCTTTATAATATCATTTTTGAAATTTGAATATGTTTGAACAAGAATTTCATTAAATAAATCAACTTTTAAAAATAATAGATTATCACTATTTTTCTTGTTGAAAACTTTATCTTTTGTGAAATTTTCATTCCATGAAAAAGGACCATAAAATAGGTCTTTTATTTTAATTATATAATTACTATTTTTAAGCTCTTCAATATTTACAAAACTATCTTTTGTGGAATTAACTATGACTTCAATTATCGAATCTGGAAAATAATCTAGCTCTATTTCAATAAGATTCATTTTTCAATATTTTCTTCAGCATCAGATTTTCTAATATATAAAGGTAAAAGTTTATCTGCTGTTATAGAAAAATTGGTAAAGATATCTAAGTTTTTTTCAAAAAAGTTAATTATTTTTGTCCCATTTATTTTGGGTTCAAAAAAAACAAATTTTTCTTTTTCATAATCAGGACAATTAAGTATATCGTCAAGTAAAAATATCTTATTTTCTTCTTTATCAATTAAAACAATATCTTTTATTTTATCAAAAGGTAAATCTTCAATATCGGGATTTATAAATTGATTAACAAATCTTTTTTCATCTTTTTCATTTTCGTAATTTTTAGAAAAATAATATTTTGCAAAATAATATCGATTTTTCTTCCCAAAGATCATTGAATAAATTGGGAATGATTCATCTTTTTCTTTTGATAAATTTAAATCTTTGATCTTTTCAAATAAATTATTAAAAAGATTTAATTCAAAAAAAAATGAATAACTGAGCAAAGATAAGGAAGGTATAGGAATAATTTTTGTATTACTTTCAAAAAATAATCCTTTGATAACTGAATGTGAAATCCTTATCCCGTTAAATGAGCCGGGACCAGTACCTACTAATGCATAATTAATAGAATTGATTTTAGTATGAAGAGTATTTAAACAGGCATCAATTATTAATAGAATATGCTCCGTATGATCAAATGGAGTTTTACTTGTAAAAGTCGCAAACCTGTCATCTACTTTTATAGTAAGATGAAAATTTGAAGTAGAAGTATCTAAAAGTAGTATATTCATAATATTATTTTAAGTGACTTGTATCAAAACCTGGAATATATAATTTTTTCTCAACAAAATCAGTAAGTTTTGTTATAATATAGATAAAAATTAAATATATAATGCCTATAAAGAGATATATTTCGATATTCATATAGGTTTTAGATGCGAAATTTTTTGAAATATAAAAAAGTTCAGGAAGACCGATTGTATAAGCAACAGATGTGTATTGAATAAGGTAGACTATTTCATTTGATAGGGCTGGTATTGCAAATCTAAATGCTTGAGGAAAAATTATTAGTCTAATCGCGTCCCATTTGTTTAAGCCAATAGAGTAGGCAGCTTCAATTTGCTCTTTTGAAATAGCCATGAAACCGCCTTTCAAATATTCTGCTTGATATGCAGAAGAGTTTATGATAAAGGCAATTATAGCTGCTGTTAATGGTGAAAGTCTTATATTTATTCCAGGAAGACCAAAATATATTAAGAAAAGTTGGACCATCATTGGAGTTCCACGAATTAAAGTTATAATAAAATTACATAAAGATTTGAAAAATCTATTTCCATATAAAACCCCAACAACTAGAAATATTGCTGCTATAAAACCTATTATAGCCGAAAGAAGCGTTAATTCTAAAGTTATTCCAAGACCTTTTATTAATGATGGTATATATGGAATTAATTTTGAAAAAAACATCATATCTCTTTCCTATTTTTTTTCGGATTCGCCATAGAGTTCACTAATTTTGCTTAAAAATTCTCTTGTTCTAGGATGAGTAGCTTCAGTAAAAAGCTTTAACGGTGGTCCCTGTTCCACAATTTTACCTTTTTCCATGAAAATTACTTCATTTGCTACAGATTTTGCAAAACCCATTTCATGGGTGACACAAATCATTGTCATACCATCTTTAGCAAGGTCTTGCATTACTTGAAGGACTTCTCCGATAAGTTCTGGATCCAATGCGCTTGTGGGTTCATCAAAAAGAATTAATAGAGGATCCATAGCAAGAGCTCTTGCGATTCCAACTCTTTGTTTTTGTCCACCTGAAAGTTGTGCGGGATATTTATCTTTATGTTGATCAAGTCCAACTCTTTTCAATTCTCTTAATGCCTTATTGTAAGCATCAGTTTTATTCATCTTTTTTACTTTTATTAGACCTAATGCAACATTATCGATAGCAGAAAGATGGTTAAAAAGAGCGAAATGTTGAAAGACCATACCTATCTTTTGTCTTATTGAAGGAATTTTAGAATGAGGAAGACTTGTAATTTCAGTATTTTGAAGATAGATTTTACCTTTGTCGGGTGGATTTAAAAGGTTTATACATCTGAGCAAAGTGGATTTCCCGGTTCCAGAAGGCCCAACAATAACTTTAACATCACCTTTATTGAGTTTAAATGAAACACCATCCAGTATTTTTTGAGAACCAAAAGATTTCTCAACATTTTCAACTATTAACAAGTTTTCTTCCATTAATAAATCCTTGATTATTTTGTCTCTTTATCTGTTATAAATCCAGGAATTTCATACTTTTTTGATAAAAATTGTAGTGCATATGAAAAAATCTCAAATAGAATAAAATAAAGTAAAGCACATACAACAAATATAGCAAAAGGGTTCAAAGAACCTGTAATATTACTTCCTGTTATACTTTGAGTTAGTGGTTGATTTAGAATGTCTCGTCCAGCTTTTAATATTTCGACAAGACCTACAGCATAAGCAAGAGGAGTGTCTTTTAATACTATTGTGAATTCATTTGTAAATCCAGGTAGAGATAATCTAAATGCTTGAGGTATTATTATTATTGAAAAAGTTTTAACTTTAGATAGACCAAGTGATAAACCCGCTTCTGTTTGTTCTGAGGTTATTGATAAAACAGCTCCACGATATATCTGGGCTTGATAAGCCGAAGATCTAAGACCAAGAGCTAATGCAGCAGATAGAAAAGGTCCAAGATTTAAGTATTTACCAAGTCCAAAATAAAAAATGAAAATCACTATCAAAGGTGGAGTACCTTTTAATACCCATTCATAAGCAAACTCTATCTTTTTAACTATTTTTGATCCATAAATTCTAAGGAAGGTACAGATAATCCCAACAACCATACCTATAAGTATTGAAGCAAAAGTTAGAAGAATTGCTGTTAAGGTTGCATTTAATAAAAGAGGCAAGTTTTTGAATAAAAAGAAAAGGTTACTATTAATTTCACTCATCTATGATTTTACCTTTTAATATAATTTTATTTGATAATTATTATGTTTTTATATTATCTTAAAATTTTATTACCTTAAAATTTTATTATCTTTAATTTTATTATCTTTTTTTTAGTCTTTTAATACTTTCAACATATTTTTAATTGTTTTATTTTATTTACTTTTTTGTTTCTTTCTTTTAGTTGTATTGAAACTTTAAATTTTTATTTTTTATTTTTTGGCTTTGAAATTTTATATGTATTAAATTTTATTAATTTTATTATTTGTTTAATTTCACTAAATACTTGTAAATATTATGGCAATTGGCAGGAAAAAGTTTTGCCTTCTTCCAAAGCCAATTACCTTTTTTAATTAAGTTTTATAAAACTGTTTTTTAATTAATAGTTTTAAATAACTTTAAGTTAAGAATTTAATTAAAAATATTTTTTAATTAATTCAAGCCATTCATTTGATTTTAAAAGTTCTTCAATTATTTTGTTAACTTTTTCAACCAATTTTGAACCTTTTGGGAATGCAATACCATAGCTTTCATTACTTTCAATTGTGTATATTACTTTAACAGGTTTAAGTTTTTCATAACCTTTAGCAGCAGAATCATCGATTATAACACAATCAACATTACCATTTAAAAGTTCCTGAACTGCATTTATATTGTTATCAAATCTTATCAATTGAGAGTCTTTCATCTTGTTTTGTTGTATAAAGTTTTCATCTATATAAGCTTCTCCAGTTGTTCCTCTTTGGACTCCGATTTTAAGTTTTGCAAGATCTTCTTCTGATGCTATTGCTAAAGAAGAATCCTGTTTAACTATAATTGATTGATTTGCTGTATAATATGGAATAGAAAAATCAACAATTTGTTTTCTTTCATCAGTTATGGTCATAGCAGCTATAACCATATCAAACTTATTGTTTTGAAGTGATGGTATAAGCGAATCAAAATCGATGTCGTTAATTTCAATCTGTTTTCCAAGTTTGGTTGCTATGTATCTTGCAATATCCATGTCAATACCAAGAAATTGATCTTGATCTTTATATTCGAAAGGTGGATATTCAGCATTAGTTCCAACTTTTAATACATTTGCTTCCTTTTTACAACCAAAAAAAGAGATTAACACAAAAAGAAAAACCATAAGCACAATAAGAATTTTGTTTTTCATAAATTATTCTCCTTTTATGAAAAATTATTAAAAATAAATAACTAATTAAATATTAAGGAATAAAAATAATTTGTCAAATTTTATTATTATCAAATTTTTGTTCTTATCAAACTGTGAAAAGCAGATTTGAATCTACAAGATTAAAACCAAAATTAAATAATTAAACAATTAAATAATTAAAATCAAATTAAATCAAATTGAACAATGCAAAAAAATATTATAATTTATTTATTTTATTTATAAATAAACACAACTCTTAACAGTATTTTGATAAATTATCTTCTATATAGTTTTTATTAATTTTGTTTATCGTTAAATATAGTTAAAATATATGTTATCAAGTTGAATATATTTAAGATAAAAATGTAGTAGCTTAAGGTAAAATAAATGACTTAAAACTTCTTTACTTTAAAAATTAGTGTGTTAATCAAAAGTAGCAGTTACAAAAATATAGGAGAGGCAAAGTAATGGCAAAAAGAAAAATTATAATAATGGGTGCTGCTGGTAGAGATTTTCATAATTTTAATGTTCTTTACCGAGACAATCCTGATTATGAAGTAGTCTGCTTTACAGCAACACAGATTCCAGACATTGCTGGAAGAAAATATCCTGCTTCATTAGCTGGAAAACTTTATCCAAACGGAATTCCTATTGAAGATGAAAAAGATCTTATTGATTTAGTCAAAAAACATAATATTGACGAAGTAGTTTTCTCATATTCTGATGTTCAACATGAATATGTAATGCATCATGCATCCAGAGTTATGGCAGCTGGAGCTGATTTTAAAGTTGTTGGTTCAAGAACAACTATGTTAAAGTCAACAAAACCTGTTATAGCTGTCTGTGCTGTTAGAACAGGTTGCGGTAAGTCTCAAACAACAAGAGCAGTAGCTAATCTTTTAAAAAAGATGGGTAAAAAGGTTGTTGCTGTTAGACATCCTATGCCTTATGGTGATCTTGAAAAACAAAAAGTTCAGAGATTCGCTTCAATAGAAGATCTTCACAAACACAATTGTACTATTGAAGAGATGGAAGAATATGAACCTCATATTACAAGAGGAAATGTCATTTATGCAGGTGTTGATTATGAAGCTATTTTAAGAGCTGCAGAAAATGATCCTGATGGTTGCGATGTTATCTTATGGGATGGCGGAAATAATGATATGCCATTTTATAAACCAGATTTACATATTACTGTTGTTGACCCACATAGACCTGGCCATGAGTTCAAATATTATCCTGGCGAAACAAATCTTTACATGGCAGATGTCATAGTAATCAACAAGATTGATTCTGCTTCAAATGAAAATATTCAGATAGTAAGAAAAAATATACAGGCTGCTAATCCAAAAGCTATTGTCATCGATGCAGCTTCACCAATTTTCATAGAAAATTGGCAGGAAATTAAAGGTAAAAGAGTATTAGTTGTAGAAGATGGCCCAACACTTACTCATGGAGAAATGACTTATGGTGCAGGTGTTGTTGCTGCTCAAAAATTTGGTGCTGCTTCACTTGTTGATCCAAGACCATGGGTTGTTGGAAAAATAGAAGAGACATACAAAAAATACCCATATATTGGAACACTTCTTCCAGCTATGGGTTATTCCGAAGCTCAGATTAAAGATTTAGAAACTACAATTAATAAAGTTGACTGTGATGCTGTAATAATTGCTACTCCAATTGATTTAACAAGAATAGTTAAAATCAAAAAACCTGCATTTAGAGTTATTTACGAGCTTCAAGAGATTGGTAAACCAGATTTAACAGATGTTTTAACTGATTTTGTAAAAAAAATGAAATAACAAAGATTAATTGAGTAAAAAATTAATTTAATAAAGGGGCTATCTCTAAATTTAAGAGGTAGCTCTTTTTTTTTTTTAAAAATTTTAAATTTACTATCTGAAAATTAAAAAAACTAAGGGAATAGTATCCTTTTTAATTCATAGCAATTTAAAAATCTATCTTTTACAATATCGTATATTTCCAAATGAAGATGTTTTCCATGTCCAATTTTTCTTGCATTTATGCCAGTATTCCCGCCAGAGCCTATTAATTCTCCCGCTTTAATTATTTGACCTTTTTTAACATTAACTTTATAAAGATGAAAATATAAAATAAATCTTTTACCTATTGGGTCAAAAACAATTACACCATTTCCACTTTTAGGAGATAATCCGCCTCCTTTATATGATTCAAATGATGTACTTCCCACCCATCCATCTTCAGCAGCTACTACTACTCCTGAGGTAAAAGAATATATATTTGGTCCAATTTCTTCTTTATTTATTTTTTTTACCTTTTTAAAAAATATATCTATAGCATTCTGATGGTTATATTTTAATTCTTTTGTTTTTGGAATAAAATAATCTTTTTGTATCATTATTTTAGATATTAATCTATAGTTTATATTTTTTTCTTTGAATTTATCAAAATAATATAAAAGTAATTCTATAATATCAGATTTTAACCGGTAATATTCCTTTCTTAAATAGATAAAATTTTGGTAAAAAATAGAATATAAATCATTTCCATATGATTTAGATATAACAGATTTTGCAAAAGAATCTGAATATAAAAAGGATAGGACAATCTGAAAAGATGGTATTATATTATTAAAAATTTCTTCTTTTTCTATCAGATTTTCTTCTATTAAAATGTTTAAATTATCAAAAAGCTTTTCTTTTTGAATTTCATCTAGGTTGGAAAATTCAATAGGATTTAATTTTGAAAGCAAAAAACTTTTATCTTTTATTTTACTATTAAAACTATAAATAGATTTATCTTCTTCAAAAATAGATCTAGGATTATTTGGAGAAAAAATATAAGCAGTGCATTTTTTATTTTCTATAATATTACTTATATCTGTTATTTCGCTTCCTGCCCCTTTATTATAAATATTACTCAAAACAAAGAAAACCAACAAAGAAGATATTAAACAGATAATAATTATCGATAAAATGATATATAGATTATTAATGCTACTACTCTTCAATTTTTTGTATTCCTTTTTCTTCTATCTCTAAATTATTTGTATCTGGCAAAGCTTCATAATTATTACCTTTTAATAGATTATCCTTTGTTTGATTTGTTTCATTGTTGTCAATTTCACTTTCTTTAACAATAAATTTATCCGTCATTTTAACCAATTCCGCAACATCCAACTTTGTTAAGTTAGCTATTTTAGTAACATTTGAAACAGCTTTGTTTATTTCAGAAACCGCAGAAAAAATTTCCTCATTCCCATTTTTTACATTATAAGATATCTGATTTAATTTTTTTATGGCAGTCAGTATCTCATTATTTCCAGCTTTCATTTCGGCTGAACTATTTTTTACAGAAGATGTTATCTGATTCATTTTTCTTAAGGCTTCGAGAATTTGTTTGCTTCCTTCTTTTTGCTCATTCATAGAAAGTTTAATATCTTCAGCCATTTTATTTACAGAGGCGATTTTTTCTAAGATAGTATTAAATACTTCGGATGTCTCTTTTGACGCACTTGCTACCTTATCTATTGCAGATTTTATCTGATTTAAGTTCTGGGTAATGGATTTAGATTGAGAAGCTGTTTGTTCTGAAAGTTTTCTTATTTCATCAGCAACTACTGCAAAACCTTTACCAAATTCTCCAGCATGTGCAGCTTCAATAGCAGCATTCATTGCTAAAAGGTTAGTTTTATCGGCTATTGACATTATTAAAGAAGTTGTTGAAATAAGGTTTTCTGACATTTTTGAGATTTCTTTAATTGTGATAAAAACATCATCCAATCTTTTTTTTCCATCTTTAGAAATCTGTAAAAGTTCTTCTGTGTTTTTCCCAGTATTTTCAGCATTTGATGCGACTGAAGCTATATTTGAAACCATTTCTTCTATTGCCGAAGAAGATTCATTAATATTTGCAGCCTGATCTTCAATTACTTGATTAAGACTATCAATCGATCTTGTTAGTTCTTCTACTGCTGCTGAAGTTTGAGTTACTGAAGTTACCTGATCATTAATCTGATTTCTAGAACTTTCAATATTTTTGTTTATCTCATAAATAGCTGCAGCGGTTTCTTCCATATTACTTGCAAGACTTAAACTTATTTCATTTAATTTATTTGCTTTTGATTTTACATTTCTTATGATTAGATTAAATGATTCAATTAAATTATTCAATTGTTTTGCAATATGACCTATCTCATCTTTAGTACTGACAGGAAAAGAGACTCGTAAATCACCACCACTTAATTTTTTGATAGGTTCGACAAGTTTTATTATATGTCTTATAACTGTAGTATTTGTAAAAACTAGTGCTACAATGATAATAACTAATAATATTGCAGCTAAAAATCCTAAAATATTATTAATATAAGATTTAGAATCTAATAATGCATCTTTTTTCGATTCCATAATTGTAGCATAAATTGGCCAATCATTGAATTTCTTATATGCCATATATTTTCTTTCATTTTTAAATGTATATTCAATAATACCCGTAATCTCGTTAGATTTTAGCATTTTTTGCATAAAATCATAATTTGCTAGTGAGGTAAGTACTAAAGATCTATCTTTATGAAATAGGTTAACTCCATTTTCATCGTTTAATGCGATAGTACCACTTACTCCAAAAATTCTAGAACCAACAAGATTTTCACAGATTCTTGTAAGTGAAAGTTCTGCATATATATAATATATCCCCTCTTGATCAATTTTTATTTTACTCGTAATTGGAAAGATGACAGAATTTGTAATCAAAGATTGAACTGGAATTTTCCATATTTTTTGATCATCTTTTGATTCAACAAAATTTGCAAATATAGGAATATCTTTCATCTTAATTTTTTTGGAGTGATTTGAGGCTATTAAATCAAATGAAGGAGAAAATATAGTAACACTTTCTAAATAAGAAGATTGAAGAGATTTATTTGTCAAAAACCTTGTAAGTTCTATATAATTTTTAGATAATATTAAATTTGTAATGTTATAGTCATTTAAAATATTCATTATATTTTTAGATTCAATATCCAAAATTTTTTCTATAAAATCTGCAGTTAGATTAGCAATATTTTGAAGTTCATTAGCTGTATTTTTTAATTCTTTATTTGATATAATATTACTTATTATTATTCCCATAAGTGAAAAAATAAATATTAAAATAAAAGCAACCCCTAAAGTTAACTTAATAGCCAAAGAACGATATTCTTTTCTCTTTTTCATTTAATTTCTCCACAATTCATTATGAATAATCTGCTATATCTAAATTTGAAATTTGTATTTTAACCTTCTCTTGTTTTATTTATAAAATATATTACTTTTTTTTCAACTTCAATAACAATATCGAAAATTAAAAATGAATATTTAAAATATTTGCAAAAATATTTGCTATGACAAATTTTTAATGAAGGAGTTTTAAATGGATGAATACCAGATTCAAAAACTATCTTTTTTAAGCAGATTTAGTAAAATAGATGGGAACCTTGAAAAAGATTTCGAATCAATACTTGGTTTTGTTAATAAAATTTCAGAATTTAATATAGAAACTTATCAGCTTGAAAAATTTAAAGATGAAAGAAAAATATTATCAAATAATTTAAGAGAAGATGAGATTAAAAACTTACAGGATAATAAAGATATAGTTAAAAATTTTTCAAATAAAGAAGATCAATTCTGCATTGTTCCATTGATTATTGAGAAAGAAAAATCTTAATATTGTCTTTTTATTTTAATAATGAAAATCTTAAAAAAATAAAAAAGTTAAAAACAAGGGTATGTTAAAAAGAGGGTTATTATGATTAAAATAGAACCATTAAGAAAATCATTTCTTTTATCTGAAAATAAAAAACAATTATTTGAAGAATATATTGAGAAGCTAAAAAACAATGATTTATATTTTGCATTTTTAGAGCAAAATGAATCTTTAATTAAAAAAGATTTCAAATTTGATAATGATGAAGTAACTAAAGATAATAATCTTAATAATTCCATTAAAATATTAGATAATATGCCTATAATGATAAAAGATAATATTGCTGTAAAAGGATTAAAAAACAGATGCTCTTCTCGTATTTTATCTGATTATATTGCAACATATGATTCTGATGTGGTAAGACTTTTGAAAGAAAATGGTGCTAATATTATAGCAAAGACAAATATGGATGAGTTTGCCATGGGAAGTACGACTGAAAACTCATCTTTTGGACCAACCAAAAACCCTCTTAATATAGAATATATACCAGGAGGATCCTCAGGTGGAAGTGCTGCTTCAGTTAGTGGAGAAATGGTACCAATTGCATTAGGATCTGATACGGGAGGTTCTGTAAGGCAACCTGCAAGTCTATGTGGGATATATGGTTTAAAACCAACATGGGGAGCTGTGTCAAGATGGGGACTTGTCGCTTTTGCCTCTTCTTTAGATGTTATTGGAATACTTGCTTCTAATTTTATCGATCTATTGTTTGTTTTTGATATAATAGCATCAAAAACTCAAAATGATATGACATCAATAGATATTGAAAGAACAGATTTTTTTAATCAGCTAAAAGATATCTTTTGCAATTCTGATGAACTTAAAATAAAAAAGGAAAAAATTAAAAATAAAATTTCAAATGAAAAATATAAATCTCAGAAAATTGCTATAATAAAAGGAATTGAAAAATTTATTACATGTGAAGATACTAAAAAGATCTATTTTGATGAAATAGAAAGATTGAAAAAAGAAGGAAATGAAATTTTTGAAATTGATTTTCCTGTACCAATAGATTTACCACTTTCAATATATTATATAATAGCTCCTGCTGAGGCTTCCTCCAATCTTGCAAGATATGATGGAATTAGATTTGGAAAAAAAGTTGTTGAGAAAAAAGAATTAAATAAAGCAGATCTTTTTGATTCTGTTGCAAATCTAAGATATGAAAATTTTGGAAAGGAAGTACTTAGAAGAATAACAATTGGAAATTTTGTCCTGTCTTCGGGTTATCAGGATAAATATTATTCTAAAGCACAGAAAATAAGAAAATATTTAATAAACAAGTTTACTGAACTTTTTGAAGATATAGATTTAATTATGACTCCGACTACCCCTTCTTACCTTAAAAAAATTGGTGAAAAGATTAAACCTATAGATGAATATGCAGCAGATATATTTACTGTAACTGCAAATATTATTGGTGCACCAGCAATATCAATCCCTTGTGGTTATAATAGTAAAAATGGGGTAGGAATAGGCATGCATTATATGGCAAAACCAGAAAATGATTTTCAATTGTTGACTTCAATTATTGGTTTATATAAAAATAAGATTATGACTAACTTATAAATTATAGATTTTAAAATTATAGATTAGAAATTCTGAAAATTATAAATTAAAAATATTAAATTATTAGAAAATTATAAAATTATAAATTAGAAAATTGTAAATTATTAGAAAATTTAAATTAGAAAAATTTAATTTTTAGATAACAAAAGTAATTTTCTATAATTTTACTGGACAATTAAATTTCGATATTTATTTAAGATAAAATTAAATATAACAAAAAAATAATAATATAAAAAAATTAAATAGAGAAGTTAGATGAAAGATGGTATAAGAATAATTGGAGGAAGGTTTAAGGGAAGGAAAATTTCTGTACCTCCAACAGATTTAAGACCGACAATAAGTATGGTTAAAGAAGCTGTCTTTGATATAATAGATGATAAAATAAAAGGAGCAATTGTACTAGATCTTTTTGCGGGTAGCGGAAATTATGGGATTGAGGCATTTTCAAGAGGAGCGAAGCAGGTCGATTTTGTCGATAGGAATGGTAAATCTTGCAAGACTATTAAAGAAAATTTAAAAGAGCTTGGATTAAAGGCAAATGTTTTTTCACTTGATTTTAGAAACTTCTTAAAAAGATGGAATTGCTCTTATGATTTTATTTTCGCATCTCCACCATATTTTTTAGGTTTTGAGGATGAAATATTAAATTGCATTTTTAAGTATCAGAGACTTAAAGAAGATGGGATATTGTTTCTTCAAATATTTAAAAAAATTGATCCAGATCTATCTAATTTTATTATTTTAGATGAAAGAAGATATGGAATAACAAAGTTATATATTCTTAAAAACAAAGTTAATAAGGAAGATAGTTGAGAAAAGTTAAACTTGCCAAATTATCATCAAATGAAGAAGTAATTGAAACGATACATTCTTTTATAGATGCACTATATCTTGAATTATCATTGGATCCTAAACCTGGTCTCATAACTCCAATTAGTCAGAACAGACATAAAGATATGGACTATTTCATAATGTTTGAAACTATTCCTTTGATTCGAAAATATCTTTATGGAGTAATGAATATATGCGATGAAATCTTTTATTATCAGACTGAAGAAACTGTTGAATTTTCAGAAAAAAAGATATCACAAGATTTTCTACTAAAATATTTTTTTAACAACTTAAAGGATGAAATAGAAAGAATTTTGCACTTTGGTCTTATAGTTGAAAAACAGATGTTTACAAAAACAAAAGGAATTAATACATATAAGGGTATAATTTTTACATATACAGTTTTATTTATTTCAATGTATATTTTTCTAGAAATATATGAATATAGAATACTTGAAGATAGTGAAAATGGATACAATTTAAGAAGATATTCATTTATAAAAATTTATTCATATATAGTTCAAAAGGTAGGAGAAATTTTGGTTGATTATAAGATAAAGGTAAACAATTTACCAAAGTCAACTTATGGAGCAATTACTTATGAGAAATATAAATATAGAGGGGTAGTTGATGAGGCAAAAAAGGGCTATCCAATAATATTTAAAGCAATGAATTATTTTTTAAACTTAAAGAATAAAGCCAATATTGAGAGTTTTATTTATAATCCCGAGCTTTTTACAGAAAAAAAAGTAATATTATTAAAGGTTTTTTTATTTATCTGTTCTTCTCTTAAAGATACAAATATTTTAGGTAAAAAAGGGGAGGAAACTTTATTAGAATATCAAAAATTATGTTCAGATGCAATGAAAAGGAAAAATCATGAAAATTTTTTTCTATCTCTTAAACAAATTAATGAATTTTGCTTAAAAAATGATATATCATCTGGAGGAACAGCCGATCTTTTTAGCAGTGTAATTGCTTTATTAAAGATATTTAATCTTTTTTGACTATATTTACATTGGTTTATTTAGATTTTTGATTGGAATTATATCTATTTATTTTCTAAAATTTTGATTAATTTTTAAAAAATATTTATAGTAACATTATAAAGAAATTATTATGAAAAAATATCCTTTTATATTTCAAAAGCTTTTTCCAGAAAAAGATCTATTAAATTATATTTCACAGCATTTTGAATGTATTTATCAGGCTTCAATTATTTTGGAAGACTTAATAATTAGCTATTTTAATAATGATGAAATATCAAGATTTATCGATCAAATTTCCTTTTATGAAAGGAAAGCAGATTCAATAAAAAATGAACTTAGACAAACGATCAGAAATTCTTTCAAAATATCTTTTACAAGGGAAGATATATTGCAATTCATACATATTCAAGATAATATTATGGATAGCATAGAGGATTTTGCAAAACTTCTTTTTTTAAATAGAATCTCATTTAAAATTGATAAACAGATAGAAAATTTGCTGACAGATTTATCAGATCTTGTTATTAATTCTATCAAAAACTATAAACAACTTATTGATAATTTTATTAAGGGATATAATTTTGGATTTGCAAAACCAATATTTGAACTTCAACAAAAAAATATAGAAGAATTGGATGATCTTGAGCATAAAATAGATGCCATATCTTTAGATTTAGGGAAAATAGCCTTTTCATATAAAGACAAATATAATCCTGTAGATATTATTCACTTTAATAATCTTGTGATACTATTATCTAAAATACCAAATTCAATATCTCGATTGACTGATAAAATATTGGATTTTATGCATCATTAGACCTATGAATAACAATGAAAATAATTATTATTAACTATCTTAAAATTTTATTTAATAATACTTAATAAATAATATAATTTTTGGATTATTTTATGGCAGTTTATTTGATTTTAATTCCATTTTTTCTAACTATCATGATATGCATATTAAATGGTGCTAATGATGGAACCTATCTATTACTGCCATTATTTTCAAATGAAAGTTTTTTTAATAAATATGGAAAAGGCAAGCTTTTTCTTATACTTACTTTTATTGGTGAAATTATTGGAGCAACTTTTTTAGGTGAAATTGTGCTTAAAAAAATTCAATATGGTTTTATATACTTATATAATCCAGGTCTTTTACAGATAGTAATTATTTCATCAGTAATTCTTTTTGTGACTTTATTTATTTATTTGATATCATCTTTTTTACCTTTTCCTGTTTCTTTAAGCCATACAATGATTGGAGGTCTAATAGGAACAGGATTGTTTTTCAAATATAATATAATCATTAAAAATTTAATTTCGACAATTGTTGTCTGGACAATTACTCCTTTAGTAGCCTTATTGATAGGATTAATTGTTTATAAAATTGTATTTACCTTTTCAATAAAAAATTTCAAATCAATAAGAAAAATTAAAAACTCAGTTCTGTTATATTTAATAGCTTTTAATTTGTTGTTTTTATTGATTTTTTTCAAAAAATCCAGGATTGGCTTTATTGTTATATTAATTTTTTACTCAATATTAACATCATTTTTTTTACTTAAATTATTTTTTGATAATAACAACAGCAAACTAATTACATCAGTGTTAAAAAAGAGACTTAAAGAAGATAAAAATATATTTTTAGACAAAAGTCTTAAAAAAGATGCTTTTTTAGACAGAAGTCTCAAAGAAAAAGAAAAAGGAAAAGATGAAAATATATTAAAAGATGAGTATGATAATGTTGAAAAGATATTTACAGATCTATCCTTATTGATTTTGCCTGATGTTTTCATTGCTCATGGCGCCAACGATGTAGCAAATTGCTCAGCTTTATTTTCTCTGGTGTTATTTTCTCTTTTTAAAAATAGAATTCCAATAAATTATAATCTATATATTCTTTTTATATTTAGTATTATTTTATCTTCATCAATTATTTTTTTATCGACAAAAAAAGCAAAAAAACTTTCATGTAATATTTTTACAATTGAATCATCTAAAATTTTTGTATCTTATTATTCTCTTGCAATCTCTACAATCCTATTTTCTTTCTTAGGATATAGGGTATCCTCGATCTATACTCTAACAGGCTCATACATAGGAATTGGATATGCTAAAGGTTTTTCCATCTTTAATTCAAGACTTCTTTTTACACTTTTAGTATCATGGATTTTGACTTTCGGTTTATCTGTTTTATTGACTTATTCATTTTATTTTTTTATAAAATATATAGGTATTATCTTATGAATGAACAAATTTTAAATAAAAGTCTTATCAATAAAATTAATGAATTAAAGAAAAAAGAAAATAGAGATCTTACGGGATTATCTTTTGCTGAAGGCAAAAATGTTTTGACAACATGTATCGAAAAAAAAATTCCAATTGAATATATTATTATAGATAAAAACAAGAAAGATCTTTTTAATGAATTAATAAAGAATATTGATAAATCAAAAATCTATTGGACTGATGAACAAAATCTTTTGAGGGTTTCCACGACAAAAACATCATATTTTTGTATAACTGTATTTAAAATTCCCAATATTATAGAAATTATTGATGAAAATACAATTAATCATGACATTTGTAATTTAATTATTGATGAACTTTTCGAATACTTAGAACATGAAAAATTTATTTGTGGATTTCTACAAATTTCAGATCCTGGTAATCTTGGAACGATAATAAGAACTTCGATTGGATTTAATCAAAATAAAATTATATTATTTGAACCTAACTGTGATCCATTTTCACCAAAAGTTATAAGAAGTTCAAGTGGGGCAATTTTTAATATGGAAAAAATAATAAGTGTAAAAAAGGATTTAGAAGAAAAATTTTTAAGTAAAATAAAAGAAAAAACAGGGTATATTAACTTAAAATTAGCTTTTGCTGAAAGCAGCATAATGCAAAATAATAAAAATGAATATATTAATCTTTCTGAAAATAAGAAAATCAGACTTCCTATATTTTTATTATTTGGAAATGAGGGAAAAGGTATTTCTGAAAAATTGAGAAAATTAAAAGATTTATCAATATCGATTCCTCAATCCGATCTTATTGAAAGTTATAACCTTTCTATATCTCATGCTATATTAACATATTCATTGTATCTTGAAAAATTAAATAGATGATTTTGTAAATTTTAGTACTTGAATTTCCGATATAAAAAATATGGTGGCGGTCAATAGAACAATAATTTTTGTCATCTGTCTTTTCTTTATTATTTTCTATTTTTTCCTTTTACCTTTACCAAAAGTCATAGATAAATATGAATCTTATATGCAAAAAAAGATATTTTTAGATTTTATTAGAAGAGAAAATCGAAAGATAGAGCAGTATATAGTCGAACTTGATAAAAAAAATACTGAAGCACTGAAATATATGGTAAATGAAAAAGCAGATAATGAAGTATATATTAAATTTACTAATGAAAAAGAAGAAATAAAAAAATATAGTTTTCATGGAAAAAACATAATAAATTTAATTTACTATATTTTTGGAATATCTATTTTTTCAATAATAATAATTAATTTAATTTCTCTTGATGAAAAGGTAGCGATTTATTCCAGTAAAAAAAATAAAAGCAAATATTATATAAATCAAAATTAATTTCAAATTACAAATAATCAAAATTTTTAAATATTAAGTGATGATAAATATTTGTTATCTGGAAAATGTTTTGTTGCAAAAGAATATAACTGTTTTGCCTTATCTTTCATTGAATTACGTTGACAGAATTTAATATATTCATAATAGAATCTTGAATTATTATTCTCATGATTTTCAATGTTATTAAAAATTTCAATAGATTTTGGTATATTTCCCATCTGTTCATAAGTCAAAGCTATGCCAAGGTAAGCATAAAAATCATATTCAATATTAATAGCTCTTTCATAAAATGCTAAGGCTTTATCATATTCTTTGAGCATCCTGTATGCATCGCCTATTCGGGTAAGAAAAATTTTATTTTCTGGTTCAATTTGGGCAAGTTGCAACCATATTTCAAGAGCCTTAGAATGCAAGTTCATACCTCTATAACAATCTGCAAGACCAAAAAGGGCAAACACATTTTCTTTTTCTAATGTTGTTGCAAGTTTATAAAATTTTTCAGCTTTTGAATAATCTTTAAGATTTCTGAGAATATTTCCAATGGCTGTTATAAGCCTAATATTCATAGGGTCATTAAACCATGCCAATTTAAAATAAGGTAATGCTTCTGCAAAATGATTTTTATTGTAGTAGACAAAGCCAATACCAATAAGAAGATAGGAATTGTCGGGAAATAAAGACAAACCTTTTTTATAAGCTTCTATAGATTTATTAAAATCAATCTGTTCATAAAGTTCACCTAAAATAGAATATAAAACAGGATTGTCGTTGTTTTTAATTAATTCCTGTTCTACTAAACTGATTGCTTCATTTGTTTTATTT